>Ga0209971_1000362_pt1 | contig 12391 bp, 12 predicted proteins | sample InoplaM3SAM_FD_187588 | JGI IMG/M metagenome (GOLD analysis project Ga0209971, IMG submission 187588) | Arabidopsis thaliana rhizosphere microbial communities from the Joint Genome Institute, USA, that affect carbon cycling - Inoculated... | ecosystem: Host-associated > Plants > Roots >... | reverse complement strand
CGACGGCCGCTCGAGCCTCGTCGTCGACCGGATGATCCCCGACGTTACGGCATCGGCGCCGCCGGAGTTCGCCGGCGCCGAGCACTCGGTGCTCGCGACCGGCATCAAGTCGCTCACGATCGGTTACCTCGGCGTCGACCCGGGCGTGGTCGCGGGCGGCGGCGCGGCGTACGCCGCGAATCATCTCACCCACCTGCTGCAGCAGACGGTTGTAGGCGACCGTGATCATGCCGATTTCGTCATCGGCGTGACGCACCGGGAGCGGCGCAGAAAAGTCGCCCTGGCTGACTTTTTCCAGCCGGGCGCGCAGCTCGTCGATATGGCGCATCAGCCAGCTCATGCCAGCAACCCGGCCAAGTACGACCAACAGCAATATGCACAGGGTCGAACCCAGGGCGACCCAGAGTTGCTGAGCTGCAACGCGGTTGGCCTCGGCGGAGATCAACGACACCACCTCATTGCTCGCCGTCAGGATTTCATTGGCGTCCGCCGCAACGGCTTTCAGATCGGCGTCGCCCCCGGCGGCCAGCGCCTTTACGGCCGGATGAAAGCGCTGCCAGAGCTGATCGACGCGCTGAAGGTGCGGCTTGGCGCTGTCCAGCTTCACCGGCGCAATACCCGTCGCGGCATCTCCTTGCAGAAGCAGGCGGTGCGACTGTTCGAAATGCCCGATGGTTGCGTCCACGTCCGCCGGACTGCCGATGCCCTGCGCGGCGAGCACCGCCTCTTTGAGCATCTTCTGGCTGAGCATGCGCTGGGCGCCGGCCATGTCGATCTGGCCGGCATCTTTTTCGGACATGAACAGCACGCAGGCGGTAAGCGCGGCGCAGAGAAAGATCAGGCTGTAGGAGAAAAAGAACTGTGCGTTGATGGTGCGCAGACCTACGCCGCGCAGGAGGGCCTGGATGGCGTTAGCCAGAGTGCTGGTCATGATCGATGTCCGACGGCTGGGAACTGGAAGGCGACCGCGACAAGAAACGAAGCGGTTTGGTTAGTTGCCTTTTCGGCCAGGCTGGCCTGTACTTGATACCGTCGGTCCGCCTGAAGCCCAGCAAATACGCGGCTTTCGTCGTAATCCGGCAGAAAACGAAACCGCGCGCGCGGCGCATTGACCCAGCTCAACGAAACAGACGCCAGCCGTGCTGATTCGCGCTGCATCGGCGATGACCTGGGTGACCAACCGCCTCACCGATCCATACGCAAGAGGAGCCAGCATGTTTCACGTCTCACGCATCGGCGACAGCCGGATCGATGTCGACTTTTCCGGCAAGCTCGACCGCAGCGAAATGCGCTTCGCGCTCGACGAGCTGCTGCGCAAATCCGAGGGCATCGGTCACGGCCGGCTGCTGCTGCGCATCGGTGATTTCGACCTGCCGACCCTCGGTGCAGTGGGTGTCGAGCTGTCACGTATTCCGCAGTTGTTTCGCTTCATTCGCCGCTTCGATCGCTGCGCGGTCGTCTGCGCCAAGGATTGGGTGCGCAGGGCCAGCGAGATAGAGGGCGCGCTGTTCCCCGGGTTGACTATCAAGGCGTTCGACGAGCCGCAGAGCACCGAAGCGCATCTGTGGCTCGAGGCGCAGGTTTGATGCGGCGACCCTGCTGCCTTGCCTGCGCGCCTCTCGGCTAACGAGGCGTGCCGAATACCTGGGTCCAGTAGCTGCCCGCCGCGCTGCCTTTGCTGGTGGCATAAGCCGCGCCCATCTCGGTGAAGCCCGGGTTCATGATGTTGGCGCAATGGCCTGGACTGGCGAGCCAGCCGGCGACCACCTGTTCTGCCGACCCCTGGCCCGCGGCGATGTTCTCGCCGATCTGCTGCCAGCGGTAGCCGGCACGGCTGGCGCGGTCGCTGGCAAGGCTGCCGTCGGGAGCCCGGTGGCTGAAGTAGTCCTTCTTTGCCATGTCGCGGCTGTGTTCGAGCGCCGCCTGCGCCAGCTCGCCGTTCCAGCTCAGCGGCGCCGCGGGCTCGAACGAACGGCCGCCGCATTGCCGTGGTTTGCTGCGGGCGTCGTTGACGCGTTCAAGAATCTCCTGACCGACCCTTTTCCAGCTGCCCAGATCCGGCGGCAACAGCGGCTTGGCCAGCAACACTTGCCAGGTATTGCCCTCTCGCGACACGCCGACTTCGGCATATTCCTGGCTACGCAGAATCTCGCAATAACGCTGCTCTAGCGCCCGCATTGCGCTGCGCGCATCCGTCGGACCGACAACCGAGATGGCCTGCAGCCTGGCCGGCCGGTAGCCGGACCTTCGCAGCACCCGCTGCAGCTGCTCGCCGCTTCTGGCAGGCGGCAGCGCCAGCGACGCGTTTGGCGCAAGCGGACCTACCGCCTTGCCGGGCCCGCCGCCGCATTGTTCCTCGGCCCCACGCAACGCGTTGATCAAGCCCAGCAGCTCGTTGTGATCCGATGTTTGCGCCCAGGCCGACAGCGGCGAAGCGACAACCGCCAGCGCCATCATCCGAAAGGCTGTGCACGCGTACGCCGCGCCGCGTGTGGTCTTGGTTAATCTCATGCTGCACCTGAGAGCTGTGTTCAAGCATGCTGACCACAGCCGCCGGCTGGCGATCCGCCCGGTGGCGTCGACTTCGGCGAACGTACCCGGCGAAGATGCGATGATGCGCCGCGCCAATGCCTATCCCATGTTTTCAGCCCGATCACACCCATGACGCTTTCCGATTTTCTGCTGTTCGCGCTGCCCGCCATCTTTCTGACCGGCCTCTCCAAGGGTGGCTTCGGCGGCGCCCTGGGTGGCATCGCGGTGCCGCTGCTGGCGCTCGCCATCTCGCCAAAACAGGCGGCGGCGGTGATGCTGCCCATCCTCTGCCTGGCCGATGTGGTTGGGCTGCGCGCTTATGTCGGGCATTGGGACAAGGCCAACCTGAAGGTCATGCTGCCCGGCGCGCTGATCGGCATTGCGCTCGGTACGCTGACGTTCGGCATGCTCGACGAGCGAATGATCGGCTTGATGATGGGCGCGATCGCCGTGGGTTTCGTGGTGCTCGGGCTGTTCAACCGCAACGACAAACCGCGCCCGCTGCAGCGCGGACGCGGCACGCTGCTGTCGTCGCTTGCCGGTTTCACCAGTTTCGTGGCGCATGCGGGCGGGCCGCCGATCATGATGCACCTGCTGCCGCAACAGCTGGACAAGCTGCGCTACGTGGCGACCGTGAACCTGTTCTTTCTGATGACGAACGCGATCAAGCTGATTCCCTACGCGGCCCTTGGCCAGTTCAGCCGCGAGAACCTCATGCTCAGCCTGACACTGGCGCCGGTCGTGCCGTTCGGTGTCTGGGCCGGCCTGTGGCTGCACAAGCGCATCGACCACAGGCTGTTCTACCGGATCGCCCGGGCGGGCATGCTGATCGCCGGGCTGCAGCTGATCTGGAAAAACCTCTAGCCCGACCGCTGAGCAGCCGCCCTGAACGATAGTGGAGCGCTCCAGTCGGACATAGTGAACCCACTGCAAAGGAGTCATCCTCATGCTGAAGTTTCTGGGAAGCACTATCGGCATCATCTTTCTCATCGGCCTGCTGGTCGTGATCGGCCTGTTCGCCTTGGTGTTCTGACGCCGCGAGCAACGATCGCATCGCACTCTCGGCCTCGGTACGCACAGCCGCAGATTGCACGATTGATCGATAGGCCGCCGTCAAATCGGCGGCCTTGTCGTATCCGGTGCCGTTCAAAGCTTGCGACCGCAACCTGATGATCCCAATGCATACACGCGCCCGCCCTTGCAGCTTCACTTCCTGCGTCCTCGCGTTGACCCTTGCGCTGCTCGCCCTGTTCGGCGCGGTGAACGCCCCGCCGCTGCTCGCCCAGGAAGGGCTGGCTACGGTGCGTCTGGATGGGCGTGCGCTGTTTCGCCTCGGCCCGACAGAGGAACTCGAACCTACGCCGCGAGCACGTCAGGTGGAAAAGCGGCTCGCCGCCGTTCTCGAAACGCCCAGAGGCATCACCCGATCGAGGATCGAGAAAGCCGGCAACGATGGGGACCAGCGCCAGATCAGCGTGGCAGGACGACCGCTGCTGGTCGTGACGCCGTCCGATGCCGAGGCCAACGGACAGACCGTCGATGCCCTTGCGCTGGAGTGGGCCGCGCTGATCGACCGCGCCCTTGCCACAGCCGTCGAGCGGCGCGATTCGGACCGCGGGCGCTTCGTCACCTCCGTGCAGGCCAGCGTCGAAACGGCCTTTGCGCGCTTGCTGGAATCGGCCATCAGCATCATTCCGCGCATGCTTGCGGCGCTGCTGGTGCTTGGGGTGTTCTGGGGGCTCGCAACGGGTGTGCGGGCGCTGACGCGGCTGTTGTTCGCACGCCTGGTCAGTGACCGCACGGTGGAAAACCTGGTGCGTCAGGTCAGCTATTACACCGTCTGGCTGCTGGGGTTGATCGTTGCCGCGAGCGCGTTCGGCCTCGAACCGAGCACGCTTGCCACTGGCCTCGGCCTGACCAGCCTTGCGCTGGGTTTCGCGCTCAAGGACATCCTCTCGAACTTCGTCAGCGGGCTGCTCATCCTGACGCTACGGCCTTTCGAGCTGGGCGATCAGATCGTCATCGGCGACACCGAAGGGAGCGTCGAGCGCATCGAATTACGCGCCACGCAGATCCGCACCTACGACGGCCGCCGCGTGCTGGTGCCCAATGCCGAGACGTTCACCTCGCGCGTTACCAACAACACCGCCGCGCCGATACGTCGCGGGCGGGTGATCTGCCGGCTTGGCTACGGTGTCGATATCGACGCGGTATCCGCGCTCATGCGCGACGCCACGCAAGGTACTGCCGGTGTCCTGGCCGACCCGCCGGCCTCGGTGTGGCTGAACGAGTTGGGGCAGACAGAGCTGTTTTTCGACGTGCAGTTCTGGTGCGATTCACGCCGTTCCGATTTCGTCACGACGGCCTCGCAGGTCCGCAAGAGCCTGGTTGCCGCGCTACGCGCCGCCGATGTCGAGCTTCCCGATACCGCAAGCCAGAACATCGTGATCCATCGTGCCAGGGATGCATGAGCGAGCTTGCCTCTGGTCGCCGGTCGCTGGGTACCGCCGCTCCGACCTGCGGTAACAGTCACCGGCCGCTCGCGGTTGTCGAAAAAGCACCACACACCTGATGAGGAAACGACATGGGCCTTTTCGACAAGATCAAAGACAAGCTCGGCTTGGGCGGCGTCAGCAACGAGGCGCACAAGCCGCTCGACCCGAATAACACGCCGAACCAGCACGCGACGGACACCGTCGTCGATTCACAGCGACCCACCGCGGCCAACAATGCGACCACAACGCCGCCGGGCGCCGTGCTGAGCGGAGCCGGGGGGACGTCCGGCACCGCGGTGGATGTACCGGCCAAGCTCGACGGGATGGCCGCCGGCCATTCGGAGCAGCTGAACTGGCGCACCTCCATCGTCGATCTGCTCAAGCTGCTGGGCCTGGATAGCAGCCTGGAGTCGCGCAAGGAACTCGCCACCGAGCTGGGTTGCCCGCAGGACAAGATGAGCGATTCGGCGCAGATGAACACCTGGCTGCATCGCACCGTGATGCACAAGCTCGCCGAGCATGGCGGCACCGTCCCGCCGGAACTGCGCACCTGAGATCAGGCCAAGCGCACCATCGCCGCGGCGCGCGCAACCAGAGGCGTCGCGGCTTGTGGAAGGACTCGCTGGAAGATTCGAACGCTCTGAATGGCAACCAGACCTGTCAGTTGCTCGCGAAGAAAGTCGGCGCCAGCGCCCTTCGCCAGCAAGCTGGCTCCTGCAAAAACGGACGGGATCGCAGCCTGGGCGGGCCGATCGCCCACCGGCTTGCCTTGTCCAGCGCAGCGGAACAGCTGCACGCCTTCGCTTCAAGAACCGGCTTGCTCACGAATCGAATCGGCACTATCGCCCTTCGTCAGCAATTCCTACGGAAAAACGGTCCTCAAGCCGAACCAACGTCGACCAAGAGGCGTTCGCCAGCTAGCCGCTGCAACAGTATCAGCCGTCGAGTGATGGCCCGATCATCTCGGCCAACTGCGGGTACACACCCGGACAGGCAACGAGATACGGGTTGCCTTTGAGCAACCCCTCGTTACGGAAGAAGTCGTTTACCCGGCCGCCTGCTTCCTTGACCAGCACCAGTCCGGCCATGCAATCCCAGCTTTTCAGCTCGGTTTCGTAGTAGCCGAGCAGCCGCCCCGCCGCTACGTAAGCCGTCATCAACGCGCCGGAGCCGTTGCGAAAGAACATTCCGCCTTCAGCCAGTAGCTTTTCCATGAACGGAATGAAGTGCTGCTTGCCGCGTGGATGAAAGGTGCCCGTCGCCGTCACGCCCTGGCCAACATGCGTCGCCGCGCTCACCTTCAGCGGCGTGTCGTTGACAAAAGCGCCCTTGCCCAGGCAGCCGTGAAACAGCTCGTTGTGGTTCGGGTCGGCAATGGCGCCCAGGTGCGGCTCGCCATCGATCAACAGGCCGATGGATACGCACCAGTTATGCAGCCCGTTGACGAAGCAGGCGGTGCCATCGATGGGGTCGATGACCCAGACGCAGCGCGCGCCAAGGTCGGCGGAACCACTTTCTTCGCCCAGGAAGCCATCTTCGGGAAAGCGCTGGCTCAGCTGGTCGCGGATGAAGGCTTCGATCTGCTTGTCGGCGATGCTCACCACATCCTGCAGATCGTCACCCTTGTGCTCCACCGTCAGCGCCTCGCGCTTGCGGTAGAACGCCATGCCCATTTCGGCGGCCTCGAGCGCAAGGGCTCTGGCGCTGGCGTAGCGTGCGTCTATATCAAGCGGGGAAGAGTCCGAAGTCATGTATGTCCTTTTCGAGGGCGAGCGCACCAGCGCGTGGAGAGGCGGATTCTAGTGAATCCCGAAATATTGGCCTATGGCCGGCCGCGCTATGCCGCGACGGTGATGGGTTTAACCCTACAGCTGCGCTGCTGCCGCTGGTCAAGACCTAAGCTGGGCGCACCGATCAGAAAGCGCCAGACCGTCGGATCGCTGCCCAAAATGCCCGCTTTACCTACGGCTAGCCGGCCGCAGCAACGACGCATGTGCGTTGGGTTTCGCCATCTGCGAAAGCGCCGCGGCACATGGTCGGTCCGTGGGATGGGTGAAACCCATCAGAACCGCGGCGCCAGCGACGACGCCGCGGTTTGAGGTACGGCATCAGGCCTCGTCGTGCTTGTCGCGGCCTTCCTGTTTACCACTGCTGTAGGCCGGACCCGACAGGTTCTCGCCCGGCGCAGCGCGGCCTTCGAGCGGCGGCAGGGCCTTGGCCTTTTCGATATCGACGCCCACGCCGTCGGCCAGTCGCTGACCGTAATCCGGATCGCAATGCCAGAAGTGCCAGATCATCCGCAGGCAAATGTGCTCGGGGCAGTCCTTCAGGTCCGCCGTGATGTTGGCGATCAGGTCGTCGCGCTCCCAGTCCTCGAAGCTGCGATAGCGCTCCCCGGCCTGCCGATAATCGGCCTCGGTCCTTGTGGTCTGATAGCGGCCCAGATGGCCTTCGACATGCTGGTGGTAGTCATGAGCCGGCTTGGGCGCTTCCTTGAGGCCACCCAGTGAACTGGGCTCGTAGTTGATGTGCGGATTCTCACCGCCGCTGTCGACATGGTGCGCCATGGCGCCGTCGCGCTGATTGGTCGCCGCGGGCTTCTTCGGTGCGTTGATCGGCAGCTGCAGGTAATTGGAGCCGACGCGGTAACGCTGGGTGTCGGAATACGACAGCGTCCTGCCTTGCAGCATCTTGTCGTCGGAGAAGTCGATACCGTCGACCAGCACGCCCGTGCCGAAGGCGGCCTGCTCGGTTTCGGCAAAGACGTTCGCCGGGTTGCGGTCGAGGACCAGACGCCCGACGGGCAACAGCGGGAACCGGTCTTCCGGCCAGCGCTTGGTGTCGTCCAGCGGATCGAAGTCGAGCTCGTCATGGGGATCGTCGGACATGATCTGCACGGCCACTTCCCACTCCGGATACTCACCACGCTCGATGGCGTCATAGAGGTCGCGGGTGGCATGGCCGACATCTCTTGCCTGAATTTCCGCGGCCTGCCCGGAAGTGAGGTTCTTCACGCCAAGCTTCGGCTCGAAGGAAAACTTGCAGAGCACCGCCTCGCCCCTGTCATTCACCAGCTTGTAGGTGTTCACGCTGGAACCCTGCATGTGCCGGTAGTCGGCCGGGATGCCCCAAGGGCTCTTGACCCAGGTGACCATGTGCAGCGCTTCGGGGTGGTGCTGGACGAAATCGTAGAAACGCCAGGCTTCCTGCCGGTTGGAAATCGGGTCCGGCTTGAACGCGTGGATCATGTCCGGAAACTTGATCGCATCGCGGATGAAGAAGACCTTGAGGTTGTTGCCGACCAGGTCCCAGTTGCCATCCTCGGTATAGAACTTGATGGCGAAGCCGCGCGGGTCGCGGGCCGTTTCGGGCGACTCCTTGCCGCCGATCACGGTGGAGAAACGCAGGAATACCGGCGTGCGCACGCCGGTTTTGGTCAGCACCTTGGCACGGGTGTATTTGCTCGCCGGCTCATCGCCAATCTTGCCGTAGGGCTCGAACCAGCCATGGGCGGCGGTGCCGCGCGCATGCACCACGCGCTCGGGAATGCGCTCGCGGTCGAAGTGGCTGATTTTTTCGATGAACTGATAGTTCTCAAGCGTGGCCGGGCCGCGCTCGCCCACGCTGCGCAGGCTCTGGTTGTCAGTGACAGGATGGCCCTGTCGAGTGGTGAGGGTCTTGCTTTCATCAGTCATGACGGCTCCAGAAAATCCGGGGAATGAGCTGTTTAGGCGCCAGCATTCCAGCCGGGTTCGGCAGCGGCGAGGCTATCGGCTCGATAGACTCGCTCGCTTGCGCTGCGGCCGGGCAAGCGTTTCAGGGTTCCTTGTGCGCTTCATGCAGGCGCACGTTGAGTTCGTCGACAATCGGAGCCCACTCGGCATCCTCGACCCATTCATCCACCAGGAATGCGCGCTGGGCATCGCTCCAGAACGGCGCGTCGGCCAGGCGAACACCGTTGGGCAGGGGCGCGTGATCGGCAATGAAGTTGTCGATGCTCGCGGGGTCGGAAGGCAGGCCCAGCTGCTCGAACAGCGTGCTCATGTCTTTGTTGGGGAGTTCCATGGACGGCTCCTTTGAAAGGTCGGTTTAACGCCTGCCAAACGCGGGCGATGCCTTGAATAGAGGCGCCGCAACGGACAACAGTTCAACGAACGAGACGCCATGCAGGGCGCTGGCGTAAGAAACGGGCCCACCGCAAGGCGGGCCCTTCAGCGATTCAAGCGGCTTTGGCGAACAGTTGCCTGCCCCGGTCCAGAGCCTGGTCCACCAGCCATTTGCCATGGGCGATCGATGCCCGCTGTGCCTGCTCGAGCTCAGCCATGAACGCATGGCCGACCGGAAGCGCCATACGCCGCGTGACCTGTCCCTGCGGGTTGCTGATGCGACAGCCGCCAGCCCAGGGCGTCGGCGTGCCGGGATGCTCCATCACTTCGGCGGTGATGACGTGATCGCGATATTCGCATTGCATCATGGTCATGGTGTCACCTCTCTGCAGTTGGCTGCGCAAGGTGATTCGAACGACACCCGCACAGCGATCGCCCCCCCTCTCGTCACGGTCCGCAAGGCGCGAGGCCAGCATGCGGCGATGCCCTGCGATACCTCCAGTGGGTATAGCACAGACGCAGAAGCTGGCAGTGCCGGTGGTCGCATCGGGGATTTTGCGAGGCGGTAGTCCTAGAAGGCAGTACTGCGCAGAAACGAAAAGGCCGGCGTCAACGGCCGGCCTGTCGAGGTTGCTATCAAGCCCGCGCGCGTGGCGGGCGGTGCTGATCAGTAGGCTCGCATCTGCTGGTCGGCAAGGAAATCGGCTTCGAGCAGCGCATCACGCCCTTCGACTTCGAGCGTTTCACCTTCGACCGGCGTGGGCGCAGTGGCACGCTTGCTGCGCAGCTTGCCGAACTGGTGATTGAGGGCGTTGTTGAGTTTATCGATGGCGCCATCCACCGCCAGTTCCAGCGTGGCGGCCTTGTGTGTGGCCGAGACGGGTTGCCGACCCTTGGGACGCGCTTCGATCTGGCAGCGCTTGTCCTGCGCGCCGGCCTTGACGCCATTCTCGTCGTTCAGGTGCACCACGACCCGGGTGACTTCATCATCGAATCGATCCAGCTTGTCGGCGACAGTGTCGCTGACCCAGTTCACGAGACGGGCGCTGCCGTCGATGTGGTTATCGCTATGTACTTGGATCTGCATATGCTTTTTCCTTCTACGCGATCTGGAAACCGCCGCTCAGCCCCCGAACGGCTTGAGCTACAGATGCCACCATTGCGCGGATTAAGCAAGCGAGGCGTTGTCACGGTTCATGACGTAACCGTCAGTTTCTTTTTCGGGTAGATGTCGTAGCGGCTCGATTTGCCTTCCAGGCTGTAACCGGCCTTGGCGCCATCGATGCCCGGCGCCTTGCGCGGTCGCTTCACCACGACGCGATGAGTGGCCAGCGCCAGCGCTTGCTCCAGGAGCGCAGCGGCATCCAGATCGTCGCCAACGAATGGCCGGAACAGGCGCATCTCCTTCTTCACCAGGGCGCTCTTGTCCCGGTGCGGAAACATCGGATCGAGGTAAATCGCCTGCGGCGGCTCGCCCTGCCACTGGCTCATCAACTCGATAGCGTTGCCCTGGCGCAGCTGCATGCGCTCGACGATCGGGCGCACATACCGATCCAGCGATCCGCGTGCCAGTCCATCCTCGAGCAGCGCCGCGATCAGCGGTTGACGCTCGATCAACGTCAGCTCGCAGCCCAGGGTGGCCAGCACGAACGCATCGCGACCCAGCCCCGCCGTGGCGTCCAGCACGCTGGGGCGGATGCCCGGCTGGATGCCCACCGCCTTGGCGATCATTTGCCCGCTGCCGCCGCCGAACTGGCGTCGGTGCGCAGCGCCCCCTTCGACGAAATCCACCCGCACCGGCCCCGGCGCCTGCGGCCCGAGCCACTGCAGTTGCAGGCCGTTTTCCCCGAGCTGCAGGGCGAATTCCGCATCATCCGCAAGCAATGGCAAACCCAGGCGCGACGCCCAAAGGCCTGCCTGCTCGACGAACGGCGGGGCGAGGGCTTCGACACGGACCAGCGGGGCTGAGGCAGTCATAGGGGCTCACCGTTGAAAACGGCGCATTCTGCCAGACGCGCCGGCGCGCTGCCTCAGCGGCACAGGCCGAAACCACTCATGTCCACATGCAGATGATCGTGATGGGCAGCGTTGTATTCCGGGCTGAGCGTGATCCGGAACGTATCGCAGGCCGCCGCCTTTACCTGACGCAGAAAGCGCGCCTTGTCATCGTCGCCCTTCCAGTCTCGCGCAACGGTGATCCGCGTGCCGTCCTTCAGGCGAAAGCCAGCCAGATCCAGCGCATTGGCCGACGCGTGCTGGCTGCGCCGGTTGCTGCGCGCGATGTTGCGACAGGCGTAGCTGCCGAAGTGGTCGACCCTTGCAACCGGTTGGCCGAACACCTGCCGCGCAGCCGGCTGCAAACCGTGTCGCTCGAACAGCGCGTAAGCCGCCGCCAGCGGACAGGTCGCCAGAAACGAGCCGTTGAAGCGCACGGCCGAATCGGACACGCGTACCGCATTTTCAATCGGGCAGCCGGGCTGCGGCGTGCTATCCGGGACCACCACGTATGTCAGGTCGGACGTTTCGAGCGCCTGCTGACACAGCGAGCGGTCTTGCTCCAGCCGCCGCAGCTTGAAAGGCGTAAGCGCGTTTGGCTCTTGTCGAATATCCAGCGGCGCCCAGGGATCCCATCGCGGCGGCACGTCGACATGGCCCCGCCAAACCGCATAGACGAAGCCGGCGGCGGCGAGCAGTAACAGGGAAAGGATGCGACCAACAGTCATGCAGATTTCGGCAATGCGCCGGGTTCAAGGTTGCAGGCACGCAGAGCGCCACCGCATCTCCCATCGCTCCAACTTTGTCCGAGCTGACGCGGCTGGGCCTGGACCGGCCAGGAAACGATGCAATCCGGGGCGTCGCGTCGATCAAAATCGGCACTCGCACGTTACGACTTGCAACACTTTTTCCGCTCCGCACGGTCCACTTTTCCAAGGCTGATCGCTCTGCGGCGCCAATCCTGGCACGCCCTGATCAGCACGACTGCCCGTTTTTTGAAGAAGGAGTGCGCAAGTGCCGAGCTGGTTGGAAGCTGGGTTGTGGGGGCTGCTCGCGGGCGGCGCCCTGCTGGTGGGCGCGGGGATCGGTTTTTTCGTAAGGGTGCCCCAGCGCCTGGTGGCCGGGATCATGGCGTTCGGCAGCGGCGTTCTGATCTCGGCCCTGTCGTTCGAGCTGATGGACGAGGCGTTCAACCGTGGGGGTCTGGATTCGACGGCCTTGGGCTTTCTCGCCGGGGCGCTGGTCTACACGAGCGCCAACTGG
>Ga0209971_1000359_pt1 | contig 12446 bp, 13 predicted proteins | sample InoplaM3SAM_FD_187588 | JGI IMG/M metagenome (GOLD analysis project Ga0209971, IMG submission 187588) | Arabidopsis thaliana rhizosphere microbial communities from the Joint Genome Institute, USA, that affect carbon cycling - Inoculated... | ecosystem: Host-associated > Plants > Roots >... | reverse complement strand
GGAGCATGCATGATGGGTAACGCCCTCACCGCCTCGGCGAAACTTCTGGTGAAGCTGCACGGCCAAGCCTCGCGGTCCATCGATCTCACCGCGGACAGCTTCAGCATCGGCCGCAAGCCGGAGAACGATCTGCCGATCGACGACCATACGGTCTCGAGCCGTCATGCCAAGATCGTGCGGGTGCAATCGGTGTACTTTCTCGAAGACCTGAAAAGCACGAACGGCACGGCAGTGAATGGCAAGCCGGTCGAGCGCGCTCAGCTTCACGATGCCGATGTGATTACGATCGGGCAGCATCGCATCATCTTCCAGGACAACGCGCCCTCTGCCGTGACCTCCGTACCAGCCTCGTTGGATTTGGACCAAACTCTGGCGATCTCCGGCAAACATCTCGCCGCTGCGCCATCGATCACGGCCAAGGTCGTGATCACATCTGGAAAGACGGACCGCTTGGAGTACCATCTGACGAAAACGGCGAACCTGATCGGATCGCAGGAAGGGGCGGCGATCCGCCTGACTGGATGGTTCGCACCCAAGGCGGTGGCCCTGATTTCGAGTCGTGGAAGTGGTTTCACCATCAGCCCTTCGGAGGGAAGCAAGCGGCTGCTGGTCAACGGAAGAGAGGTGTCCGCGCCGCAGACATTGAAGGATGGGGATGGGATTGAAGTAGCCGGCGCGTCGATGACGTTTTACATCATCGCGCCGAGGACGAAATAGGAAGACTCATTTTCATGTCTGACGAGACGGGCTGACTGAAAGGCTCATTGCTTGAAATACAGCGTGCCCTTAGGAAGCATCCCGTAACACCTGTCGGATAATTCCGGCGCATGGTGTTGCAAACACTGTAACGTCTGCCCGCCGCCCGGTTTGACGTCGGGACAGAATCGCCTCATGTCGGCCTGACAGGCCAGCGTCAATCGGCTCCGCTCCTCTTTCCACTTGACCAAGCGTTCCCGCATTTGCTGATGACAGGGCGCTGACAACTGCTGCGCGCGCTTCTCCAGACATTGGCGGCGCCCTGACCCATCCGATGCCTCCGGACACAGCTGCGCGACTTCAGCCTCGCACCGCAACCGAACTACCTGCGCTGCACGAGGATCCGTCGGAGCCGACGCCGGCGGCATGTCGGCCGTCGCAGCTGGCTGGATCTCGGATGCCGGCGGCGTCGCTCGCACGCCGGGAATCGAGAGATCGAGCACCGGTTCCGGAAGAGGCGATGCGGGCACCGCGTGAGTCGGCGATTCCTTGGCGGAGAGTTCCTGTTGAGAAGGCAGATTGCTGACGATCGCCATCCAGGCCATTCCAAGCCCAACAAAGGTTATCGCACCTGCCAGAATCCGGTTGGAAAGAGGCTGCTGACTCATGAGCGCTCCTCTCGACGAGTCCTGAGCATAGGTCAAGAGGTGCAAAAAATCGATGAAATGCGCGGATTCGGACAGCCAAAAACCAGTGCATTCTTATGGAAGGCCGGCGGGGTGATCGGCAGAACTCAGTTCTCGGGGGCTTCGACGATATGATTCTCAAACCTTGTGCAGCCTTCGGCCAGGAGGCGATTGGTCAGCATCTCTCCGGGCCATTCGATCGGCAGGTCGGCGGTGAAGACCCACACATCGGGCGACGTCCAGACAGGACCGTGCTCTTCGGGGAGTTCGGGGTCGAACAGATCGGTCCACACCGGCATATAGACCCCGTTCCCGCATTGCGTGTGAAGATGCACGATGGTTCGGGCACGGACGAGCGGATCAAGATCGCGCCAGACGGCTGCGGTTTCGTCGGCAAGGTGATGAAGGCGAACGGCGTTCTGCGCATCGAACATGGCATAGGCCGCATACACAGGCGCCTCGATCGTATCGGGAGCCAGCGCCAATTCGGGACATTGCTCGACCAAGCCCTCCAACAACGCACGGCGGTGCGGATCCTCGAGTGAATCCGGCAGACCGGCATCCGGCACGCCGATCAATTCGAAAAAGAGAAACGCCGTGTTCTCGACCGGAGGATACAACCGGGCCGCGATCGAGCGGCCGCGCTGGGATTCCGCCACGGTAGTCAGATGCTCGTTCAAGGCTTGCAGACTTAACGCTTCGAGCGTGGCATCCGTCAACAGCCGTGGCTCCACGCGGACCACGGTCCCCGAGGACAGTCGAAGATGCCGATGCAGCACTTCAGCCGTGGCGACGGGATCGATTTTGAGCTTTAGCGGGTGGGAGAGATTGGCCTGAAGCGGAAGCTCCAGCGCAGCCATCACCGCGTAGGAGAGTTTTTCATCGGCTGTCGTGTCGAGCATCACGGAACAGGACGCCTCGGCCACCAGATCGAACAACCATTCCGCCATGTCCTCATCGAGCGCCGCGAGCACCGTCAACAGATCTTCTTCACGCCCCTGCTCGAGGAACGCTTGGAGCGTATCGATCGCCGCATCAGTGTCACCATGATCGTGGCGACGGGCATTGATCAGATGAACCAAATCTCTGGTCAGGGGATCGGGACGAGACCAACTTTGCATGAAATACTCCGGGCAGTAGCCGATGAACCGTAGACGTCCATGTTGCCAAACTTTCCATCGAGGAGCAAGCGCTCAGTCGGTTTGAACCTCGCTTACCGACTCTCCCGCTCGACTCCTCAGTCGCCAACGACTTTCACCAACACTCGCTTCTTGCGCCGGCCGTCGAACTCACCATAAAAAATCTGTTCCCACGGTCCGAAATCCAGCCGGCCGTTCGTGATCGCCACTACGACTTCACGACCCATGACTTGCCGCTTGATGTGCGCATCCCCATTGTCCTCGCCCGTTTCGTTGTGGCGATACACGTCGTCATGAGGCGCAATCCGTTCCAAAAAGCGATCGTAGTCCTGCAGCAGCCCCGCTTCATCGTCATTGATGTAGACGCTGGCCGTAATGTGCATGGCGTTGACCAGCACCAGCCCTTCCTGCACGCCGCTCTTGGTGACGATCTGCTCGACTTGAGGCGTGATGTTGATGAAGGCGCGCCGTGTCTTCGTTTCGAACCAGAGTTCTTCGCGGTACGAGCGCATAGTCGTGTCACCAGCACTGCATTGTGAGACCGGGAGCCGAAAAGATTCAAGCCCGGTAATATCGTCAAACGGCGGAGCGGGCGGCTATAATACCGCATGCGTGCTCCCCGCTCTGTCCGGTCGCCGGTCCCCCCTTCCAGGCCCGTCCCGCGGTTGTCGCCCGAGGCGAAGATCGTGCTTCGGCGGCGATACCTCATCAAAAATCACCACGGCACGGTCACGGAAACGATCCCGCAATTGTTCTGGCGCATTGCCACTGACGTCGCACGAGCCGAACAGCTCTATCCCGGCCCGACGCGCCTTGCCGGCGCCGCGCAACGGTTTTACGAATCCATGGCACGCCTGGAATTTCTCCCCAATTCGCCGACGCTCATGAACGCCGGACGTCCCCTGCAACAATTAGCTGCCTGCTTCGTCCTCCCGGTCGAAGACTCGCTGAATTCCATCCTCGATGCAGTGAAACAGCAGGCACTGATCCATCAATCGGGGGGTGGGACGGGGTTTTCGTTCAGCCGGCTTCGCCCCCACGACGACCTCGTGTCCTCCACGCACGGCATCGCTTCCGGTCCGGTGTCGTTCATGCGCATTTTCAACATGGCCACGGACGTCATCAAACAAGGTGGCACACGGCGCGGAGCCAACATGGGCATTTTGCGTGTGGATCATCCCGACATTCTAGAATTCATCGGGCTGAAACAGAATCCGGCCGAAATGACCAACTTCAATCTATCGGTCGGGCTTACAGCAGACTTCATGCGTGCCTTCGAACGTCGGCAGCGCTACGGCCTCATCAATCCGCGCACCGGAAAAGCGGCGAGGCGGCTGCCGGCGCAGATGGTGTTCGATCGCCTGGCGCAGGCCGCCTGGGCCAGCGGAGAGCCAGGCGTCATCTATCTGGACCGGATTAACGCGGCCAATCCGACGCCCCGGCTAGGCGACATCGAAGCCACGAACCCCTGCGGCGAACAACCGCTGCTGCCGTACGAATCCTGCACGCTGGGATCCATCGATGTCTCAAAGTTCGTCGCGCGTACCGGCGGCACCGCAGCCATCGATTACGCGAGGCTCGATGAAACAATCAGCCTGGCCGTCCGCTTTCTGGACAATGTCATCGATCGCAACCACTACCCGCTCAAGGGCATCGAAACCGCCACGCTGCAGACGCGAAAGATCGGACTCGGGATCATGGGATTCGCCGATTTGTTGATTGCCCTGAACATCCCCTATGGCACCGACGCCGCCATTGCCCAGGCGACCTCGCTGATGTCGTTTGTCCAGACTCGTGCCCACGACGCGTCCCGCCAGCTTGCCTTACAGCGAGGGCTATTCCCGGCCTACCAGGGCAGCCGGCTTGACGCCCGCCGCGAGCGACGGCGCAATGCCACCGTCACCACCATCGCGCCAACGGGAACGATCAGTCTCATCGCAGGCTGCTCACCCGGCATTGAACCGCTGTATGGCGTGCGTATTCTCCGCCGGGCTCTTGAAGACCTGGAGTTGACGATGGTACACCCGGCTTTTGCGAAGATGATCCGCGCCCACGGCCTTCCTCTGGAAGAGCTTCGGACTGATCTGGCAGCCAGCCCGTCCATCCAGGATATCGCACGTATTCCGCGAGAGATTCGGCGGCTCTTTATCACCGCACACGACGTCCCGCCACAGCAACACGTTCGTATGCAGGCCGTCTTTCAGCGCTTTAGCGACAGCGGCGTGTCAAAAACGATCAATATGCCATCGTCCGCCACCAAGGCAGACGTGGCCGATGCCTTTCTCCTGGCCTATGAACTGGGGTGTAAGGGCTTGACGGTCTTCCGTAGCGGCAGCCGTGAACATCAGGTCCTGTCCTGCTCACCCGCACAACCGTGCTGATACCGACTCGCGGCATAATCAAAGGGGAAATTGACTCTCAGAGGGGATGGTGATAAGAGAAGGTTCAATCGTCCAGCTTGGAGGTATGTCGATGGCCCGTCAACCGGAGCCGGACTTGGAATTTACGGAAGAGGAACTGGATCAGACAACTGCCACCAGACCTGCCTCTCCCATGAAGTCCGGAAAGAAATCGCGCGGCGGACGACCGCTGCTGTGGATCTTCCTCCTCCTCCTCGTCGGAGGCATCGCCTACCTCGCCATGGAACCGGAACAACTCGCGGACTGGCTGGCTCCCTTTACGGGTGACAATCCACCTGAACCGCACGCGACGGCGACAAGGCCCAAGACTGCTCCACCGACGGCTCCTCCACCCGCTTCTACGTCCACAGTTCCGGCAACACCTCCGGCCGCTTCCGAACCCACTCCTTCAGGTACTCTAACCGAGCCGATGCCTCCTTCTGCGACCGCTCCAGCAACGGCTCCGACAGCACCCGCATCCGCTGTCGCTTCTCCGATGTTTGCCGAAGGGCAGAAGGTGACTGCGATCGGGAATCCGACCGCGCCGGGCGAAACAATTCCGCTCTCTTTGGACCCTGCCGGTGCGAAGCCGGGTCCGGTGGTCCGTCCCGGTGTCACATTGAGCGTGCTCGACGGCGATCTCCAACCGAGCGGCTGGGTCTACTCGGTTCGGACGGACGACGGCGTCAAGGGCTGGATCCCAGAAAAGCGGCTGCGACTGAAGTTCTGAATCCTGCGACTGCGTTGGTCCGCCTTCTTTTTGTGACCCCTGTGTTATAATCCGCGCCATCACTTCCAACATGATCTTCCCGTCGTTTCTATGTCGACACTGCAAGCACTTATTTTCGATTTCGACGGCGTCATTGCCAACACCGAGCCGTTGCATTATGCCGGCCTGCACCAAACGCTAAAAGAAATCGGCATCGAGCTGACGGAAGCGGAATACTACGCCGACTACCTCGGATATGACGACCGCGGCTGCATTCTGGCAGCGCTGGCAGCGAATCATCGTCCCGCCGATGCCGCCGTTGTCGGCCGTTTGATGAAGCGGAAAGCCGAGGCCTATCTCGAATCAGTCAGGCACCATCAGGTGATCTTTCCCGGTGTCCCCGAATTCGTCCACAAAGCTGCCCACGCTTATCCCATGGCCATTGCATCCGGCGCGTTGCGGCATGAAATTGAGTTCATTCTAGACACCGCTGGTCTCAGACCAGCCTTTCGGCACATCATTAGCGCGGAAGATGTGACCAGAGGCAAACCGGACCCACAGCCGTTTCTCCTCGCGTTGAAAGCACTCCAGCAACGCGACGCCGGACTCATTCCGGCCTCGTGCCTGGTGATCGAAGATTCACTGCCTGGAGTGCGCGGTGCACGAGCCGCCGGCATGACGGTGCTGGCAGTGACAAACACGCACACTGTTCAGGACCTGCACGAGGCGCATGCCATCACGAATAGCCTCTTGGAGACCGATCTCACAGAGCTGCGCACTCGCTTATGGCCAGCCGCCTGAGAGGACGCTGATATGCGAATCTGCTCGCTTGTGCCGGGCGCAACCGAGGTCGTCATGGCGCTTGAGTTGGCTGACTCGCTCGTCGCCATCAGTCACGAGTGCGACTATCCACCGGCCGTCCGCCGTGCTCCGGTCGTGGTCCGCCCCGCTGTCGATTCGGAGGGCACGGATAGCGCGGATATCGAGCGCCAGGTCAAGGCGCTGACGTCGTCGGGACAACCGCTGTATCGCGTGGATGAGCGGGCCTTGGCTGAGGCGCGGCCAGACATCATTCTGACCCAGGACATCTGTCACGTGTGCGCGGTGACGCCACATGAACTCGAGCGTGCCATGCAGTCACTGCCTCGGAGACCGCAGCTCCTGACGCTCGCTCCCCACTCGCTCACCGATGTGATCAACGATGTCGAACGCATCGGAGCCGCACTGGGGGTGGATTTGCGCGGCCGCAAGCTTGCGGGTTCGCTCCGAAATCGGATCACCGCCGTTCGCGAGGGAGCGTTGCGACAGCCACGGCCACGCGTCGTCTGCCTCGAGTGGCTGAGCCCTCTCTATGTCGGCGGTCATTGGGTTCCAGAAATGGTGGACGCCGCGGGAGGGTTCGATGTGCTGGGACATGCTGGCGAGCCCTCCCGGCAGGTCACCATGGAAGAGGTGCGAGCCGCGGCGCCCGAGATCCTCATCGTCATGCCTTGCGGATTTTCGCTGGCCCGCACCATCTCTGAACTGACGGTTCTCTGCCGGGAAGATTCGGCTTCCTCGCGTCTGCTGCTTTCCGCCGCCAAGCTCTATGTCGTCGATGCCGGGTCATACTTCAGTCGTCCCGGTCCTCGTCTCGTGGACGGCCTGGAGCTGATGGCCGACATCTGCGCCGGAACGGTGCATGCCGCCCCTCCGAGCGATGCCGTTCGCGATCTAACGGGCAGCGTATGCCTCACAGGTCAATCGAGATGACGATGACGTCCGCGGAGGCTCAGGCCTACTGCACCACTCTCACAAAACAAAGCGGAAGCAACTTCTATTATTCGTTTGTGTTCTTGCCGAAGGCCAAGCGCGAGGCGATGTATACCGTCTACGCCTTCTGCAAGGCAGTCGATAGCGCCGTCGACGAACCGCCGCCCGGAAGCGACCCCAAGGAAGAGCTTCGTCGCTGGCGCGCCGAACTTGAACTGGTCTATGTCGGCGAACCCACATGGCCCCTCATGATCAGCCTGGCGCATCATGCCAAGCGGCTCGCAATCCCGAAGGCCTACTTTGAAGAGCTCATCAAGGGCGTCGAAATGGATCTGTCAACAACGCGCTACCGAACCTTCGAAGACTTGTCGCTGTATTGTTACCGTGTGGCCTCGATCGTCGGTCTGATCTGTTTGCACATTTTTGGTGCGACCTCGGCCCATGCACAGGACTATGCGGTGGATCTCGGAATGGCCTTTCAGCTCACCAACATTCTCCGCGATCTGGCGACCGATGCCGAACAAGGCCGCATCTACCTTCCTCAAGAGGATTTGGCGCAATTCGGGTGCAGTGAAGCGGAATTCCTCGAACGGAGAGTGAGCACCCACCTGCACGAATTGGTCCGCTTCGAAGCGCAGCGGGCGAGGACCTACTATGCAAAGGCCCAGGCCGCGCTGGCTTCCCTGCCGGCAAAAGAACGCCGTGCGCTGACCGTCTCTGAAATCATGAGGGCCGTCTATTCCCGTATCCTGGAACACATTGAACGTCCCGATCATGCGGTATTCGGCCCGCGGGTTCGCCTGTCGACCTCTCATCGTCTGGCCATTGCCGGCGGCGTGTGGCTTCGCTCGAAGTTCTCGTGACGCCGGACAGCCGCCAATCGGTGATGGTGCTCGGCGCCGGACCGGCGGGACTGACCGCTGCCTATCGGCTGGCACGAGGCGGCCTTCGGGTCACCGTGCTCACTCCGTCTGCTCGGATCGGCGAGCATGTGCGACGCGAAAGCGATCCGCCGACCTGCATCCTGGGTTGTCATGGAGCAACCTGGGCTCTCTTGCACGCGCTCGGTGTTCGGCCGGATCAGCCAGCCTTCGCCGAGACCCAGTTGGAGTTCTTGCTGCCAAGCGGCCGACTGGTCCGCTATCCAAGGACACGTTTCCCGACTCCCATTCAGCAACTCCTGACGATCGGACGTTTTTCAGGCCTTCGAGCCGCCGAGCGGTGGAAACTGCTTTCCTGGCTGGAACAGCTTTGGGAAGGGTCCGTCGAGTTGCCGGCCGATCTCGAACAACGCACAGCGGAGGGTTGGCTTGACTCGCTCTCCCATGGCCCGTCATCCCGACAGTCCGTTTGGGCTCCGCTCGCCCGCTGGCTGACCGGCAACGATCTGCAACACCTCTCTGCGGATGCATTCGTCACGGCGTTGAAGCCGGTCTTTCTCTCACATGCCGCGGACAGTCGTATCTGGATTCCCAAACAGGCATGGGACCGTGCGTTCGTGCAGCCGGTGACGGAAGCCCTTACACAAGCACAGGCCACGGTGCGTGCGGGCACGCGTGTAGTGCGCTTCGAGTACCACGACGATCGGATTATCGGGTTGCGCGTCAACGATGGAACCTCTCTTCAAGCCGATTGGTATGTCGCGGCCCTGCCACCCCGGGGGCTGACGGGCTTGTTGCCGGAACGCTGGCTCAGCCGGTACGCCTATTTCCAGCAAATCGTCGACCTTGAGACCCTCTCCTCTACCGTCCTGCAAGTGCGCACGGAAGAATCGATGACGAGTCCACGTCATATCCTCATGGGCGCCGGCCCGTTCCATTGGATTGCGTGTAAGCCGTCGCAATTCGATCGCGGCCTGGTCGCGACCGTGACGATGCCGCCGGATCCGGCGGTCACGGAGCCCATCCAGCGAGTCTCCGCGCTGCTTCGATCGCTCAATTTGCTTCAACCGGACCGTCACATCACGGGATTCCGACAAGAAGACGGAGCCCACGCCTGGTTGGCACTACCACCGGGCACAAAAGTCCGGCGCCCGCTTCAGCGCAGTCCGATTCGAAATCTCCTCCTGGCGGGAGCCTGGACAGACACCGGTTGGCCAGCCAATCTGGAAAGCGCCATTGTCAGCGGCGAACGATGCGCAGAGATCATCCTGCAGCACGGAGATCTCCCGCACTAGCATTTCTTCGTTCGTATTTTTCTGCCGTTGACAACGTTCGGTACCACTCCTAAGATGCCCTCCGTCGACCATCTCGCTGATCATGACGCTTCAAGAACTCGCCAAGTCGCTTCACAACTGCCAGCAGTGCAAACTCGCGAAGCTGGGTCGGACCCAGGTGGTGTTCGGCGTGGGGAATCCGCATGCGAGCATCATGTTCGTCGGCGAAGCACCTGGATTCAACGAAGACCAAAAGGGCGAGCCATTCGTGGGTGCGGCGGGAAAACTCTTGAACGATCTGCTGGTCTCTGCGAATCTATCGCGCGACCAGATCTACATCGCGAACGTCATCAAGTGCCGGCCCCCGAACAACCGCGATCCGGAACCCGATGAAGTGGACACCTGCAAACCGTTCCTGATGCAGCAAATCCAGATGATCCGGCCCAAGCTGGTGTGCACGCTGGGCAACTGGGCCACCCAGACACTGTTGGAGAGGAAAGTCGGGATCACCAAGGTCAAGGCGCAGGCCTTCTATATGAAGGACTTCGTCATTTTCCCCCTCCTGCATCCGGCAGCCGCCTTGCACCAGGGCAACCTGCTCGATACGCTGAAGGAGGATTTCAAGAAACTAAAAGACTTTCTGGACCGGCACACGCAACAGTCCGCTGAGACTGAATCTGCCGCACCCGCTGCTCCGGTTCTTACCATCGAACCGCCCAATCCCGCCCAGATGGATTTATTCGGATAGTTGAACCCCGGCTTATTTCGTCCATCCAATTTTGTGGCTCAAATGGAATTTATTAAGCACGCGCCCAGTGCTGACGCAGATCATACACGCTCTCCATCTCTACTTCTTCTATGGCCGACAGTGAGCAGGGCCTCGGCACCGCCACACCGACACAGTCTCAACGATGCCTCGTCACTTACTGAGGAAGCGGGGCTAGCTGCGATCTGCGAGGGATCGCATGGTCCCTTCGATGCGGTCGCTGAAGGCGATGGCGAGACGCACTGTTCGAAGTTCCGTTCGGATGAAATCCCAGACGGAACAAGTTTGCGGAGCCAAGCAGCGAGGGACCATGCGGTTTCACCCTCGCCGGAGCGGAAATGTTGACCATCCTAATCGCTTCTACATCGTGGCCAGGACAAGCCGGAGGAGGCCGGAGATGTTTTCCGTTTGGGCGGAGGGCATCAACCGATTGACCTGCAAGTTATAGCCACCTTCGAAAGAGAGCTGCGGTTTCCAGTCTCGCAGGGGTTCAAGCTCCCACGACACGATGCCTTTCCCGCCGATGGTGTCCAGGTCGATGAGTTTATCGCTCGACCGCAAGTTGAGGTAGGTTCCCATTGCCGTCACGCTCACCCGCTGGCTCTGCTTGTAATTCATCGTGAGCGACGCGGACGGCGATTCGATCCGCGCGCTCGACCATTCCGGCCGTTCCGCACGATAACCGAGCGCGGGAGTGATGGTGAGCGTAGGAATCGGACGCAAGGAAGCCGTCACGGTTTGGGTTTTGGCTTGGCTCTCTGCGCCATGATGCAGAAGATCGGTTTCTATCCCATAGCGGGATGCCAGCTTGGCATCCCAGATTCCACCGCCATAGCCGACTGCGGCTTCAACCGTGTGAGGATTGGCTCTTTGCGGATAGAGGCTGATCGAATCCATAGTGTTGCTTGCAGTGTTTTGCGCATAGCTGAACGCCAGATGCGGCCAAGCAGGCTTCTTCCATGTTACGTCGATCCGGTTATAATTCTGTTTGACACGATCCGCTGACGCGTCGTCTCGAAAGTAAGTCCATTGTTGGCCGACGGCACTGCGAATTGCCATCGTTCCGATATTCCACTCTCCCCAGGCCTCCCTCTGCGCCTGGCCGGACGCTTCAGAGGCAGGGTCCGCAGTGCGGTACTTCATGCCGTAGCGGACCAACCCCGTCGAACCGGTGACACCCAGCCGCGTCAAGCGTGTTGTGCGATCTTCTCCGGGAGAGCCATCGTGATTGGCGGCAACTTCAGCTTCCGTGGAGAATGCCCCCTTGAGCCACGTCGTCGATGAGAGAAGCCCATTGAAGTGTGATCGATCTGTAGTTGGAGAGAGGTTCCTGACACTCGGCGGAGCGATCGGAGATCCATTGACAATTGGCGTCAGGTCGGCCTGGAACACAGAACTCTGCACGGGCTTGGGGCTCACGTGCCATTCCTCTTGGCTTCCGCACACCGGGCTTGCAACGATCAGCGAGGCGGCAAAGAGTGCAATTTTTACATAGACATACATCCGTCTGATAGTAATCGAGAAGCCATTCGCTTTCTATCGTACTAAGTAAGAGTGAAGTAAAATCTCTGTAATCTTTTTTTCTTTTTTTGCTGGGGTCATTTTTGGTGGGAGGAGAGTACGAGCCTTTGCTAGAGAGGCTCCCAGTCGACGAGCGGCACGGATGATACTAGAGTCTGCAATTAGACTCTCGAGGATGACATCTGTGATGCTGAAAATTCTCGCCTTGGCGGCATGTGTGGTCGGGTTTGTTTTCCTCGGGCCCAAGGCCTTGGCCGAGTTTCGTCAGGCACATCCGCGATCTCGTACCCGTCTACGCGATAATGCCGAAAGCACGCAGGCCGGTGACAAGCCAAAACCAGGCATCGCCGCCTGATCTTCAGGCCCTTTCCATCAACGCCCTCCCGCACTTCTCTCCTTACCTTACATTATTTTTTCAACCTCTTTTCGGCTTCCGCTTGGGCGTCTTTCTGTGGCGTCGTGTCGTCGAAGGCCAACAGGGCTTCCCCTGCGACATTGGTAAACTTTGGCGTGAACAAGAAGCTGACAGGAGGCAAGATCCACCATAACGTGGTTTCGTCGGATTGCACAATCCTCACGCGCTCGGCCCCCTCCTTTTTTGCTTCTTCCGTGAAATCGCGAAC
>Ga0209971_1000357_pt1 | contig 12476 bp, 10 predicted proteins | sample InoplaM3SAM_FD_187588 | JGI IMG/M metagenome (GOLD analysis project Ga0209971, IMG submission 187588) | Arabidopsis thaliana rhizosphere microbial communities from the Joint Genome Institute, USA, that affect carbon cycling - Inoculated... | ecosystem: Host-associated > Plants > Roots >... | reverse complement strand
CGGCCGGGCGTCTCACGACCCCCGCGGACCTCGCGGGGGCGATCGTCGCGCTCTGCGCCGACGGCGCCGCGTGGGTGAGCGGCAACGTCATCGGCGTCGACGGCGGCGAGGACGTGGCCGGCGGGCGATAGTGGGGACAGACCACGGTTTACAGATAGGCATCGCTGACAGGAACGGGTCTCCCGTAAACCGTGGTCTGTCCCCCGAGTTCGAGTTCGTGAAGGAACAGGCGGGGATCCGGGAGTTCCGCGTCAGATCCAACGGCCTCCGGGTGCTCCTGCTCCGCAACACGGTGGCGCCCGTGGCGACGTTCTGCGTCGTGTACCACGTCGGCAGCCGGAACGAGGCGGTCGGACACACGGGGGCGACCCACCTCCTCGAGCACCTCATGTTCAAGGGGACTCCGGACTTCGACCGCGAGAACGGGACCGCGGTCGCCGCGGTCCTCGAGGCGCTCGGCGCGCGCTTCAACGCGACGACCTGGTTCGACCGGACCAACTACTACGAGACGATTCCCTCGGACCGGATCGAAACGGCGATCCGGATCGAGGCGTCGCGCATGCGCGGCGCCTACCTGCGCGACTCGGACCGAGTCCCGGAGATGACCGTGGTCCGCAACGAGTACGAGCGCGGCGAGAACTCTCCCTTCCAGGTGCTCTACAAGGAGACCTTCGCGACCGCGTTCCGGGAGCACCCGTACCACCATCCGACGATCGGGTGGCGCGCGGACATCGAGGGCGTCACCACCGCCCGCCTGAAGGAGTTCTACGACGTCTTCTACCACCCCAACAACGCGACCGCGATGCTGATCGGCGACTTCGAGGAGGCCGACGCGCTCGCGATGATCGAGCGAGACTTCGGACGAATCCCGCCGTCGCAGCGCCCGATCCCCGAGGTCTATACCTTCGAGCCGCCGCAGCAGGGTGAGCGGCGCTTCACGGTCCGGCGGACGGCGCAGGTCGCCTGGACCGCTCTCTCGTGGCGGACCGTCGCGGCCCGCCACCCCGACACGCCCGCGCTCGCCGTTCTCGGCAATGTGCTCGGCGGCGGCCTGACCGCGCGCCTCCACCTCGCACTCGTCGAGACGAGCCTCGCTCTCTCCGTGACGGTGGTCCCGTGGCAGCTGCGCGACCCGGCTCTGTTCTCGGTCTTCGCCCCGGTCCGGCCGGGCGTGGAGCCCGGGATCGTCGAGAAGACCATCCGCGCGGAGGCCGCGCGCGTAGCGGCGGAAGGCGTCACCGAAGCCGAGGCGCGGAAAGCGCGCACGCAGATCGAAGCCGAGGTGATCTTCGAACGCGATTCGACGGATCAGGTCGCCGCGTCGCTGTCCGAGGCGATCGCGGTGGCCGACTGGGAGTGGTACGCGGATTACCCCGACCTCGTGCGCCGCGTGACCACGGACGATCTCCGCCGTGTCGCCGCGACCTACTTCGTCGACGACGGCCTGACGTGCGGTCTCTACCTTCCGAAGGAGCCGCCGGCGGCATGACGGCGTCCCCGGCCGGGGCCGCCGCGCGGCGCGGCAAGGTCCCGTTCGAGCAAGCCGTACGGCGCCGCACGCTCGCCAGCGGCGCCCGCCTCTTCGTTCTCGAGAATCACTTCAATCCGACGGTCGCCGTCTCCGGCTCGTTGAACGCCGGACCGCTCTACGCCCCGCCCGACCGGAGGCTCGTCGCCGGCGTGACCGCGGGGGAGCTCGCCAAGGGGACGACGCGGCGCACGAAGCTCGAGATCGCCGAAGAGCTCGAGAGCCGCGGCGCGAGCTTCTCGATCGCAGCCGGCTCGTCGGATCCCGTCGGCGTCGACGTCGCGGCGGCGGCGCTCTCGCGGGACGTGGAGGTTCTGCTCGACGTGCTCGCGGAGGTGCTGCGGGAGCCGGTCTTCCCCCGGGACGAGCTCGAGAAAGAGCAGATGCGCCTCGTCGGCGTCCTGCGGGAGCAGCAGGACCAGACTTCGGTCCGCGCGTTCGAGGCGGCCTCGCGGCGGCTCTATCCGCCGGGTCACCCGTTTCACCGGCGTCGCGCCGAGGAACGGATCGCCGTCATCGAGTCTCTCGACCGCGAGGAGCTGCGGCGGTTCTACGAAGAGCGCTACGGGGCCTCGACGCTCATTCTCGTCGTCGTCGGCGACGTGGATTCGGATCGAATTCTGGACGGACTCGAGCGTCGCCTCGGGTCGTGGAAATCCGGCCCTCCCGCGGACGTCCCGAAGCCGGCGCCGGTCGCGCCCGCTCCGGGGAGCGAGACCGTGGCCATGCCCGACAAGGCGAGCGCCGACGTCGTCCTCGCGCAGCCGGGAGACCTCGACCGGCTCGACCCCGAATACCTGGCCTGCGTTCTGGCCAACTCCGCGCTCGGCCAGTCGTCGCTCACGTCCCGCCTCGGGGTTCGGGTGCGCGATACGGAAGGTCTCACGTACGGGATCCACTCCGGGTTCGCCGCGACCCACCTCGCGGGTCCGTTCGCGGTCAGCCTGACGGTCAAGCCGGAGAGCCGGGACGCCGCGGTCGGCGCGACGCTCGAGGAGATCCGCCGCTTCGTCCGGGAAGGCATGACGGTCAAGGAGCTCGCCGACGAACAGAGCTCGCACATCGGCCGGTACAAGGTGGACCTCGGCTCCAACGGCGGGATCGCGCATGCGATCGACGCCGCCGTTTACTACGGGTTCGGCATCTCGTATCTCGACGAGTTTCCGGCGCTGGTGGCGGGTGTGACGAAGGAGGAGGCCGACGCGGCGTTCGCCCGGCGCGTCGATCCGGAGAAGTTCACGATCGTGTCGGCGGGGACGTTCCAGCAGTAGTTCCGGCGCACGCCAGCGGGGCGGCCCGCCGCTCTCCGAATTTCGATAGAATCCCCCGGGTCAAGGAGGCTCGAAGATTCCCAGACGGCCGCAATACCGCAAGCCCAACCGCCGCCGCCCCGGGGAGGCGCCGCCCACGCACCGGGTGTACCTGTCCAACGAGTCGGCGATGCCGGAGGACCGGGCCGGCGACGGGAAGACGTGGTTCCGGCTGCGTCTCGACTCGGAGCCTTCTCCCGAGTGGATGCGGGCCTATCGGGCGGGCCTTCTCGGCATGACCCGCGAGGACCGCGAGGCGGTGCTGCGCTTCGAGTTCCAGGGGGACAGCGTGCGGGTGGCGGCGAACGACGCCGAGGTCAACAAGCTCCGCCGGGTGCTCGAGCGTCGCATCGACGCGGTCAACTCGATCCTGTCCGGCGGACGGGGACCCAGCCCGGCTCCCTGACGGCTACTTCCGGGGCGGCTCCCGCTTGTGGAGGTATGCCGTCTCGAGGAGACGCGCTCCCGAGGGGTCGGCGAGCGCGAACATCGCGCGGTTGAACCGTCCCGTGGCGCCGTAGGTCCCGTCGTAAACGGACGCCCCGGCGGACTCGCCGCGCTTGTTGACAGCGTAGAAGACGGTCTGGAACTTCGGCATCCCGCGGGCGTCGCGGTTGTCCCTGGCGAGCGCGACGATGCGCCGCAGTGTCTCCAAGGCCGCTTCCTGCGGCGACTTCCCCTGGCGCATCAGCTCGACGACCGTGTGCGAGCCGCAGGAGCGCAGGTTCCCTTCCCCCCACCCGGTCGAGCCGGCGGCGCCGACTTCGCCGTCGACGTAGAGTCCCGCGCCGATAACGGGTGAGTCGCCGAGGCGCCCCGGGATCTTGAAGAAGAGGCCGCACGTCGTCGTGGTTCCCGCGATGTCGCCGCCGGCGGTGACCGCGTCGCAGTTGATCGTGCCCTGCGGCCGGAAGTCCGACACGCCGTACTTCTCGATGTACCACCGGATGTCCGGGTCTTTCTCCTCCTCCGTCCCGCGCTCCCGCCAGTCGTCGATCCCGGAGAGCTTCTCCTTCCAGTAGAGCCAGATCTTCCGGGCGCGCTCGGTCAGCAGGTTCTCCTCCGGAAAGCCGTGCGCGCGCGCGAACTTGAGCGCGCCCTCTCCGACGAGGAAGACGCGGTTCGTCTGCTCCATGACGAGCTTCGCGACCCGCGAAGGGTTCTTGATCCGTTCGAGCGCGCCGACGGCGCCCGCCTTCATCGTGCGGCCGTCCATCACGGACGCGTCGAGCTGGACGACCCCCTCTTCGTTGGGGATTCCGCCGTAGCCGACGGTCACGTCCTCCGGATCGTTCTCGACGATGTTGACGCCGGACACCACGGCTTCGACCGGATCGCCCCCTCCCGCGATGATCTCGTACGCCTTCCGGACCGCCGCGAGGCCCCCCGATTCCCCCGGGTTCTTCACGTTGGCGGAGGCGATGACGACCGGCAGTTTTCCGGATGGCCTTGCCGAGGGCCGGAGTTGCGCGGCGACCGGGAGAATGGCGGCGGAGCGAATGAGATCGCGCCGTGTCGGCCCGCGCACTCCGATTCTCCTACTCGTCCGGAAGCTCGGGCTCTTCCTGCATCTCGCGCTTGGTGCCCGGCGCGAGGAGATCCATCACGAGGTCGGGAAGCGTCTCCGAAAACTCGCTCCTCGGAAGGACGCGCGTGAAGCCCGCGCTCTCGGCCTGCTTCGCGAGCTCCCGGTCGGTGTGTTTCAGAAAGCCGACGATCGGGATCCCGGACGTCTGGCGCTCCTTCCGGAGCTTCCGAACGGCGTCGAGCGGCGCGCCGTCGCTGGAGATCTCCAGGAGCACGGCGGCGGTGTCCTCCGCGCGGGCCGCGCTCGACAGGTCCTTCGCGTCCGCGAATCGGAGCGGGACGTTCAGGTGGCGCGCGGTCGCCTCGATCTTCGAGCGGAAGAAGAGGTCGTCCACGCAGGCCACGATCGAACGAGTGGTCATGGAAGGGAGGATTCTATCGAATCCCCTAGAACATCTTCACGAGATCGACGGTGATCCGGTTCAACCAGGTCTTGAGATCCAGGCGCCTCTGCACGAGGAAAGCTCCCTGGACGTAGACCTGCGGGAAGAGAGTCACGGCGACCCCCGCGCGATGTCCGCGATAGCGCGAGTGGAACCACCAGTCGTCGGTGTTGTAGGCGCCCACGACGGCGTCGCGCTCGACGTACTGGAACATGTAGAACGCGCGCCAGGTCCCGGGCGTGCCGACGGACCCGATCGCGACGGCCCCCTCGAAGGCATCGCGGTTCTTCCCGTCCGCCTCGAAGTTGTGGATCCCATCGAGTGACACGGTGACGGGCAGGCGAAGCGCCGGGAATCGCAGGCGCACGAGCAGGTCGGCGAGGCGGAACCCGCTCTCGGGGCGCTGTCCGCCAGCGTACGGCGCGGACGAGTTCTGTCGGACGAGGTGGGTCTTCAGATCCTCGACGTCGAAGTCCCAGTAAGCCGCGCCGGCTTCCACCGCGAAACGATCGTCGCCGCCCCTCCAGACCGCCTGTCCCGCGAAGATCCGCGTCCCGTCCCCCTCGCGCTGCGGGCTGAAGAGCGCCGCGCCCGAAAGCGTGAGCGTCGAGGCGCCCGTCGCGAGCTGGTGCGACACCGCGGCACCCGGCGTGGATAGGTCGCGGTCCCAGAGCATCTCGCTCGCGACGAGGGGCATTCCGAACTGCCCCGCGAGGATCGTCCACGCTCCCGGCCGGGCCTCGACGTACAGGCGGTCGAGCATCGCGCCGTCCGAACGGTAGTTGTCGAAGTTGCGCGCGTTTTCGCGGTTGTCGTCGGTCCCGATGTTCGCGACCGCGCGCACGGCGGCCTTGAATCGGTCGGTCGGCGCGAACGCGAGCTCGGGTCGCACCTCGAAGCGGCCGCGCTCGATGTCGGGACGGACGCGCAGCTGGGAGATCGAGTCGTACCGGAACAGCGCCTCCCAACGGAGCGTGAACTTCGGCTGCGCCGGCGGAGGCTCGAAGTACTCCGGCTCCTGCGCGGCTGCGCTGGACCCCCACAGGAGTCCCACGATGAGGAGCGACGCTCCTCGTCTCACGCCTTACGTCTCACGTCTCACGCGACTACGCGGCCTGCTGCGCCGTGACGCGCGCGAGCGACTCGTAGAGCTCGGAGACCGCCTGGAAGCGCGAATCCGGAGTCTTCTCCATGCATCTCATGATGATCGTCGCGATCTTGGGGTCGATCCGCGGGTTCTTCGACTGGGGCAGCGGCGGCGCGTCGTTGACGTGCTTCAGGACGACGGCGAGAGGGCTGTCCCCCTCGAACGGGAGAGAGCCGGTGAAGATCTCGTAGAGCACGACTCCGGTCGAATAGATGTCGGAGCGGAAGTCGAGCGGAAGTCCCCGAGCCTGCTCCGGCGACATGTAGTCGGGAGTGCCGATCACCGTCCCGGTCGCCGTCATCCCGCGGTCCTCCGTGAGGCGCGCGATCCCGAAGTCCATGATCTTCAACCCTCCGGTGGGCTCGATCAGGATGTTCTGCGGCTTGATGTCGCGATGAATGACGCCGACCTCGTGGGCCGCCGCCAGACCCGCGCAGACCTGCTTGGCGATTCGCAGCCCCACGGGAGTCGGAAGGATGTCGCCCGACTCGAGCAGGTGCTTGAGCGTGAGGCCCTTCACGAACTCCATCGAGAGGAAGCGAACGCCGTTCGACTCGCCGAGGTCGTGCGTGCGGAGCACGTTGGGGTGCGTGATGCGTCGCGCGAGGCGGATCTCCTGCTTGAAGCGGTCGAGGAGAGACGGGTCCGCCGAGAGGACCTCGCTGCGCAGGGTCTTGATTGCAACGAGGTCGTCGAGCTCGCGGTCGTGCGCCTTGTACACGATCCCCATCCCGCCCTTGCCGAGCACCGACTGGATCTCGTAACGGCCCGCGAAGACCGTACCGATCTGGGGCTCGTTCACCGAGCCGACGATTCCTCCCGCTGTCGTGCGCCCGGCGACGAGCGTCTCCTCCTCGCTTCCGAGCGAGATCGTCATCGAGGCGACGTATTTCTCGAGCGCCGCCTTCTCCTTCAGCTCTTCCAGCATCGCTCGGAACGAGCGAGCGAGGATCCCGATCTCGTCGTTGGATTCGACCGGCAGCTCCGTGTCGAGGTCGCCTACCCGCACCGCCTCCGTCGCGCGCACGAGCCGGTCCACGGGTCCCGTGATCCGCCGGGCGAAGACGAACGAGAGAACGAACGCGATCACGAGCGCCGCGAGTCCCACGAGGATCTGGATGTTCTGGATCCGCCGGAACGGTGCGAGCTCCCGATCGCGGCTCCGCAGCGGCACGGCCGCCCCGACGATCTGATCCGTCGAAGAGCGGATCGGCAGGAAGTAGGCGAGATACGTGTCCCCCGAGACGTCGAGCGGAAGCGGCCCGATCGTCTTTCCCTCGCGCAGAACCGCGGGCACCAGGCGGGGCTTCGCGACGATGGCCGAGAGGACCGCGGAGCTCGTGTCGCGCAGCGTCGAAGCCGTCACGACGGGCTTCGCGGGCTCCTCCAACCGTGCGGCGTCGGCGAGGAAGACGACCTCCGCATTCATGAGCGACTTCAGGCTCGAGGCGACGTCGTCGTTGATCTGGAATCCAGCGGCGATGGCGCCGACCGTCTGGCTTCCGCCCTGCAGCACCGGGGCGGCGACGACGTGGTACAGCTTCCGGTCCGAGAGCCAGATCCCCTCGGCGTCTCCTTCCCCCTGGAGCGCCGCCGCGATCGTCGGGACCGCGCGCATGTCGCGCGAGTAGGGGAGGGGCTTGTCGGTGCGCGCGAACGCCGTTCCCGCCGGGTCGATGGCGATCAGGAAGTCGGCCCGCGCGCTCGACGCCTGCTCCCTCTTGAGCGTGTCGTAGATCGTCCCCGCGTCGGTCTCCGCGAGCATCGAGATGATGCCCGCGTTGTTGACGACCACTCCGAGTGCGCGGTGGAGCTCCTCGTAGCGGTTCCGCTGGAAGGACTCCCACGCCGGGCCCGCCTTCTTGAGGTCGTCCGCGATCTTGGCGTCCGCGATCGCGCGCGAGCGCGCGGCGGAGATCGCGATTGCGCCGCCGACCGCGATCAGGATGAGAAGGGCCGCCGCGAAGAAGATCTTGAGGGAGAGCGAGAACCGGGGAGGCTCGGGAGCCGGCAGTTTCAGCCCCGTGCCGCGTGGAGGAAGGGTCGGGGTTCCCGTCGTCGGCCGGGGAGTCGCTTTTTCAGTAGCGCTCATCGTCCGATCCCGACTGCGGCGGATAGTCCTTGCCGTACTTGTTCTTGTGCGGGAGCGGGCGGAACGAAGACGTGTCGATCGAGACGACGAGTGGCGCGTCTCCGGCGGCGGGCACGGAGAGCGGGACGCTCGTCTCATCCCCCTCCTCGTGCCACGCCTTCAACGTCCAGCTGCCTGCCGGCACGCCGTCGAAACGAAAACTGCCGTCCCGGTCGGTGATGGCCGAGAACCCGGAGTCGAGCACGAGGAGGAACCCGACCATCTGCGGATGGATGTTGCAGTACACGCGAACGAGCCCCGGCTCGGCGAACGAGCGGCTCTTCGAGGCGCCGCTGCGGTACAGGCCGAGGTCGAACCGGTTCGAGCCCGAGACCGAAAACACGTTGTGGTAGACGGGATCGTTGTTCGGGAACTCGACGGTGCCCTCCCGCGGGACGACGAGAACGCGCGGGGTGAAGCGCTTGGACTCCTGGGACATCGTCAGCGTCCGGGCGCGATCCGCGCCTCCCCGCGGCCCCTCGATCCAGACGACCGCATTCGAGGAATCCGACCGCGGCGAGCCCCCCTTCACGAGAACGACCCGCCCGGAAACGGACCCCGAAGACCCTCGGGCGAGTGGGCCGCCTGCCGCCCACAAAAAAGCGAAAAGAAGGGCTCCGAGGAGGAAAAAGCGCGTCCCCATGAGTGTTTTCAATCATAGCTTGGAAGGAGGGTCAGGTCTCCACTTGCCACATTGAGGGTCAGGTCTCCACTTGCCACAACGGAGTCATCGCCGATCGCGAGCGCGAGTGTCGAGCTAAGATCTCCGCGACGGAGGATCGATGGAATCCGAGCGCGTCGAGATCTTCGGCAAGGACACCTGACCCTACACGACCGCGGCCCGTGAGGACTACGCGAGTCGGAAGATTCCCTTCACCTACATCGACGTCAAGCGCGACGCGAAGGCGCTCGCGCGGATGGTCGAGCTCTCCGGCGGCCGGCGCGTTCCGGTCATCGTCGACAGGGGGAAAGTCACCGTCGGCTTCGGAGGGACGTGAGGGGTTTGACGCGGGCCGGTCGGCCCGCTCTCCTTCCTGTCATCCCGAGGAGCGAAGCGACGAGGATTTCCTCCTCACCCGGAAGGGATTCCTCGCTTCGCTCGGAATGACAGGCGCCTGCATATAATCCCCGCCAACTGATGACCACCACCTTCTGACGAGGAGGGTTCTGATGGCCAACACCCCCGAGTTCCGGCCCTACGTTCCTGCGGGAGAGTCTCCCGCCGAGTTCACGCCCAAGGCGATCCTTCTCGGCATGTTCTTCGGGATCCTCTTCGGCGCGGCGACGGTCTATCTCGCGCTGAGGGCGGGCCTCACGGTCTCCGCGTCCGTGCCGATCGCGGTCCTCGCCATCGCGGTCTTCAAGAAGATCGGCAAGTCCACCATCCTCGAGAACAACATCGTCCAGACGATCGGCTCCGCCGGCGAGTCCGTGGCGGCGGGCGTGGTCTTCACGGTGCCGGCTCTCCTCTTCCTGTCGGGCGGCGAGAACTTCTTCAAGTACCTGCAGATCACGATGCTCGCGATCTTCGGCGGGACCCTGGGCGTCCTCTTCATGATCCCGCTTCGGCGGGCGCTCATCGTCAAGGAGCACGGGAAGCTGCCGTATCCGGAGGGCACGGCCTGCGCCGACGTCCTCATCGCCGGGGAACGCGGCGGAAACCTGGCGAAGATGGTCTTCGCCGGGGTCGGCGCGTCGCTCCTCTACAAGTTCCTCTACGGCATCCTCGGCCTCTGGCAGGAGACGCCGATCTTCTTCCGGACGAAGAAGGAGACGACGACGTACCCGGCCGCCACCCTCGACATGGCCGTCACGCCCGAGTACCTGGGCCTCGGGTACATCATCGGGCCGCGGATCGCTTCCGAGCTCTTCTCCGGCGGCCTCCTCGCGTGGATGGCGCTCATCCCCCTGATCGCGATCTTCGTGCCGGAGGACCGCGTCGTCACCGACCTCCACAACCTCGGCTTCTCCGACGCATGGATGGCCAACAACTCGTACGCGAACTGGATCTACCGCGCGTACATCCGCTACATCGGCGCGGGCGCCGTCGCCTGCGCGGGCGTGATGACGCTCATCAAGACGCTCCCCACCATCGTTTCCGCGTTTCGCGAATCGGTCAAGAGCTTCCGGGGCGGGGTCGAAGCGGCGGGCGTCAAGCGGACGGAGAGAGACCTCGGGATGGGAGTCGTCATCATCGGCTCGCTCGCGATCGTCATCCTGTTGGCGATCCTTCCGGGCTTCCCGCACGGCCCGTTTCCCGGATCACTCCTGATGTCGCTCCTGATCGTCGTCTTCGGATTCTTCTTCGTCACCGTCTCCTCCCGGATCGTGGGCATCATCGGGACCTCCTCGAACCCGATATCCGGGATGACGATCGCGACCCTCATGGCGACGTGCGTCGTCTTCGTCGTCATCGGGTGGCGCGGAGACGTCTACCAGGCGGTGGCGCTCTGCGTCGGCGCGATCGTGTGCATCGCGGCGGCGAACGCGGGAGCGACGTCCCAGGACCTGAAGACCGGATACCTCGTCGGCGCCACCCCGCGCGCCCAGCAGATCGGATTCGTGATCGGGGTCGTCAGCTCCGCCTTCGTCATCGCCATCACGCTCTTCATGCTCGACCGCACGTACCGGGGACCCGGCGAGGTACATGGAATCGGCGGACCCCTTCTCCCCGCCCCGCAGGCCACGCTCATGGCGACGATCATCAAGGGACTGCTCGCGCAGAACCTGCCGTGGGCGCCCGTCTTAGTCGGAGTGTTCCTCGCGTTCATGGCGCAGCTCGCCGGGGCGCACGCCCTGTCCTGGGCGGTCGGCGCCTATCTGCCGGTCTCGACCACCGCGCCGATCTGGGTCGGCGGCATGGTGAAGTGGTTCGTGGACGCGTGGCGGCGGCGCAAGGAAGGAACCGCGAAAGAGGAAACGGAGCTCTCCTCCGGGATGCTCTACGCGACCGGGCTCGTCGCCGGGGGATCGCTCGGGGGAGTGCTCATCGCCTTCGTCGCCTTCTTCGGGGACACCGTCCTCCACATGGAGAGTCCATCTCTCCTGGAGAAGCTCGACCTGGGCGCGAAGCTCTTCCCGGACCTCAAGAACGGGCTCGTGAGCGGCGGGATCCTGTCGGCGATCGCGTTCGCGGTCTTGATCTTCCTTCTCGAGCGCAATGCGCGGAAGAAGCTGGAGGCGTAGAGAGGGTCGGTCAGACCTCGACTTCCCAGAACCCCGGGTACCGGAGGACGAACCCGTTGCCGTCGACGTCGAGCTCGCGCTCGAATCGCCCGCCCGCGCTTCGATACACGTAGCGACCCTCCGCGAGGCGCCGATAGGTCTGTTCGAGCGGCTCGAACCGGAAGCTCGGAAAGCGAAGCCACGCCGCCCGGACCTCCTTCTCCTCGCCGACCGCGAGGTCGAGCCGCCGGATCGGAAGCAGGTTCGTCGAGGGGCTGAAGTTCAGGTCGACGTCCACGCAGCCGGCGATCTCCGGGATGTCGACGCCGTCGACGCGCCAGCGGCCGTCCTCACCGACGAGGGCGTTCACCCGGACCGCGTCCGCCCCCAGCCAGCCGACGACGTCCGCCGACTTCGTCCGCCACTCCCGGTCGCAGGCAATCGTGTAGTTGAAGCCGCACGCTTTCCCTTCGTGAGCAAAGACGGCCGTGCCGGCGAGCTCCCAGCCCGCCGCGCCGGGCGAGACCCGCGCGGATTCGTGTCCCGGCCGATCGACGCGCCTCCACAGGATGGCCGCCGCCGCGCCGCTCACGGGGCCCGCCGGAGAGGGTGCGCTTCCGTGTTGAACACGACTGCGTCGAAGTCGAGCGTCTCGTCCGGCGCGAAGAGAAGGTACAGGTACTTGAGCGTCTCGGCGAGGAAGTAGCTCGGCATGAGATCCCCCTTCTCCTTCGTCACGACGCTCTTCAGAACGGTATAGCCCGCGTCGGTGCGGCAGTGGGCGACGAGCGACTCGAAGAACTCCCGGCCCATCTCGAGGTATTTCGGGTCGCGCGTGTAGTGCGACAGGTAATAGGCCGACTCCATGATCTCGGGGCGCAGCTGGTAGCCCTCGCCGACTGGTTTCATCATCACGTAGTTGAACGACTCGGGCTCGATGCCGTGCTGCGTCCACATCTTGAAGGCCGACTCTTGCAGGCGGGTGGCGCGATCGAGGTCGCCGCCCATGGCGAGGACGCCGGGTAGAAACGCGTGGAGGGATCCGAAGTTGGTGCCGTTGCGCTGGCCGGTCGACATGTCGACACGGCCGTACCAGAGGCCGTTAGCCGTCTCGTCGGCGACGTGCTTGTTCACGGCGGCGATGCTGACGCGGTACATCTCTCCGCACTCGGCATCGTTGAATAACTTCTCGCACTTGAGCAGGTACTCGAAGTACGAGTCGATG
>Ga0209971_1000356_pt1 | contig 12562 bp, 14 predicted proteins | sample InoplaM3SAM_FD_187588 | JGI IMG/M metagenome (GOLD analysis project Ga0209971, IMG submission 187588) | Arabidopsis thaliana rhizosphere microbial communities from the Joint Genome Institute, USA, that affect carbon cycling - Inoculated... | ecosystem: Host-associated > Plants > Roots >... | reverse complement strand
TCTCGACGGTATAGAGTTGCGCGATATGCGGGTGATTGAGCGATGCGAGCGTCTTCGCCTCCCGCTCGAATCGCCGCAGCCGATCGGCGTCGCCGGCGACGGACGACGGCAGCAGCTTCAGGGCCACATCGCGATCGAGGCGCGTGTCGCGGGCGCGATAGACCTCGCCCATCCCTCCCGCGCCGAGCGGCGCGACGATCTCGTAGGGACCGAGCCGTGAGCCGGGCGTGAGTGGCACCGGGGGAGCTTATCGGTTCCGGGACCCCGGGCTAACCGTCGCCCGACGCCAGGTAGTCCCTCACCTTCTGCATGTCCTCCCAAACTTCCCGTTTGTGCTTGGGCGAGCGCAGCAGGAACGCGGGGTGATACGTCGGCATGACGCGCGCGCCGTGCGCGACGTGCCACCGTCCGCGCAGCTGGGAGATCGGCTCGTTCGTCCGGAGCAGGGACCGTCCCGCCGAGGCGCCGAGCGTCACGATGGCGCGCGGAGACACCAGCCGGATCTGCTCCTCGAGGAACGGGCGACACGCCGCGATCTCGTCGGGCTCGGGGTCCCGGTTGTTGGGCGGGCGGCAGAGGACCGTGTTCACGATGTACACGTCCTCACGGGTCGTTCCCATGGCCTCGATGATCTTGGTCAGGAGCTGCCCCGCCGCGCCGACGAAGGGAAGACCCTGCTCGTCTTCCTCGCGGCCGGGCGCCTCGCCGATGAACATCAGTTCCGCTTTTGGATTGCCCTGGCCGAACACGATGTTCGTGCGTCCGCCGGCGAGCTTGCAGCGCGGGCAACCGGACACGAACTGCGCCAGCGAGGGAAGATCGGCCATCGAGCCGGCGACGAGGACCGGCGGCCCGCTGACGTAGATCTCCGAGAAACCGAGATCGCGGAAGTACTCGAGCCCTTCCGCGAGGGGGTTCAAGATCCGGTCCGGGTCCGCGGACCCGGTCCGGGAACGGAGAGCCGGGCGCTCCGGACTCTTCCGACCGCATCCCAGATCCGGTCGGCCACTTCCCGTTTCGAGCGACGGGAGACGGTTTCGCTTGCGCCGTCGCGCGTGAGGAGCAGGACCTCGTTCTCCGGCGAGTCGAAGCCGACGTCGGAGCGGCCAACGTCGTTCACGACGACCAGGTCCGCGCTCTTGCTCTCCATCTTGCGGCGGCCGCGCGCCGCGAGGTCTTCGGTCTCGGCGGCGAACGCCACGACGGTCTGCGCCTTGCGGAGCGGAGCGATCTCGCGCAGGAGATCGCGGCCCGGCGCGAGACGCACGCTCGTCTCCCCTTCCTCCCGATGGAGTCTTTCGGGGCTCTCCTCCGGGATGAAGTCGGCGACCGCCGCGGCCATCGCGAGGACGTCGCAATCCGGGAACTCGGCCCGGAGCAGGTTCTCGAGCTCCGCCGCGGTCTCGAAGGAAACGAACCGCATCCCTTCCGGCCGCGCCAGGCCGGTCGGTCCCGAGAGAAGAGTTACCTTTGCGCCCCGATCGCGGGCGGACTCGGCGAGCGCGTAACCCATCCGTCCGCTCGAACGGTTCGACACGAAGCGGATGGGGTCGAGCCGCTCGCGGGTCGGCCCGGCGGTCACGAGCACCGAGAGCCCTTCGAGATCCCGGCGCGCCGACGTCGCGAGAGCGATCGCCTCCTCGGCGATCTCCTCGGGCTCCGCCATCCGGCCGGCGCCCTCCCGACCGGACGCGAGGAAACCGGCGCCCGGTCCGACGAACCGCGCGCCGCGCGCCCCGAGGAGCTCGAGGTTGCGCCGCGTCGCGGGGTGCTCCCACATGCGGGTCTCCATCGCCGGAGCCACGAGCACCGGGCCGCGGTGGACGAGGAAGTACGTCGTGAGGAAGTCGTCGGCGAGCCCGTTGGCGAGACGGGCGATCGTGTGCGCGGTGGCCGGCGCGACGACGAGAACGTCGGTCCAGTCGGCGAGCTCGACGTGATCGACCGCGGGCGCCGCGCCGCTTCCGAAGAGCTCGAGGTAAACCTCGTGCCTCGAAAGGACGGCGAAGGTCAGCGGCGCGACGAATTCGCGAGCCGCCCGGGTCATCGCGACGCGGACTTCGGCGCCCCGCTCGACGAGCCGGCGGACCAGGTCCGCCGACTTGTAGGCGGCAATGCCGCCGGAGACCCCGAGAAGAACGTGCGGGCGCCGATTCACCGACGCCCCGGGGGGTTGGGGGACCGAAGGTCCCCGCGACCGTTCATACTCAGTCGAGAGACGATACCGGCTCTTCTTCCTCTTCCATCTCGGCCTCGTCGGCGCTCTCCTCCGCGGGCTCGAGGACGCCCCCCTCCTCGCCGTAGTCCCAGCGAATCTGGTTGTCCTCGAACTCCTCGGCGGCGAGGCGGGTCGGCTTCATGGGCCGGTCGCTCGCGATCTTCGGGCGGGCGCCCCGCATGAGCTGCTCGGCGCGGCGCGCGATCAACAGGACGAGTCGGAACTTGCTGTCCACCCCGTCGGGAATGGTCTGGATCATCGTTCGAAGTCCCTTTCAGCGGAATTCGCGGAAGACCCGCTCGAGGCGTGCCTTCTGCCGGGCGTAGGTGACACGGGCGGCCCGAACGACGGATTGTAACTCAAGAGTGGCCCGATCGACGTCATCGTTCACGATAACGTACTGAAAATACTTGGCTTTTCGGACTTCCGACCGGGCTGTTCGAAGCCTCCGCCGGATCTCCGCCTCCTCCTCGTCCCCCCGGTCGAGTCCGCGTTTCCTCAGCCGCTCTTCGAGCTCGTCCGGGTCGGGCGGGACGATGAAGATCGAGACGGCCCGGGGGTAGGAGCGGCGGATGTCGCGGGCGCCCTGGACGTCGATGTCGAGAACGACGTCCTCTCCCCGGACGAGCCGGGGAAGGACCTCGGCGCGCGACGTACCGTAGCGTCGTCCGTGGACGAGGTTGTGCTCCAAAAACGCCCGGCGCCGGACCATCCTGCCGAACTCCTCATCGGAGACGAAGTGGTACTCCCGGCCGTCCTTCTCCCCGGCGCGCCGGGGTCGGGTCGTGTGTGACACCGAGAAATGCAACGGCTCGCCGGGAGGGTCCGCGATCAGCCGTTGGATGAGGGTCGTCTTGCCGCCCCCCGACGGCGACGCCACGATGAAGAGGTTCCCACGGGGCCGCCTCGTCATTCGACGTTCTGCACCTGCTCGCGGATCTTCTCGATCTCCGACTTCATGTCGAGCACCTCACGGATGATCTGGAGGTCGCGCCCCTTCGACCCGAGCGTGTTCAGCTCGCGCAGGATCTCCTGCGCGAGGAAGTCGAGCTTCTTGCCCACGGGCTCCCGGGACGAACCGAGGAGGGACCGGAACTGTGCGAGGTGGCCCTCGAGGCGCTGGAGCTCTTCCGAGACGTCGGAACGGTCGGCGGCCAGCGCGGCCTCCTGTTCCAGCCGACCGGGATCGAAACCCGGTTCCGCGAGGAGCGACCGCAGGCGCTCCTTCAGATTCTCGAGGACCCGTCCCACGATTTCGCCCCGCCGCTCCGAGAGCTGCTGCAGGCGCTTCTCGAGGAAGCCGATCCGCTCCGCGAGATCGGAAGCGACCAGCGCGCCTTCGGCCTCGCGCATCGCGACCAGTGAGCGTGCGGCTTCGCCCGCGATTTCTTCCAGGGCGGCCACGTCCTCCTGCGTGAATCCGTCGACCGCGCTCTCGACCGAGAAGATCTGGGGAATCGTCAGGAGGTCGCGGGCTTCCAGGCGGCCGGCCACCGGATACCTCTGGGAAAGTGCACGGAACCTCGCGATCAGCGCTTCGAGCAGTCCCTCGTCGATCGCGATCGCGGTCGGTGCGGGGGTGGCGCGACGGAGGCGCAGGGAAACCTCCACCTTGCCCCGGGCGACGTGGCGGGTGAAGACACGCCGTAACACGGGCTCGAGGTCGAGCTCCTGTTCGCGCACCTTGACGTTCAGGTCGAGGAAGCGGTGGTTGACGCTGCGCGCGACGACCTCGGCGCTCCAGTCCTCGCCGACGTTCCCCTTCGCGCGGCCGAAGCCGGTCATGCTGCGGATCACGATCGGGCCTCCGCCGGGACCTCGGTCTCGACGAAGTACTGCATGTCGTGGAGCCTGCGGTACAGACCGTTGCGAGTCAAGAGCTCGGCGTGCGTTCCCGACTCGACCAACCGGCCGCGGTCGAGCACGAGGATCCGGTCGGCGCGACGTACGGTCGAGAGCCGGTGCGCGATGACGAGTGTCGTCCTCCCCTCCATGAGGTTCGTCAGGGCCGACGCCACGAGCGCTTCCGACTCCGAGTCGAGCTGCGACGTCGCTTCGTCGAGGATCAGTATCGGAGCGTCCTTGAACAGGGCGCGGGCGATCGCGAGCCGCTGCTTCTGACCGCCGGAGAGCCGTCCGGCGTCCTCCCCCAGCCGGGTGTCGTACCCCTCGGGCAGCCGCTCCAGGAACTCGTCGGCGAAGGCGGCGCGGGCGGCGGCGCGGATCTCCTCCTCGGGTGCGCCCGGCCGGCCGTACGCGACGTTCTCCCGCGCGGTCGTGTCGAAGAGGACCGTGTCCTGCGTGACGATGCCGATCTGGCCGCGAAGTGACGCGAGCGACGCGTCCTTCAGATCCACCCCGTCGAACGTGATCCGCCCCCGGGTCGGGTCGTACAACCGGGGCAGAAGGTTGACGAGAGTCGTCTTGCCGGCGCCCGAGGGACCCACGATCGCCACCGTCTCCCCCCGGCGGATCGTCAGGTCGATGTCGGTGAGGACGACTTCTTCGTTTCCGTATCGGAACGAGACGTTCTCGTACCGGATCGCGTTCGCGAACGGCGGCAGCTCCCGCGCACCGGGTTTCTCGGTGATTTCGGCCGGCGCATCGATCAGCTCGAAGATCCGCCGCGCCGAGGAGAGCGCGAGCTGCAGCGCCATGTTGACCTTCGTCACGTCCTTCAGGGGCTTGTACAGCATCATGAGCGCCGCGAGAAAAGAGATGAGACCGCCGACCGACATGCCTCCGGCCCGGATCACCCCCGCGGCGTAGACGAAGATCGCGGAGAGACCGAGGCCCGCGATCACCTCCATCATCGGCGAGTTCAGGGCCTGGATCCTCACCGTCTTCCGAGTCACCCGGAAATAGCGGTCGTTGGCGCGGGCGAACCGCTCCGCTTCGAACGGCTCCATCCCGTATGTCTTGATGACCCGGTGGCCGCGGAGCGTTTCCGAGAGCAGGGCGCCCATCTCGCCGATCCGCTCGCGCGAGGAGAAGGTCGTGCGCCGCAGGCGCCGGGTGACCTCGACGATCGGCAGGAGGAGGACGGGTGCGAGCAGGAGCACGAAGAGAGAGAGCTTCGCGTTCAGCGAAACGACGTAGACGAGCACGAGCACGATCGTCACGGCGCCCTGGACGAAGTCCGCGAGGCGCGTACCGAACGCCGACTGAATGAGCTCGACGTCGGAGAGGAGCCGGGAGAGGAGGTCGCCCGTCGTCGAGCGCGAATAGAAGCTGGCCGACTGCCCGAGGAGCTTCGAGTACGCGTCGCGGCGCAGGTCGCGGACCATCGACAGGCCGATGCCGTTGAAAGCGAACTCGGAGAAGTAGGAAAAGACGTTCTTGGAGACGAGCGCGAGGAGCAGCAGGAGCGGAACGGCCAGCCGGACGGGGACTCCGGCCGCCTCCGACGCCCGTCGCGCTCCGGCGTAGAGGGAATCGAGCCAGCGGACGAAGCCCGCCGCCTTCTCCGGCGCCGCCCCGAGTCCGGGCAGCGCCGACGAGGCGCCGGCGCCGAGGACGTCGTCGATGATCTTGGTCAGCAGGTAGAGGAGGAGAACCGTCGAAAACGAGACGATCCCCATCGCGAGCAGCGCCGCGGCCGCGCGACCGCGGTAGGGCCGGAAATACCCGAGCAGCCGGCGCAGAGTGGTCGCCGTCTTCACTGCCCCGCCGACCGCCGCCGTTCCCCCGGCTCGAGGACCTCGAGAACCGCATCCGCCGCCCGTTCGCTCCCTCCGGGAGGGCCGAGCTGGCGGGCGACGCGCGCCAGCGCGAACCGCATCTTCGCGAGGTCGCCGGGCGAGCCGAGGAGCGCGGCCGCCTCCTTTTCCAGGCGCGCGGCGTGAAACTGTTCCTGGATCAGCTCCGGGACGACGGCCTCGCCCGCGACGATGTTCACGAGCGAGATCCACGGCACCTTCACGAGACGCTTGCCGATCGCGTAGCTCGCCGCCGACGTCCGATAAACGACGATCATGGGAGTTCCGCAGAGCGCGGTCTCGAGCGTCGCCGTTCCCGACGCGACGATGGCGAGATCCGCCGAGGCGATGAGCGAGTGTCGTCCGGAAGCCACCAACGGGAACCCGCGCTCGACGGCGCCCGCGAACAGGGCCTCCGGCAGCGCCGGGGCCCGGACCACCGCGACCTCGAGGTCGAACCGGCGCGCGAGCGAGTCCGCCGCCTCGAGCATCGGTCGCCAGTGCCGGCGCACCTCAGCCACCCGGCTCCCCGGAAGCAGGACGAGACGGTGTTTCTCCTTGTGCGCCGGCGCCGGCTCTCTCTCGAGAGATTCCCGGACGTCGTCGACGAGGGGATGTCCCGCGCACACGGCGTCGGCGCCGAGCGCCCGGTAGATTTCCGTTTCGAAGGGGAAGAGCGTGACGATGCGCCGCGCCATCTTCGCGATCGAGCGGGCGCGGCCCGGCCTCCACGCCCAGACCTGCGGGCTCACGTAGTAGACGAGAGGCACTCCGTCGCGGTGAAGGCGGCGCGCCAGGATTCCGTTGAAGTCGGGGAAGTCGATCAGGACGGCGCCGTCCGGCGCGAATCTCCGGGCCGCGCCGCGCATTCGCGCGAGCGCCCGCGACAGAGCGGGGAGCTTCTCGAAGACCTCGAAAACGCCGACGACCGCGAGCTTCTCGGAGCGGACGATCCGGCGGAGTCCGGCACGCTCCAGCCGGGCTCCCCCCATCCCGAAGGCAGTCAGGTCGGGGCGCCGGCGTTTCAACGCTTCGAGCAGGCGCGCACCATGGAGATCGCCGGAGGCTTCTCCCGCGGAAATGAGGAGGTTCATTCTTCCCTTGTCATCCGGATGCCGTCGACACTGTCATTCTGAGCCCCGAAGGGGCGAAGAATCCCTCCCTATTATGGAGAGAATCCTCGCTGCGCTCGGGATGACAGGAAGGGGTCGCTCACGACGGGAACGGGTACATCAGCCACGCGACCGCGAGGCCGCCGAGCACGAGCGCGGCGAGCAGGATCCCGAAGAGACGCAGCCGCTGCCGGGGCTCGTCCCGCCAGAGCAGCGCAAAGAAGAGCGACACGAGCAGCGCGTACGCCGTCATGATCAGAAAGTGGTCGGCCGGGAGGATTGCGGCGATCACTTCTTCCCCGCAGCGATGTCCCACGCGTCGAGCATGAGAAGAAGGTTCATCAGACCGGCGGTCAAGAGGAACGCGCAGCCGTATTCATAGGTCGGCGCGAGGATCGTTCCTCCCGGGTTGTCGGAGAGGAACCGCGCGGCGAGGTTGAGCAATCCCGCGCCGGAGACGGCGAAGGTGGCGAGGATCGTCAGGGGCTGGGTCCGATCGATCGTGTAGAGCCTTCCCTCGAACGAGAGCCCGAGGAGGAAGGTCGCGGTGACGATCGCGGCGTAGGCGAGCGCGGTCTTCCGGCGCCCGAGGTAAAAGTGGCCGAGCCCCGGGAAGATCCAGGCCACGAGCGCGGCGACCGCCGGGTGAACGCGGGCCCGCACGGCTTGCGCGCTCATCGGCCCGCCTCCGCGAACAGTGGCGCCAGGCGCGCGAGGGTGACTCGCGGCTCCTCCGGCACGACCCGCGTGTCGCCCGCGACCGTCATGAAGTTCGTGTCCCCCTTCCAGCGGGGGACGAGGTGCACGTGGTAGTGGTCGGAGATGCCGGCTCCCGCGGCGGAGCCCAGGTTGACGCCCACGTTCAGTCCGTCCGTCCGATAGGCGTCGGCGAGGATCCGCTCGCCGGCGGCCACGGTGCCGATGAGCTCCTGCAGGGTCGCCTCGTCCGAGTCGCTGATGCGGGCATGGTGATCGTACGGAGCGATCATGACGTGGCCGTTGGTGTAGGGGTAACGGTTCAAGATCACGAACACCCTTCGGCCGCGGTAAACGACGAGGGACTCCCGGTCGTCCTTCGACGCCGCCGCCAGGCAGAAGATGCAACCCTCGGATTTCTCGGCCACGAGGTACTCGTAACGCCAGGGAGCGAAGAGGACTTCCGGCATTCGTGGCTCCCGGCTTTCAGTTCTCGGCTGGGAGCGGCCCGGCTCCCGGAAACGCCGACAGCGGATCGCTACTTATTGATCAGCTCCTTGAGCTCTTTGCCGGGCTTGAAGTACGGGATCTTCTTGGCGGGGACGGAGACCTTGACGCCCGTCTTGGGATTGCGGCCGATCCGGGCGCCGCGCTCCCGCAGCCGGAACGAACCGAAGCCTCGCAGCTCGATCTTCTGGCCCTGCTTCAGGGAGCGGATGATCGCCTCGAAGATCGTGTCGACGATCCCCTCGGCCTGCTTCTTCGTGACGTCCGTCGCGACCGCCACGCGCTCGATCAGTTCGGCCTTCGTCATCGCGACTCCTCCCGGTCCGCCGGAGAGAGGAACTACGCCTTGGGCTCTTCGGTCTTCTTACGCGTGCGCCGCTTCTTCGGGGCATCCTCGACTTCGGCCGGTTCGGCCCCTTCGGGCGCGGCGGCCGCGGCGACCGGAGCTTCCGGCACTGCTTCCGGCACAGCTTCCGGGACTGCTTCGGGCACAGCATCCGGGGGTGGCGCCGCCGACGCTTCGGGCGCGCCGAGCGGCTGTCCCGCGTCGTCGAGCCCCGAAAGGCCGACCTTCATCTCACCGTCGTCGATCCGCAGAATCCGCACGCGGATCGCGTCTCCCTCGTTGTAGTGCTCCTGGGGTTTCGCGCCGCGGGCAAGGGCCGTCTCCGAGACGTGCATGAGGCCCTCGACCAGCCCCTCGATCTGAACGAAGACGCCGAAGTCGGCGATGCGCGAGACGACCCCCTCGACCACGTCGCCCGGCTGATGGCGCTCCCGGAACGTCTGAAACTCGTTGGGCTGAAATTCCTTGATGGAAAGGGAGATCCGACGGTTCTCCTCGTCGATCGAGGTGATGATCGCCTCGACGTCGTCCCCCTTCTTCAGAACCTCCGAAGGGTGCTTGATCCGCTTCGTCCAGGACATGTCGGAGACGTGGACGAGCCCATCCACGCCCTCCTCGATCTCGACGAACGCCCCGAAATCCGTGAGGTTGCGGACCTTGCCCTGCACGCGGCTGCCGATCGCGTACTTGTGGAGAACCGACTCCCACGGGTCCGGCAGCGTGTCCTTGAGCGACAGCGAGATCCGTCGGGCGTCGGGGTTGACGTCGGAGACCACCGCCTCGACCTGGTCTCCCGGCGAGACCAGCTTCGAAGGGTTCTTGACCTTCTTCGACCACGACATCTCCGAGACGTGGACGAGGCCTTCGACACCTTCCTCGAGCTCGACGAACGCGCCGTAGTCGGTGACGTTAGTCACGCGGCCGCTGACCCGCGACCCGGCCGGGTACTTGCCCGGCACGTGGACCCACGGGTCTTCGGTGAGCTGTTTCGTGCCGAGCGAGACGCGCTCGGTCTCGCGATCGAACTTGAGCACGACGACGTCGATCTCATCGCCCACCTTGACGAGGTCCGACGGGTGGTTCACGCGCCCCCACGACATGTCGGTCACGTGGAGGAGCCCGTCCAGGCCGCCGAGGTCCACGAATGCGCCGTAGTCCGTGAGGTTCTTCACCGTCCCCCGCAACACGCGGCCCTCTTCGAGCAGCTGAAGGGTTTCGCGCTTGCGCGCTTCCTGCTCGATCTCGACGACGGCTTTCCGCGACAGGACGATGTTCCCGCGCTTCTTGTCGACGGAGATGACCTTGAAGTCGAGCTCCTTTCCGCGGAGCGACTCCAGGTTCTTGACCGGCTTGACGTCCACGAGCGAACCGGGCAGGAACGCCTTGACGCCGATGTCCACGGCCAGGCCCCCCTTGATCCGGTCGATGACGCGGCCCCGGACGGTCGAGCCCGATCGGTAGGACCGCTCGACCTCGTCCCAGACCTTCATCTTCTCGGCCTTGTCCTTGGAGAGGACGACGTAGCCGTTCTGATCCTCCGTCCGCTCGAGGAGCACGTCGACCGTATCTCCCTCGTGGACCGTCACGTTGCCGGAGAAGTCGGTGAACTCGGCCAGGGAAATGATCCCTTCGGACTTGTAGCCGATGTCCACGATCACCTCCGAAGGCGTGATCGCGAGGACGCGTCCCCGGATGATCTGGCCTTCCTGGAGGTTCTTGAACGAGTTTTCGTACTGAGCCAGCAGGTGCTCGTACTCCTGCGGCGAGAGTTCCTCTTCAGTCTGCATCGGTTCGGTCTGACGACCCCCTTTATCGAATTCACCCGGCATGGAACAGGGATGACCCCCTCATAAGTCTCTGAAAACGCGAAATATACTTTGCTGGATCGAGGCCAGTCAACCCGAGGCGTTTCGGCGAGATCAGCGAAGAGGGGTCAGGCTAAAGCCTGACCCCGCGCTTTTATGCGCTCTTCCAGCTCCGCCACCACGTTGTCGATGGAGCGCCGGCCCGTATCCACGACCTCAAGAAGAGGGGTCAGGCTGAAGCCTGACCCCGCGTCTCGGCACGGTCAACAGAGAGGGGTCAGGATAAATCCTGACCCCGCCTTCCTTTTATGCGCTCTTCCAATTCCGACACGATCTCTTCTATGCCTCGCCGGCCCGTATCCACCACCTTATAGGTCGGATCGAGGGTCAGCGGGGAGTCCGCCCGGGTCGAGTCGGCGTGGTCGCGGAGCTCGATTTCCTGCCGGACCGCCTCCACGGGCTGCGGGGTCCCGCGCAGGGCGAGTTCGCGGGCCCGGCGCTCGGCGCGGACGTCGATCGGCGCCGTCAGGAAGAACTTGTGGGGGGTGTCCGGGAAGACGCGCGTCCCGATGTCGCGGCCCTCGAGGACGCCTCCCCTCTCGCCGGCGAGATGGCGCTGCTTCTCGACCAGGCGGCGGCGGACCGCCGGAATCGCGGAGACGGCCGAAGCGTAAAGGGACATCTCCGGAAGCCGGATCGCCTCCGAGACGTCACGGCCGTCGAGGAGGATGCGGGTCGCGTCGCCGGAGACGTCGAGGTCGATCGACGCCCGCCCGGCGATCGCGGCGACCGCCTCCGGGTCCATCACGGGCAGGGCGATCCCGTGCTCCCGCGCGGCGAGGCCGACGGCGCGGTACATCGCTCCCGTGTCGATGTAGGGAACGCTGAGACGGCGGGCGAGGGCGCGCGCCACCGTGGACTTGCCGGCGCCCGACGGTCCGTCGATGGCGACGATCGGGGGACTCAACGCCCCCGCCCGACCGCTCGCAGCCGCTCGACCTCCCCGGGCGAGAGCGAACGCCATGCTCCCGTGGGAAGGCGGTCGTCGCGGATCGGGCCGATCGCCACGCGCTTCAACTTCGACACGGGATGCCCGATCGCTTCGAACATTCGGCGGATCTGCCGGGTCCGCCCCTCGCGCAGCACGACGCGAAGCCACGTGTTTCCCTCCCCGGCGCGGGCGGTCGTCGAGATGCGCTCGATCTCCGCCGCGCGCGTCGGTCGTCCGTCGAGCGGAATGCCACGGCGCAGGCGCTGGAGATCCTTTTCGCCGGGGACGCCCGAGACCTTCACGCGGTACTCCTTGGAACAGCCGGTCGAGGGGTGCGTCACATGGCGCGCGAGCTCGCCGTCGTCGGTCAGGAGAAGCAGGCCCTCGGTCTGAACGTCGAGACGGCCGGCCGGCTTTACCCGGCCGCGCAGCGAGGGCGGAAGGAGATCGAGAACGGTGTTGCGCGCCGCGGGATCGTCCACGGTCGTGACGTAACCCTTCGGCTTGTTCAGGAGGACGTACGCCCGCGGTCCGCGGCGCGGCTGGACGCGCTTTCCGTCGACGCGCACGGCGTCACGGTCCGGGTCGGCCCGGTCCCCCAGGGAGACGACCTGGCCGTTGACCTGCACGCGGCCCTCGCGGATCCACTCCTCCGCCTCACGGCGCGACGCGAGCCCGGCATCGGCGAGGATCTTCTGTACGCGCACGGGCGCCACGGGTCAATCGTCCCCGTCGTCTTCTTCGTCGTCTTCTTCTTCTTCCGTTTCGTCTTCCGCTTCGCTCTCCTCATCGTCCCCGTCGTCCCCGGAGACGGCTGCGGCCGCGAGGGGCGCCGGAGTCCCGCCGGGCTCGGGGGTCGCCTCGGCAGTCGCCGCCAGGTCCTCGTCGAGCTCCTCGGGCTTCGGAAGGTCCTCGAGCTCGTTCAGCCCGAACCGCACGAGGAACTCCCGGGTCGTCCGGTAAAGGAACGGCGTGCCGACGACCGCCTTCCGTCCGGCGGTCGTGACGAGCTTCTTTTCGAGGAGGGTCGTCAGAACGCTCGAGGAGTTGACGCCCCGGATGTCCTGGATCTCCGGCAGCGTGATCGGCTGACGGTAGGCGATGATCGCCAGCGTCTCGAGCGCGGCGAGCGAGAGGCGGCTTCGCTCGGTGACCTCGTGGTATTTGCGCAGAAGCGAGTCGTGCTCGG
>Ga0209971_1000355_pt1 | contig 12576 bp, 11 predicted proteins | sample InoplaM3SAM_FD_187588 | JGI IMG/M metagenome (GOLD analysis project Ga0209971, IMG submission 187588) | Arabidopsis thaliana rhizosphere microbial communities from the Joint Genome Institute, USA, that affect carbon cycling - Inoculated... | ecosystem: Host-associated > Plants > Roots >... | reverse complement strand
TATAAAGAAGTGACTTACGGGAAGGAGCCGCACGCGTGTGCGCCTCTATCACTGCCAGTATCCGGCAGTCTGACAAATAGTGTCAACCTGAACTGCCGCGATTTGTCAGGGGGTCAGACTTGGGGTCAGACCTAGGGTCAGACCGTTGGTCTGACCCTAGGTCTGACCCCAAGTCTGACCCAACCGCGTATGAACGATGCCGCCGCGCCGCTTGCCGGACGCAGCGTCCTGGTGACCGGTGCCGGCGGCTCGATCGGGTCCGAGTTGTGCCGCCAGTGCGCGCGGCACGGCGCCCACCAGATCACCCTGGTGGAGATAGACGAGCTTGCGCTGAGCACCATGGAGTCCGAGTTGCGGCGCGATTTCCCCCAGGTGCGTTGCGTCCCGGTGCTCGGTGACTGCGGCGACACCGCGGTGATGCGGCATGCACTCGACCGCTCATCACCCGAGGCGGTCTTCCATGCAGCCGCCTATAAACAGGTCCCCCTGCTGCAGACGCAACTGCGCGAAGCGGTGCGCAACAACGTGCTGGCGACCGAGGTCGTGGCCCGTGAAAGCCAACGGGCCGGAGTCGGCAGTTTCGTGCTGATTTCCACCGACAAGGCCGTGGATCCGGTCAACGTGCTGGGTGCGACCAAGCGCCTGGCCGAAATGGTGTGCCAGGCACTGGCCGAGCCGCACGCCACGCGCTCGGTAACGGTGCGTTTCGGCAACGTGCTGGATTCGGCCGGCAGCGTGGTGCCGCTGTTCCGCGAACAGATCCGCAATGGCGGGCCGGTCACGGTCACCGACGCGGAAGTCACGCGTTACTTCATGACCATTCCGGAAGCCTGCCAGCTGATCCTGCAGGCCGCCGCGATCGGCTCGCAGCACGCCGTCTATACGCTTGACATGGGCGAGCCGATCGCGATCAGGCTGCTCGCCGAACAGATGATCCGGCTCGCGGGCAAGCAGCCGGAACGCGACATCGCGATCGTCTACACCGGATTGCGGGCGGGCGAAAAGCTGCACGAAAACCTGTTCCATGCGGAAGAGCGCTATCGTCCGACCGTGCATCCGAAGATCCTCCAGGCCGAGGCGCGCGGCATTGCCGCAGAGCGCGTGGTATCGGCCAGCACGCGCATGCGCGATGCGGTCGCACGCTACGACGTGGAGGAGCTCGCAGCGTTGTTGCGCGAGGCCGTCCCGGAGTTCGTGCCGATCGACAGCGCCCCTGCCGGGCACGATTCGGCCACCGTGGTCGCATTCCCGGCGCGCACCGCCCGGAAGACCTGATGAGCCCGATGCCATCAGGCCACCGCCGCATCCGCAAGGCGGTGTTCCCCGTGGCCGGCCTCGGCACCCGGTTCCTCCCGGCGACCAAGACCGTGCCCAAGGAAATGCTGCCGATCATCGACAAGCCGCTGATCCAGTACGCGGTCGACGAGGCGATCGAGGCAGGCTGCGACACCCTGGTGTTCGTGACCAATCGTTACAAGCATGCGGTCGCGGATTATTTCGACAAGGCCTACGAGCTGGAACAGAAGCTCGAGCGCGCCGGCAAGACCGAGCAACTGGAACTGGTGCGCAACGTGCTGCCCGAAGGCGTGCGCGCGGTATTCGTGACCCAGGCCGAGGCGCTGGGCCTGGGGCATGCCGTGCTGTGCGCGAGGCCGGTGATCGGCGACGAGCCGTTCGCGGTGCTGCTGCCGGACGACCTGATCTGGAATCGTGGCCCGGGTGCGCTGAAGCAGATGGCCGATGCCGCACAGGGATCGGGAGCCAGCGTGATCGCGACCCAGGACGTGCCGCGCGGGCAGACCGGCAGTTACGGCATCGTCGCCACCGACGAATTCTCCGGGCGCCAGGGGCGGATCACGGCGATCGTGGAAAAGCCGGCGCCGGAAAGCGCGCCGAGCACGCTGGCGGTGGTCGGGCGTTACGTGTTGTCGCCCCGGATCTTCGACCTGCTGGAAGCCACTACGCCGGGAGCCGGGGGCGAAATCCAGCTGACCGACGCGATTTCCGCGCTGCTGCGCGAACAGCCGGTACTGGCCTATCGATTCCAGGGCACGCGCTTTGACTGCGGTACCCACATCGGCCTGATCGAGGCGACGATCCGGTACGCGCTGGACCACGAGAGCCTCAGCGACGCGGCCCGCGAAATGATGCAGAACGCGCTGGGCGAGATGGGCGTGGTCGAACTGGAATAGCGACCGGTCGGATCAATCGAATCGCCACCACGCCCACCCGGACCAGATCAGCAGCAGGCCCGCAAGCGCGATCGCGGCCAGTCCGGCAAGTTCGGTACGGCGTGCCCAACGCAGCGCATCCGCATCGCGCAACACGCGGACATCGCGCAGGGTTTTCCAGGCCCTGGGGGGGAAGCGGCCTTCGATCCGCGACGCCAGGCCCAGGCGCCTGAGGCCGGCACCCAGCACTCCCGCCGGCACCGCCAGCCCGATCCCGAGCCCCGCCAGCAGGCCACGCAGCCAGCGACGCACGGTGTCCGGATCGCTGTTGCCCAGCTGGCCGTTGATGCGCACCAGCCACGCGTCGAGCAGCAGCAGCAGGACCGCGCACAGCAATACCGTGAGCGCCAGCAACAACAAGGTGCGGTTGCGGTAGGACGGGTCCGCGCGGTGGATTTCCATGCCTGCATCAGACCCCGGCATGCACCCGGTGTCCAGACCGCCGGTCAGCGATTCGCGTGCAGCCGTCCGCGTGCGCCGCGTTACGGCGCCGCGGACACGCCCGCCGCGCCCCTGCCGGCGCCGATGCGCATCGTCGCCGCGCCGGGTGGTAACCGTCTGCCCCGCGATTCGGGCGTGCCGCGGAGCGCGAACCGGCTGCGTGCCATGCAGCTCACAACGCCTCGAAGATTCCAGCGGCCCCCATGCCCGTGCCGATGCACATCGTCACCATTCCGTACTTCTGTTGGCGCCGCCGCAGCCCATGGACGATGGTCGCGGTGCGCACCGCACCGGTGGCGCCAAGCGGGTGGCCCAGCGCGATCGCGCCGCCCAATGGATTGACCCTGGCCGGGTCGAGCCCGCTGTCGCGGATCACCGCCAGCGCCTGTGCGGCGAACGCCTCGTTGAGTTCGATCCAGTCGAGCTGGTCCTTGGTGAGCCCGGCCTGCTTCAGCGCCTTGGGGATTGCCGCGATCGGGCCGATGCCCATCACTTCCGGGCGCACGCCGGCGACCGAGAACGACACGAAGCGCGCCAGCGGCGTCAGCCCGTAGTCCTTGATCGCCTGTTCCGACGCCAGCAGCACCGCGCCGGCGCCATCGGACATCTGCGAGCTGTTGCCCGCGGTGACGGTGCCGCCGGACTGGCCGCTGCGGAACACGGGTTTCAGCCTGGCCAGTCCATCGAGGGTCGAATCCGGGCGTGGGCCCTCGTCGGTGTCGACCAGCCGCCGCTGCAGGCGGATCGCGTTGCCGGCGAGGTCGGGGAGGTGCGAAACCACTTCGTACGGGCTGATCTCGTCGCGGAATTCGCCGGCCCGGATCGCCGCGATCGCCTTCTGGTGCGAAGCCAGGGCGAAGGCATCCTGGTCCTCGCGCGAGACCTTCCATTCCTCGGCGACCTTTTCGGCGGTGATGCCCATGCCGTAGGCGATGGCCACATGGTCGTCCTTGAACACGTTCGGCGACAGCGCGACCTTGTTGCCCATCATCGGCACCATCGACATCGACTCGGTGCCGCCGGCCAGCATCAGGTCGCTGTTGCCCAGCCGGATCTGGTCGGCCGCCAGCGCCACCGCCTGCAGGCCGGAGGAACAGAAGCGGTTGATGGTCTGCGCCGCGATCGTGTCCGGCAGCCCGGCCAGCAGCACGCCGATGCGCGCCACGTTCATGCCTTGCTCGCCCTCGGGCATGGCGCAGCCGATGATGGCGTCGTCGATGCGGTTGACGTCGATCCCCGGCGCCTGCGCGATCACGCTGCGCAGCACGTGCGCCAGCATGTCGTCCGGGCGGGTATTGCGGAAAACGCCCTTCGGCGCCTTGCCGACCGGGCTGCGGGTGGCCGCGACGATATAGGCGTCCTGGACTTGTCTGGTCATTGTGCTTCTCTGTGAAATTCAGGGCTACGGCTTGCGGGAGCGGCTTCAGCCGCGTGCACTTCGAGTCTGGGTGGCATGGGAAAAGCTCGCGGCCGAAGGCACTCCCGCAGAGCGGCCTAGTTCCTCAGCGGCTTGCCGGTCTTGAGCATGTGGGCGATGCGTTCCTGGGTCTTGGGCATCCGCGCCAGTGCGACGAAGTGCTCGCGCTCCAGCCGCAGCAGCCAGTCCTCGTCCACCAGCGCCCCCCGATCGACTTCGCCGCCGCACAGCACGGTGGCGATGCGGGTGGCGATCTCGTAGTCGTGTTCGCTGATGAAGCGCCCCTCGAGCATGTTCACCAGCAGCATCTTGAAGGTGGCGATGCCGACGTCGCCGGCGACCTGGATGCGGCGCGCCGGCAGCGGCGGGCGATAACCCGCCTCGGCCAGCGCCAGCGCCTGCTGCCTGGCGACGTGCAGCAACTCGAAGGCATTGAATGCGACCACGTCGTCGCCGCGCAGCAGGCCGAGTTCCTTCGCTTCCACGGCGGAAGTGCCGACCTTGGCCATCGCCACGGTTTCGAACACCCGCTTGAGCTGCGCGAACACGTCGCCGCCCGGGCCCGCGGCCTGCGAGGCGCGCACCGCCAGTTCCTTCAATCCGCCGCCTGCGGGCAACAGGCCGACACCGGCTTCGACCAGGCCGATGTAGCTCTCGAGGTGCGCGACCGTGCGTGCGCCGTGCATCTGGAATTCGCAGCCGCCGCCCAGCGCCAGCCCGCGCACCGCCGACACCACCGGCACCAGCGAATACTTGATGCGCTGGCTGGTGGCCTGGAAGTCCGCCACCATCGCCTCGAAACCCCCGAGGTTGCCTGCCTGCAGCAGTGAAAGCGCACCGGCGAGGTCGGCACCGGCGGAGAACGGCTCCTTCGCCTGCCACAGCACCATGCCGCGGAAGTCGCGTTCGGCGATGCCGACGGCCTGCTGCAGGCCATCGAGCACCTGGTCGTTGACCGTATGCAGCTTGGTCTTGAACGACGCCACCGCGATGCCGTCGCCGTCGTGCCACAAACGGACGCCGTCGTTCTCGAACACCGTCTCGCCGGGATCGAAGCGCTCGCCCAGCAACGGATCCGGGAAGCGCTGGCGCTTGTAGACCGGCAGCGCGGAGCGCGGCAGCTTGGCGTTCCTGGCCGGGCTGTAGCTGCCCTCGGCGCCGTGCACGCCGTCGCGGCCGTCGAAGACCCAGTCGGGCAGGGGCGCGCTGCTCATGGCCTTGCCGGCGACGATGTCATCGGCGATCCATTCGGCGACCTGCTTCCAGCCCGCGGCCTGCCAGGTCTCGAACGGACCCAGCGACCAGCCATAGCCCCAGCGGATCGCGAGGTCGACATCGCGAGCGGTTTCGGCGATGTCGCTGAGGTGGAAGGCGCTGTAGTGGAACAGGTCGCGGAACACCGCCCACAGGAACTGCGCCTGCGGATGCGCGCTGGCGCGCAGTGCGGCGAACTTCTTCGCGGGATCCCTTTCCTTCAGGATCGAGCCGACTTCCGGCGCGACCTCGCCGGCGCTGGCGCGGTAGTCCTGCGCCTCAGGGTCGAGGACCAGGATGTCCTTGCCGCGCTTGGTGTAGATGCCCGCGCCGGTCTTCTGCCCGAGCGCGCCCTTGCCGACCAGGGCGTCCAGCCATTTCGGCGACTTGAACCAGGCATGCCAGGGGTCCGCGGGCAGGGTGTCGGCCATGGTCCTGATGACATGGCCCATGGTGTCCAGCCCGACCACGTCCGCGGTACGGAAGGTCGCCGATTTCGGGCGGCCGATCGCCGGGCCGGTCAGGGCGTCCGCCGTATCGAATCCGAGGCCGAATGCCCCGGTGTGGTGCATCGTCGCCAGGATCGAGAACACGCCGATGCGGTTGCCGATGAAGTTCGGCGTGTCGCGGGCATAGACCACGCCCTTGCCCAGCGTGGTCGTCAGGAAGGTTTCCAGGCCTTCCAGCACGCTGGCGTCGGTGGTCTTGGCCGGAATCAGTTCGGCCAGGTGCATGTAGCGCGGGGGATTGAAGAAGTGCACGCCGCAGAAGCGATGGCGCAGCTCCGCGGGCAGCACGTCGGCGAGCGCGTTGATGCCCAGGCCCGACGTATTGCTCGCCAGCACCGCATGGGCCGGCACGAAGGACGCGATTTTCCGGTACAGGTCCTGCTTCCAGTCCATCCGTTCGGCGATCGCCTCGATCACCAGGTCGCAGCCCCGGAGCAGCTCCAGCCCGGTCTCGTAGTTGGCGGGCACGATGGCCCCGGCCAGCGCCTTGCTGGCAAGCGGTGCGGGGCTGAGCTTGCCCAGGTTGGCGATCGCCTTGAGCACGATCCCGTCGGGATCGCCGTCCTTGGCCGGCAGGTCGAACAGCACCGTGTCCACGCCGGCGTTGGCCAGTTGCGCGGCGATCTGCGCTCCCATCACGCCAGCTCCCAGCACCGCGGCCTTGCGTACAAGAAGTTTCTCGGACATTTGCTTCAAGCCTTTGAATTTGAATCGGTCGTGTCGGCCTTGAGGCCGGCGGAAGCGAAGCGGATGAGCTCACGGGCCGCGCGTTCGCGATGGGCGGCTTCAGGCAACCCGGCGGGGCGCTTGATCAGGCCGAAATCGGCCATCGCGTAAGTGAGCGCGCCGGACAGGAAATCCAGCCGCCAATACAGCTGTTCCTTGCCCAGCGCGGGCACGCAGCCGGCAATCGCCTTGGCGAAATCGCGCAGCACGTGGCCGTACTGGTCGGACAGGAACTTGCGCAGGCTGTCGTTCTTCTCGGCGTAGGCGCGGGCGATGACGCGGATGAAGGCGCCGCCGCCATGGCGGTCCTGGGCCATGGCCAGCGCCGGCTCGACGAAGGCCGCCAGCACCGGCTCCAGTTCGCCGGGATGCTGCTGCAGCGCGGTCTTGAGCTGCGCCAGGCGGCGCGCGCTCATCTCGTCCATGCGCCGGCGGAAGACCTCGTTGACCAGGTTTTCCTTGCTGCCGAAGTGGTAGTTGACGGCGGCGATGTTGACGTCGGCGCGGGTCGTGACCTGGCGCAGCGAGGTACCGGCGAAGCCATGCTGCGCGAACAGTTCCTCGGCGGCGCCGAGGATGCGGTCCTTGGTCGAGAACTGGGCGGTGGCGGCCATCGGGATTCCTGAATCAAACGCTTGTTTGATACTAGTCCCCCGGTCGGATCGCGTCAATCGCCCTGATCGGAAAGGATGCGGGAGGCCTGTTCCTTCCGGTAGAATTACCGCAGCCATGTCGGCTAAACCCGCGTTTCGACGCGGGTTTTTCTGTTATCCTCAGGGTCGCAGAAGTCTCTGCCAGGAATGCAGGGAACTTCCGCGGCCCGCCTGCCCGGAGAAATTCCCCATGGCGCTGGAGCGCACCCTCTCGATCATCAAGCCCGATGCCGTCGCCAAGAACGTCATCGGCGAAATCTATTCGCGTTTCGAAAAGGCCGGCCTCAAGGTCGTCGCCGCGAAGATGAAGCACCTCTCGAAGCAGGAAGCCGAAGGCTTCTATGCCGTCCACCGCGAACGCCCGTTCTTCAGCGCGCTGGTGAACTTCATGAGTTCCGGCCCGGTGATGATCCAGGCGCTGGAAGGCGAGGACGCCGTGCTGAAGCACCGCGAACTGATGGGCGCCACCAACCCCAAGGATGCCGCGCCCGGCACGATCCGCGCCGACTTCGCCGACAGCATCGACGCCAACGCGGTGCATGGTTCGGATTCGCTGGAGAACGCCGCGGTCGAGATCGCGTATTTCTTCCCGGCGACCGCCGTCTACGCACGTTGATCAACGCAATTTGACCTGAGCAGGCCATGACCACCGCACGCGCCATCCCCGCAACCACCGTGTCCGCCGACGAGGCGACGCAGGCGGTCGTGGGCGTGCCGGGCCAGGCTGGAGACGCCGTGGCGGGGTCGGACAGGACCAACCCGATGCCGGCCCCGGCCGGCGGCAGGACCAATCTTTTCGACCTCGACCGCGTTTCCCTCGAGGATTTCTTCGAGCATGTGCTCGGGGAAAAGCGCTTCCGCGCGCACCAGGTGATGAAGTGGATCCACCACCGCCACGTCACCGGTTTCGGCGACATGACCGACCTGGGCAAGGCGCTGCGCGCCAAGCTCGAGCAGCATGCCGAAGTGCGGGCGCCGATGGTCCTGCTGGACAAGCCATCGGCCGACGGCACCCACAAGTGGTTGCTGGGCATGGACCCGAAGAACGCGATCGAGGCGGTATTCATCCCCGACAAGGGCCGCGGCACGCTGTGCGTGTCCAGCCAGGTCGGCTGCGCGCTCAACTGCCAGTTCTGTTCGACCGCCACCCAGGGCTTCAACCGCAACCTCACCACCGCCGAGGTCATCGGCCAGGTGTGGGTTGCGGCACGCCACCTGGGCAACGTCCCGCACCTGCGGCGCAAGCTCACCAACGTGGTGATGATGGGGATGGGCGAGCCGCTGATGAACTTCGACAACGTCGTGCGCGCGATGAGCATCATGCGCGACGACCTCGGTTACGGCCTGGCCAACAAGCGCGTCACCCTGTCGACCGCCGGCATGGTGCCGATGATCGACCGCCTGGGAGAGGAGAGCGACGTCTCGCTGGCGGTGTCGTTGCATGCGGCCAACGATGAACTTCGCAGCGAGCTGGTGCCGCTCAACCGGAAGTATCCGATCGCCGAGCTGATGGCCGCCTGCCAGCGCTACGTGCAGCGCAAGCCGCGCGCGTCGATCACCTTCGAGTACACCCTGATGAAGGGCGTCAACGACCAGCCGGCGCATGCGCGGCAACTGGCGAAACTGATGCGCCAGTTCGGCAACGCCGTGCAGATGAAGGACGCGGCCAAGGTCAACCTGATCCCGTTCAACCCGTTCCCCGGCACCCGCTTCGAGCGTTCGCCGGAGGGCGACATCCGCGCCTTCCAGAAGCTGTTGCTGGACGCTGGGGTGCTGACGATGGTGCGCCGCACCCGCGGCGACGACATCGACGCCGCCTGCGGCCAGCTCAAGGGGCAGGTCATGGACCGTACCCGCCGCCAGGCCGAATTCCGCAGCAAGCTCGCGGCGCAGGGCATCGAACCCCGGGGAATCGACCACGATGCGGCCGCATAAGCTGATTGCCTGCATCGTGCTGGCCGCCGTCGTCATGGCCGGCTGCTCGCGCCTGACTTTCATCAAGCCCAAGCTCGAGCGCGGCGAATACACGCGGGAAGCCCCCGAGTACAACGTGCGCGAGGCGCCGGGGGAAAAGAAGCGGGTCGCGGCGATGGACCAGGTGGCGGCGGCCGAGATGCACCTGCGCAATGGCCAGGTCGACCAGGCCGAAACCGCCGCCAATGCCGCCCTCAAGGCCGACCCGGCATCGGCCGATGCCCATACGCTGCTGGCGATGGTCGCCGAGCAACGCGGCAAGGCCGCCGAAGCCGGCACCCATTACGCCAAGGCCATGGAACTGGCCCCGACGCGGGGCGGGGTCCTCAACAATTACGGGGCATGGCTGTGCGGCAATGGCCGCGCCGCCGAATCGCTGGTGCTGTTCGACCGCGCCCTGGCCGATCCGGGCTACCGCACGCCAGGCGCCGCGCTGGCCAATGCCGGTTCCTGTGCGTTGACGGCCGGGCAGGACGCGCGTGCCGAGCGCGACCTGCGCCGCGCGCTGCAGTACGACCCCGACAGCCCGACCGCATTGGCGGCGCTGGCAACGCTCCACTACCGCGCCGGCGACTACATGCAGGCCCGTGCCTTCTCCGAGCGCAGGCTTGCGGCTGCACCAGCCACGCCGCAGGTGTTGCAACTTGCGTCACAAATCGAGAATAAACTCGGCGACACGGCCGCGGCTGCTCGCTATGTTCAGCGAATAAGGACGGAATTTCCGCAAGCACGGACGCCGTCAGGGGATCTGGGGCAATAGATGAGCCAGGCGAATCCGAGCCAGTCCGGTGAATTCCGGTTGGATGGCGCAGTGCCGGAAGGCGGCCGCGGTTGCGGCGCCCGCTTGCGCAAGGCGCGGGAAGCAGCCGGCCTCAGCCAGGCCGATGTCGCCGCGCGCCTGAAGATGCCATTGCGGGTCGTCGACTCGCTCGAAGTCGAGGACTGGAGCCGCCTGGGTGCGCCGGTCTTCGTCCGTGGCCAGTTGCGCAGTTATTCGCGCCTGCTCGGATTGACCACCGCGCCGATGTTCGAGGCCTCCGGCGTGGCGCCCGTGGAGCCGCCGGCGCTGACGCCGCGCACCTATACCCGGCCCCTGCAGCGCTTCGCGGAGCAGGCCGCACGCCGTTTCGTGTACATCGTCATGACGATCGCCATCGCGATCCCGGTCTGGCTGGCGACCCGCCCGCACCTGGGGATCGTGTCGCACGATGCCGCTCCACTCGACGTGCCCGCGTTCGGCACCGCCGCCGCGCCCGAGGAGCGCGATGCCACTGCCGGGGAACCCCATCCGCTGGTGGCGTCATTGGCACCGCTCCCGGCGCGAGCCGCGGCCGTGCCGACACTGTCGCTGCACGTGACCGGCGACAGCTGGGTCGAAGTCACCGCCCGCGATGGCCGCCTGCTGGAGCAGTCCCTGCTGCACGCCGGAGAGCAACGCAACTACGACGCCGGTGAAGTCGGCCGCATCGTGCTGGGCAATGCCGCCGCCGTGGCTGTCCGCAGCCACGGCCACCAGGCGGACCTGGCGCCGTACCTGCGCGCGAACGTTGCGCGCTTTACGGTATCCTCTGACGGTTCCCTCGCGCCTGCCGCCGACTGAGTCCGTCGCGGCCCACGGGCCCGCGAGTCCAGTCCACCCCACCGGCCGCAGCCGCCTGCGCCGGCCAACAGGCAGCATGGCAGCCGCATGGCAATCGACGATCTTCTCGACGAACACGAACAGGGCGAGCGCGTCCGCGGCTGGTTGCGCGACAACGGCGCCGGCCTGATCGGCGGCGTGGCGCTGGGCCTCGCCCTGATCTGGGGCGGGCAGTGGTGGCAGCAGCAGCGCCAACACCAGCGCATGCAGGCCGGCGTGCAATTCCAGTCCGCGGTCGACAACCTCAAGGCCGGCAAGCTGGCGCAGGCGCAGCCGCAAGTCGCGGCATTGCCGGACGGCACCTACGCCACGCTGGCGGCGATGGCGCTGGCCAAGGCGCAATTGGCCGCGGGCAAGCGCGACGACGCCATCGCCACCTTGCGCGCGGCCAAGGCGAAGGATGCGGAAATGGCCGCGATCATCGACCAGCGCCTGGCGCGGTTGCTGATCGATGCCGGCAAGGCCAAGGACGCGCTGGCGGTGTTGCCGGCCGACACCCGCGACCCTGAAACCCTGCAGGTCCGCGGCGACGCCTACAACGCGCTGGGCCAGCAGGCGCAGGCGCAGGCCGCCTATGTCCAGGCCCTGACCGGGCTCGACGTCGGCTCGCCGCAGCGCACCGTGGTCGAACTCAAACTTTCCGAGGTCGGCGGCATGCCGGCCAAGCCCGAGGCCCGTAGTTGATGAAGCCCGCACACACGCATTCCGCAACGCGCATCCCGTCCACCCGAATCCGCATCCCATTGGCGCTGCTGCTCGCCGGAGCGGTCGCGCTGGGCGGATGCAGCACGGTCAAGGGCTGGTTCGGGGGCAAGAGCAGCGAGGCCCTGAAGCCGGCGGAGCTCACCGGGTTCACGCCGTCGCTGCAGGTAGCGAAGTTGTGGTCGGCCAGTGCCGGCAAGGGCGAAGCCCTGCTCGGAGCGCGCCAGGGGCCCGCGATCGCCGATGGCCATGTCTACGCCGCGGCGGTCGAGGGCGGCGTGCGGGCCTTCGATCTCCAGACCGGACAGGCCTTGTGGCATTACGAGAGCGAGCTGCCGTTGTCGGGCGGCCCCGGGGCCGGCGACGGCGTGGTCGTGGTCGGCAGCCTGGAGGGCGACGTGGTCGCGCTGGACGCCGCCACCGGCGCGCAGAAGTGGACGGCCAAGGTCGGGAGCGAGGTGGTCGCCGCCCCGACGATCGGCCAGGGCCTGGCGCTGGTGCGTTCCAACGATGGGCGCATCACCGCCTTCGACGAAGCGAGTGGCGAGCGCCGGTGGTTTTGGGAACACGAAACCCCGACCCTGAGCGTGCGCGGCAACGACGCGCCCTTGCTGGGCCCGGGCCTGGTTTTCGTCGGCAACGACGATGGCACCGTTTCGGCCTTGGCGCTGGCCGATGGCCGGGTGCTGTGGGAACAGAGGGTGGCCTCCGACGAAGGCCGCAGCGAGCTCGACCGCATGGCCGATATCGACGGCACTCCGGCGCTCGACGGCACCACCTTGTACGCCACCAGCTACAAGAAGCAGACGATGGCCATCGACGGCCCCAGCGGACAGCCGATCTGGACGCATGACGCCGGCGGTCCGGGCCGGGCAGCAGTATCGGCGGACCGCGTGGTGGTTACGGATCGCGACGGCACCGTCTGGGGCCTGGACAAGGCCGGCGGCGCCGCGCTGTGGCAGCAGGCCGCGCTTGCGCGCCGCAACGTCACCGGCCCCGCGATCCAGGGCGATTACGCCGTGGTCGGCGA
>Ga0209971_1000350_pt1 | contig 12721 bp, 11 predicted proteins | sample InoplaM3SAM_FD_187588 | JGI IMG/M metagenome (GOLD analysis project Ga0209971, IMG submission 187588) | Arabidopsis thaliana rhizosphere microbial communities from the Joint Genome Institute, USA, that affect carbon cycling - Inoculated... | ecosystem: Host-associated > Plants > Roots >... | reverse complement strand
CGGATGCGCGGGTTCGCCGCCGCGCGCACGGTCTTCAAGACCCGCGGCACGAACTCCTTGCTGTCGCCGCACCAGGTCCCGAGAACGATGCGCATCGTCACGTCGTGCTTCTCGGAGGCGAGCGCCGCGACGGCGGACGCGTCCGGCGTGTAGACGTCCATGAGACGCCGCCAGACCGGGACGGCCGCGAACAGAGCCTCGTCGGTCACGTCGCCGACCAGGCCCTGGTGCCGCGAGACGAGGATCGTCTTGCCCTTCCAGGTCAGGAGCAAATTCGCCGTATCGACTTTCTGAAGCGGTCCCTCCACCCGGAATTTCGGTCCGTCCAGGAGGTCCGCCGCGGCGCCGTCCGGCGTCAGTGTGAACGCGCTCTTCGATCCCACCGAAAACGTCAGGGCGTCGCGGTCGAGCAGGAGCGCCTTTTTCGAATCGGGGAGGAGGACGGCGAGCTTCTTTCCGCCCTCGGCCGAAAGGATTTGTACGGAGCGATCCAGACGTCCGTCCACGTAGACGTCGCGCGTCGAGTCGTGCCACGCGGGATCGGCGGCGAAGGCGGGGATCGCGAGGGGGAAAAGACCGGCGAGGAGAACCAGGAGCGTCCGGGAGCGCGTCCGCATGTTGCCTCCTGTCGTCGAACGGATCAAACGGATCAACAGCGGTCCCCCCGCGCCTTATGCCGGCTTTCCCGGAACGAGGGATAGGATTTGCGGCGCAAACCCGTCCGGAAAACGAAAGGAGATTGCATGACGAAACCCACCCGGGTTGGCTCTCTCATCCTCATGGGTCTCATCGCCGCTTTCACGCTGTCCGCCGGGGGCGAAGGCAAGCTCACCGTCTGGCCCGCCGCCGACGTCAAGTGGGTGGACGGTCCCGTCAAAGGTCTCCAGATCGGGACGCTCTGGGGCGATCCGAACAAGGGACCTTACGGAGCGCTGAAGAAGGTGCCCTCGGGGACCGACTTCGGCTGGCACACCCATGCGGCCGCCCAGAAGGTGGTCGCGATTTCGGGTACGTTCGAATTCCAGGCCGAAGGCCAGACGAAGGAGCTCACGAGCGGTTCGTACCTCTACGTACCTGCCGGCGTGAAGCACACGGCGAAGTGTCGTGAAGGCGCCGACTGCATGTACCTCGAGCAGTCGGAAGGCAAGAGCGACTACCTGCCCGTCAAGTAGCCCCCTCACCCTGACCCTCTCCCCCGTCACCGGGGAGAGGGTTTTCTATTCCGTCCGTCTCCCCTCGAGCTTCGACATCACCTTCATCAGGTCTTCGTGCGCGCCGACTAAGAACAGCGTGTCGCCGCCCTCCAGCGGCTCGTCGGTCGGCGCCGGCGAATAGGGAGCGCCGCGGCGGATCATGGCGGGCACCGCGACGTGGGTGTCGGCGACGCCCATGTCCGCCAGCGTCCGGCCGACGGCGGGCGTGCCCGGCAGCACGAAGAACGTGAGCGACGTCCCGGCCTCGAGCATCGCCGAGAGGCGCCGTCCCTCCGCCGCGCGCGCCGCCGGATCGCGCAGCATCCGGTAAGCCTCGTCGCGGAGGACCCGGATCTGCGCGGCGACGACGTTACCCGGCACGGCGAGCAACCGCATCAGGCGGGAGATGATCTCCACCGACGTCTCGAACTCCTCCGGGATGACCTCGTCGGCGCCGAGCTGTCGCAGCGGCTCGACCTGCGTGACGTAGCGGGTGCGCACGATGATGTGGAGGTTCGGGTTCTCGGCGCGGCACATCTTGACGATGCGCCGCGTCCCGTCGGGGTCGGAGATCGCGATCACCGCGGCGATCGCCCGCTTGATCCCCGCGGCCTCGAGGCCTCCGGGGTCCCCCGCGTCGGCGACCACGGCGCGGCTGCCGTTCTCGCGCGCGACTTCCGCCCGCGCCGGGTCCTCCTCGAGGACGACGTGCGGGATCTTCGTCTCGGTGAGGACGTGCGCGACGTTCAGCCCGTTCAAGCCGTAGCCGATGATCAGGATGTGCCCGGAGAGCGCGAGCTCGTGCTCGGCCTCGGCGGGCTCCGGCCGGTCCCGCATCCGCTCCGCGAGCTTGCGCCCCAGCGCGACGAAGAGCGGCGTCGCGCCGAGCGTGAGCACGGCGGTCGCGACGAAGAGCTGCTCGTCCTCCGGCCCCAGGACGCCGAAACGCTTCCCCTCCTGCGCGAGCAGGAACGAGAACTCGCCGATCGGGGCGATGGCGAACGCGGCGCGCAGGGAGGTCCGCGGGATCGCTCCCGCGGCGCGGAAAGCCGGATACGCGGCCACGACCTTGATCAGGACGACCGCGACGACGGTCGCGAGGACGAGCGGCAGCGCCTGCATCACGAAGGCCGGGTCGAGGAGCATGCCGATCGAAGCGAAGAAGAGCACGGAGAGGAAGTCGCGGAACGGGCGGAGGATGCCGCTGATCTCGTGAATGAACTCGGTGTCGCCGACGACGACTCCGGCGGCGAACGCGCCGAGCGCCGCGGAGATGCCGAGCTTACCCGCGGCCGCGATCGTGGCGACGATCAGGACGATGACGCCCGCCGTGAAGACCTCGCGGCTGCCGAGAGCGGAGATCTTCCGGAAGACTCGCGGCACGACGATCCGCGCGACGAGGATCAGCAGGATCACGCCCGCGATCGCGATCACGACGCGGGTGAGGACCGTCGGTAGCGGCGGCGCGCCCGCGCCCGACGCGAACGCCGGCACGAGGAGCATGAGGGGTATGACGGCGAAGTCCTGGAAGAGGGAAACCCCCAGGAACCTCCGCGCGAAGGGCGCGCCCATCTCGTCCCGGGTCGAGAGGATCGGCAGGACGACCGCGGTCGAACCGAGAGCCACGAGGAGCCCGTAAAAGGCGCTCTGGCGCGCGTCGGACTGGAAGAAGAGGCCGACGAGGACCACGACGAGCACGGTGAAGCCGATCTGGAGCGATCCGGACACGAGGGTCGTGCGGCCGAGCGTGCGGAGCTTGTCGAACGGGATGTGGAGCCCGATGAAGAACAGGATCAGGGCGACGCCCAGCTCCGCGATCTGCTCGACCTGGTGCGTCTCCCGGATCCAGCCCAGCGCGTGCGGTCCGATGACGATGCCGGTCGCGAGATAGGAGATGACCTCGGGTACCTTCAGCCGTTTTCCGAGGAAGAGGAGGGGGAACGACGCCGCCAGGATGATCGCGACGTCGTAGAGAAGACTCCCGCCGTGCATCGATGGTCGGGTCTAGGGCTCTTCGGTCTAGTTGACGAGCTCGGCAGGCGCCGAGACACCGAAGCCGAGACGCTCGACCTCGGCGGTCATCCGGCCCTGGCACATCAACCAGAACATCCGCAGGTCGCCGAAGAACGACCAGATCGGATACGTGAACGTGGCGGGCCGGTTCTTCTCGATGAAGTAGTGGCCCGCCCAGGCAAACCCGTACGCGCACGCCAGCCCCGAGAGGACGAGCACGGCGTTTCCCGTCGACACCGCGCGGACCAGAAGCAGGAGCCCGAGCGAGGTTCCGACGAAGTGCATCACGCGCGTGCCGTGGCGGCGGTGCTGGCTGACGTAGAACGGCCAGAAGTCGTCGAACGTCCGGATGCTCGGGTCTCTCATGTCAGACTCCTCGGAACAGGGCGCATTATGCCGAAGAAGCCGAACCTCTGGCAGAAAGTCTGGAAAATTCTCGCGGGCGTTCTCACGATCGCGTTTCCGTTTCTGATGATCACGCTCCTGCCGGTGGGAAAGGTCGTCTCGAAGCTCGACGTGCTCCTCGACCGGCTCGGCCCGTGGGCGATGGTCGTCTTCGTGGTCCTCTACGTCATCGACGCGCTCATCCTCGGACCGGCGTGGCTGTTCGCGCTCGCGGCCGGCCTCGCGTTCGGCCTGGTAAAAGGCGGGCTCCTCGTGTGGGCGTCCGCGACGATCGCCGCGGCGATCGGCTTTCTCGCCGCGCGCTACTTCGCGAGGCACCGCATCGAGGCGCTCGCCCGAGGGAACGACAAGTACCAGGCGGTGGATCGCGCGATCCGGCGCCACGGGTGGAAGGTCGTCCTCCTCCTGCGCATCTCTCCCCTGCTCCCGTACACGATCTCGAACTACATCTACGGGCTGACGGCCGTGGACTTCGTCCACTACGTGATCGCGACGGCCGTGGGAATCCTCCCGATGGTGGCGGTCTACGTCTCGATCGGAGCCGCGGGGCGCGAAGCGGCACTGGCCGCCGTCGGAGGCGGACACCACAGCACGGTGGAGCTCGTCGTCCTCGGGGTCGGCATCGTCTTCACCGTCGCGGCGGCGCTCCTGATCGCGCGCGCCGCGAAGAGCGAGCTGGCCGCGATGAAGGTCGTGAAGGAGGACCCCTCACCCCAACCCTCTCCCCGCAAGCGGGGAGAGGGAGATGGTCAGGCCTGATCTCCCCGCAAGCGGGGAGAGGGAGAGGTCTTTAAGCCGCCTTCGGTATCGCCCCGACCTCGCGCTCGTGGACGACCACGTAGCGCGGCTTCCAGAGTGTCGCGTCGAGCGAGAAGCGCCCGGGCCCCACGAAGAAGAAGGCGACCATCACGCCGAGATAGACGAGCGGCAGCTCGAAGCTCCCGCCCGGACCCTGCGAGACGAAGGCGTCGCCCTTCGGGATGTGAACCAGGAAGAGCGCGACGGCCATATTGATCGCGAGCGCGCCCGCCGCGATCGGCGTCAGGAATCCCAGGATGAGCGCGATGCCGCCCCCGAACTCCGCGACCGCCGATGCGAGCTGCAGGATCGGATGCACCCGATCGCCCATCCACGCCATCGGGTTCTGGATCTTCGGCCATCCGTGGAGGATGAACGCGGCGCCGACGATCAGCCTGAGAACGAGCAGGCCGAAGCTCGGCCCGCCCTTCCATCCATAGGTATAGACACGGTGCATGGGGCACCTCCGGGATACCGCGTCGCAAGCGGGATGCCATGGGCCCGGAAACCCTGTAAGGTCCTTATCGTTAGAATCTTGTGAAGGTGCTTCGCAGCGTGATCCGCGCGAGAACGATCCTGGCCATTACCGTCCTGGCGGGGTTGACGCTCGCCCCGCGCTGTGCGACGCGGGAGAACCGGCCGCAGGCAGCGGCGCCCGCCGGCATGGCCGAGCAGACGGGCATGGAAATGGCCGCGGAGACGGACATGGACATGATGGCGGATCCGGACACAGCGGTGCCGTCGCCCGCCGTCGCGAAGACGGCGTCCGGCGACCCCTTTCTCGACACGGTCCGCCCGGTGCTCTCGGCGCGGTGCGGCAAGTGCCACGATCCCGGCGGGAGGATGCACGCGAAGCTCCCGTTCGACGACGCGACGGTCGTCTCCTCCCACTCCGCGGGAATCCTTCGTCGCCTGAAGGGCGAGGACCGCGCGGCGCTGGAGAAGTGGCTCGCGGGCCTTGCTCCGGCGGGCGCCGAGAGATAGAAAGCCCGCGGAGGAAACACATGCGTTCGACATTGACAAGGCTCTTGGTGTGTCTCGGCCTGGTTTTCGCGGCCGCCGCCGCCATCGGAGAGCCGCCGAAGGCCGACCCCGCGCGGCCCGCCATCGAGAAAGCCGGCAAGGCCTTCGCCGACGCGTTCGGTCGCGGCGACATCGCGGCAGTGGCAAACATGTATGCGGAGGACGCGATTGCGTTTCCGCCCGACTCGGACATGGTGAAGGGCCGCGCCGCGATCGAGGGGCTGTGGAAGAGCTTCCGGGACACGGGTGCGAAGTCGATGGACTTCGAGGTCGTCGACGTCGTCTCGAGCGGAAACCTCGCGGCGGAGACGGGCATCGCGACTCTGAAGGTTCAGCCGGCGGGCGCGGGCGAGGCGACGATCAAGGTCAAGTACGTCGTCGTCTGGAAGAAGAAGGGCGCGACGTGGCAGCTCTTCCGGGACATCTGGAACAACATGCCCATGCCGGCGGCGGCCGCGGCAGCACCGGCGCCGACCGCGACGCCGGCGCCGCACCACTGAGGCGCTCCTAGGGCGTCGCCTCCAGGGCAACCGCGCCCTCGGGCCAGCCGCCGCGAAGGAAGGTCTCGATCGCCGGGAAGAACGTCTCGGGCGCCTCGACGTGCGGGAAGTGCCCGACGGCCGGGATCACGAGAAGACGCGCGTTCGGGTTCCCGGCCACCCACTCGCGCGAGCCGTTCATCGGGATGAAGTCCTTCTCTCCCTGGATGACGAGGCGCGGCGTCGCGAGCGCGCGCGCCTCGCGGCGATAGTCCCAGTCCCCCATCGAGCCGAAGAGCGCTCCCCACCAGGCGCCCTGGCGCTCCTCCTGCTCGTTGGCGAACCGGCACGAGTCGAACTCGAGCTTCTCGACGTCGCGCGGGTCGCCGACGAACGCGACGAGCGAGACGCGCCGGTCCTCGCGGCAGTACGCCTCCGGTTTGCCGTCGAACTCCCCGGCCTTGCGCCGCTCCTCCAGGCGCGCCCGCGCGGCGGCGTCGGCCCGCGCGCTCATCGTCTGGATTCCCTCGTCGAGATAGGGAGTCCGACGCGGCGTGCCCGGAGTCATCTGCACGAGGCGCGAGACGCGGTCGGGATGCCGCATCGTGTAGACGGCGGTCATCATCCCGTAGTGAGACCAGCCGAGCAGCATCATGCGGTCGAGGCCGAAGTGCCGGCGCACGGCCTCGAGGTCCGAGAGCTCGTTCTCGAAGGAGACCTTCGACGGGTCGACCGGGTCCGACGCGAGGCGGCCGCGCGGGTTGTAGTAGATGACGCGGCGCCCGTCCGCCAGCCGATCGAGACCCGCCGAGCCGCTCGGCCACGGCGTGACGAGAGTCTCGGACCCGGACCCGGCGATGCGGTACGCGAGGCGCACTCCCGGCTCCACGGGGACGAAACCCTCGCGCGGCGGTTCGGGGGCGGAGGGCGGAGAGGTCGCGCAGGCGGTAGCGGTGAGGGCGAGAAGAGCGACTCGGACGGCGTTTTTCACGGTGCCTCCCGTGGCCGATACGGCTCCGACGGAAAGGGGTTGCGATGTGGCGTCTGACCCCCAATGTGGCAAGTGGAGACCTGACCCCCAAATTATTGGTTTCGTCCCTCGTTTTTTGGATCCGGGCAGAAGGCGAACCCTCCGAGCGGCCCGTTCGTACTCAAATACGTGGCGCTGGCAGCCAACGGAGGTACCCCGATGAAAATCCGTGCCCTGATCGCCGACGACGAGCCACTCGCGCGCGAGTGGGTGAGAAGCGCGGTGGCGGAGGATCCCGACCTCGACGTGATCGGCGAGGCGGGGGACGGTTTCGAGGCGGCAGAGTCGATCCGGCGACTCAAGCCGGACCTCGTTTTCCTGGACGTCCAGATGCCGGGCCTGGACGGCTTCGGAGTGCTGGAGGCGCTCTCGCCCGAGGAGATCCCGGCCGTCGTCTTCGTCACGGCGTTCGACCAGTATGCCGTGCGCGCCTTCGAGGCGCAGGCCGTGGACTACCTGATGAAGCCGTTCAGCCGCGAGCGCGTGGAGGAAGCGGTGCGCCGCGTCCGCGAGCTCGTCAAGGGGAAGTCGCTCGAGGACTTCCGCGAGTCGATCGCGCGGATCGTCGAGAAGATCCGGCGCGACCGGTCGTATCCCGAGTGGGTGCTGCTCAAGGCCGAGGGGAAGAACGTCTTCGTCAAAGTCCGTGACATCGACTGGATCGAGTCGTCGCGCAACAACGTCCGCATCCACGTCGGTCAGAATCTCTACCTGCTCCACGAGACCACCACGGCCATCGCGTCGCGCCTCGACCCGAAGCGGTTCCTGCGCATTCACCGCTCGGCGATCGTCAACATCGAGCGGATCCGGGAGCTCCACCCGTGGTTCAACGGCGACTACGCGGTCATCCTGCGCGACGGCACCCAGCTCACGCTGTCGGCGAGCTACCGCGACCGCCTGAGAGAGTTTCGCCGCTTCGGAACGTGATGACTTCTCCCTCTCCCCGCCTGCGGGGAGAGGGTCGGGGTGAGGGGCGCGCCCGCTGGATCGCCGCGGCGTGGATCGTCGGCGTCTGGCTCTTCGTGGGACTCCTCCAGGCCACGCAGCGCTACCTGCGCGGCCGCGAGCTCGAGCCGAACTCCTGGGCCTTCTGGAGCGCGCTCGGCGAGAACCTCGTTCTCGCGGCGATCTGGGCGGCGGCGACGCCGCTCGTCATGCGGATCGCGCGGCGCTACCCGTTTCCCGGCCGCTCCCTTCCGGTCCTCCTCGCCGTGCACGTCCCGGCGGGCGCGGCCGTCGTGCTGCTCCACACGCTCGTCTCGAACGTCGCCTACCGCATTCTGATCGCGCCGGGGGTTCCCTGGGAGGACCTCGTCGCCAACACGGTGCGATCGGCGCTCATGACCGGCGTGTCGCGCTTCGCGACGTATCTCGAGATCGTCGGCGTGACGTGGGGTCTCGACGGATACCGCGCGTGGCGCGCGAAGGAGATCCATGCGTCGAACCTTCAGGCGCAGCTCGCGCGCGAGCGGCTCGAATCGCTGAAGCTCCAGCTGCACCCCTCGTTTCTGTTTCAGACGCTCGAGCTCCTCCGGTCGACGATCCGCCGGGATCCGGCCGCCGCGGCGCGGACGATCGTCGCGCTCGGAGAACTCCTCCGCCTGTCGTTGAAGAACGGAGGCCAGCGCCTCGTCCGGCTGGGAGAGGAGCTCAAATACGCCGACCTCTACCTGAAGATCGAGAGCACGCGACTCGAGCGAAGCGTCCGGTTCGCGACCGACGTCCCGCGGGAAGTCCTGGAGGCCGCCGTGCCGAGCCTCCTGCTCCAGCCGCTGCTGGAGGCCGCCGTGGCCTCGGCGGGGACGGAGGCCGACTCCGTCGAAATTTCGGCCGGCCAGACGGACGGGCGCCTGCGGCTCAAGATCCACGCGGCCGGCGGCTCCCCGGGCGGAGACGGCGCGGCCGCGATCGGCCGGGCGCGGCGCCGGCTCGATCTCGAATACCCCGGCACCCACATCCTCGAGTGGAGCAGCCTCACCCGAGAAGCGATCGTCGAGATCCCGTTCGCCTCGCTCGCGGAGCAGCCGGCATGAGGATGCCCCTCACCCCCCGGAAGAAGTGGAAGCGCGCCGCCGTGGTCTTCGGCATCTGGACGGCGGTCGGGCTGTTCCGGGCGCTCGAGCGCTGGACGCTCGACCCGGTCTCGGCGACGCGACTCGAGTTCGGTTTTCGCGAGGCGCTGTCGCAGAACCTGCTGTTTTCCTATCTCTGGGCCGCGTTCACGCCGCTCGTGGTGCGGCTCGCGGGGCGGTTTCCGTTCCCGGGCCGCTCGCTCCCCAAGACGCTCGGGGCGCACGCGGCAGCAGGCGTTCTCGTCGCGGTCGTGCACGGCACTCTTTTCGCGCTCGTGTACCCGCCGCTCATGGGCGTTCCCTTCAACCTCGCGCACCAGCTCCGGGGAATCCCTGCGATCCTGAGCGTCTTTCTTCTCGCGAACGTCCTGACGTACTGGGGCGTCGTGGGGATCTGCTGGACGATCGAAGCGCTGCGGCTCTCCCGTGAGCGGGAGCTGCGCGCGTCGCAGCTCGAGGCGCAGCTCGCCGCGGCGCGCCTGCAGCGGCTCCAGACTCAGCTCCAGCCGCACTTTCTCTTCAACGCCCTGAACAGCGTCCTGCCGCTCGTCTTCCGCGACCGCGACGCGGCCGCGCGCACGATCGGGCAGCTCGAGGCGCTGCTCCGGCGGAGCTTCGAGACGGACGCGGCGCACCTGGTGCCGCTCTCCCGCGAGCTCGAGTTCCTCGAGATGTACCTGGAGATCCAGAAAACGCGGTTCCACGACCGGTTGCGGGTCGCTTTCGACGTCCCGCAGGAGCTCGTGGCGGCGCGCGTGCCGAACCTGATCCTCCAGCCGCTCGTCGAGAACGCGATCAAGCACGGCGTGTCGACGCAGCCGGGCGCCGGGCGCGTCGCGATCTCGGCCAGACGCGAGAACGGGATGCTCGTACTGCGAGTGCGGGACGACGGGCCGGGCCTCCTCGATTCGCCGCGGCCCGGCTCCGCGGCGGGCGCCGGGGTGGGCCTGGCGAACACGCGCGAGCGCCTGCGGCAGCTCTACGGCGACGAGCAGCGCCTGGACCTCGTGAACGCCCCGGAGGGCGGCCTCGAGGTCAGCGTGGCGCTTCCCTTCTCAGCGAACTGAACATCAAGTCCTGGCTCCGCGCAAAAAAGAACGCCCGGGTCAGCCAGGAGGGACCGGCCGACCCGGGCATGAGGGATTCATCGCCCCTCACCCGAACCCTCTCCCCGCGAGCGGGGAGAGGGAACTCTCTTCCTAGAACTCCACTCGGAACCCGAGCTCGTAGCTCCTCGGCCGCTGCCACGCGGTCGCGAAATTGAAGCGGTCGTTCGTGGGCTCTTCGACCGTGCCGCCGGAGCCGACGTTGCCGTCACGCTGGATCGCGATCTCCGTGTCGAGGATGTTGAACACGGCGCCGATCAGCCCGAGCCGCACCGGCCCGACGATGAAGTCCTTCTGGAGCTGCGCGTCCCAGCGGTAGAAGTCGGGCAGGCGGCGCGAACCGCGCGGCTCGACGAACTCCAGACCGTAGCTCTCCGCCGGCCGCGTCACGTTGTAGGCGACGCCGCTGTCCCAGTAAACGCTCGTCCCGAGGAAGATCTCCCAGGGGAGCTTCGTGTAGCCGTCGAGCTTCACGACGTGCCGAGCGTCGTCGGACGTGAACCCGTAGCGGTTGACGAAGTGCTCCGGGAAGACGTCGAAGTCGCTCGACGCGTTCTGCGTGTACTCCACCGACGTGCGCGACTTCGCGAGCGTGTACGAGAGGATCCAGCTCATGGCGTTCGTGGGCCGGCTCTCGACCTTGAAGACGAGCCCGCGGTAGTCGGACTTCAGCACGTCCATGTCGTTCGGCCGGTTCGTCAGCTCGTAGTGGGTGCAGTCCGCGTCCGCGCAGGAGTCCTCGAAGATCTTCCGGTTGCGCCGGTAGATCCCTGTGACGTCCAGGCTGGTATTGCGGAAGATCCGGCGCGTGATGCCGCCGCTCACCTGCTGGGAATACGTCGGCCGGAGAGAAGGATCGAGGGTGTTGCCGCTCGGACCGCCGAAGGCGCCGAAGAAGCGGAACCTCTGCTGCGAGTTGCTCCACAGGAAGAGCGAGAGGACCGTGCCCTGCCGCGAGACGAACGATGGAAGCGTGAGCGCGTTGTCCTCCATGAACTCGCCCGCGTTCGCCTTGACGATCGTGGAGGAGTCGTTGAAGACGTCCCACGCCACGCCGATCCGCGGCTGGACGCGGGCGAACGTCTTGACCTTCTCGTCGCCGGGAAGGAAGAAGTCCACCTCGTCGTAGCGGACGCCGAGCTTGGCGGTGAGGTTCGGGACCGGGCGCCACTCGTCCTGCCCGTAGAAGGCCATGCCGTGGCCCTCGAACGTCTCCTGCGGGACCTGCGTGTAGACGAGGTACAGGAAGGGGTCCCCGTCGGCGGGCTCGTTGATCGCGCCGCACACTGCGCCTTCCGGCTGCCCGAACTGCGGAGAGCAGAACGAGGCGTCGAGCGGCGTCCCGGTGACGTTGTTCAGGTTGGTGAACTCGGTCCACTCGAGGTCCGTCCCGACCTTGAAGAGGTGAGTGCCGAGGGCCTCGAGCGTGTACGTCGTGGACCCGAGCGCCTGGAGGCGCGGCCGCTCGGACTTCTGGATGTTCGTGTAGTTCACCGACGCGATCCCGGTGACCTGGTCGATCGTTCCGGTCGTCGTCAGGTCGCCGCTCATCGGGGACGCCTTGAGCACGTTCTCGAGGTACCCCACCTGCAGGTTCGCGACCCAGCGCGGCGTCAGGACCGCGTCGTACGAGGCGTTGTAAACCGTCAGGTCCTGCCCCTGGAAGTACCCGGCTTCCGGCGAATAGAAGGAGCTGTTCTGGGCGTGCGCCACGTTCGCGGTCTCGTCGTTGTACTTGAGCGAGAGCGTGTGGCTCGGCGCGAGCAACGCCGTCAACTTTCCGAAGATCGTCCAGCCGCGGAAGTCGCGCCGGCCCGGCTGGAAACCGAAGAGCTCGGCCGGCCGCGTCTCGAAGAGCGGACGCTCGAGAGAGCCGAAGAACCAGAGCCGGTCCCGCATGATCGGGCCGCCCAGCGTCGCCGCCGGCGAGAGGTTCTGGAAGTCCTGGATGTCGCGGTCGTAGCGGAGCTGGTCGGTGCCGGGCGGGAAGTCGCGCGTCCGCTCCCCCTGCTCGGTCAGCTTTTCCGAGCGGTAGCGGGCGTCGAGCGTCCCGTGAAACTCGTTGCCGCCCGACTTGGTGATCACGTTGATGATCCCGCCGATGGCCTTCCCGTACTCGGCGTCGAAGCCGCTCGTCTGGATCGCGACCTCCTGGATCGAGTCGAAGGTGAAGTTCGACGTGAAAGTGTGGGTGACCGGATCGGTCGTGTTCAGCCCGTCGATCAGGTACGAGTTCTGACCCAGGTTGGAGCCGTAGACCGACGGGTTGCCGCCCGCGCCGGTCTGGGCGCCGACCCCCGGCGCCTCGAGGACGACGTTCTGATACGCGCGGCGCGCGAGACCGACCGTCGCGTGCTGCAGGTGGTCTTCCTTCAGGTTGACCTGCGTGTTCGTCTGCGTCGGGTCGATCACGACGGCTTCGCCGGTGACCTCGATCGACGCGGTTTCCCGCGCGAGCGCCATCGGCACGTTCACTTTCGTGGCCTGGTCCAGGTTGACGACGACGCCCGTGCGGATGACCGTCTCGAAGGACGACAGCGCGTACTCGACGCGGTACTCGCCCGGCGGCAGTAGCGGAAAGCTGTACTCCCCTCCGGCGTTG
>Ga0209971_1000349_pt1 | contig 12738 bp, 14 predicted proteins | sample InoplaM3SAM_FD_187588 | JGI IMG/M metagenome (GOLD analysis project Ga0209971, IMG submission 187588) | Arabidopsis thaliana rhizosphere microbial communities from the Joint Genome Institute, USA, that affect carbon cycling - Inoculated... | ecosystem: Host-associated > Plants > Roots >... | reverse complement strand
CTGATGGCTCGCTTCTCGGCGTCGAACGCCCGGGAGACGCCGTACGGGACGTTCGTCGAGCTGAAGCGCCGGTAGGTCCTACACCTCGTTCTGCCAGACCTGCTCGGGCACCTGGCGGCGCCGCAGCAGCGTCAGCGAGCCGTCGGCGCCCAGCATGACCTCGGGCGCCTGGGGGTAGGAGTTGTAGTTGATCGTGGCCATGCCCGAGCAGTAGGCGCCCGCGCCGCCGATCACCACGAGGTCGCCGATCTGGGGGCGCGGGACCCAGCGCGGGGCGAGGGCCTCGGGGTCGCCGGGCGCGGGGGTGAGGATGTCGCCCGACTCGCAGCAGGGACCGACGAAGACCGTCGCGGCCTGCTCGCGGCCCTGGGCCAGCACGTCGATCGGATGCTGGGCGCCGTAGAGGGACGGCCGGGCGATCTCGGGCATGCCCGCGTCGAGCTTGGCGAAGAGATAGCCCTCGGCGCCGGTCGCGACGACGTCCACGCACGAGGCCACGATGGCGCCCGCGTTGGCGACCAGGAACGTGCCCGGCTCGATCTCGAGACGCAGCGCCCGACCCGACCGCTCCCGAAAGCCCTCGATCTCCCGGCGCACGTGCCCGCCCACGTCCGCCATGTCCACCGACGGCTCCTCCGGCATGCGGCCGACCTTGAAGCCGCCGCCCAGGTTGACGGTCTCCACCTGCGGCAGCGGCGCCACGAGGTCGAGCGTCATGCGCGCGCAGCGCTTCCAGACCTCGGGATCCGTGCCGGAGCCGACGTGGGAGTGCAGCCGGCGGATGCGCAGGTCGTGACGCTTCGCGAGCGCGACCACCTCGCCCATCGCCTCGTGCCAGATCCCGAAGCTCGAGGCGGGGCCCCCGGTGTTGGTGCGCTTGGTGGACCCGGTCCCGAGGCCGGGGTTCACCCGCACCGACACCTCGGCGCCCGGCGCGACCTTGCCGAACTCGTCCAGCTGATGCAGCGAGCAGGCGTTGAACAGCACGCCGCGCGCGACGTGCTCGCGCAGGGCGCGCGACGGCATCTGCGAGGTCAGCTGGATGCGCTCGGGGGCGAAACCGGCGCGGAGAGCCCGCTCCACCTCGTGATCGCTGGAGGCGTCGACGTGCAGCCCCAGGTCGCGGAAGAGGGCGAGGATGCCGCGGCTCGGGTTGGCCTTCATCGCGTAGCGCAGCGTGAGCCCGTACGGCGCCGGGAAGGCGAGCGCGGCGCGCGCGGAGGCCTCGAGCGCCGCGCGATCGTACACGTAGCACGGCGTGCCGAACCGCCGGCGCACCTCGGCGGCGACCTCGGCGGTGACGGCGGCCCTGCGGAGGGCGGTGGCGGGGCGTTCCATCCGCAGGAGTGTACCCCATCGCGTCTGCCGCTTGAAGTGCTTCCTGGGAGAATGCTAGAGTCATGAAGCTTCGTTTCCCATCACGGTGAGCTACGGAGGGACCCAACCATGCGCCCGACATTCCAAGGCTCGATCGTCGCTCTCGTGACCCCGTTCCGCGACGGCAAGGTGGATGAGGCCAAGCTTCGCGAGCTGGTCGAGTGGCACGTGGCCAGCGGCACCGACGGCATCGTGCCGTGCGGCACCACCGGCGAGTCGCCCACGCTCAGCCACGACGAGCACAAGCGCGTGGTCGAGATCGTGATCGAGACCGCCCGCGGCCGTCTCGCGGTCATCGCCGGCACCGGCTCCAACTCCACCGCCGAGGCCATCGACCTCACGCGTCACGCCCGGAGCGCCGGTGCCACCGGGGCGCTGGTGGTCAATCCCTACTACAACAAGCCGACGCAGGAGGGCCTCTACCGGCACTTCCGCGCGATCGCGGAGGCGGTGGACATCCCGATCGTGGTGTACAACATCGCGGGACGAACCGCGATCAACGTGGAGACCGACACCCTCGCGCGCCTCGTGCGCGACTGCGCCAACATCGTCGGCGTGAAGGAGGCCTCGGGCTCCCTCGACCAGATGACCCAGGTGATCCTGGCCTGCGGGCCCGAGTTCTCGGTGCTCTCCGGCGACGACAACATCACCCTGCCGCTCATGTCGGTGGGCGGCCGCGGGGTGATCTCGGTCATCGCCAACCTGGTGCCGCGCGAGACCGCCGAGATGACGCACGCCGCGCTGGCGGGCGACTGGAAGCAGGCGCGCGAGCTGCACCTCAAGCTCTTCCCGCTCTCGCGGGCGGTGTTCATCGAGACCAACCCGATCCCGGTCAAGGAAGCCCTGGCCATGATGGGCAAGCTCGCCGAGCCGGAGTTCCGGCTGCCGATGTGCCGCATGGCCGAGGCCAATCGCCCGCGACTGAAGGCGGTCCTCGCCTCGCTCGGCCTCGTCAAGGGCTGACCGCGCAGTCCATGGCGGAAGTCGTCGTCGCCGGCGCCGCCGGCCGGATGGGAAGTCGTCTCGTCGCCCTGCTCAAGGATGAGCCGGAGCTGCGGCTGGTCGCCGCGCTCGAAGCGCCCGGGCACGCCGCGGTCGGGCGGGACGCGGGCGAATCCGCTGGGGTGGGACGGCTGTCGGTCCCCATCACCGACGACGTCGAGGCCGCCATCGGCAAGGGCCGCATCCTGATCGAGTTCTCGGTGCCCGAGGCGAGCCTCGCCCACGTGCGGGTGGTGGCCCGCCAGGGCGGGCGCGCGGTCATCGGCACCACCGGCTTCACCGCTCCGCAGCGCGAGGAGCTGGCTCGACTCGGCGCGAGCGCGCCACTGCTCGTCTCGCCCAACATGAGCGTGGCGGTCAACGTGGCCTTCCGGGTGCTGGCCGACATGGCGCGCCTGCTGGGCGACGACTACGACGTGGAGATCGTGGAGACGCACCACCGCTTCAAGAAGGACGCGCCCAGCGGGACCGCGCTGCGCATGGCCGAGGTGGTCGCCCAGGCCCTCGGGCGCGACCTGGCCAAGACCGCGGTCTACGACCGCCACGATCAGCTGGCCGAGCGCACGAGGAAGGAGATCGGCATGGCCGCGCTGCGCTCGGGCGACGTGGTCGGCGAGCACACCGTGTCCTTCGGCTCCCTCGGCGAGCGGCTCGAGCTCACCCACCGCGCCCACAGCCGCGACACCTTCGCGCGGGGCGCGCTGCGAGCCGCCCGCTTCATCGCCACCGCGAAGCCGGGGCTCTATTCGATGCAGGACGTGCTCGGGCTGGCATGAGGATCGTCCGGTTCCGCGCCGGCGACAAGATCCGCTACGGCGTGCTCGAGGGCAGCCACATCGTGGAGTACGCGGGCACGCCCTACAGCACCTTCAAGAAGGGCCGGAAGAAGTACCTGCTGAGCCAGGCCGTTTTGTTGTCCCCGGTGGTGCCGTCCAAGATCGTGGCGGTGAGCCTCAACTACCGCGAGCACGCGGAGGAGATGAACGCGCAGGTGCCGCGCGAGCCCTGCATCTTCCTGAAGCCGCTCTCGGCCCTGTGCGGGCCCGACGACCCGATCGTGTTCCCACCCCAGTCGCGGCGGGTGGACTACGAGGGCGAGCTGGCCATCGTCATCAAGAAGCGCTGTCATCAGGTGAGCCCGGAGCGGGCCCGAGAGTACGTGCTCGGCTACACCTGCCTCAACGACATCACCGCCCGCGACCTGCAGGAGCGCGACGGCCAGCTGACCCGGGCCAAGGCCTTCGACAGCTTCTGCCCGATCGGGCCCTGTATCGCCACCGACATCGACCCCAACGGCGTCGATCTCGAGACCTACGTCAACGGGGAGCGCCGGCAGGCCTCCAACACCAAGCACCTGATCTGCCCGGTCGAGGACCTGGTCGCCCGCGTCTCCGCGGTGATGACCCTGCTCGCGGGCGACGTCATCGCCACCGGCACTCCGAGCGGCATCGGGCCGCTGCAGCCGGGAGACAAGGTCGAGGTGCGCATCGAGTCCATCGGCGGTCTCAAGAATCCCGTCATCAAGATCCAGGAGAGTCACGCGTGAGCCCATCACCGTCCCCGGTTCCCCTCGCCGACCGTCTCGCCAAGCTGCCCCCCTACCTGTTCGCGGAGATCGACAAGAACAAGCGCGAGGCCCGCGCCCGCGGCGTCGACCTGATCGACATGGGCATCGGCGATCCCGACCTGCCGACGCCCCCGCACATCATCGAGGCGATCAAGCGCTCGGCGGAGACCCCGGCCAACCATCGGTACCCGGACTACGAGGGCCTGCTCTCCTTCCGCACCGCGGTGGCCGACTGGTACCGCAAGCGGTTCTCGGTCACGCTGGATCCCAGCGCCGAGGTGCTCACCCTGATCGGGTCGAAGGAAGGCACCGCGCACATGCCGCTGGCCTTCGTGAACCCGGGCGACGTGGTGCTGGTGCCGGACCCGGGCTACCCGGTCTACGCCGCGGGCACGTGGTTCGCGGGCGGCGACGTGCACTTCATGCCGCTGCGCCGGTCCAACGCCTTCCTGCCCGACCTCGACGCGATCCCCGCGGACGTGGCGCGACGGGCAAAGCTCATGTACCTGAACTACCCGAACAACCCGACCGCGGCGGTGGCGAGCCCGGAGTTCTTCGCCCGCGTCGTGGACTTCGCGCGCCGGCACCAGCTCGTCGTCTGCCACGACGCGATGTACTCGGAGCTGCGCTTCGACGGCTATCGCCCCCCCTCGTTCCTGGAGACCCCGGGCGCGATGGAGGTGGGCGTCGAGTTCCACTCGCTGTCGAAGACCTACTCCATGACCGGATGGCGGCTCGGCTTCTGCTGCGGCAACGCGGGAGCGCTGGCCGGGCTCGGCAAGATCAAGACCAACGTGGACTCGGGCGTGTTCCAGGCCGTCCAGGAGGCGGGCATCGCCGCGCTCACCGGCCCCCAGGACATCTCCGAGCAGTACCGGAAGACCTACCAGGACCGGCGCGACGTGGTGGTGGCCGGGCTCCGGCGACTCGGCTGGGACGTGGACGTGCCCAAGGCCGCCTTCTTCGTCTGGGCGCCCGTGCCCGGCGGCCTCGACTCGCGCACGTTCGCGGCGCGGATGCTGAACGAGGTGGGCTGCGTCATCACGCCGGGCGTTGGCTTCGGCCCCTCCGGGGAAGGCTTCTACCGGATCGCCCTGACCATCGACGCCAAGCGCCTGCAGGAGGCCATGGACCGGCTGAAGGGACTCAAGCTCTGACGTCTGATAAGATCTTCCTCGAAGACGTCCGGTTCTACGGACACCACGGCGTCACGCGGGCCCAGCAGACGGTCGGGGCGTGGTTCGCGGTCGATGCCGAGCTCAGGCTGGACCTGGCTCCGGCCGCGGCCTCGGACGACCTGCGGTCCACCCTGGACTACGGGCTGATCGCCGCCCGCATCGTGGAAGTGTCGACGAAGGAGCGGGTGAACCTGCTCGAGCGACTGGCCGGGCGACTGGCGCAGATGCTGCTCGCGGAATTCGCGTGCGACGAGGTGCGGGTGCGGGTGCGGAAGCTCACGCCGCCCATGGAGGGCCTGCAGGGCATCCCGGGCGTCGAGCTGACCCGCCGGCGACGCTGAGCCCACTCATGGCCCGCGTGTTCCTGTCCGTCGGCTCCAACCTGGGCGACCGGCTCGAGTGTCTGCGGCGCGCGGTGGATCAGCTGCGCGCCATGCAGGACCTGCGATTCCTCGACGCCTCGCCGCTCTACCGCACCGAGCCCTGGGAGCGGGCGTCCGCCCGGGAGCAGGCCGACGACGGCGGCTGGTTCTTCAACTGCGCGGTCCTGATCGAGACCGAGCTGGAGCCGGGCGCGCTGCTGACGCGGCTGCAGTCGATCGAGGACACGCTGGGGCGGATCCGCCGGGGGGGCACCCCGGAGGCCCAGCGCTTCGAGCCTCGCACGCTCGACATCGACATCCTGCTGTACGACGACCGCGTGATCAGCGGCCCCGAGCACCTGCACATCCCCCACCTGCTCATGCACGAGCGGCGCTTCGTGCTGCGGCCGCTGGCCGACCTGGCGCCGGACCTCGAGCATCCCGTGCTGTATCAGACCATCCGCGAGCTCCTCGACACCCTGGAGGACGAGCACGAGGTGCTGGTGTCCGACCTGCCGCGCCGCTGGTTCGACGAGTAGGGTGATCCGGGCTCCCGCGGTGGCGCCGTCGGGCCGGGCCGGATCGGTGTTCCGTGGCTGACGACGAGTTTCGCCAGCAGGCCCTCCAGCACCTCGACGCCCTCCACAATCTGGCCGTCTACCTGACCCGGAACGGGTCCGAGGCCGAGGACCTGGTGCAGGAGACCTACGTCCGGGCCATGCGCTTCTCCCACCGATTCCAGCCGGGAACCCATCTGCGCGCCTGGTTGTTCCAAATACTGAGAAACACGTTCCTGACGTTCTACCGCCTGCGGGAGCGCGAAGCGGCGATCTCGGAGGATGGGGTTCCGGAGAGCGAGGCGCCGATGTTCCATGACGCCGCCTCCCGGGACAGCGAAAGCGCCGGGGCCCACATGGACCTGGAGCGGGCCCTGACGAGACTGCCCGAGGAGTTCAAGACGCCGCTCCTGCTGGCCGAGATCGAGGGACTGGCGCTCGAGGACGTGGCGCGCATCATGGACTGCCCCGTCGGGACCGTGAAGTCACGAATCTTTCGCGCGAAGGAGCGGCTGCGCGGGTACCTGACCGACTACAAGTAGGTCGGAAAATTCGAGAAAGGGAATACTGAAAGAGGCCGATGGCGAACGAGCACGAGGGGCGAGACGACGACGGCGGGATCGGGCGGCTGCTGCGCGAGCGGCTGCCGCGGCACCGCGCCCCCGCCGGGCTCCGCGGCGCGGTGACCGAGTCTCTCCAGCCGGCGCCGTCACGCCGGCCGCTCTGGGCCTTCTGGCTGGCCCCGGCCTGCGCCTCGCTGGCCACCGCGCTGGCCATGCTCCTGTGGCTGGCCCCCTCGCTGCCGCGGGCGCCGGCCATCGACTCGGCGGAGCTCGTGGAGCGCGCGGTCCTGGCCGAGCACGCGCGCAACATCTTCTGGGGCCAGTCGCGCGCCGACGTGGTGCCGGCCGCCCTGCCCCGCGCCATCGAGGAGAGCGGCGTCGGCCTGAACTGGGTCTTCACGGGCGACGACGACATCCGGCTCATCGACGCCAAGCCGACGTATCTGGAAGGCCGGCGCGGCATCGAGCTCACCTACCAGGACGTCGCCGGCCACACCATGACCTACATCATCGTGCCCGGCGGCACGGTGGCCCTGCCCGAGCGCGGCCGCGTGCAGATCGACCGCTGGCGGCCGGTGGTCAAGAAGGAGAACGGCTTCAGCCTCATCATGTGGCGCCAGCAGGGGCTGCTCTGCGTGATGGCCTCGGACCTGGTCTCCGACAAGGACCTCGACCGCTTCAAGCAGTACTTCGTGAAGGTCCGCTCCTCCACCGAGCCCTACGTCGTCTACTAGCCCTCTTCTCCCTCTCCCCTCCGGGGAGAGGGCAGGGTGAGGGGCTAGCTTCCCGCCCCTCCTCGACGCCCCACCACCGAGAAGAACTCGAAAGCGCGCGGATTCTTCTCATCGACCAGGATGTGCCGACTGTGGGTGATGGAGGCGATGTCAAAGCCCAGCACGTCCATCATCTGGGCGATGCATCCCTGCGACAGACGCCACCAGGTGTCCGATGGGCCGAGCCGCGTGGGCACGAATTCCATCTGGGCACCCGGGGCCGGATAGGCCGGCTCGGTCACGATCAGGACATCCCGGGTACGGCGCGCCGCAGAGCGCAGAGCCTCGAACGGATCCTGCAGGTGCAGCAGCACGGAGCCGAGAAACGCCACGTCGAAGTCGCCCAGGGCCTCGGGGAGCCGATAGATATCCCCGTAGCAGACCCTGGCGCTCGATCGCAGCGCGGCGTGCGCGAACCAGTACGCGTTGGTGAGCGCCTTCCACGACTCGCGCTTGTGCTGGACCGCCGCATCCAGGTCCGCGCCGGCCAGCGGAACGATGTCCCACCGGCCGTCCGGCGACATGTCGAAGGAGACCACGTCGGCCCCGCGCCGCTCCATCTCGAAGCTCGGGAAGCCGCTGGCCGCCCCGACATCCAGCACGCGCTTGCCCGCAAACGGAAAGCCCGCCAGGTAGTCCTCGATGCTCCGGCGCAAGTCCCACTGGCCCCCCACGACCCCGACGCCGGGCAGCTCCATGCGGTGATAGAAGTAGCAGCTCTCGATATCGCCAACCGGTCTCGGATCCGCATACGGGGTCATGCTCGCTCCATTCGCCGGGACGAAGCCTCCACCGTCCCCTGCACCACCCACGGTAGCGCCATCATTGCCCAGGCAACCATTGCCACCTCCGAGTCCCCGAAGTTGAACTCGGAGAGCCCCGCGACCAGGAATCCCACGATGGCCGCCAGGCTGCCGACGACCAGGGTGCGCTCGCTGGTCGCCTCCTCGGGCAACCGCCTCAGCACTACGATAGCTCGCGCGAAGAAGGCCCCCCAGATCCAGAGCCACGCGGCGAGGCCGAGCACGCCGCGCTCCACCAGCATCTGGAGCGGCGTGTTGTGCACGTGCCCGGTGCGCTTCTTCACCGCCTCGGGCAGGGCGTAGCGCTCGTACACGCGCTTGAGCTCGCCGGGCCCGACCCCGAGCACCGGGTGCTCGCGCCAGATCGCCAGCCCGCTGCGCCACATGTAGACCCGCTCCTTCACCGTGGGGTCCTCGGGATTGCCCATGGTGAGGAATCGCTCGCGCAGGTGCTTCGGGCCGCCCAGCGTGCCGATCGCGAGCAGGACGAGACCGGCGAGCAGGAGCCACCGTCCCTTGCGGGTCAGCGGTAGCAGGGACAGCACCGCCGCGCCGAACCCCATCCACGCCCCCCGCGTGTAGGTCGCGAGCAGGCCCAGCAGCGAGACCAGCCACGGCACGATCGTCCAGCGTGCCACCGCGGCGCCCGGCAGGAGCCGAGGCAGGCCGGCCAGCAGCACCAGGCTCAGCACGCCGGCCAGCGTCATGTAGATGCTGAAGAAGCCGCGCGCCCGGTAGCAGCGGTGATAGAGCCAGGCGGGCCAGCCGTAGTCCGGCTCGGGTCCCGGGCACGCGGCGGTCTGCAGCAGCCCGACCACCGCCGCGAGTGCCACCACCACGAGCAGCGCGGACAGAAACCGATGGCCGTCGGCCGGCCCGGACAGCGCGTCGGTCGTCACGTAGAGCGCGGCGACGAGCAGCAGCCCTTTCGAGGCGGCGAGCGCGGTCGTCGGATGCCCGGAGGCCAGCGCCGAGACGAGGGTCGCCGCGCTGAAGGCCAGGACCGGGGCCCAGAGTGGAAAGCGCGCGGCCGCCCGCGCGGCCGGATCGCGCAGGCGCCAGAGCCAGAGCAGCGTCAGCAGCGCGAGTGCGGACTCGGACAGCGTGATGGACACGCCGAGGCCCACGACGAACGCCCCGAAGACGGCGCGGCCCAGAGCGGTCAAATCAATAAGACGATCAAATCAATAGGCGTTGCGGTCGAAGAGGACGCGGAACACGGTCAGCGCGATGATCTTGAGATCGAGCCAGAGGGACCAGCGCTCGATGTACTCGAGATCGAACTGGATGCGCTTCTCGAGCGAGGTGTTGCCCCGCAGGCCGTTCACCTGCGCCCATCCGGTCAGGCCGGACTTCACCTTGTGGCGGAGCATGTAGCCGGGCACGGTCCGGCGGAACTGCTCGACGAACACCGGCCGCTCCGGCCGGGGGCCCACCACGCTCATCTGGCCGCGCAGCACGTTCACGAACTGAGGAAGCTCGTCCAGGCTGAAGCGACGCAGGAAGGTGCCCAGACCGGTGCGGCGCGTGTCGCCCTCCGAGGCCCAGACCGGCCCCGTATCCGACTCGGCGTCCCGCCCCATCGTCCGGAACTTGAGCATCCGGAACCGCTGGCCGTCGAGTCCCATCCGATCTTGCGGGTAGAGGACCGGGCCGGGCGAGGACAGCTTCACCCCGAGCGCGATGGCGGCCATCACCGGCCAGAGCAATATCAGCACCGAAGCCGAAAAGGCGATGTCGAACGTGCGCTTGGCGATCCGGCTCCAGCCGTGCAGTGGGGAATCCCGCAGGTGGATGAAGGGAATGCCCTCGAAGTCCTCCACGCCGCCGCGGAGCGAGGTGAACCGGAAGAGGTCCGGCACCACGTGGATGGTGACCGGTTCGTCGCCGATCGCATCGAGCAGCCCGGGCAGGCGCGTGTAGTCCTCGTGGGCGAGCGCGATGATGACGTGGTCCACGTCGCGCGAGTCCAGGATCGCGCGCAGGTCCGCGTAGCCGCCCAGCCAGCGTCCGTTGCGGGCGCCGTCCTTGTCGTCCCCCACCAGCCCCAGGACGTGGAGACCCACGTCGGGGCGCGACTGGATCCGCTGGAGCACCGCCGCGACCGGCTCGCCGTCGCCCACGATCACGACCTGGCGGAGGTTGTACCCTCGCCTCCTCGCGAAGCGGAGCGCCTCGCGGAACGCGGCGCGGGAGAACCAGACTACCCCGATCGAGAGCAGCCAGAAATAGATGATGACGACACGGGAGTATTCGTACTCCTTGAAGAAGAAGGCCATCACCGACACCAGCACGAGGCCGCCCATGGTGGAGGCCTTGGCGATGTCGGCGGCCTCCGAGAGATGCGAGCCGATGCGGCGCGGCCGGTAGAGATCGAAGGCGTGGAAGCATACCCCCCATACCACCAGGATCGGCAGCAGCATGAGCAGGTAGGGCCCCAGCGGAGGGACGGCGCCGCCGGTGATCGGCGGGACGATCACGTAGAAGCGAAGGCCGTAGGCGAGCAGCCAGCAGGCGGCGACCAGCAGCAGGTCGCACGCCAGCATGAGCTGCTCGAGCAGCCGCGAGTAGGCCTTCAGCACCCGCGGTGCTCCCGCAGCCGCTCGGTCAGGTAAGCCTGCACGCGCTCCTTGAACAGGCCTCGATCGAACGCCTCCGCGCGGAGCCGGAGCGCCTTGGGCTCGAACCGATATCGGCCCGATTCGAAGCGCCGGATCGCATCCACGAGTGCGTCCACGGTCTGGCGCTCGAAGAAAAGCCCGGTGGGCGCCTCCGCGCCGCCTGGCGGCACGACGGTCTCGAGCGCCCCGCCCTGCCCGAAGGCGATGACCGGCCGTCCCGCGGCCATGGCCTCGAGCGGGGTGATCCCGAAGTCCTCGAGGGTCGGGAAGATCAGCGCACGGCAGCCGGCGTAGAGCGCGGCGGTCTCGGCATCGTCCCGCCAGCCCAGCAGCTCCACGGTGGGGCCGGCCAGCGCTCGTAACCGCCGCTCCTCCGGCCCGGTGCCCACCACCAGGAGGCGGCGGCCGAGCCGCCCGGCCGCCTCCACCGCGAGGTCCACGCGCTTGTACGGCGTCAGCGCCGAGACCACCAGGTAGTAGTCGCCGGGCGACTCCTCGATCCGGAAGCGCGAGACGTCGACCGGCGGGTAGATGACGTCCGCCTCGCGCCCGTACACCCGGCGGATGCGGTCGGCGATGAAGTGCGAGATGGCCACGAACCGATGCACGCCCGCCGCGGTGCGCCGGTCCCACCGCCGCAGCGCGGCCGCGACGGGCGGCATCAGCACCGACGTGGCCCACCCCGCCCCGCGCCCGAAGTAGTCGTCGTAGAGGTCCCAGACGTAACGCATCGGGGTGAAGCAGTAGCACACGTGGAGCGCGCCGCGCGGGGCGCGTACGCTCTTGGCCACCGCGTGGCTGGACGAGAGCACCAGGTCGTACCCGGTCAGGTCAAAGCGCCGGATGGCGGCCGGGAAGAGCGGGAGGTAGTGACGGTAGCGTCGCTCCGCATCGGGAAGGCGCTGGATGAACGAGGTGTGGATGGCCCGGCGCTCGATGGTCGGCGCCACTGAGCCGGGCGAGTGGAGCAGCGTGTAGATCGGCGCGTCGGGGAACAGCTCGCAGAATACTTCGAGGCACCGCTCGCCGCCGCGCATCCCGGTGAGCCAGTCGTGGACCAGCGCCACCTTCATGGCGGGTCGCCGCTCGGGCACGTCGGCTGCATTCCGGCCGGATTATAGCATCGGGAACCGTTGCGCCCGACCGAACGCGTGCCATAATCTAGCGCAGCCACGATGAGCCCCTCTCTGCGCCGCGCCGTTCTCGGCCTGCTGCTCGCTCTCGTCGCCGGCTTGTCGGGGGGATGCGGGTACAGCTTTCACGGCAACCTGCCGAGCCACATCAAGACGGTGGCGGTGCCGATCTTCAAGAACCAGAGCGATGTGCCCGGCTTCGAGAACGCCATCACCTCGGCCGTCATCTCCGCCTTCTCCAGCGGGGGCCGGCTGAAAGTCGTGCCGCTCGATCAGGCCGACTCCATCCTGGAAGGCGAAATCCTCGCCACCCAGATCGACGGCGCCGGCTTCGACCGCAACCAGAACGTGCAGGCCTACCACCTGATCGTCGTCCTGAACGTGACGTTCCGCGACGTGCGGCAGAACAAGGTGCTCTGGCAGGAGAACGGCCTCACCCAGGTCGCCGACTTCCAGGTCCAGGGCCAGGTTTCAGATACCCTCGCCCAGGGCCGGGGGGCGGCCGGCCAGGCTGCCGCGGACATTGGACGCAAGATCGCCAACTCGGCCACGGATCTGTTCTAGATCCTACGAGCCGACTCGAGCCGACTCGAACCGACAATACTGGACCGCGCTCCGGGGTCTCAACCCGGCTGACGATTCTTTCCCTCGAGCAGCGGCATTTCGCGGTTGACGTCGCTGAGCGAAGTCTTACACTTCCAAGAGCTTATTCAGCCGGAAAGCATGGACCATGCGGACAATCGAGGAATTGGCTAAGCAGTGGCTGCAAGACCAGGGTCTCGCCCTGTTTGATATCCTCCGA
>Ga0209971_1000348_pt1 | contig 12776 bp, 12 predicted proteins | sample InoplaM3SAM_FD_187588 | JGI IMG/M metagenome (GOLD analysis project Ga0209971, IMG submission 187588) | Arabidopsis thaliana rhizosphere microbial communities from the Joint Genome Institute, USA, that affect carbon cycling - Inoculated... | ecosystem: Host-associated > Plants > Roots >... | reverse complement strand
GCGGCGGCGAACGCGCGGCGTCAAGCCGCCGGCGTGGGATCCTGGTCGTTCTCGAGGACGAGATCGAAAACGATGTCGAAGCGCGCCGTCCACACCCCGTGCGACCTGATAGCCTTCCTCGTGCACCGCGCGATGGTGGCGGCGGCAGAGCAGCGCCAGATTCGAGAGCGTGGTCGAGCCTCCGCGGGCCCAGTGCCGCAGATGATGGCCCTGGCCGAACGGTACCCCGCAGCCCGGGAAACGGCAGCCCCGGTCGCGGTGCTGGAGTGCCCGCCGCAGGGCGGGTGGAATGGTCCGATTCCGGGCGCCCACCTCCACCAGACGGCCCGCCTCGTCATGGCGCATCCCCACGCGGCTGGCGTCGCACGCGAGGCGCTGCGACGTTTCCGCGGAAACGCGCACTCCGTCTTCGAGGACGGTTTGCCCTGGATGCTCGGCCTCCGCCAGCACGGGCGCATCGACGTGCACCACCACTTGATAGCGTTCACCCGGCGGACCCGGGTCGAGCCCGTGGTGCAGCGCCGTTTCCGCGAGGAGCGCCAGGGCATCGGCCCGTTGCTGTGGTGCGGTAGGCGGCTGATCCATCGGGTCGGCCGAGACTTCCCCGCCGATGCGCGTCCGCGGATAGAGCGTCTCGCGAGCAGCCGCGATCGCCTTCAGGAGCAGGGCGCCCACCTCGGGCTCCAGCCGGCCACGCAGGACCACCGTGCCGTCCTCGTCATGATGGACGTGCAGCGCTCGGCTTGCGTGCCGTCGCGCGGTCTCACGGCGCTCGGCGCGCCGGTCGACCTGTCGCCAGCTCCGCACGATGCGCTCCACGTGGGCCGCCGTCCCCGCACGCCCGATCCCGACCAGACGCGCATCGGTATCGGGCGTCGCCACCCGCGTCAGGGCGCGCACCTTCGAGTAGGAGAGCTGCCCGCGGGCAAGCGCCTCGGCCAGGTGCGGCAGGGTGCCGAGGGCACGCGCGACACGGACCCGCTCGCGGGCGGCACCCGGATCGAGTCCGACCCGCCAGGTCAGCCAGGCGGCGCACGAGGAACTCGCGGATGAGATCCAGTAGACGGGCGGTGGCGGCGTCGAGGTGGGCAGACAGCTCGACTGGCACTGTCTTGCCAGGGGCCAAGAAAATCCTGTCAAGAGGAAAGCCGCCCGCCTTGCGGTGCTAACAGGCCACGCGTATCGTTGCTCCGCGATGCCCAGCACGCCCCTCACCCCGGCTCAAGCGCGATTGCAAGAGCTCTGGGAAGAGCACATCCGCTGCGAGTTCTCGACCCGCAACACCGAGGACACGCTGGTCACCATGGTGGACGACGCCTACGTCAACCACATCCCGGTGATGACCGGCGGGGTGGGCCAAGACCAGCTGCGCGAGTTCTACTCGCGGCGCTTCATCCCGCAGATGCCGCCGGATACGGAGATGACCCCGATCTCGCGCACGATCGGCGACGAGCGGGTCGTGGACGAGATGGTATTCCGGTTCACCCACACGATCCGCATGGACTGGATGCTGCCCGGCGTGGCGCCCACCGGCCGGCGCGTCGAGATTCCGCTGGTCGTGGTCGTGCACTTCCGCGAGGGCAAGCTGGCCCACGAGCACATCTACTGGGACCAGGCCTCGGTGCTGGTGCAGCTGGGGCTGCTCGATCCGGCGGTGCTGCCGGTGGCCGGCCGTGAGACCGCGCAGAAGGCGCTCGACCCGCGCCGGCCATCGAACGAGCTGATCGACCGCGCCGACCGCGCGGTCCGCCGATAGCCCGCACGAGGCCGTGGGAGCGGCAAATTGAGCGGCCACCCGCTCGTGGGGTACGGTATGCTCTACGGCACGCGCCACCAACCCGCACCGTAGCGGAGACCCGATCGCCCATGTCGAACACGAGCCCCACCGCGCTGCTGTTGAACATCGGCCACGCCATGGACCACCTCTTCCTGCTGATCTTCGCCACCGCGGTCGCGTCCATCGCCACGCAGTGGGGCATGGTCTGGCAGGATCTGATGCCCTACACGGTGGGCGCCTTCGTGCTGTTCGGCCTGGGCTCGCTGCCCGCGGGCCGTCTGGGCGACCTGTGGGGCCGGCGCGTCATGATGGTGATCTTCTTCCTCGGGTTGGGTGCCGCCGGGCTCCTGGTGTCGGCGGTCCAGCGGCCGTGGCACCTCGCGGTCGCGCTGACCGTCATGGGCGCGTTCGCGTCCATCTACCATCCGGTGGGCATCCCGATGATCGTGCAGAACTCGACGCGTCCCGGCTTCACCATCGGGCTGAACGGCCTGGCCGGCAACCTGGGCATCGCGGTCGCCGCGATCCTCACCGGCTTCCTGGTGCAGCAGGCGGGCTGGCGCATGGCCTTCGCGGTGCCGTCGCTCCTCGCCATCGCCTGCGGGGTGATCTTCGCGCTGGTGGTGCCGCGCGAGGAGATGGCGCCGGCGCGCAAGCCGAAGCGGTCGGTGGATCTGCCCGCGCCGGTCATGGTGCGGATCTTCTTCGTGATGACGCTGGCCGCGGTCTCCGGGAGCATGATCTTCAACTTCACCACCAACGGGAACAACCAGCTCCTGGCCGAGCGCCTGCGCGGCCTCGTGGATGACCCGGCGCGGCTCGGCATCCTGCTGGCGGTGGTCTACACCATCGCCTCGTTCGCGCAGATCGTGGTGGGCAAGCTGATCGACCGCTACCCGCTGAAGTTCGTCTACCTGCCGATCGTGGCCGCGCAGGTGCCGCTCTTCCTGCTCGCCGCCCGCGCCGAGGGCTGGGCGCTCTACGCGCTGATGCTGGCCTTCATGGTGTTCGTCTTCGGCGCGATTCCGTTCATCGACGCGATGATCGTGCAGTACGTGGACGATCGGATGCGCTCGCGGGTGGCCGGCATGCGCCTGGCCGTCTCCTTCGGGGTGAGCGCGCTCGCGGTCTACCTGCTGGGCCCGACCGTGAAGGCGGCCGGCTTCACCACCTTGCTCCTGCTGATGGCGGGGATCTCGTCGCTGACCACGCTCTTCGTGTCGATGCTGCCCGGCCGCGTGCCGACGCCCGCCGCGGCCCCCGCGCCCGCGCCGGCGCGGTAGCCGGGCGCCGGAGTCGCGCCGATGCCCGACCCGGCCTTCAGTCCGGAGACGCACCGCTTCGCGGAGCCGCGCTGGTTCGACGACCTGCGGGTGGGCGAGCGCTTCTTCATCCCCTCCCGCACCATGACCGAGGCCCTCTTCGCGGCCTTCCAGCTCGCCTCCGCCGACAACCATCCGATCCACTACGACCGGGAGTACTGCCACCGCCACGGCCATCGCGATCTCCTGGCCCACGGGCTGCTGGTCACCGCCCAGGCCGCGGCAGGCGCGGGCTGGTTCCCGCACGTGATCGGCGACTCGCTGATCGCGTTCCTCGAGCAGTCCTCGCGCTTCCTCGAGCCGGTGTACGTGGGCGACACGGTGTACCCGGAGCTGGTGATCACCCGGCTCGAGCCGGGGCGCACCACCGGGGTCGTGGTGCTGCGCGCGACCGTCCACAATCAGGCGCGCGAGCTCGTGATGGAAGGCGAGCACAAGTACCTCCTCCGGCGGAAGCCGGCGGCCTGATCGCTCGCGAGCCGCGCGCCTCGTGGCCACCACGCCGGTGACGGACCGCGCGCGCTCGTCTCAGCCCCGACGGCGCGGCGCCGCCCGTCCCGGGACGCGTCGATGGCTGATCGTCGCCGCGCTCTTCGTGGTCAACTACGGCGTCTCCACGCCGCTGGCCGCCTACGGCGTGTTCCTGCCCGTCCTCGGCGACGAGTTCGGCTGGAGCCGCGGCGCCATCTCGGCGGCGCTGTCGGTGAACCTGCTGGTCGGCGGGCTCGCCGGCTTCTGGGTCGGCACGCTCGCGGATCGGCACGGGCCGCGCGGGCTGCTCACCATCACGGTGGCGCTGGCCGGGGCCGCCTTCGCGCTCGTGTCCTCGGTGAGCGCGCTCTGGCAATTATTCCTCCTGATCGGCGTGATGGGCGGCGTCGGCATGTCGAGTTTCTACCTGCTGACCACCGCCACCGTCACCCACTGGTTCGACGAGCGGCGCGGGCTCGGGCTGGCGCTGGTGTTGGTGGGCTTCAACCTGGGCTACATCACGGGCGGGCCGCTCGCCGCGTGGCTCATCACGCATCTGGGATGGCGCGCGGCCTACGGGGCGCTCGGCGCAGGCTGCGGGCTGCTCACCGCGTGCGCCGCGCTGGGCGTGCGCCTGCCCCGGCCCGAGGAACGGACGGCGCTCCACCGGCCGATCCCGGCGCGGGCGGGCGCGGTCGCCGCGACGCACGCGGGCGCGACCCTGAGGCAATCGCTGCGCGATCCGCGGCAGTGGGCGCTGAACTTCTCATGGCTGCTGCTGGGCGGCCTCGCGCTCATGATCTCGGTGCACGCGGTGCCCTTCGCGCGCGATCAGGGCGTGAGCCTGGCCGGCGCCTCGCTGGCCCTGACCGCTTACGGGGTCGGATCGGTCGTCGGCCGCCTCACCGCGGGCGTGGTGTCCGATCGGCTCGGGACCCGTCTCACCATCGGCGCGGCATACGTGCTGGAGATGGTGGCGCTGGTCACGCTGCTCTGGATTCCCTCGCGCGAGGCCCTGCTCGGCTCGCTGGTGGCGTTCGGCGCGGGGTTCGCGGCCTCCGACACCATGGTCGCGAAGATCATCCCGGAGGTGTTCGGCCTGCGGGCCATCGCGGCGATCATGGGGATCCTCACGCTCGGCTGGCGCCTGGGGGCGGCGGTGGCTCCGGCACTGGCCGGCTTCCTCTACGACGTCACCGGCTCCTACCGCATCCCCTTCGGCGCGGCCCCGCTGGCCGTGCTGGTCAGCTGGGGACTCTTCGCGATCGGCACGTCGACGCGCCGCCGCTGACCGGGGCGCGGGCGCGGCCGCCTCGCGCGGCTCAGCGCATGTTGCCGGTGTGGCCGAGCGAGTAGCGGCCGGGCTGCGGCCACACCGCGAGGCCGTGGGGCTCCTTGCCCACCGGGATGCTGCGGACCTCGCCGCTCGCGGTGTCGATGGCGTAGACCACGTTGTCGAAGCGGCCGGAGAGCCACAGCACCTTGCCGTCCACGCTCACGTTGCCCATGTCCGGGCTGCCGCCGCCCGGGATCGTCCAGGTGGCGACGACCTGGCGGGTGTTGAAGTCGATCACGCTGACGCTGCCCTTGCCGCGCGGAGGCCCGAACACGTGGGCCGAGCCGCGATTGGCGACGTAGAGGCGCGTGCCGTCGCGGCTCGGATAGAGCCCGTGGGTGCCGATGCCGGTCTTGATGAAGCCGATCTCGGTGAAGGCCGCGCCGTCCACCACGAAGACCCCGCCCGCCTTCATGTCGGCCACGAAGAAGATCTTGCCGTCGGGGGACACGCGGATGTCCTGGGGCATGCCGCCGCGCGAGAGCTTGAGGTAGCCGAGGACCTTGCGGCCGACCAGGTCGATCTTGGCCAGGCTGCCCTGGAACTCGCAGGTGAAGATGGCCACGCGCCCGTCGGTGGTGAAGTCGGCGTGGTTGATCCCCTTGCACTGGGGCACCGCGATCGAGAACTGCATCGCCATCGTGTGGGGATCGCGGAAGTCGAGCCGCTTCAGCGCCTCGGCCACCACGATCGCCGACTTCCCGTCGGGGCTCCAGTACATGTTGTAGGGGTCGTCCACCGCGATCGTCTTGCCCGGCTTGCCGGTGGTCGGATCGATCGGCGTGAGGCTGCCGTCGGTGCGGCCCTCCGCGTTGTTGGTGACCCACAGCGTCTTCAGGTCCCACGACGGCACCACGTGCTGCGGGTTGACCCCGACCGGGAAGCGGTCCACCACTTTCATGGTGGCGGGATCGATCACGCTCACGTCGTTGCCCTGGCGATTCGGGACGTAGACGCGGGGCAGCGCGCCGGCGACCGCCGGGCTCAGCTTGTCGGAGCGGATCTCGCTGTAGAGGTTGTTCGGGTCCACCACCGGAGGCATCTGGGCCGCGGCCGCGGACGCCCAGAGGCCGCCCGCGAGCACCGCAACGAGAATCGATCGAGCGAGCATGCGAGTCATCTCCTCAACGCACCGTGATGGATTTGCGGATGGCGTCGATGGTGCGGCTCACGATCAGGTCGGCACCGGCCCGGCCCAGCTCGGCGGTGGCGCGGGTCGGGTCGCCATCGACGCCGTCGCCCTCGCGCGCGGGGTGCAGCCGATCCGTGCGCACCAGACGCGCGTCGGTGGCCAGCATGAGCGCGGTGTCGGCGAGCCCGGCGTGGCGGCCCAGCTCGGCGTCGCGGTAGCCGCGCGTACGGAAGAGCTGCGGCACCTCGGTCTCGGCCGCGCGGTAGTACTCGCCGATCGCGTGCACGCGCGGCCCGCTCCCGCCCCACTCCCGGTTCAGCCGCGCCGCCACCGCCCGCTGGCCGGCCTGGGTCGAGCCGTGGTCGCCCAGCAGCACGATGTGGCGGAAGCCGTGGGCGCGGAAGCTGCGCGCGGCCGACTCGAGCACCTTCTGGAAGGCGTCGTCCGGCGCGGTGATCGTGCCCGGATAGCGCATGTGGCCGGTCGGCGGGGCGATCGCGCCCTCCGGCACGTAGGCGATCACGGGAGCCACCAGGGCATCGCCCAGGCCTCGCGCGATCCGCTCCGAGAGGACCTTCACCCGCGCGTTGTGCTTGCCCAGGGCCATGTGGGGCCCGTTCTGCTCGGTGCCGCCGGCCGGGATGATGATGGTGGTCTTGCCGGCCCGGATCGCGTCGCGCACCTCGGTCCAGGTCAGCTCCTCCAGGAAGACGGTGTCGGGGGCCTCGGCGCGGGCGGCGGTAGGGACCAGCACCGCCAGGCAGGTGAGCGCGATCAGGAGGTCGGGGACGATGCGGCGGAACATCGCTTCGATCATAAGCTCTAATGATTATCGGGCCTCAATGTTTCCCTCGCCGGTAACTGTGACGCAGTAAATCGAGCGGCGCGGCGTCGAAACCCCGAGCGGAAGCGCGCGGTAGAGCCCGGGCATGCCCCTTGCTTTGTTTGCACGAGCATGGCGATCGTCCAGGCGCTGATAGCCTTCATCGGGCGCTCGTTCGGGAAGATCCTGAGCGCGCTGTTCGACTGGGCGGTCGTCGCGATTTTCGGGTACGCCAGCGGTACCGAGAAGATCTTCCTCGCGGGGCTGCTCGCCGCCGCCGGAGCGTGGCCCCTGCTCCTGCTGGGCATCGCCTTCCCGAAGGTCGCCACGTTCCTCCTGGCCTTCGTCCCGGTGCCGTCGTGGGTGCCCTCGTGGACCGTCCGCGTGGTCTGGATCGCCCTGGCCGTCGTGGTGCCCCTCTCGGTGGGCACCGCGATGGCGGCGCGCCAGCCGCCGGATCAGCCGCGCCGGAGCTGGCCGGCCCGTCTCCTCCGGGGCTTCCCGATCACCATCGGCCTCTCGGCCGCCCTGCTCATCACGCTGTTCACGGTGCCGGTGCTCCGGCTGGTCTCGGTGATCCGCGGCCGGCAGGACGTCCAGGTCCCGCTGCTGACCGACACGACAACCTACCGTCAGGTCACGCGGCGGATTCCCGTGGTGATGGAGGAGCACGGTCGGCCGGTTCGCCGCCGCCGGCCCCCCTGGTGGCTCACCGCGCCGCTGCGCGTGCTGAGCGCGATGGACCACGACGCCTTCGCGAGCCGCATCCCGGCCGACCTGGCTTACTTCGAGGGCCAGGATCTGGTGCTCGCGCTCTATCCGAGCGGCCTGCTCATCCGGGGCCGCCCCGAGACGCTGGCGCCGGCGCAGGGCTTGATCATCGAGGCGGTGAGCGATCTTTCGGTATGGCAGACTTCCGATGCGCGGGCCCAGGCAATCGAGCGGCAGATCGCGGTGCTGTGGCAGACCGTGGAGGCCGCGGGAGGACCGGAGCGGATCGGGCTCGGCACCGTGCGGCTGCGGGAGCTGGCGCGCAGCATCGAGGAGCTTCCCGCCGAATACGAGGACTGGCAGATCGTGTACCGCAAGGCCCTGCAGTTCGGCCGGGCGCTGGACGCCCAGCCCCAGCTGCTGGCGGGCCTGGTGCACAAGGAGGAGACCATGCAGCGATACGAAGCACGCGCCCGGGCGGATGCGCGAAACGGCGAGCCGAGCACCCGAGCCCTGGTCGGTGAGATCGGCGGGCAACTGGTGGAGCTGGCCCAGAAGGAAGTGGAGCTGGCGCGCACCGAGCTGGCCAGCGACGTGCGCGCGGGACGCAACGCGGCGATCGCGCTCGCGGTCGGCGGCGTGGTGGTGCTCATGGGGGCGACCTTGCTGCTGGTGGCGGCGGTGCTCGCCCTGGCCCAGATCATGGCGGGCTGGCTCGCTGCCCTGGTCGTGGCCGCGGTGGTGCTCGCGGCGGGCATCGTCACCGCCGTCGTGGGCTGGAGCAGCCGTCCGCGCGCAGCCCTCACCCTCACGCGGAAGTCGCTCAAGGAGGACTGGGAATGGCTCAAGGCACAGGTGGCGTGACCCAGATCGAGGCGCCGGCCCGCGATCCGCGCGCGATCGAGCGAGAGATCCGCGGACATCGCGGGGAGCTGAGCACGCTGGTGGGCGAGCTGAACCGGCGGCGCCATGACCTGACCGACGTGAGACTGCAGCTCCGTCGCCACACCGTGGGCGTGGCGACCGGCCTCCTCGCCACCGGCGCGGTGATCGCCGGCTCGTTCCTGTACGCGCGCTGGCGCGCGCGCCGCTACAACAGCCTCATCGCGCGGGGCGGCCGGCTGCGCGAGGCGGTCGGTCGCATGATCGACCGTCCCGAGCGCGTCGCCAGCGAGCCGACGGTGGGCCAGCGGCTGCTCGCCTCCGCGGGCTCCGCGGCGGCCGCCGTGCTGATCAAGACGATCCTGGAGCGCCTCACGCCCTCGCCGTCCCGCCGCGCGTAGTCGCTCGCGGTTTCGCTCGCGGGATGGACCGCCCGACGCTTGACACGTCCGGGCGTCCATCCTAGTGTTCCCCCGTGGAAGTCAGGTCCGAAGGGGTGCTGGGCACGACGGTCGTCGCGCCGCACCGACTTCGGTGGAGTCGCCAGGTCCGGCGGGTCACCCACAGCGTCGTGGTCGTCGCGGGCGCGCTGTGCGTGACGCTCATCGTCGCGGTGGCGATCTTCGCCGGTTCCATCGCGCCGCAGGATCCCGACGAGCAGAACTTCGACCTGGTCGAGGCCCCACCCGGCGCCAAGGCCCTCTTCGGCACCGACCGCTTCGGCCGCGACGTGCTGAGCCGCGTGATCCACGGGGCCCGCATCTCGCTGTACGTCGCGCTCACCTCGATCAGCGTGGCGATGGCGATGGGCGGCGTGCTCGGGCTCACCGCGGGGTATCTCGGCGGGACGTGGGACAACCTGATCAATCGCGTCCTCGACGTCTTCTTCAGCATCCCCGGGCTCCTCCTCTCCGTCGGCATCGCGGCCATGCGCGGTCCCGGCGTCAACAGCGCGGTGATCGCCATCGCCATCGTGTACGTGCCGCTCTTCGCGCGGGTCATGCGCGGGCCGGTGCTCGCCGAGCGCGAGAAGGAGTACGTGGAGGCCATCCGGGCCCTCGGGGCCACCCGCTGGGTGGTCGCGCTCAAGCACGTGCTGCCCAACGTGGTCTCGCCGTTCGTGGTCCAGGGCACGGTGGCGCTGTCGCAGGCGATCCTCATCGAGGCCTCGCTGAGCTACCTCGGCCTCTCCGCCCAGCCCCCCACCCCGTCCTGGGGCAACATGCTGAACGAGGGACGGACCTATCTGGAAACCGCGCCGTGGATCTCGGTCTTCCCCGGCATCGCGATCATGATCACCGTCCTCGCCTTCAACCTGCTGGGCGACGGGCTGCGTGATGTCCTCGATCCCAGTGCCCAGTAGTCCCGCTCACAGGAGGAACCCATGACGATCGATCACACCTCGGACGCGCTCCGGCTCTCCCGTCGCCAGATCCTCAAGGCGGGCGGCCTCGCCCTCGGAGCCCTCGCGGTGGGCCGCCCCGCCGCGGCGCAGACCCCGAAGCCGGGCGGCACCCTCATCTCGGCGCAGGCCACCGAGGCCACCGGGCTCGACCCCCAGCTGGTGCCCGCGCTCTCGCGCAGCCGCCGCTCGCCGCTGATGTACAGCCAGCTGGTGCGCTTCGACGAGACCATGACCCCGCGGCCGGAGCTGGCCGAGTCGTGGGAGACGAGCAAGGACGGGCTCGCCTGGACGTTCAGGCTGCGTGAGGGCGTGAAGTTCCACGACGGGCAGGAGATGACCTCGGCAGACGTGAAGTTCACCTTCGATCGCCTCTTCGAGAAGAGCCCGGGCAAGTCCGACTTCATCGCGGTCGACCGGGTCGAGCCGGCCGGCAAGTACGCGGTGAAGTTCACCACCAGGGAGCCATTCGCGGGCCTGCTCGCCGCCCTCGGCGGGTTCTGGGGCTTCATCATCAGCGAGGCCGGCATCAAGAAGCACGGCGACCTCAACAAGGCCGCGCTGGGGACCGGGCCGTTCATGCTGGCGGACTGGAAGGTGGAGCAGCAGCTCGTGCTCAAGAAGCACCCCGGCTACTTCAAGAAGGGCCAGCCCTACGTGGACGAGCTGATCGTGCGCACCATCCCCGACGAGGCCAACATCGTGGCCGCGCTCCGCACCGGCCAGATCCAGCACGCCTTCATCGAGGACAACAAGAACTACAACCTGCTCAAGGACGAGAAGAGCCTCACCGGCTACCGCTCCTCGCGCCTCGGCTACGACTATCTGAACATCACGGCCACCCGCGGCCCGCTCAAGGACGTGCGGGTGCGCCAGGCCATCAGCTGGGCGGTGGACCGCAGCCAGGTGCTGCGGGTGGCCGCGGCCGGCTTCGGCCGGCTCACCGCGCCGGCCACCGCGCCGATGCGGCAGTGGCAGCTGCCCGAAGAGGCGTGGATGAAGTACTACAAGCCGGACGTGGAGAAGGCCAAGAAGCTGATGGCGGAGGCCGGGCAGAGCGGCGGCTTCACCGTGAAGTGCATGGTCATCCCCACGTTTCCGACCATGGTCTCCGGCGCGCCGGTCATCGCCAACCAGCTCAAGCGCATCGGCATCACCATGGAGATCGAGAACGTGGAGTACGCCATCTGGATCAAGCGCTGGCTGGCCCACGACTTCGACATGACCATGAACACCACGCCGGGCTACGCCGACCCCGACACCGCCTTCTTCCGCGCGCTGCACTCCACCAAGGGCCAGAACTGGAACAGCTGGAGCGTCCCCGAGCTCGACGCGCTCCTCGAAGACGGCCGCCGCACGATGGACCAGAAGAAGCGCAAGGAGATCTACGACCGCGTCCAGATCATGATCCTGGAGAACGTCCCGCACCTCTGGCTCTTCTCCGCCGACACCATCGACTTCACCCAGGCGAACGTGAAAGGCTTCAAGCAGCACCCCACCACCCTGCTCTACGGCCTGGACTCGGCCTGGCTCGACAAAACCTAAAGCAAAAACTCGACGGCAACGCATGCACAAGGCGGTGGGGGGGCTTGGGGGAGGAGCGGCGCCGCTCCCCCCCAACAAGAAAAATGCCTTACCGCAGCGCGCCGACCGCGGACCGGTCGCACAACCGTGACGCGCTATCTGGTCGTGCGGCTGTACTCCATGGCTCTCACCCTGATCGGCCTGACCGTCCTGATCTTCCTCATGCTCCGCCTGATCCCGGGCACCGTGGTCGAGCAGATGATCGGCGCCGACGCCGTCGTCAGCCCGGCCATGGTGGCCGAGCTCACGCGCTTCTTCGGCCTCGACCAGCCGTGGTACGTGCAGTACGGGCGCTGGATTGGCCAGCTCGCCCACGGCGACCTCGGCACCTCGTGGCGGACCGGCAAGCCGGTGCTCGCCCTGATCCTGGAGCGGCTGCCGGTCACGCTGGAGCTGACCCTGTTCTCCACCGCCTTCGCGCTGGTGCTGGGCGTGGCCGCCGGCATCGTGTCGGCGATCCGGCGCGATCGCGTGGCGGACAACGTCACCCGGGTGGGCACGCTCCTCGGGCTCTCGGTGCCCGTGTTCTGGCAGGGCACGATGTTGATCCTCTTCTTCTCGCTCTACCTGCGCTGGATGCCGCCGGTGATGTGGGTGGACTTCTGGACCGACCCGCGGCGCAATCTCGTCATCATGCTGCTGCCCGCGCTCTGCCTCGGCACCGCGAGCGCGGCCAACATCGCCCGCACCACCCGCTCGTGCATGCTCGACGTGCTCGGCTCCGAGTACATCCGCACCGCGTCGGCGAAGGGGCTGGCCGGGCGGGTCGTCATCCTGAAGCACGCGCTCCGCAACGCGCTGATCCCGGTGGTGACGGTGGCCGGGCTGCAGATCGGCATCCTGCTGGGCGGCACCGTCGTGGTCGAGGAGGTCTTCACCCTGCCCGGCATCGGCCGGCTCGTGCTGTGGTCGATCTACCAGCGCGACTACCCCCTCACCCAGTCCACCATCCTGTTCATCGCGGTGCTGTTCATGACCATCAACCTGGCGGTGGATCTGCTGTACGGCTATCTCGACCCGCGGATCCGCTACGGCCGCTGACTCTCACGGAGGCGTTCATGCGCGCAGCCGTTCTCTTCGAGCAGGGCAAGCCGCAGCGGGTTGAAGAGCTGGATCTCGAGGCGCCGCGCGCTCACGAAGTCCTGGTGCGCATGGCCGCCAGCGGCGTCTGTCACAGCTGTCTCCACGCCGCGGACGGCTCGTGGAAGGGTGTGCCGGTGCCCATCGTGCTGGGCGACGAGGGCGCGGGCATGGTCGAGGCCCTCGGCCCCGATGTCACCGAGCTGGCCGTCGGCGATCACGTGGTGCTGTCGTGGGCGCCCACGTGCGGCCGCTG
>Ga0209971_1000344_pt1 | contig 12858 bp, 7 predicted proteins | sample InoplaM3SAM_FD_187588 | JGI IMG/M metagenome (GOLD analysis project Ga0209971, IMG submission 187588) | Arabidopsis thaliana rhizosphere microbial communities from the Joint Genome Institute, USA, that affect carbon cycling - Inoculated... | ecosystem: Host-associated > Plants > Roots >... | reverse complement strand
ACAACTAAGCGAACCCGGGCACGGCACGATGGCAACCAAAACCCAAATGCCAGCGAGAGCGGTGAAGCGCGCCGCGCCACGGACATTGCGCCCGGTCCTCGCGACGCTGGTGGATGCACTCCCTGGAAGGGAAATACGCCTGATCACACGCAACGGACACGATTGGACCTCGAAGCTGCCCCACCTGACCAAGGGACTGGCGAGCTTGAAACTGAAGCCTGGATGGGTCGATGGGGAAATCGTCGTGCCCGGGGGACACAGCGGAACCAGCTTTCAGAAATTGCAGAACGCGTTCGAGTCGGCAAGAACCCGCGACATCGTCTTCTACCTGTTCGATATCCCGTTCTACGACGGATATGACCTCACCCGTGTTCCGCTGAGCGCGCGTCGTACACTGCTCGAGTCCTTACTCCGTAAGGGAGCCCCGCCGATTTTGTTCAGCCAGACGTTCGACGCCTCCCCGGACGAGCTGTTGAAGTCGGCATGCCAACTCGGCTTCGAGGGGATCATCGGCAAGCGGAAGACCAGCATCTACGACTCTCGCCGGTCGCCTGACTGGATCAAGCTCAAGTGCAGTCAACGGCAGGAGTTCGTCATCGGCGGATGGACGGATCCAAAGGGCAGTCGCACAGGACTGGGTTCTCTGCTCTTGGGCGTACATGACGCGGATGGAGCGCTCCTCTATGCGGGCAGGGTCGGCACCGGTTTCGATGATCGGTCGTTGCGCGAATTGCAAACCAAGCTCAAAGGGCTTGCGACTACCAAGCGGCCATTCCGCGATCCCACACCCGGTGAGCGAAACGCTCATTGGGTCCAGCCAAAGCTGATCGCGGAAGTGACGTTTTCAGAGTGGACGCATGGCGGTCACCTGCGCCATCCGGTATTCCACGGCTTACGGGCCGACAAGCCTCCTGAAGCGATCGTTCGCGAAGAGCCGGAACATCTGCTGGGGCCGGATCTCGAGGAGGCAACTCCCGAAGTCCTGTCGCGTATCAAGATTTCGAATCCCGATCGAGTGATCGACTCGAGTACCGGTGCAACCAAGCTGGACGTGGTGCGTCACTACGCATCCGTGGGAACGCTGATGATGGAACACCTGGCAGGGCGTCCGGTATCGCTGGTGCGTTACCCGCAGGGAATCAAGCGCCAGGGCTTCTTTCAGAAGCACCTGGAACGCGCGTCTCTTGAAGGGGTGCGCCAGCTCGACCCGCGCCTTGATCCGGCTCACCCGCCGCTGATCGAAGTGGCAGAGCCAGTCGGCCTGGTGTCGGCGGCGCAGATGAATGTGATCGAGCTCCATACGTGGAATGCGCTTAAGACACATATCCACCAGCCGGACCGGATCACCCTGGATCTGGACCCCGGAACGGGAGTCGAGTGGTCGACCATGCAGAAGGTCGCGGGACTCTTGCGTTCCTTTCTGACGGAGCTCGGCCTGCCCGCCTATCTCAAGACCAGTGGCGGGAGTGGCTTACACGTCGTAACGCCGATCCGTCGGCAATACGACTGGGACACTGTCAAGGATTTCTCACGGGGAATCGTCGAGCATCTGGCACGTACCCTACCTCAGCTGGTGGTGGCAAAAAGCGGCGCGAAGAATCGGGTCGGGAGGATCTACATCGATTACCTCCGCAATGGGTTTGGAGCCACGACGGTGTCCGCATGGTCGGTACGCGCGCGCCCGGGGCTCGGCGTCTCCGTGCCGGTTTCCTGGGCCGAGCTCGCGAGTCTGAAGAGCGCTGCGCAGTGGACAGTGCGCAATGTCGGCGACCGGCTGGAAGTAGGTAACGCACCATGGAAGGACTACAGCCGGAGCGCACGGAACATCACCACCGCCATGAAGCGCCTCGACTCGCTTCAATCCAGACGCGTTGCGTGATACGCCGGTCCGACGCCATGCCGTCGTCGGTCATTCGCGCCTTGGCGGACACTTCGAGTCCGCTCTTTCCCAGCGCACGCGTGTGCATGGCTGCGAGTCATCCGGTACAGGGCTTCAGCTCAACGGCCAGGGCATGCGCCTCGGTAATACCGACGTTCTCAGCCGCATGAGTAGTGAAGTCGCGCCACGCGACGTCGCCGGCGCTTCTGGTGCTCTCAGTGGTGGAACCGTCCGATGCGGTCATGCGGAGCGTCGCGTCCGAGAGCGTATAGACGATACCCGGCGCGTGGGAGTGCATCGGCTCCTTTCCGCCCGGCTCCAGACGATACTCAAGCACCCGCAAGCGCTCGTTCTCGAACCGCACGGTGTATAGCTGTGGCGACTGCTTCACCGGGTCGGTGTCAGGTTGGGCGGCTCTGACGACCGCGACCGCCACGACGCCGCCAAGCGCCATACCGAATACGAACGAATGAAGTGCTCGCATATCTCCTCCCTTCAGCTTCGAGGACTCAGGTCAGCTGGTTCCAGCGGCGCACGGTTTCAGTATGCTGTCGCTGTTCGTTGGAACGGAACGTAGACTGGCGGCCATCGCCGCCGGGACGCAAGGGGGGACGCGCGTGCGCAGAACTAACACGAACGGGACAGTTCGCCTCCTGGGCCTCGCCCTGCTGCTGGCGACGTCGGGGTTTATCACGACTCCGCGGGTGCAGGATCCGTCCGATGACGAGAATACGGTCGTCGAGGAGGATGCCGCCGCCGAAGAGGCGAACGACGCCGACGATGAGGCGGCCGCTCCGGACCCGGATGACACCTCCGACGAAGACGATGCCGAATTCGACGACTTCGACGACGGTTCGACCGCCACCGACGAATTCACGTCGATCGACTGGGCACCGGACGTGCCGGACGACGACGACGACGACGTGCTCGACACGGACGAGTCGCTCGACCCCGCCGACGTCGATTGGGTCGTGACGGCCGAAGTACAGGACGTGCCGGGTCCGGACGGGCACCGTGGCAACGGCGATTACGCCGGTCCGTCGCCAATCTTCGTCATGCAGCCGCGCCCGGCCCCGGCTACGCCGAAACCGGGCCCGGGCGCCGGCAAGGACACCGCGTATTCCTTCGGCGGTCAGCCGATCGCACCGGGCGCGGCCCCGTGGCAGGCGCAACTCTATCGTTCGCTCGCGAAGGAGCGGCCGGGCGTGTCGCGCTGGAAAGCCCAGCACAATTGCGGTGGCACGTTAATCGCGCCCGGCTGGATCCTCACGGCCGCGCACTGCATCGACGACATTCTCGACGACCGCGAGGCCGGCTGGCGGGTGCGCCTCGGCGGGCGGGACCTGACGAAAGACGACGGCATCACGTACGCCGTCGATCGCTGGGTCCGCCACTCGGGCTACAAGAATGTCGGTCATCCGGCGCCGCCGAAGCCGCCCCTGCCACCGCCGAACATGTACTCGAACGACATCGGGCTCGTGCACTTCACGGCCGACGCACAGACGAAACCACCCGCCGGCGCGAAACCCGTCCAGCCGGTTGAGCTCTATCGCAACGCGATCAAGGGCGGCGACGAAGTCACCGCGATCGGCTGGGGCATGACGCAGAACGCGGCGAAGTCGTTCAGCGCCGTGCCGCTCAAGGTGGACCTGCGGGTAATGGACACGGCGATGTGCCGGTCGCGTCCGGGGTACGGCCCCGAACGGGTTGACACGTCGGTGATCTGCGCCGCGCGCGAGGGCCAGAAGACCTGCCGCGGCGACAGCGGCGGTCCGGTCATCCTCACCAACGGGACGACGCCGCGGCTCGTCGGGTTGGTCAGCTGGGGCAAGACGGATTGCAGTGGCGACGGCCGCCCGTCCGTCTTTACCCGACTCGAAGCGCACCTTGCATGGATCGCGCAGGCGATGAAGCTGCCGGAGACGCGGGCGTCCCTCCCCTAAGCCGCGCGGCGGGCCACGCGGCCGACGAAGGCCGCCACCCCCCGCGCACGGTGAGTGACGGCCTTCGGTCGAGCGGGCTCAGCAGGCTTTTTAGTTACTAACCTTGTCGCCGCCGGACTGCGCGGTGTCTTCTTCGGTGCTGCCGGCCGGGTCAGCCGGCACCTCGGTCGCGGCGTCGGGCGCCGGTGCCGTTGCGTCAGCCGGGGCGCCGGTCGTCGAGTCCATGGGCGCGGTCTCCGGAACCGTAGTCTCCGGTGGAGGTGTTTCGGCGGCCGGGACGGGTTCCTCCTTCTTGGCGCAGGCGGCCATCAACATGGCCGTGGTCAGGACGGCAATTCCCGTGAACATCTTGCTCTTGTGCATGGCTGTCATCCTCACCTTTGTCCGCGGACGGCGGAGCGTGCATCGAAACGGATGGTCGGCGGTCAAGCAAACCCGAGGCTCTGCAGCAGCTTGGCGAATCTGGGCTCGTCACGCAACGGATCGAGCAGCGGGTCGTTGCGCGCGTAGATTAGACCAGAATCGCCGACGCTGCGCGCCCGTTCGAGCTGGTCGAGTGCCCGGGTGCGTTCGCCCCACTGCGCGTACACCTGCCCCTGCTGGTAGAGCACGCGGTCGGCCAGCTCGGCGACCAGCCGGTCGCAGGCCTCGCGGGCCGCGCGCTCGTTGCCGAGACGGCGTTCGACGATGGCGAGGCCGGCGAGGCGGAAGTCGTCGACGGGCTCGGCGGCGTATTCGCCGCGGGCTTCGTCGAGCCGGCCCAGCATCAGCAGTGCGTCGCCGATTGCGGCATGGGCTCTGGACATTTTCGGGTTCATGATCAGCGCCTGCCGCAGTGCGGGCAGGGACTCGGCATACCGTCGCGCGGCGTATTCGATCGACGCGGCCGCGCGGTAGATCAGGGGGTTCAACCGGTCGAGCACCAGCGCCCGTTTCATCGCCGGTCCGGCGGCGTCGTCGTTGCCAATGCGCGCGCTGTACTGCGCATAGCGAGCGAGCACGGTCGCCTCCCCGGCGCCGAGCTTTGCAGAGCGCTCGAACGGATCGCGCGCGCCTCGAGCGTCGAGACGCCCCTGGAAGAGTGTGTAGCCGAGCGTCGAGTAGGCGTCCGCGAACTCCGGGGCGAGCTCAATGGCGCGCTCAGCCGCCAAGACGGCCTCGTCGTACAGCGCTCCGCGCGACGTGACGTCGCCATACTGGTTGGCAATCGCCGTGAGCGTGCGCGCGCGCGCCGCGTGTGCCGCCGCGTAGTGCGAATCGAGAGTGATCGCGGTGTCGAATTGCGCGAGCGCGGCGCGCTCCGAGGCCTCGTCCACGCTCAGGTCGTAGAGCGCACGGCCGCGCAGGTACGCGTCGTAGGCCGCCATGCTCATCGTGCCGCCGGCCGCGGCGTGCTCGGTATCGCGCGACTCCCCGGCCGCGTCGCCGCCCTCGACACGCGCGACGAGCGCGTCGGCCACGGTCGTCGCGATTTCGCGCTGCACGGCGAAGATGTCGTCGATGCGCCGCTCGAAAGTCTGTGACCAGCGGCTGAAGCCGCTGTCGCCGTCGATCAAGTCTGCGGCGACGCGCACCACTTCGCCCGAACGGCGCACGCTGCCCGAAAGCAGGTAGGCGACGCCGAGCTGCTCCGCGATCGAGGTCGCGGTGGTTTCGCGATCCTTGAAATGTGCCGACGAGGCCTGCGCCATCACGAGCAGCCGCACGTCTCGAGCGAGCGTCGCGCGCACTTCTTCGGCCAGTCCTTCGGAAAAGTACCCCTGGCCCGGGTCGCCGCTCAGGTTCAAGAACGGCAGCACGGCCACGCTGTTGCCGCGCGAAGGGAGCAACCGATGCAAGACGCCGCTGCGCCACGCGGCGAAACCGGCGACGGCGCCAATCGCCAAACCGGCGCCGAGACGCAGCGCTCGACGGCGCGAGAGCCTGACGGTCGAGATAGCCGCGGGCGCGGGCGCTTCCCTGCCGGCGTCACGCCGCACGACCGGAGGTGCTTCGGTCGCGTCGCCACGACGAGGAGGCGAGACGATGCCTGCGACGATGCGGCCAATCGCGCGGGTGTCTTCGCCGGCCAACCACGGCCGCAGGTCGACGGTCTGGTAGCGCCGGAAGCCCATTGGCGGTTCGGTGCCGTCGAGGGACACCGGCACCAGCTTGTGCAGGTCGCGGCCCCGCGACGCTTCGTCGAGCACCCAGTCCGAGCCGACCGCCCGTTGCGACCAGGCGACGACGACCGCGTCGGCACGGTTGATCGCCGCCTCGATCGACTTGGTGAATTCCGCGCCGCCTTCGATCAGCGTGTCCCACCATACCTCGACCCCCGCCTGCCCGAGCGCCGTCGCGAGACGTTCCGCGCGCTCCTGGTCGCCGCGCGCATAACTCAGGAACGCCGTTGGACGGGTCGTCCTTGCCAACGAATCCGCCGCGCTCGACATCGCGAAGCCTCCCCCTCCCGTGGCCCCTCGCGCCTACTTTACCTCGCTCGGGCGTCTAGTGCTTTTCCGCTGTAGGACCAGTCCGTCCGCGTGGTCGGACATCACCGAGCAGATTGGTTAGCTTTTGACGGATGGATAGCAGTTGGCTACGGGGCGATTGTGTCCATGGATAAATACGCGCGTGGATGCAGGTACCATGGAAGCTATTACTCTCGAAATCGACGACGACGGGTGCGGACAACTGCTCGCATGTTCAAGTACCTACTGATGATTGCTGTTGTCGCATGCATCGCGCTTTCTGCGAAGTCCACTCGTGCCGATTTGGCGGTGATTCCTGAAGTCATTCAGGGCCTACCAGAGGATGTGCGCGAAGCATTACTTAGCGTTACCGCACCACTGATCGCAACGGCCATACGAGAATCGCGCCAGCAAGCGATAGATCGGGGCGTGAGCCCCATTCCACCTCACATCCGGGCTACGCTTCAGCCTTACTTCCCAACGGCGATTCTCGACAAGGCTCGATGGGCAACGGCAGGGGGAATCAGTCTCGATGGGGCACTAACAGAATGGTTCAATTTGGAGGGCGCCATAACGCTAGGCGAGGTCATCGCGTTCAGCGATGGCATGCAAGCTCAGGATGTCGAAGTTTGGTCTCATGAGCTGACGCACGTAACTCAGTATGAACAGCTAGGCATCGATACGTTCGCCTTCGAGTACTCGAACGACTTCACTGTCCTGGAGGGTCAAGCCAGAGACAATGCCAGCCGGACGATGGCCAGTATTGCCGCAGCAGAAACTGACAAGGCGCGCGCAAAGCCTGAAGAGTTGCAAGAGTCTGCACCGCGATAATTATCCGACGAGGTGCAACAGCTTCACGGAGGCGCCGCGCCGGCAAGGAGTTGTGCGCGAACTCAAAGCTGTCGCCGAAGCCACGCCACGTCCCGCGCGAGCTCGGTGAGCGTCGCCTCCAACAGCCGCCGCGGACGGGCGCGCAGCTCGCGGCGCACCGCGAGCCCGCAGAGCGCGGCCCCAAGCAGAAACACCCCAAGCACCGCGAGCGCCGCGGCCAGCCGGTGCGCGTCCCAGAAGACGAGCACGACCACGAACCCGGCGATCAGTGCGCCCAGGATGCCGGCGAGGAGCGTCGCCATCCCCAGCAGGAGCACGCGGCCGACGCGCTCGAACTCCTCCTCGACCTCGGTCGTGAGCAGCTCGGCGCGCGTCTGCACCGCCTGCACGATTGTACCCAGCAGCTGCACCGCCAAGCGCAGCAGCCGCGAGGCGGCGCCCTGCGCTACGGTGCCGGTGTTACGTGCACGATTCATAGCGATGGCCGATGGCAGCGGTAAACAAACCAGTTATCTCTCGATTCGGTACTCCACGCCGGCCCGCGTGTCCTCCGGTCCGGTCTGTGCCTGTATCGAAAAGTCCTTCTTCAGTTTGTAGCGCAACGTGACGACCTCGCCCGGCTCGAACAGGCCGACGCCGTAGCTGACGTACAGTCGCGGCGACAGATACTCCCCCACGGTCAGTGCTGAGCCTCCGATCATTTCCTCGTCCTTGATGGCAAACTCGTCGACTCCCAGCCGGCGCCCGATGCTCTTGGCGAGCAGACCGCCGCCAGCCGTACCGAGCGAGCGGGCAGCCGACTGCAATGCATCGCCCTCGCCGTCACCCGAACCGATTTCGTCGAGCGGCTTGCCGGCCACGAGATACGACAAGGCGTTCGCCTGGCTCATGGCCGGATCCGAGAATATCGTGAGTTCCGGCGTCTGCACCGTGCCCGCGATGCGCAAGCCCGCTGTCACATCGTCGATGACCCGCGTCGCCCGGATATTGAGTCCTGGATTGTCGAGCGGACTTGATGCGTAGAGCAGCTGTCCCTGCTCGATCGTCAGGTCCTGACCATATGCCTTGTATTGACCCTGCAGACGAATCTGCCCGGATCCTAAGGTGGGCTGGCCTGGTGTCTCGATCACCTGCAGACGGCCATCGACTTTCGCCTGCAGACCGAATCCGGTGAGTTCGACCTCGTCGCCGAGGATCACGGTGACGTCCGCGTCCAGCGGAATGGCCGAAGCTGCCTCTTCGCTGCTCCGCTCATCGACGACGATGACGTCCGACGAAGGCTTCGGCGCACGCTCGCCACGCGGCAGCTTCTGGAGATTGATCGCTGCCTTGGGCACCCGTACTTCGCCGTTGAGCGACATGCGCCCCTCGGCCCGCAGGAAATGCAGGTCGGGTGTAACAAGCACCTTAGCGCCTGCCATGTCCGCCGCGACAAATCGATCGCCCTCGATATTCATGTCCAGCTCACCGGCCATCGTGGCGCGACCGTCGAAAGTCACCCTGCCTTCGCCGGACTTGATGCCGCCCTTCAGGGCGAACGATCCATCGTCGTTCGGCGTTGCTTCGACTCGCCCGTCCTCGAGCTCGAGGCCGATCGCGGGAATATCCAGTGCGAGGTCGGCGGCATTGAGTCTTCCGCGCACGTCGGGCTGCTGCACGGTGCCCCGCAGCTCGACGTTCGCTTCGGCTTGGCCGCGCAAGTTTGCAAGCTGCGGCGCAAGCACTGCGACGGGCGCGAGGCTCGGAAGCTTGACGGCGGCGCTTCCGTTCAGGCTCGTGGAAGTCTCACCGAGTCCCTTCAGCGATACCTCGCCGCGCAACGAGCCGCCGTCCATGACCGAGGCGCCGACAGACGCACGTGCGTCACGTCCGCTCAAAGTCGCACCGGCTTTGAACCGCGCATAGGACAGCAACGTTTCGCTTGCGTCTTCTTCGCCCTCGAGTCGCCGCTCGACCCGTCCTGTCGGCGAACGCAGCTCGACCGTTCCTCGCCACTCTCCCTGCGCTGTCTTCTGAACGTTGCCCTCGCCTTCGAGCATCCCGGAAATGCTGAGCGGCAAATCCTCCGGTGCGAACACGTTGGCCAGAGCGAGCGGCAACCCCTTGATCGAATAATCAGCGCTCATTGCGCCATTCGCGTCCATGTCAGCCCGAGCACAGAGCTCGATGTCGCCGTCCGCAAGACACGCCCTGGACATGTCGAACTCGTGCGCGGCGTAGTTGATGGTTACGGGGTCGCGCAGAACGAGACGCGCGGCTTCTCGTACGTCGAATACGAGTCGATCGATGCTCCCCTCCCAGCCATTTTCTTTCTGCGCTCCCTGCAGCGATACCTGCGCGCTGAGGCGATCACCGTTGGCGTCGAGCGAAAGCTTGTGGTCGTCCGCCGCACCGGAAGCCGTCGCGACCAGGCGGGAGAAGTTGAAGCCGCGGACACTCAGTCCGCGGATATCAGCTCCTGCGGAGCCGGCGGGATCGGTCGGGCGCCGGAGATCTACGTTGAGCGTGATCGCGTCCGCGCGCAGCGTCGACACATCGAGTCCGGAGCCACGCGCGTCACCCTGGATGGAAAGATCGGGCCATCGACCCCTGATTGCGAATCCTGCGCGCAGCTCACCGCTCGAGTTCGGTAGCCAGTCGTTGAGCGTTCGGACGTTCAGGTCGAGCCTGCCATCCATTGCATCACCGGGTTTGCCGCGGAACTCGACGTCGCTTTGACCGGAGTGCAGCGACAACGTGCCCGCGACCACGCGCTGTGGAGTCAGCACGAGATCTCCTTCTCCGGAGAGACCTCGACCGCGCAACCGACCGTTCAGATCGTCCAGCACGAACCTGCCGCGCGGACCCGCCTCCGATAGCTGGCCGTCGCTCACGAGGCCGAAGTTCAGACGTCCGCTCCAGGCGGCCGCAAAGGCGCCGGGATCAAACTGGGTCGCCTGCGCCTTCACGTTCCATGACAGCACGGGTTTCAGCCCGAGCTCGCCGGTCATCGCGAGCCGACCGGGTTGCTGCACGATATCGAACTGTTTCAGCGCGACACGGTCGCGAGAACCTTGCACATCGAGCTCGATGGCCGCGACCCTGTCCTTGGGGCCGAGCGACAGGCGGCCAGTCGCGGCGTACCTGTCGGCACTTCCGTCGAAGTGGAGTTGCCCACCCGTGTACAGGTCCTGTCCGGTCCAGAACGCCGGAATGACGACGTCGTGCCATTTCACATCGCCTTTGGCTGCCAGAGGCTCTTCGGCAGTTCGCACCGTGCCGCCCAGACGAATTGCCGCGCCCTTCTCCCCGGGCCGTAGCACGCCTTCGATCTCGACGTCCTCTTCGTGACGAACAAAGCTCAGCGGATCCACATGCAGCACGCCGTCGTCGACGCTGATCTCCCCGGACACTTTGCCCCGATCCAGGGTTCCTTCGCCGATGAGTGCGAGAGCCAGTGAGCTGACACGTGTGTCAGGCAGAAGATCCGTTCGTGGATCGAAGTGCGGAAGGTCGAGAGTGAAGCTCCACGGCAGCGTCTCTTCAGCGATGAGCTTCAAGTCGAGTCTTGCATCGACCGGCGCGCTGAGGTTGGTGGTCAACGTGGTCGCCTTATCCTCGCTGTGCGCTTTCAGTATTCCGGCCATCGTTCGTTCGCCGAAGCGCCAACGGAACTCGCCCGCCGCGTTGCCGATTCGCTTGCGCCCGTTGTCCAGCCTGCCTGCAAGGCGAACGCGCCCCTGCGGTGAATCCAAGGCGAGCTTCTGGATCGCGAGGTCGACATCGGTCCACCGGCCAGCGAACTGCGCGCGCGTGATCTCCAGCAACGACACATCATCGCGCTCGATGCGCGCGCGCTCGAGATCCAGTGAATCGAGCACCATGTCGATTGGCGGTTTAAGGCTCAATGGCTTGGATTCTTCCGGCGGCGGCTCAGTCGGTTCACTGAGTGCCACGTTTAATCCCGAGATCGTCAACGCTCTGACGTGAGCTGTCCTGCGTAACAAGTCGATCAGGACGACATCGACGCCGACACGCGCGATCCTCAGGTCGATACCCATCGCCGGATCCCGATAGCGGAGGTCTCGCAACTCGAGCGGTCCAGCGATCGTGCCTTCCGTCGAACCGATCGCAAGCTTGTCGCCCACTATCGAAATCGTCCTTGCGACCGTCCAGCGAGCACCGGAAGTCGTACTGAGCATCCAAGTGACGACTGACGCGACAGCAATGACGAGCACCCCGAGCGCCAGCGCAGTCCACCTGGCGATGCGACCGGCGGCGTTCACAGATCGGGCCCGATCACGACGTGGATCCGCCATTCCTTCTCCAGGTCGGTGACCACGGCGTACGCGACGTCGAGTCGCACCAGCCCGACCGGCGATTTCCAGCGCGCACCGACGCCCGCACCGACATTCAAGTCGAATCGTGAGGTGAATGCATCGCCCGCATCCACGAACACCGCGGCACCCCAATCTTCGCGAAAATAGTGCTCGTACTCGGCACTGGCGACGGTGAGGTACTCGCCGCCAATCACGCCGCCTGCAGCATTGGTCTCGCCTAATTGCTGGTAGTCGAACCCGCGGAGCGAACGGTCGCCGCCGGCGAAAAATCGCAATTCCGGCGGCAGCGCGTCGAAGTTGTCGACAGCCATGGCGCCGAGTGCCGCGCGCGCGATGAACCGGCCATGCTCCCCGACCTTCCTCAGCCCCTTGCCCTCGGCGCGAACCTGTATCAGCGTTGTATCGGAGAGGAGCGCTTCCGTCGCGACGCGCAATCCGTACAACAGCGAATAGCCGCTCGTCGGGAAGTACGGATCATCGGCCTTTCTGCGCGTAAGCAGTCCTTCCGCGTACAGCAGGCTCGTGTCGCCCTGGGTATCCGCGATCTCGAAGTTGCCGTTCAGGTATTGCAGTCCGAGCGTGCGCGTGAATCCCTTCCATCGATCGCGAACTTCGGTCGCCGCGAGCCGCGCCATGCGCGATGTGCTCGTATCGGTCTCCTCGTCCCGGTAGCCCGCGCCGAAATCGAAGTGGCGATTCTTCGGGCCGGGATCCGGGATCCGATAGTTCGTGCTGATCTCCTGCAGTCGCTGCGAGTATTCGATCTCGCCGCCGAGCTTGTGTCCCCGCTTGTTCAGCCAGCGCCGTTGCGCTCCGAGCCGCACGCCAGGGCCCGAGTCCGTACTCACGTACAGGTTGGCGGAGTACATGGTGCGCTTCGCCGGGATGAGCAGCACGTCGAGCGGCACGACGGCATCCCGGGTCTCTCTCAGGCGCGGCGTGACGGCGACGCTCGAGAAATAGTCGGCATCGACGAGCTGTTGCTGAAACTCGATCAGCTCGTCACCGGTGTAGAATGCGCCCTCTTGCCACGGCACGTAGCGCTGCAGGAAAGTCTCGGGAAACTGTGCGCCCGAGAAGTCCACCGCGCCGAAGCGATGACGCTCGCCGGGTTCCCATTCCAGGTCGATCTCCGCCGTGTTCGCAGACTTGGTCACGGCGACGCGGTGTCGTGTGAGATCGGCTGCGAGATAGCCGGTCGTGCGCAGCGCCGTCTCGATCTGCGTCTTGCTGTGTTCGTACGCGGAGTGGTCGAGCCGGTCGCCTTTCTTCGGCAGGAATGCGTCGAGTGCAGTTTTTACTTCGGGCTGCCCGCCGGCCGGCCCCGGAACGACAATGCGGACGTCCTCGACGATCACTGGATTGCCCGGGATGACATGAAAAGTCGCCTTCCAAGTCCCGTCTGTGTCGGACCTCTGCAGATCGCTCTCGACTCT
>Ga0209971_1000341_pt1 | contig 12872 bp, 10 predicted proteins | sample InoplaM3SAM_FD_187588 | JGI IMG/M metagenome (GOLD analysis project Ga0209971, IMG submission 187588) | Arabidopsis thaliana rhizosphere microbial communities from the Joint Genome Institute, USA, that affect carbon cycling - Inoculated... | ecosystem: Host-associated > Plants > Roots >... | reverse complement strand
TCGAAGCGAGCCGGCGGCCGAGCTCCTCTTCGTCGATCCGCTCGAATCGGACGCGGTCGCCGGGGCGCAGGAGCGCCGGCGGCGAGGCCGCGGCGTCGAACAGCCGGACGGGAGAGCGCCCGATCAGGCGCCAGCCACCCGGCGACTCCGCCGGATAGACGGCGGAGTATTCGCCGCCAATCGCGACGCTGCCTGCCGCGACGCGCGGACGCGGGCTGTCGCGGCGGGGAGCGGCGAGCTCCGGGGGCAACCCCGTCAGGTACGCGAATCCGGGCGAGAACCCGAGAAAGGCGACCCGGTACTCGGCGCTCTCGTGTCGGCGCGCGACTTCCTCGGCCGACATCGCCCGGTCGCGGGCCAGCGACTCGAGATCCGGTCCCGAATCCCCTCCGTACACCACGGGAATCCGGAAGAGCCGGGACTCCTCCGCCGCGGCCGCGGGCTCTTCGGCGGCGCGCCGGACGCGGCGGCCGAGCGCGGCCCGGTCGATCGCGCGCGGGTCGAACACGACGAAGAGCGTCCGCGCTCCTGGAATCGCGTCGAGCAGCCCGCGGGTCCGCTTCGCCGAGAGCCGTGACGCGATCGCGATCGCCGCGCTGTTCGCGTCCGAGTCGGGAACGTCCGGGAACTCGACGAGGACCGAGCCCTCGGAGACGTCGCGGATCTGGACGTTCAGGTCGCCGACCTCACGTCGCGCGGCGCCGCCGCCACGCAAAATAGACGGGAACCCCGGTCAGCACGAGGCCGTAGCCGGGCCAGGTCGTCCGCGGGTTGCCGGCGAGGAGGACGGCGATCAGGACCGCTCCCGCCGCCGCGTAGATCAGTGGAAGGAACGGATAGAGCGGCGCTCGGAACGGCCTCGGAAGCTCGGGCCTGCGCCGGCGCAGCACGATCACCGCGACCACGAGCAGCACGTAGAAGAGGATGTCGGCGCTGATCACGTACTCGAGAAGATCACTGTAGCTCCCGGACAGGGTGAGGACCGACGCCCAGAGCGCCTGCGCCCAGAGGGCATTCGCGGGGACGGATGCGCCGTTCAGCCGCTCGAGGCTTCGGAAGAACAGCCCGTCGCGCGCCATCGCGAACGAGACCCGCGCTCCCGAGAGAATGAGCCCGTTCACGCACCCGAAGGTCGAAACCATGATCGCCACCGCCATCACGTTGGCGGCGGCGGGCCCGAAGAGGGACGTCGCCACCGCCGTCGCGACGCGGTCGGCCGGCGCGTTCTGGATGGCGGACAGCGGCAGGACGTTCATGTAGGCGACGTTCGCAAGCACGTAGAGCGTCGTGACGAGAAGGCAGCCGGCGAGGAGCGCCTGCGGAAGGGTGCGGCCCGGGTGCTCCACCTCCTCCCCCGCGAAGGTCACGTTGTTCCACGCCGACTGGGAAAAGAGAGGACCGACCATCGCGAGGCCGAGCGCGATCAGGAGCGCGACGCCCGTGAGCAGAGATCCGTCCGGCGACACGGGAGTCCAGAAACCTTCCACGCGAAGTGCGGCGTCGGGCCGGCCGAGGAGCAGCCCGAAGGCCGTCAGGGCGAGCAGAGCCGCGAGCTTGGCGAAGGTGAAGACGTTCTGCGTCGTGGTTCCCGTGCGCAGACCCGTGGCGTTCGACGCGGTGAGCAGGACGATCACCGCCACGCCGACCCCCTGCGCGATCGAGACCGAGAACGGCCCGACGACCGTCTTCGTCTCGGAAACGGCGGGCCAGATCACGCCCAGGAACTTCGCGAAAGCGACGGCGACCGCGGCGATGGTCCCGGTCTGGACGACGAGGAACATCGTCCAGCCGAAGAGGAACCCGAAAAGCGGCCCGTACGCTTCGCGGAAAAACACGTACTGTCCTCCCGCCTTCGGGATCATCGCCGCGAGCTCCGAGCAGCAGAGCGCCGCGATCATCGTCAGGATCCCGGCGATCGCCCAGGCGGCCACCACCCAGCCTCCGGAGCCCAGGACGCGCGCGCTCTTCGCCGAGACGATGAAAATGCCGGAGCCGATCATCGAGCCGACGACGAGGGTCGTCGCGTCGAGACGACCGATGCCGCGGACCAGGTGTCGCGTCAAGAAGTGATGTGGATTCCTCTTACTGCTGCTCGGCCCGGGCGGTGAACGCCGCGAGCCGGTCCATGATCTTGGGAATCAGCCGGCGCGACATCCATGCCTCTCCGGAGCTGACGGCCACGAGCGCCTCCGGGAGAAAGCGTTCGAGGTCTTTCTTGTTCACGCAGCCGACGGCGCCGTGGGACAGCGCCTCCATGATCCTCGACTCGGGTGCCCGCCCGACGAGGAGAATCACGCGCGTCCGCGCGCTCTTGCGTCGGAGGACCGAGACGATCGAGGCTCCGAATTCCGACGACAGGTTGAGGTCGAGCAGCACGACGCGCGGCTTCAGGCGCGCCGTCGCCGAGACCGCTTCCAGGCCGCTCTGGGCTTCCCCGACGATCCGCATACCCCGCATCGAATGGATGACGCGCGCGGCGGCGTTCCGCGCCTTCTTGTCCGAATCCGCGATCAGGATGTTGACGACCGGAAGGGGACGCTTCTTCACCCAGTCGAGGCTGCCCTTCGCACGCTTCGACGGGGCCGCGCGCGACTGCTTCCGCTTCACCGGGTCACCCGGTTGTATTCGGTCACGAAGAGAGCCAGTCCGAGTCGATCGGAAAGTCCGAGCTTCCGGAAGATTGCCGTCAAATGGGCCTTCACCGTGGCCTCCGTGATGTTGAGCCGGGCCGCGATCTCCTTGTTGCTCGCTCCGCCGCCGATCAGCTGCGCGATCTCGCGCTCTCTCGGGGTGAGCCGGTCCAACCGGGTATCGAGATTCGGCGGGAATTCCTTGTGCCGACGCTCCGTCAGGGACGTCAACTCCTCGAGCAGCGGGGCGTAGACGTTCCGCGCGACCCAGATCTCGCCTTTCAGAACGACCGTCACCGCCTTGCGCAGCAGGGCGGAATCCGTCTCCGAGCTGCAGTAACCGCGCGCGCCGCCTTTCAGCGCGGCCAGGCCCTCCCGATCGTTGGGGGTGCTGGTCAGGAGCATGACCGACGTCAGGGGAGAAAGTCTCTGGATGGCGGGCACGCCCTCGACGCCGCCCAGTCCCGGCAGCGCGAGGTCGAGCAGGACGACGGCCGGTTTCAGGTTCGCCATGCTCCGCTCGAGCGACGAGCGCTCCGCGACTTCGTAGAGCGGAAAACGGTCCTGGAGGCCCTGGGCCCACTGGCTGCGCACACCCGCGATGGGGCTCGCAATCAGAACCACTGACGCCGCTCGAGCTCTATCGGACATGAGAGAAAGAAGGCTCGGGAGAACCTACAGGGGCGCGGGCGGGGTGTCAACGTGCAGACGTAGAAAAAGTTCGGTTCTGGCATGGAGTCTGCTCCGACAAAGGTCGAAGGTACCCGCGTGCGATCGGAGGTGTTTCGATGTCGAAGCTCATCTCGAGAAGTCTCGCGGCCGCTCTTTTTGCGGGGGCGATCGTGGCGAGCGCTCACGCCCAGCTTCCGCCCCCTCCGCCACCACCGCCTCTGCCCGACGAGATCCGGCCCGCGATCGTCGAAATCGCCCCGCCTCCGCTGCGGGTCGAAACCGTCGTCGCCCGGCCGGGCGGGGGTTACGTCTGGGCCAAGGGGTACTGGGACTGGAGCGGCGCCGGGTGGGCATGGATCCCGGGCCGCTGGGTCGTGGCGCCGGCCGCCCGCGCGACGTGGATCCCGGCGAGATACACCCGCGTGTCGGGCGGATGGGAGTACGTTCCGGCGCACTGGTCCACCCAGCGCGTGGTGGCCGCCGGGAAGGCCGGCCGCGCCCCCGCGCTCGGCCACAAGAAAGCGCGCGGCAAGGGACACGCAAAGGCGAAGGGCAAGGGGCACCAGAAGCACGACTGACACGATTGCGGGGTCAGGTTTTGACCTGACCCCTCTTCGTCTCGTTGAGCCGCTCTAGCTCTGAAACGCGTAGGAAACTTTGAGGAAGAGCTGTCGACCCGATCGCGCATAGGTGCCGTTCGCGAGGAGCTCCCGGTCGTCGCCGTAACCGAGAAAGAGGACCGTCTGCCAGTTGAGCTTGTAGGCGAAGAGCGCCGACCCGTTGAACGAGCCGTCACGCCGGGTCACGGCGAACCGATACAGCGAGGGATCCCGCTCCGTTTCGACCCACTGGCCGATCAACCGCAGCAGAGCTCGCGCGCTGAACGTGTAGGTCGCCTTCACCCTGCCGATCCGGGCGGTGAAGAGACGGCCCCCGCGACCATCGTCGCCTTCGACGTCGAGAGTCTGACGGTTGCCGAGGAGCTCGACCGCGATATGGTCCGTCGGCTTGACGGTGATCGCCGTGGCGAGGCGGACTCCGTCCCCCACCCGGCCGTTCTCGAAGTCGAACTCCTCCCCGATGTTTCCGTCGACCTCTACCCGCGAGATCCGGCGTGACGGATCCACCTGGAAGAGGAAGAACAGATTCGTCCTCTCGAAGACCTCTCCCCCGATGCGGCTCGCGGAGAGGTTCAACTCGACGTCGCCGACGAGGTTCCGTTTGCCCTGGAAGATGACGCCCGGGGAGATGTTGCGATCGATGAGGAACCCGTCGCGCTTCTCGGTGTACGAAGAGAAGACCTGCGGCCGGACGAAGGTGAGCAGTCCTTCCGGAAAGAACTTCCAGGCGGCGTAGGCCTCTCCGAGCCGCAGCCCGACCTGCGGAACGAACCCGTCGTCCGCCCGGAACCCGTTGCCGAGCTCGCGATAGTGGAGAAACCCTTCCGGAGCGCGCGCCGTGTAATCCCATCGGACGTCGACGGCCCCGCCCGAGAGGGAACGTCCATCCCATTCGTCGGCGAGGTCGGGGCGGTCCGGCGTCCTCGTCTCGCTCCAGAGGAACTGTCCCCGCAACCGGTTGCTCGCGCTCGGACGCCACTCGAAGTCGGGACCGAAGACCCGGTTGTGCCCGCCGCCTCGAACTTCGCGGTCGGTGACGAGAAGTCCGCCGAAGGAGTTGCCGAAGTCGTGGCGCAGCCGACCGATCGCGGCGATCGAGCGGAAGTCCTGCGGCGCGAAGGACGAGAAGTCGGGCCCCGGGAGGACCACCAGACCTCCGCCACGATCCTCCGTCACGAGAACCGTGTACGCCGACTCGCCGAGCTTCCCCGTGCTGCGCAGCCCCCAGCGCGGTGACGTGATCGTGCGCGTGTGGACCGCCCGGATCGGGGTCTCGAGCAGGTCCACTCCCTCCAGGAAGAACGGCCGCTTCTCCGGAAAGAACAGCGCGAAGCGCTGGTTGACCGCGATCTGCGCGACGTCCGATTCGACCTGGGAGAAGTCGGGGTTCAACGTCGCGTCGATCGCGTGGCTGGACCCCGGCGTCCACTTGACGTCCAGCCCCCCGTCCCCTTCGATGGGGTCGTTCTCGAGCGAGGACCCGGGGCCGCTATCCGGCCGCGCGGACTGGGTCGCGGTCGCGTACGGCGCGACCACGAGGTGGCCCCCCTGCGGCAGGCCCGAGAGCCCCGTGATCGAGCGCATGTGACAGAGGGAGCAGTTCGATCCGCGCGGGACCGGGTTCGAGTGGATGAAATACCGGTTGTCGCGCGGGTAGTTTCGCCAGATCTGGATCCCCCAGGTCTGGGGATCCTGCCGGGGATACCGGAGCGACGAGAACGGAATCCGGTATTCCGCCGTCCAGCCGGTCGCCGTGATGCGGGCGGCCGTGTCGTAGAAGTAGTCGGGGGAGAAGTCTTCCGTGAAGGTCGCGTCGTTCCAGCTCGCGTCTCCCTGGATGCCCCGGGGATTGACCCGCAGCTCGACCGCGGATTTTCGATCGTTCCTCGTGTCCAGGAAAATCGCGATGTTGTCGTCCGTTCCGAGGACATCGTCCCGGTTCACGTACGGCGCGCGGATCTTCGACGGCTCCGGGTCACGGGCGTCGATCCCGATGTAGAGGTACTTCGCGTCGTACGCAATGAAGGCCGTCGTGGCGACCCTGGGAGGCACGTTGTCGCCGGGTTGCGTCTCCCAGAACTCTCCGATCACCGCCGCGTCCTTCCAGCCCGGATCCGAAAGGTCGCCGTTCACCACGATGGGACCGGACGCACGATGGACGGGGACGGGCGGAAGATCCGGCGTCGCGCCGGCGAGGATGCCCGGCACGAGGAAGAGCAGGGCTGCGCCCGCGGTGAGTCTCACGCCGCTCGTATGTACGTTCGATGAAAATCGAAGTTCCGTCCTTGTCGAAACGAACTCTTTTTTGCTAGAACGAACGCGGGGGCAAACCATGAGAACTTCGATTCCGCGGACGCTGGTTCTCTGTCTGGTCATCGCCGCGGCGGCCATGCCGCTTTTCGCCGGCGGGGCCTGGGTGCCGCAGCCCGGTCAGTGGAGCCTGAACCTCGGATACTCGAAGAAGCACGCGGCGAGCTCGTGGGACGCGTTCGGAGAGCGATTCAACAACTCCAGCCAGCACGACTTCCGCTACACGTACCTGGATGGGGACATCGGTCTCTTTCCGAATCTGTCCGGCCAGTTCCTTCTGACCTATCTCGACGGTCGGGAAGGCCCGCCGGGAGACCTGGAACGCAACGAAGGATTCTCGGATGCCTGGTTCGGACTGAAATACCAGGTCCATGGTGGCCGACTCCCGATGGCGATCGGCGCGTCGATTCGAACCCCGGTGTTCTACGACCGCGAGGGACCGTACAACCGCTACGTCTACGACCCGCAGGGCAACATCCGGGGACTGAACGACGAGTGGCGCGGGCTCCTCAAGTACGACTACACCCTCTCCTACTACGTGAGCCGCTCGTTCCTGGGGGGCGCCGGCTGGGTCAACCTGATGACCGGCTACACCTGGCGCACGGGCGCGCCCGCCGACCAGATCCCGGCGTCTCTCGAAGCGGGCTACCCGATTCCCCGGCTGGGAGGGATCGCCGTCAAGGGCCACGTTCTCTGGGTCTGGAGCCTCCACAACGATTCGGTGCGCGAGCCCGACGACCGCTTCGGCGGCAACCCCACCTTCAGCTTCAACGACGCGAGCATGGGGCGGATCGGCGGCGGCCTGATCGTGCCGCTTCCCATCGGCCGCGCGCGCAACTGGAACGTCGAGGTCGGTTACAACAAGTGGATCTGGGGCCGCTCGGCGAGGACGTACCAGGAGCCGTACATCTCCATCGGGCACGGCTTCTGACGGACGTCCGAGGGAGGGTGATCCCTCCGCTGTCGGCCGGCTATCCGAACCGCTCCCGCGAAATCCGGTCTTCCGGGCCGACTCTCCCGGCCACGATGCGATTCTTGCCGGCGCGCTTGGCCTCGTACATCAAGTCGTCGGCTCGCTTCAACAGCACTTCCGGATCGATTTCGGCGGTCGCGGCGGTCACGACCCCGGCGCTCAACGTGACTGGGCCCCCCCTCTTCGAAGCGGCCGCTTCCAGAGTCTCGACGAGCCGCTCGACCGCGGCGCGGGCATCACTCTCGTCTGCGCCCGGCAGGACGAGTACGAACTCGTCCCCGCCGCACCGGGCGACCGTGTCGCCCGGCCGCAACGCTCCTCCCGCCGCCTGCGCCACCTCGCGAAGCACGCGATCGCCCGCCGCGTGACCGTGGACGTCGTTCACCGACTTGAAGTCGTCGAGGTCGAAGAGACACACGGAAAGTGGAAGGCTGTTGCGACGCGCGGATGCGAGGCTCTCCCGGAGCCGCTCGAAGAGCGCGCGGGTGTTGGCCACCCCGGTTGTCGCGTCGATCCGCGCCACGAGCTTTTCCAGGTGCCACTGCTGGCGTAAAGTGGTCACGAGCACGACGAGAAAAGCGCTGATCGCCAGACGCGAAGTCGAGTTCCACAACGCAATTGCAGGAGGGACTCCCAGGTCGCGGCTGAATTGAAGCCAGTCCGCGACGACGTTGACCGCCGCAACCAGACATGCCATCAGGAGCCCCGGACCGCGTCCGAACACGAACGCGGCCACCATCACGGGCACCATGTAGAACACCGCCATGGACGTGGCGACGCCCGCGAAGTAATCGGCCACACCGACCAGAACCGAGAAGACGGCACACGTCGTCGCGACGAGCCAGGGATACGTGGAAAGCCGCAGCGCGATGCGGTCCACCTTCTCGCTCGAGGTGGCTCTCGTGACCGAACGATCCGGGTGTCGCGGCGCGGCCATGCCGAATCCTAATCGGGACAGGGAGTTTTTGCTGTCTTCGCGGTCCGTTCAGTGGAAGTCGTGGCTCGGAATGTCCTCGCCCGGGCCCGCGGGGCCGCCCGGTTCCGCGCCCAGGAATGCCCGGACCCCCCAGAACCTCTCCCCCTTGACCGACAGGGTCCCGTCGAGTTTCTGGAGCTTCCCTTCGACGACGAGCGTCCCGGATCCGACGATCACCGTCCGGTACTCGCGGAAGAGGTCCGGACGGACGATCGCCTGGCACATCCCGGTCTCGTCTTCCAGCGTCAGGAAGACGAATCCCTTCGCGGTCCCGGGGCGCTGCCGGACGATGACCGCGCCTCCGGCGCGAACCCGCGCGCCGTGCGGCCGCTTCCAGAGCTCGGCGGCGGAGAGCACTCCCTTGCGCCGGAACTCTCCGCGCAGGTGCTCGACCAGGTGCGGTCCGGTCGTCATCTGGGTCGCCTTGTAATCCGCCGCGGTCTCCTCGCGCGGGCTCATGTCGGGCAGCGGCGACGGGTCGTCGGTCGCCGTGCCGGCGAAGAGCGCTCCCGACGGCCGCGCGACCTTCGCGACCTGCCAGAGCGCGCCGCGCCGGGTTCGCCCGAACGACGCGAGCGCGCCGGCGTAGGCGAGACGTACGAGCTCGTCCGCGCGAAGCGCGCACCGCCGCGCGAGGTCGTCGGCGCTCTCGAAGGGCGCGGCCGCCTGCTCCTCCTCGATCCTCCGGCCGGTCGCCTCGCGCAATCCCTGGACGAAGCGCAGGCCCAGCCGCACCGCGCCCTCCGAAGCGGGGGACCTTGCGGTCCCCCGTCCCCCCACGTCCTCCCAGCGGCACTTCCAGCCGGACCGCGCCACGTCGATGGGCCGCACGTTGGTGCCGTGCCGCTGCGCGTCCTTGACGAGCGTCGCCGGGTGGTAGAAGCCCATCGGCCACGAGTTCAGGATCGCCGCGTAGAACGCCGCGGGATGGTGCGCCTTGAGATATGCGCTCGCGTACGCGATCAGGGCGAATGACGCCGCGTGCGATTCGGGGAAACCGTAGAGCGCGAACGACGTGATGGACTTGACGATCTGCTCCTGCGCCGCGCCGTCGATGCCGCGCTCCGTCATCCCGCGCCGCAGCTTCTCCTCGATCGCGATCATCCGCTCCTGCGAGCGCTTGAAGCCCATCGCACGCCGCAGCTCCTCCGCCTCGCCGCCCGTGAAGCCCGCCGCGACCATCGCGATCTTCAGGAGCTGCTCCTGGAAGAGCGGCACTCCGAGCGTGCGCTTCAGGATCGGCTCGAGGCACGGGTGGGGATACTCGACGGGCGCGAGCCCCCGACGCCGGTCGAAGAACGGGTGGACCATCCCGCCGACGATCGGTCCTGGCCGGATGATCGCGACCTGCACGACGATGTCGTAGAACGTCTTCGGGCCGTGCCGCGGCAGCGACGCCATCTGCGCGCGGCTCTCGACCTGGAAGAGGCCGACCGTGTCCGCCTCGTTCAGCATCCTGTAGACGGCGGGGTCGTCGGGCGGCAGGTGCGCGAGGTCCACCTCGACGTTCTCGTTCGTCCGGATCATCGGGATCGCTTCCTCGAGCGCGGCGAGCATCCCGAGGCCGAGGAGGTCCACCTTCACCATCCCCATGTCGGCGCAGTCGTCCTTGTCCCACTGCACGACGACGCGCCCGGGCATGGACGCGGGCTCGAGCGGCACGACCTCGTCGAGGCGTCCGGCGGCGATGACCATTCCGCCGGAGTGCTGGCCGAGGTGGCGCGGCCGGTTCTGGATCTCGAGCCACAGACGCATGAAGTGGCGCGAACGCGGCTCCCGCGGGTCGAGCCCGGCGGCCGCGACTTCCTTCGTCAGCTCCTCGATCGGCTCGCGGATCTCGCCGAAGTTCCAGCTCCCGAGCTGCTTGGAGAGCCGGTCCACCTGGTCGGGCGAGTAGCCGAGCGCCTTCCCGACTTCGCGCGCGGACATCCGGTCGCGGTACGTGATGACGTTCGCGGTCATCCCCGCTCCGCGCGCGCCGTACTTCTCGTAGACGTGCTGGATCACCTTCTCGCGCTGGTCGCCCGAAGGAAGGTCGAGGTCGATGTCGGGCCACTCGCCGCGCTCCTCCGACAGGAAGCGTTCGAAGAGGAGCTCCATCTTCACCGGATCGACCGCGGTGATCGAGAGCGCGTAACAGACGGCGCTGTTCGCGGCCGAGCCGCGCCCCTGGACGAGGATCTTCTCCTTCAGGCAGAACTGGACGATGTCCCACACGATCAGGAAATAGCCGGCCAGATCGAGCTTCTCGATGAGATCCAGCTCTCTCGCGATCTGCGCCTGCGCCCGCGCGGTGAGCGGGCGGAAGCGCGAGCGGGCACCGTTCCACGCGACCCGGCGCAGGTACGAGGAAGGCGTCTCGCCCGGCGGTAGCGGATAGTCGGGAAACCGGTATCCGAGGTCGGCGAGCGTGAAATCGAGACGCTGCGAGAGCTCCCAGGCGCCGCCCAGCGCCCGCGGCAGATCCGCGAAGAGCTGCGACATCTCGAGGGCGTCCTTGAAGTGCCGTTCGCGCTGTGCGGCGAGGCGGGCGCCGGCGCGGTCCAGGTCGGTCTTGTGGCGGATCGCCGTCATCACGTCGTGGAGCTCCTTGTCGCGCGCGCGCGCGTAGCGAACGCCGTTGGTCGCGACGATCGGCAGGCGGAGCCTTCCCGCAAGGTCGACGAGCGCGCGGTTGCCGTGCTCCTCCTCGCGGAGACGATGACGCTGCACCTCCACGTGCAGGCGGCCGGGGAAGATCGCCCCGAGCTTCTCGAGAAGGTCGCGGGCGGAATCGGGGCCGCCGCTCGCGATCTCGCGCCCGACCGGGCTCTCCTCGCCGCCCGTGACGCAGTGGAGCCCCTCCGCGTGCGCCGTGACCTCGTCGAGCGAGACCCGCCCCTCCCCTTTCGGTCGCCCGAGCGCGCCGGTCGTGATGAGACGGCAGAGATTCTTGTAGCCGGTCCGGTTCTCGACGAGGAGAGTGAGACGGCCCCCGCTCTCGAGCGTCGTCTCCGTCCCGACGAGCGGCTTGATCCCCGCCTGCTGCGCGGCTTTGTAGAACCGCGGCGCTCCGTAGACGCCGTTGGTGTCGACGAGCGCGACCGCGGGCAGCCCCCGCCGGGCGGCTTCCTCGACGAGGTCTTCCGGCAGCGAGGATCCGTCCAGGAACGAGAACGCGGAGGCCGCGCGCAGCTCGGCGTACGGGCGCGGGTGCTGTCGCGACGCGGGCGGCCGCCACTCGCGCTGCCGGAGCTTCTCCTTGCGCGCGCCCGCCGCGACGATACGGACGTCGGTGTTCTCGTATTCCTCCCTCTTCCCGCGGGCGGGGAGAGGGTCGGGGTGAGGGGTGTCGAACCGGGGCGGTTTCGAGACCGGCATCCGCCGACTTTAGGCGTAATAAAGGCGTAAATCAACCGGAGAGGGTCAGGTCTCCACTTGCCACATTCGAGGGCAAGCCACTGACCGAAATTGACTTATCTGAGGACCCGAACGGGGTCACCCCGCCGCACGGTCCCCCCGGAGAGCACCCGCGCATACACGCCGACCGACGCCGCGTAGACCCCCGCGGGGCCGCGCCCCTCGCCGCCGACGAGCGAGTTGTGCCGCGCCGCCGTCCGCAGGATTCCCGGGTCCGCCGGCAGATCCTCCTGCGCGAGGGTACTCATCACGCAGCGCGGACATGGATCGGTGACCGCGAGCCGAACGGACTCGCCGATCGCGACTGTTTTCCCGATCCAGCCGTTCTCGACGAACTCCGCCGCCCCGTCGGCGGTCGAGACGAGCAGGTTCGGCCGGAACCGCCGGACGTCGAAGCGGCCCGCGGGATAGAGCTCCGCGAACCGGGCGAGCGTGCCGGTCGTCACGAGGTGGACGAGGGCGTAATCGAAGAACGTCCCGGCCGGCGATCCCCGGGCGATCGTCTCGTCCGTGACGGCGCGGCCGTCCGGAGCGCCGTCCAGCCAGAGCTCCTCGATGACCGGCGGACCCGCGGCCGACGTCCGGAGCGTCGTCTTCCGCCCGAGGAGATCCGAGAGGAGCTCCGCGGCCGAGGGATCTCGGGCGGAGACGGTCGCGCCGTCCGGCAGCGTGATCCGCACCTCGCCCCCGTCGTCGGAGAACCTCGCCCGGCACTCGAAGAGGCGCGCCCACTTGCGCGGATTCTTCGTGCTCGCAACCTTGCCGTCCTCCGCGTCGACGAGAGCGAATGCCCGGTCCCCCCGGAATCCCCGCTCGGTGACCTCGCAAGCCTCGAGCTCTTCGCCGAGCATGGACTTCACGGGGTAGCGCCAGACGGAGCGCACCGATCCCGCCGGGGTCATCTCCGCGCCTCGCTCATCGGCCGGTCGGCGCTACTCGACGACGGTGAAGACTTCGCGATAACCGCTGTCCACGAGCGGGACGAACTTCTGGTACCAGGCCTTCCACTCTTCGGCGCCCATCTCGGACTGGAACTGCTTCTCCATCTCGGCGAGCGACTCGAACTGCTCTTCCATCACGAGCGTGTAGAAGGGCCCGACGAGATCGGTCATCGCCCTCATCCCGCCGCCCGAGCCGGTCTTCTCGGCGATCTGACGGCCCTCCTTCCAAAGCGCCAGGGCGTCCCGGGCTTTCCCGAACTTCAACCGGAACACGTTGCGAACCACGATCATGAGATCTCCTCCTGAACTACGTTTTGTAGGGCGCCCCGCCCTTCGAGACGTCGTAGTCGC
>Ga0209971_1000337_pt1 | contig 12987 bp, 11 predicted proteins | sample InoplaM3SAM_FD_187588 | JGI IMG/M metagenome (GOLD analysis project Ga0209971, IMG submission 187588) | Arabidopsis thaliana rhizosphere microbial communities from the Joint Genome Institute, USA, that affect carbon cycling - Inoculated... | ecosystem: Host-associated > Plants > Roots >... | reverse complement strand
CCGACAATCAGCACGCGGCTCTGCTTGAGCTTCAGCTGGCCGGCGATATCCACCTGTTTCAACAAGATCTGCCGGCTGTAACGCAGCAGCTCTTCATCACTCAGCATGTCACCTCCGAAAGTTGTCATGGCCGGCACCCCAGGCTGATGCGCTCGTGCCCGCCTAGATCCGTGCGGCTTTGCACCTCGACAAAGCCGGCATCGGCAAGCAGCCCGCGCACCGCAGCGGCCTGATCGTAGCCATGCTCCAGCAACAGCCAACCGGAAGCATCCAGATATGCGTGCGCCTCGGACACAATCTGGCGAATATCCTCCAGGCCATCGGCACCGGCCACCAGCGCGCTGCCAGGCTCGAAGCGAACGTCGCCCTGCTCCAGATGCGGATCGCCGGCGGGAATATAGGGCGGGTTGCTGACGATCAGCCGATAGTGCTGCTCGCCAACTGCCGAAAACCAGTGACTTTCAAGGAAACGCGCGTTGTCCAGGCGCAACTGCTGGGCATTGCGGATCGCCAAGGCCACCGCTTCCCCGACGCGGTCCACGCCCGTCACCTGCCACGCCGGGCGCTCGCGGGCCAACGCAAGGGCGATCGCACCAGTGCCGGTGCCCAGGTCCAGAATCTGCGCGGGTGTTGCCGGCGCCAGCTGCAATGCGGTTTCCACCAGCAGCTCGGTGTCCGGTCGCGGAATCAGCGTGTGTGTCGCGACCTCCAGATCCAGGCTCCAGAATCCCTGCCGGCCGAGAATGTAGGCCACCGGTTCGCCACGACGGCGACGCTCCAGATATCCGGCAAAGACGCGACACTGCACGGCATCGGGCTCCTTCTCCGGCCAGGTGTGCAGATAGCTGCGCGATTTGCCCAGCGCGTGGGCGAGCAGCAACTCAAGATCGAGCCTGGCACTCGGCGAGTCGGGCAGGTCGTTGTACTTGAGAAGGGATTCGATGGTGGCCATAGGTTAAGCCTCAAGCGGCAAGCCTAAAGCGACAAGACACCACGTATTCAGCTTGTGGCTTGAAGCTTAAGGCTTGCAGCTGCTTGTTAATCCCCCAACGCCGCGAGCTGGTCAGCCTGGTATTCCTGCAACAACGGCTCGATCACCTGCTCCACGGCCCCGCCGATGACTTCGTTGAGCGAGTAGAGGGTGAGGTTGATGCGATGATCGGTGACACGGCCCTGAGGGAAGTTATAGGTGCGGATACGCTCGGAGCGATCACCCGAGCCGACCAGCAGCTTGCGGGTATCGGAAATTTCCTTGTGCGCGGCGCTGTCCTGAACATCCTGCAACTTGGCCGCCAGCCAACCCATGGCGCGCGCTCGGTTCTTGTGCTGCGAGCGTTCTTCCTGGCATTCGACGACGATGCCGCTGGGTATATGCGTGATGCGTACGGCTGAATCGGTCTTGTTGATGTGCTGGCCGCCGGCACCGGATGCGCGGTAGGTATCGACGCGCAGATCGGCGGGATTGATTTCGATGGCGATCTGTTCATCCGGCTCCGGCAATACCGCAACGGTACAGGCCGAGGTGTGGATACGTCCTTGGGACTCGGTTTCCGGGACGCGCTGCACGCGATGCGCGCCGGATTCGAATTTCAGCTTGGCGAAGACGTTGTCGCCCTCGACTCGGGAAATGACTTCTTTATAACCGCCGTGCTCGCCTGGGCTCTCGGACAATATCTCCACTCGCCAGCCCTGGCGCTCGGCATAGCGCGAGTACATGCGAAACAGGTCGCCGGAAAAGATCGCCGCCTCGTCGCCGCCGGTTCCGGCGCGAATTTCGAGAAACACGTTGCGTCCATCCTTTGGATCCCGAGGCAACAGCATGCGCTGCAGGCGCGCCTCGATTTCCTCGAGCTTTGCGCGAGCCTCAAAGACTTCCTCTTCGGCCATCTCCCGGACGTCCGGGTCATTGTCCTTGAGCAGCGCCTGGGCGCCCTCCAGGTCCGACTGCATTTTGAGGAACTCGCGATAGGCTGCAATCACCGGCTCGACCTCCGCGTACTCGCGCGAGTAGGCACGAAAGCGAGTCTGGTCGCTGATCACTTCGGCATCGCCGAGCAAGGCGGTCAGCTCCTCGAAGCGGTCCTGCAGGATGTCGAGTTTGTTCAGCAGTGACGCTTTCATGCTTTGTCCAGGGTGTCCAGGGCGAAGAGTTCCTGGACGATACCCAGTGCCTCCACGCGGCCTTCGGCGGAGAGTTTCTTCAACTGCACGCTCGGTGCGTGCAGCAACTTGTTGGTCAGCCCGCGCGCCAGTTGCGCCAGCGCTTCCTCTGGCGAGCCGCCGTTGGCCAGCAGGCGCTGCGCCCGCACGATTTCGTCGTCCCGGATTCGCTCGGCATGCTGGCGGTAGGCCTTGAGCACATCGACCGCGGCCAGCTCTCGCAGGCGCGCCATGAAGTCTTCGGTGCCGGCGCCGACCAGTTCCTCGGCGGCCTGAGCCGCGCCCTGACGGCTCTTGAGGTTTTCCGCGACGACCTCGTGCAGGTCGTCCACGGTATAAAGGTAGACGTCGTCCAGCTCCCCGACTTGCGCCTCGATGTCGCGGGGTACGGCGATATCGACCATGAACATCGGCTTGTGCTTGCGCTTCTTCAGCGCCTGCTCCACGGCGCCCTTGCCGAGAATCGGCAGCTGGCTGGCCGTCGAGCTGATGACGATATCGCTGTTGTAGAGCTCCTGGGGGATGTCCGCGAGCAGAATCGCGTGAGCGCCGAACTGCTCGGCCAGCGTGCTGGCCCGTTCGAGCGTACGGTTGGCCACGACGATACGTTTGACGCCCTGCTCATGCAGGTGGCGCGCAACCAGGGTAATGGTTTCCCCGGCGCCGATCAGCAGGGCCTGGCTGCGATCGAGATTGGCGAAGATCTGCTTGGCCAGGCTGACCGCGGCGAATGCCACCGAGACGGGGTTTTCCCCGATCGCCGTGTCGGTCCGGACCGTCTTGGCAGTGCTGAAGGTCGCCTGAAACAGCCGCCCCAGCAATGGCCCGACGCTGCCCGCCTCGCGCGCGACCGCATAGGCCGATTTCATCTGCCCAAGAATCTGCGGCTCGCCCAGCACCATGGAATCCAGGCCCGAAGCCACGCGCATCATGTGTCGCACGGCCTGATCGTCGGTGTGCACGTAGGCACAGGCTTTGAGGTCGTCCAGGCTCAGTCGATGGTAGTTGGCCAGCCAGGCGAGCACCGCTTCGGCCTCGACCTGTTCCTGTTCCAGGTACAGTTCGCTGCGATTGCAGGTCGAAAGAATCGCCGCCTCGCGCGTAGGCGTCACGCGGCACAGCTGCCGAAGCGCCTCGACCATTTGTTCAGGCGTGAACGCCACACGCTCGCGCACATCCACCGATGCGGTCTTGTGATTGATGCCAAGCGCGATGAAAGCCATGCAGGATCGCTGATCTGAAAACGGAGCGCGCGATTCTCCTACTTCGCCTGCCACAGAACAACCGTTGCCCATCATTGTCTGCATGAGTCCGGACGTCCCGATTCACTGGCAGGCCCGCCCATGGGCTTTGCCCAACGGCTTGTGTCATCATGCCGCGACCGCAGACCAGCCTTATGTCTCCTATGAATAAACTCCTTGCCCTCAGCGCCGTCCTCTTGCTCGGCGGCTGCCAGAGCATCACGCAAAGTACGCCCGATAGCGGCCCGCCGGTAGAAGACGTCACGACCGAAACCGAGCAGCCGCGCCCCGACGAGTACAGCTCGTTCAGCGGTGACACCCTCTATTCATTGCTGGTGGCCGAACTGGCAGGCCAGCGCAACCGCTTCGATATCGCGCTGGGCAATTATGTACAGCAGGCCAATGCGACGCAGGACCCCGGTGTCGCCGAGCGCGGCTTTCGTATTGCCGAATACCTGGGCGCGGAGCAGGCGGCACTGGATACGGCGCTGATCTGGGCGAACAACGCGCCGGATAATCTCGACGCCCAGCGCGCCGCAGGCGTGCAGCTAGCGCGAGCCGGTCGCTACGAGGAGTCGCTGCAGTTCATGGAAAAGGTGCTGCAGGGCCAGGGCGACACGCACTTCGATTTTCTCGCGTTGTCCGCAGCCGAAACCGACCAGGACACACGCACCGGCCTGCTCAACAGCTTCGATCAGCTACTGGCCAAGCATCCGGATAATCCGCAGTTGAAATTCGGCAAGGCCGTGCTGCTGCAGCAGGACGGTCACCCGAAGCAAGCGTTGGAGCTGCTCGAAGAGCAACCGGCCGACGAACAGGAAATTCCCTCGATCCTGCTCCAGGCCCGCCTGCTGCAGATATTGAAGCGCGGCGACGAAGCCATACCGCTGCTGGAGAAGAGCCTCGACCGCCACCCGGACGACAAGCGCCTGCGTCTGACCTACGCCCGCCTGCTGGTGGAGCAGGAGCGCGTCGAGGAGGCGATGGGCGAATTCGCTACGCTGGTGCAGCAGTACCCGGGCGATGACGACTTGCGCTTTTCCATGGCTCTGGTGTGCATCGAAGCGCAAGCCTGGCGCGAAGCAGTCGTTTACCTGCAGGAGCTGATCGACCGGGGCAGCCATGTCGACGCCGCCCAGTTCAATCTCGGCCGCGCCTACCGCGAGCTGAACAAGCCCGAGCAGGCACTGGCCGCCTTCGCTGAGGTCGGCCCTGGCAACGAGTATCTGCCGGCGAAACTGATGCAGGCCGAACTGTTGTTTTCGCTTGGCCGCAGCCAGGAGGCGTCCCGGCTGCTTGCCGACGCCCGTGACGAGCAGCCCGACTACGCGATTCAGCTCTACCTCATCGAGATCGAAGCACTGTCCAATCAGGAACAGATCGACGCCGCCTGGCAGTTGGCCGAACAGGCGCTGGAGCAGTTCCCCGAAGACCTGAACCTGCTCTATACCCGCGCGATGCTCGCCGAACAGCGCGGCGACCTGGCGCAACTGGAACGGGACTTGAGATTCGTCATCGAGCGCGAACCTGACAATGCCATGGCGATCAACGCGCTGGGCTACACGCTGGCCGACCGCACGGATCGTTATGAGGAAGCCCTTGCGCTCATCGAACAGGCGTATCGACTGAATCCTGAAGATCCAGCCATCCTCGACTCCCTTGGCTGGGTCAACTATCGACTGGGCGACCTGCAACAGGCCGAGACACAACTGCGCAAAGCGCTCGACCGGTTTCCCGATCACGAAGTCGCCGCTCACCTGGGCGAAGTGCTCTGGGCAGCTGGCAAGCAGCAGGAAGCGCGCCGTGTTTGGCGCCGGGCGCTGGAGCAGCAGCCCGACAGTGAGGTACTGCACGAAACCATCAAACGCCTGACCGGCTCGGAGAAACCCTGACTCATGAAGCTGATGCGCAACCTGCTGATTCCGACGCTCGCCTTGCTGATGGCTGGGTGTGCCGGCCTCGCTCCTCAGGAAACGGTCGAGGGCCCGGGCGATTCCCAGAGCTGGAAAGCGCACAAGGAGCAGATCAGCGAAATCGATGGCTGGCAGATCAACGGCAAGATCGGCATCCGCGCGCCACAAGACTCAGGAAGCGGCACCCTTTTCTGGCTGCAGCGTCAGGATTACTTCGATATCCGCCTCTCGGGCCCACTGGGACGCGGCGCGGCGCGGCTGACTGGTCGTCCCGATGCGGTGGCGCTGGAGGTAGCCGGTCAGGGCCGCTTCGAGGCCGAATCTCCGGAAGCACTGGTGCAGAGCCAGCTAGGTTGGCAATTACCGGTATCGAACCTGCTCTGGTGGGTACGCGGGCTTGCGGCGCCTGACAGTCGCAGCCGCATCGTGCTCGATCAGGGCGGCCGGCTAGCCAGCCTCCAGCAAGACGGCTGGAACGTGCAATACCTGAGCTATGAAGACGAGAGCGGCTACATGCTGCCGTCGCGCATCAAGTTGTCCGGGCGAGACCTGGACATCACGCTGGTGATCAAGGACTGGCAGCCACGCCAGCTCGGCCACTGATGCGTAGATTGACGCTGCCGGCTCCGGCCAAGCTGAACCTGATGCTGCATATCATTGGCCGCCGTGCCGATGGCTATCACGAGCTGCAGACGCTGTTCCAGTTTCTCGATCATGGTGATGAACTGACGTTTACGCTTCGCGAGGACAGCCAGATCAGGCTGCATACCGAGCTGCCTGGCGTCGACCATGACAGCAATCTCATCGTCCGCGCCGCCCGTCTGCTGCAAAATCAAGGCAACTGCAACCTGGGCGCCGACATCGAGCTGGTGAAACGGCTGCCCATGGGCGGCGGTATCGGCGGCGGTAGCTCGGACGCCGCAACCACCCTGCTCGGCCTCGACTACCTCTGGCAAACCCACCTTGGCGAGGATCGGTTGGCTGAGATCGGCCTATCGCTGGGGGCCGATGTACCGGTGTTCGTCCGTGGCCATGCGGCCTTTGCCGAAGGCGTCGGCGAACGCCTGCAATCGGTTGAATTGAGCGAACCCTGGTTCCTCGTGATCGCCCCGCAAGTCTCTGTTAGTACAGCGGAAATATTTTCCGACCCAGAGTTGACACGTAATACCCCGGCCATTACAGTTCGCAGCCTTCTTGCAGGGGGCGGTCATAACGACTGTCAGCCGGTGGTCGAAAGGCGCTATCCAGAAGTGCGTAACGCCTTGAGCTTGTTGAACAATTTCGTTCAGGCAAGGATGACCGGCACTGGAGCTTGTGTGTTTGGGAGCTTCCCAAACAAGGGTGAGGCTGATAGAGTCTGCCGCCAACTTCCAGCCGATTTACCGGCTTTCGTAGCTCAAGGGCGCAACATTTCAATGCTGCACCGAAGGCTCGCGCAAGTTGCGCAGGGAGTCAGTGTTTAGAGGTTGTACGTTACAGGGGCGTCGCCAAGCGGTAAGGCACCAGGTTTTGATCCTGGCATGCGTTGGTTCGAATCCAGCCGCCCCTGCCATAACCTCGTTGAGGTCCGTACACCAGCAACACTCAGCTACATCTACAGGGGCGTCGCCAAGCGGTAAGGCACCAGGTTTTGATCCTGGCATGCGTTGGTTCGAATCCAGCCGCCCCTGCCAACTATCACGAGAGCTGTTCAAGACGCCTGGCCTTTTGAACAGCTTTTTGTTTCATCGGATCCACCCTCAGGCAGGTACTGCGCGTGTCCAAGATGATGGTCTTCACGGGGAACGCCAACCCCGACCTGGCCCGGCGTGTTGTACGTCAGCTGCATATCCCCCTCGGTGATGCCTACGTCGGTAAATTCTCCGACGGCGAAATCAGTGTCGAAATCAACGAAAACGTTCGCGGCAAGGACGTCTTTCTGATTCAGCCGACCTGCGCCCCGACCAACGACAACCTGATGGAACTGGTGGTGATGGCTGATGCCTTCCGCCGCTCGTCTGCCACGCGCATCACAGCCGTCATCCCCTACTTTGGTTATGCCCGTCAGGATCGCCGTCCGCGCTCCGCACGCGTGCCTATCAGCGCCAAAGTCGTGGCCGACATGCTCGATGTCGTCGGCGTCAACCGCGTCCTCACGGTTGACCTGCACGCCGATCAGATTCAAGGCTTCTTCGACATGCCCGTGGACAACATCTACGGCTCGCCGGTCCTGGTCGATGACATTCAGGCCCAGCGTTTCGAGAACCTGATGATCGTCTCCCCCGATATTGGCGGTGTGGTGCGAGCTCGCGCCGTAGCCAAGTCGCTGGGTGTGGATCTGGCGATCATCGACAAGCGTCGCCCGAAGGCCAACCAGTCCGAGGTGATGCACATCATCGGCGATATCGAAGGTCGTACCTGCATCCTGGTCGATGACATGGTCGATACCGCCGGCACCCTGTGCCACGCTGCAACAGCCTTGAAAGATCATGGCGCGGCCAAGGTCTTCGCGTATTGCACTCACCCGATTCTGTCCGGTCGCGCCATCGAAAACATCGAAGGCTCGGTTCTCGACGAACTGGTGGTGACCAATACCATTCCGCTGTCCGCAGCGGCGCAAGCCTGTACCCGTATTCGCCAATTGGACATCGCGCCAATGGTGGCTGAAGCGGTTCGCCGCATCAGCAATGCAGAATCGATCAGTGCGATGTTCCGCTAAGCCAAACGCTTAGCCCTTCGCGCAGAACGAAAATGTGCCCCGCCTCGCGCGGGGCTTTTTGCCCAACCGCCCGGTAGCGCTGGTCGCAAGCGTTCCGGGTGCGTTGTCATCCTGGAGAAACACAATGACTGACTTCACTCTGAATGCCCAAGTGCGTTCCGACCTGGGGAAAGGTGCGAGCCGCCGCCTGCGTCGTAACGCCAACCTCGTCCCGGCCGTGATCTACGGCGGTGACAAAGCGCCGCAATCCATCAGCCTGCTGGCCAAAGATCTGGCCAAGATGCTGGAAAACGAAGCGTCCTTCAGCCACGTACTGACCCTGAACGTCGATGGCCAGAACGAAGCCGTTCTGATCAAGGCGCTGCAGCGTCACCCGGCCAAGAGCTTTGTTCTGCACGCTGACTTCGTTCGCGTTGTCGCTGGTCACAAGCTGACCGCTACCGTTCCACTGCACTTCATCAACCAGGAAAGCTCGGTTGGCGTGAAGCAGCAGGGCGGCGAAGTGCTGCACAACATCAACGAAGTCGAAGTTTCCTGCATGCCGCAGGATCTGCCGGAGTTCATCGAGGTCGACATGGCCAACGTTGAAGTCGGTCAGGTTGTGCACATGACCGACCTCAAGCTGCCGAAGGGCGTTGAGCTGGTTTCCCTGGCGCATGGCAGCGATCTGCCGGTCGCCAACATTCACGCCCCGCGCGTGAGCAAGGAAGACGCTCCGAAAGAAGAAGGCGCTGCCGAGTAAACCACTCGCCATCACCTGAGGAAGGGCCTCTGTCGTGACTGCCGTAAAACTGATCGTCGGTCTGGGTAATCCAGGCCCGGAATACGACCAGACCCGGCATAACGCAGGGGCCCTTTTCGTTGAGCGACTGGCTGCCCATAAAGGCGCCAATCTCAGCGTGGATCGCAAATATTTCGGCCTGGTCGGCAAATTTCGCCATCAGGACGAAGATGTCCGCCTGTTGATCCCCACCACTTTCATGAACCGCAGCGGTCAAGCGGTGGCGGCACTGGCCGGTTTTTTCCGAATTCCTCCCGAGTCCATCCTGGTTGCCCACGATGAACTCGACATGCCCCCCGGCATCGCCAAGCTCAAGCTGGGCGGCGGCCACGGCGGGCACAACGGGCTTCGCGACATCATTGCCAAGCTCGGCAATCAGAACAACTTCTACCGCCTGCGTCTGGGCATCGGCCACCCGGGTCACAGCAGCCTCGTATCCGGCTACGTGCTGGGACGCGCGCCACAGGCGGAACGCGAAAAGCTCGACGCGAGCATCGATGCCACCTTCGACGTGCTGCCGGAGATCCTCGCAGGCGACTGGACACGCGCGATGCAGCGTCTGCACAGCCAGAAGGGCTGATCGAACTCGACGCAGCAATGCAAGAAAAGGCAACGGCTGAGCGGAAGGCGCACCTGCGCAGATCAGAAAAGCCGTTAAAGGCAGTTTGAAACGCCGGTAGCGCATCCGCTGCCAGCCCGTAACGAGGCAAGACACCATGGGATTCAATTGCGGCATCGTCGGCCTGCCCAACGTCGGCAAGTCCACCCTGTTCAACGCGCTGACCAAGTCCGGTATCGCTGCGGAAAACTTCCCCTTCTGCACCATCGAGCCGAACAGCGGCATCGTACCGATGCCGGACCCGCGCTTGCAGGCGCTGGCTGAAATCGCCAAGCCCGAGCGAATCCTGCCGACCACCATGGAGTTCGTCGACATCGCCGGCCTCGTCGAAGGCGCATCCAAAGGCGAAGGTCTGGGCAACAAGTTTCTGGCCAACATCCGCGAGACCGACGCCATCGCCCATGTGGTGCGTTGCTTTGAGGACGATAACGTCATTCACGTCTCCAACTCGGTCGACCCCAAGCGCGACATCGAAATCATCGAGCTCGAACTGATCTTCGCCGACCTCGACAGCTGCGAAAAGCAGCTGCAGCGAGTCACCCGTAACGCCAAGGGCGGCGACAAGGAAGCCGTTGCGCAAAAGTCCCTGCTGGAAAAACTCATCCCCCACTTCACCGAAGGCAAGCCGGCACGCAGGCTGCTGAAAAAACTGGGCGATGAGGAGATTCAGCTAGCCAGGGGTTTCCACCTGCTGACCAGCAAGCCGGTGATGTACATCGCCAACGTCGCCGAAGACGGTTTCGAGAACAACCCGCACCTGGACGTAGTCAACGCCATCGCTGCAGAAGAAGGCGCCGTGGTGGTCCCGGTGTGCAACAAGATCGAAGCGGAAATCGCAGAACTCGATGATGGCGAGGAGAAGGACATGTTCCTCGAATCCCTGGGCCTCGAGGAGCCTGGCTTGAATCGCGTGATCCGCGCCGGCTATGAACTGCTCAATCTGCAGACCTATTTCACCGCTGGCGTGAAGGAGGTCCGCGCCTGGACCGTAAAAGTCGGCGCCACCGCGCCCCAGGGCGCCGGTGTGATCCACACCGACTTCGAGAAGGGCTTCATCCGCGCCGAAGTGGTCGCCTACAACGACTTCATCCAGTACAAGGGCGAAGCAGGCGCGAAGGAAGCCGGCAAGTGGCGTCTTGAAGGCAAGGAATACGTCATCAAGGATGGCGACGTGATGCACTTCCGCTTCAACGTTTAAGCGAATCCGGGATACAGCGGCACTGCCGCTGGCCCGGCACACTGCCGCGCCGAGCGGGCTTCTGATCAAGCCCGCGGGCACCTTCAGATAGCGGTCGCCAGTGTCGCTCGCCGACCGCGCTAACCCCGTCCAACAAAGGGCATTTTGGTTGCCATGATGGTCTGGAACAGCACATTGGCTTCGAGCGGCAAGCGCGCCATCTGCATGACAGCCTCTCCCACCAGCTCGACGTCCATCAGCGGTTCTGCCCGGATGTCACCGTTGGCTTGCGCCACCCCGTGCGCCATGCGCTCCGCCAGATCGCTCATCGCGTTTCCGATGTCGAGCTGACCCACTGCGATGTCGAATTGCCGGCCGTCCAGAGCAGCGGCTTTGGTCAGGCCTGTGATCGCATGCTTGGTCGCCGTGTACGCGACTGAATTGGGACGAGGACTGTACGCCGAGAGCGAGCCGTTGTTGATGATCCGCCCGCCTCTCGGCGCCTGCTTGCTCATGAGCCTGAACGCGCCCTGCAGGCAATAGAACATGCCATTCAGATTGGTGGCGACGACTTCCTGCCAGGCCTGCGGCGTCCAGTCGAGGAACGAGCCTGGCGGGTTGCCACGCCCTGCATTGTTGAACAGCAGGTCCAATCGACCATGCTCGCGCTCTATGAACTCGAACAGTCTGGCAACCGCTTCCGGGTCGCTTACATCGGTGGCGAACGGGTAGGACCGAACGTTGGAACCGAAGCGCGTCTGAATCTGCGCTTGTACTGCCTCCAGCCGGTCAGACCGACGACCCGCCAGAACGACCGTATGACCATCGCCAGCTAACGCCACAGCTGCGGCTCGGCCGATACCGCTTCCGGCGCCAGTGACCAGCGCGATCTTCTGCTTGGAATCTGTCACAGCGCATATCCCCCATTCCATTTTTGTAGGTGCTTGGCCAACCGGCTCCTTAACGGGATTGCGCGGTTCGCCAATGCCTTTTGATCTTTCTTCAACGCCGAACAGTAGCTGAGCCCCGGCGATTCGTTTCGGCTGTCAATGCGAGTGGCGTGGCACCTGCGCGCCGCGGCAACCGACGAGGAAATCGAAGTCGCAGCCCTGGTCCGCCTGCATCACATGCTCGACGAACAGTCGGCGATATCCGCCGTCCCACAGCAGGCCCTGCGGGGCTTGCCAGGCAGCCAGCCGCTCCTGCAGTTCGGAATCCGCGATGTCCAAATGCAGGCGGCCCTCGTAACAATCCAGCTCAATGAAGTCCCCGTTGCGCACCACCGCCAGCGGCCCGCCGGCGGCGGCTTCCGGGGCGACATGCAGCACCACGGTGCCGTAAGCGGTTCCGCTCATACGGGCGTCGGAAATCCGCACCATGTCCGTAATCCCTTTAGCCAGCACCTTGGGCGGCAGCCCCATGTTGCCGACCTCGGCCATTCCCGGATAACCCTTGGGACCGCAATTCTTCATGACCAGCACGCAGGTTTCGTCGACATCCAGATCGGGATCGGCGATGCGCGCCTTGTAATCGTCGAAGTCCTCGAAAACCACCGCGCGGCCGCGATGCTTCATCAGTTCCGGCGTCGCGGCCGAGGGTTTCAGCACGGCGCCGCTGGGCGCCAGGTTGCCCCGCAACACGCAGATGCCACCGTCCTTGCGCAGCGGATTGTCCAGTGCGCGGATGACCTCGTCGTCGCCGTAGATGGGCGCCTGGGCGCAATTTTCCCACAGCGACTTGCCGTTGACCGTCAGCGCATCGGGGTTGGGCAGCAGCTGGTTTTCACCCAGCCGGCGGATCACCGCGGGCAGTCCGCCTGCGTAGTAGAACTCCTCCATGAGGAAACGCCCTGATGGCTGCAGATCGACGAGGGTCGGCATGCCGCGGCCGATGCGCGTCCAGTCATCCAGATCGAGTTCGACCCCGATTCGCCCGGCGATGGCCTTGAGGTGAATCACCGCATTGGTCGAGCCGCCGATGGCCGCGTTGACCCTGATCGCGTTTTCGAACGCTTCTTTGGTCAGCACCTTTGAAAGCCGCAGGTCTTGCTCGACCATCTGGACGATGCGCATGCCGGACAGGTGCGCGAGCACGTAGCGACGCGAATCGACCGCCGGAATCGCCGCGTTATGCGGCAACGACGTACCCAGCGCTTCAGCCATGCAGGCCATGGTCGACGCCGTCCCCATGGTGTTGCAGGTGCCGGCCGAACGCGACATTCCGGCCTCGGCAGAGAGAAACTCGTTGAGGTCGATCTGCCCGGCTTTGTACTGCTCGTGCATCTGCCAGACGATGGTTCCGGCGCCGATGTCGCGGCCCTTGTGCTTGCCGTTGAGCATCGGCCCGCCCGTGACGACGATGGCCGGCACGTCGCAGCTCGCCGCGCCCATGAGTAGCG
>Ga0209971_1000335_pt1 | contig 12992 bp, 12 predicted proteins | sample InoplaM3SAM_FD_187588 | JGI IMG/M metagenome (GOLD analysis project Ga0209971, IMG submission 187588) | Arabidopsis thaliana rhizosphere microbial communities from the Joint Genome Institute, USA, that affect carbon cycling - Inoculated... | ecosystem: Host-associated > Plants > Roots >... | reverse complement strand
GAAGTCCAGCTTCCACCGTGCTTGGTGCAAAAGGTGCACCCACAAGCCCTAACCTTGATTTCCGTCAGACCTCCGGGCCAATCGAGGAAATAGCGAATATTTCCGCAGTGGCACTTCCCCTCGATGCGCATGATTGGTGGCCGTCTAACTACAATTTGGCCGCATGAATACGGCTTTGTAACACCGCGGAATTGCGGACCGCAAATGCAGCGGCCCTGAACGGCAGCTTCGGGTAGATAAGTTTGAGAAGATACGATGGCGTTACAGAATGACCAGGAGCGTTGCAATGACCCCCACCATCACCGCTTTTGAACGGTCGCCCGATCGCGGCAAGGGACTGGCGCGTGACATGCGCGTTCGCTGGGCGCTTGAAGAAGTGGGCCAGCCTTACGACGTTCGTCTTCTTTCATTCAGTGAGATGAAGGAATCCGCGCATCGTATGCTTCATCCTTTTGGGCAGATTCCGACCTATGAAGAAGGCGATCTCGTCCTCTTCGAGTCGGGGGCGATCGTATTCCATATCGCGGAGCGCCATGCGGGGCTGCTGCCACACGATGCGAATGCCCGGGCGCGCGCGATCGCCTGGATGTTTGCTGCGCTCAACACGGTGGAGCCGCCGATCGTTGATCGCTCAATGGCCACGATCCTGGAGCGCGACAAGACCTGGTATGAGGAGCGCTTGCCTATCCTCGAGGATCGCGTCCGTGTACGGCTGGATGAACTTTCCAGTCGGCTCGGGCGTGCCGACTGGCTCGACGATGCGTTCAGCGCCGGTGACCTCCTGATGGTGACGGTGCTGCGCAGGTTGAACGGATCGGGCATATTGGAGAAATACCCGAACCTCTCCGCCTATATCGCTCGTGGCGAAGCGCGGCCCGCCTACAAGCGTGCTTTCGACGATCAATTGGCGGTTTTCACCGGCAAGCCACCGACCGGCTGATAGACGTCCGTTCTGGGTCGAAACCATTGGCTCGCGGCATGCGGCATGCAGAGTGTCTGAAGCTGCTGTCTGTGCGTGCGCTGCAGCGCCTTGTTAGGCGGAGCATTGCTCTCCGCGTGCGACCAACTTCCGCTCGAGCTTTGCGTCGCCCGATACGATTGACTCTGCTTCACTTCCATAACCAGCGAATTTGCCCTTCAGCGAGCGACCGTTGGCAGAAAGCTGCACCATGATGAACCCATGTTGCCTAACGTCGCTCTCGGTATTGCGGTACTGCAACGTGAGTATGCGATCCTCGTAGAATCCGCCCTTGCAATCGAGTTTGAAGTGGCGTCCGTTGATGTCGAAGTCAACGGTGCCCACAACTCGCTTTCGCTTTAGTTGGAACTCAGCTTCGAGGTCGACGTGGACGGGGAACCCGGGCGCAGGTATGGGTTGGTCGAAGTGCCCCGTCCATCTCCCTTCGACGTTCGATCGCGTTGAGCCTCCCAGGACCTTGAGATCGCGATCGCCGAGCCACCTAGAAAGCGCAACAGTCACGATCGCTGCGAGGAGGCTAGCCACCCCGCCGATGAGCGCACCAACGATATCCGGGTTGGCTAGTTCGCTAGACATGTCCTTTTCCTTCGCTCGCTGCGCCGCCTAACGCCGGCGTTCAAGAGCGCCGAGCGCGCAGCGCGAAGGCGTCCCGTGGAACGCAGTGTTAGACGCCAATTCTTTAGCGTTCAACGCTTACGTCCTATGGGATTCTCTCGGGAAGCCTGCTGCCCGAGTTGTTGGGCGAGCCCGATGAGAATGCCTTCGGGACCCCGGATGTAGCAGAGCCGATACATGTTTTCGTACTGAACTACTTCACCCACGAGCTGCGCGCCGCGTTTGCCGAGCCGGACGAGCGTATGGTCGATGTCCTCGACGGTGAACATGACGCGTAGGTAACCGAGAGCGTTCACTGGGGCGCTGCGGTGATCGGCGACCACGGGCGGCGCGAGGAAGCGTGACAGCTCGAGTCGGCTGTGACCGTCCGGCGTACGCATCATGGCAATCTCGACGCGCATGTCGCGCAATCCAGTGACGCCATCTGCCCAGCCTCCTTCAACTGGGGCACGTCCCTCGAGCTCGAGACCAAGTTCGGTGAAGAACTCAATGGCGGCATCGATGTCTTCCACCACGATGCCGACGTTGTCCATACGCTTGACCGCCATGATGTCTCCTTGGCGTTCAACTGAATATAGGTGGACGAAGCGCGTGGTCGAAACCCCGCATTTGGTCCGTAATATGCAGGTGGGCTGCCCCGCAACCCCATGAAGCTACTAGACCACGCGAGTTTTTAGAGGTCAATGAATCCAAGGACAACCAACGCGCAATATTTTTCCAGCACACACTGGGTCACCCGGCGTATAACCCAGCAGACCGCTGCGTCTGCTGCTGTTATCCCCGCCGGGTTGCTGGACCTCTGCGGGCATCCCCATTCGCCATCAGTTGCTGAGGAGTCGTCTGCAATAGACGGCCGGCCTTAATCACCGTCCTTTTGCGGTGCTGCAGCCACCGTCGCTGGCAGGCATCTTGGTCCGTCTTTCACTTTCAGAAGGGAGATAGCCATGAGTGATAACACCGCTCTTCGTCCGTTTGAAGTGAACATTCCGGAAGCGGAGCTCGTCGAGTTGCGCAAGCGCATCAATGCGACCAGGTGGCCCGAAAAGGAACCGGTCGCGGATCACTCGCAGGGTGTGCCGCTCGCGACAATGCAGAAGCTCGCCCGCTATTGGGCGACGGAGTACGACTGGCGCAAGGTCGAGGCCCGGCTGCAGGTCCTGCCACAATTCATCACCGAAATTGACGGCCTCGACATTCATTTCATCCACGTTCGCTCGAAGCATGAGAATGCCCTGCCGGTCATCGTCACACATGGATGGCCCGGCTCGATCATCGAGCAGCTGAAGATTGTCGACCCGCTCGTCAATCCCACAGCGCATGGCGGCAAGGCATCGGACGCTTTCCATGTGGTGATTCCGTCGATGCCGGGCTACGGGTTTTCCGGGAAGCCGACAACGACCGGCTGGGACCAAGCCCGGATCGGACGGGCCTGGGCGGTGCTGATGAAGCGCCTTGGGTACACGCGATATGTGGCGCAGGGCGGGGATTGGGGCGCGATTGTCAACGACGTGATGGCCACGCAGGGACATCCGGAATTGATCGGTCTCCACACGAACCTGCCCAACGCGATTCCACCCGAAATCAACAAGGCGGCCGCGGCCGGCGGCCCGCCGCCGTCAGGTCTCTCGGCCGAGGAAAAGCGCGCGTACGAGACGATTGTCGCTTTGTACAAGACAATTCCAACACAGTTTTTTATGGGGTCGCGCCCGCAAACGCTGTACGGCGTCGCGGATTCACCCGTCGGCGTGGCAGCCTGGTTGCTCGACCACGACCCGATTAGTTTGCGGCTCATCGCACGTGCTTTCGACGGGGAGTCGACAGGCCTCACCCGGGACGATGTGCTCGACAACGCCACGCTGTTCTGGTTGACGAACACGACAATCTCTGCGGCGCGTCTCTATTGGGAGGGGTTCGCCAAGACCGACTTGGGACCCAAGAACATCACCATCCCAGTTGCGCTGAGCATCTTTCCTGACGAGGTCTACCATACGCCGCGGACTTGGGCGGAGAAGGCCTATCCCAACCTCATCCATTACAACCAGCTCGACAAGGGCGGACACTTCGCGGCGTGGGAACAGCCGAAGCTGCTGGTGGATGAGATGCGCGCAGGGCTGAAGTCGTTGCGGTAGCGTTGTTCAAAGGTCGTACGGTGGATGGCGCCAGACGTGCGCGCCATCCACCGTGTACAGAGCTCTCTCGCGACGGGCGCGCAAGCCTGTTTACCCGTGTCGGCGGAGGCCTCGCCGATCTCTACCTGGTTCCAGTCAGCGAATAGCGCCCCTCCTCCTGACCTCTACTTCTTCTGCGGCTTCGGCACGTGCTGGTCAATCAGGACGGGGTTTCCGTCTGGATCGAGAAGCATCAGGCTTGCGGGGCCTGTTGTCGTGTCATCGGCTTCGCTCGTCAACGCGAGGCCACGATTCTTGAGCGTCTTCTGAATGTCTCTAACGTCGTCAAAGTCCGGCAACGCGTTGCCAGAACGGTCCCAGCCTGGATTGAAGGTCATGATGTTCTTGTCGAACATCCCCTGGAAAAGACCAATCGTGGAGGTATCGTTCTGGAGGATCAGCCAGTTCTTGGCTTGGTCGCCGCCAAACACCCGAAAGCCGAGCTTCTCGTAAAACGCACGTGACTTCGCAATGTCCTTGACGGCAAGGCTGACCGAGAAGTTGCCAAGGCGCATTGCATCACCTCCTGAGTTACTCGTGGGTACGGAGTTGGTTTCCTGCCCCATCGCGAGTCCACTGAGGCAGCACACAAGCATTCCCATTAAGAGTCGCGTCACAGAAGCCTCCTGTAAAGATAGCGTTGACTGGCGCCGCAAGCCCGCCTGAAGCCCCGACCTCGACAGTCGCAGGCGCTGGACACCGTGTGTTGTTCGGTAGCACGGTCGCGCTCGTGGAAATTGTCGATTAGAGGAGCCCTTCGGACGAGAATTGACCAAACGTGCGGCAACCCTGGATCGATGAGGTGGCAACATGCCGGAGCTGGACGAATGGGAGAGCTTCTACCTGATCGTCGGAGGAGCGGCCGGTGCGCTGATCGGCTTGCAGTTCGTCGTCATGACGCTGATCGCCGAGAAACCCCCCGTGCGGACGGCGGAGTCCAGCGCAGCCTTCGGCACCCCGACGATAGTCCATTTCAGTGCCGCGTTGCTTCTGTCGGCTGTGCTGCGCGCGCCATGGCAAACCATCACCTCTCTTGCTGTTCTCTGGGGTCTCGCGGGCCTGGGCGGAGTGACGTACGGTGCAGTCGTCGTCCGAAGGATGCGTAAGCAATCCACATATCAACCGGTGTTCGAGGACTGGTTGTTCCATGGCTGGCTGCCTCCGACTGCGTACGCGGTGCTCGCCGTATCGGCATTGGCCGCGCCCTCCCACCTGCGTGAAGCCCTGTTCGGGGTTGGAGGCGCGGTCCTGCTGCTGCTCTTCATCGGCATTCATAACGCCTGGGATGCCGTCGCCTACCTGGTGAACAGGCGGAACTCCCCGCGGTGAGCACCGGGCAGTTTGAAAAGTTAGACTGGCACGGCCTCGACGATGCTGACATCGGAGGTGGTCGGGACGACTCTGGTGAGTTCAAACCCTGCCCGGCTGAGTATCGTCCCGTACTCGCTCGGTGTACGCTCCTGGCCGCCAGGTGCAACCAGCATCATCATGTCAAGCATCTTGCCCGGATGCGGCGTATCACCCTCGGGCAGCACCATCTCGACAATCAACAGTCGCCCATTGCGATCAATGGCCTTGCGGCAGTTACGAAGGATCGTCTGGCATTGATCTTCATCCCAATCGTGAATGATGTGGGAGAGCACGTATGCATCGTGTCCGGCGGGCACGGTGTCGAAGAAGCTGCCGGAAGCGATAGACACCCGGTCCGCCATCCCCTGCGACGCCAGAAACGCTGGCGCTTCTGCGACGACATGCGGCAGATCAAAGAGGATGCCACGAGCGCGCGCATGTCGCTGCAAGATATGAACGAGCATGTTGCCCGTCGCCCCGCCCACATCGACGATGCTTCCGAAGGCATTGAAGTCATAGGCGGCCGCCACCGCAGGAGGTTCCGCTCCGTGGAAGCCGACCATCGTCTCGCTGAACAGTGACGCTTCCTCGGAGTGTTCGGCAAGGTACTCGAAGAGCGGCCGGCCCAGAGCCTCGTTCAGGCCTGGCTTGCCCGTCTCGAGCGAATACCGCAGTCGATCCCATGCTTGCCTCCCGATGGGACCGGCCAGGGTGAGAATCGTTGCCCGTGCCGAACCCGGCGCACCCTTCTTCAACGCTTCCCCCAGCGGGGTGAGTGCAAAGGTCCGACTGTCGACCTCAGTCAAAACTCCCATGCCCGCGAGACTCCGCAGGAAGCGATAGAAGGCGGGAGCATTCATCCCCAGCTGGTTCGCCAACTGATCGGACGTCTTCGACCCGTCTCCCAGGCGATCGGCCAGCTCCAGCTGCGCCGCTACGAGGAGCATCTGCGATGCCCAGAATGCGGTTCCTGTTTGAATCAGCTGCGCGTGGGGTGGCAACGCGAATCCCGTCGAGCGATCTGACATTGCTGTTCCTTGTTTGAGGTCAGCCGGCGTGACCCGCGACCGAGAGTCGCCGGTCGAGATCGAAAGCGGCGCTGATCAGTGCCAGGTGTGTGAACGCCTGCGGGAAGTTGCCGAGGTGCTGCGCCCGCGGGCCCAGCTCCTCGCCGTACAGTCCCACGTGATTCGCATAGCCGAGCATCTTCTCGAAGTAGAACCGCGCCTTTTGGAGATCGCCCATGCGGGAGAGACACTCGACGTACCAGAAGGAACACATCGAGAAGGTACCCTCCTGACCGGCGAGGCCGTCCGAGTAATCCTCCCCGAGACTGTAGCGATAGACGAGTGAGTCGCTCACCAGCTGCTGCTCGATGCCGTGCAGCGTGGCGATCCAGCGTGGATCGGTCGGCGACACGAAACGCACCATGGGCATGAGCAGCGCTGCGGCGTCGAACGTGTGCGCCCCCGGGTACTGCACGAACCCGCGGCGCGTCGCGTCCCAGAAGCGCTCGTAGATGTCGCGGTAGATGGTGTCGCGTGCCTCGTACCAGCGTGATAACGGAGCCGGGAACGAGCGCTTCCTCGCGAGTCGAATGGCCCGATCGAGCGCGACCCAGCACATCACCCGCGAGTAGAGGAACTCCTGGCGCCCACCGCGCACCTCCCAGATGCTCTCGTCCTTTTCGCGCCAGTGCTCGCATACCCACCCGATCAGCCGGACGATGTTCAACCACGCGTCGTACCCGATCGAAGAACCATACTTGTCATACAAGTACACCGAATCCACCAACTCGCCGTAGATATCGAGCTGAAGGTGCGCGTAGGCGGCATTGCCAATGCGGACCGGACGCGAGCCCATGTAGCCGTCGAGGTGGTCCAGCGTCTCCTCGCGCATCACGGGACGACCGTCCATTGCATACATGACCTGTAGCGAGCCGTCTGGCTCCAGCTCCTGGGCGCGCGCCATCATCCAGCCCATGAATGCCGCAGCCTCGTCCGTGTAGCCGAGCCGCATTAGCCCATAGAGGGTAAAAGACGAGTCGCGGATCCACGTGTAGCGGTAGTCCCAGTTCCGCACGCCGCCGATCGTCTCGGGTAGCCCGAACGTGGGTGCGGCTACGATTGAGCCGTGCTCTCTGGAGGTGAGGAGTTTCAGCACGAGCGCGGAACGGTTCACCGTCTCACGCCAGCGACTCTTGTAGGTGCTGCGGGCGACCCAGCGGCGCCAGAAGTTCACGGTCTCCTTGAACGCCTCGGACACGTAATCGGGACGCGCACAGGGCGACGGCTCGCCAGCCTTCACCACCTCGAGGATGAACCACGCCGACTCTTCGCCGCCGAGCGTGAACTCGGCCACGGCCGCTCCCTCCGCAACCTGCATCGGGACCGACGAGCGCAGCCGCAGCGCCAGCTCGCGTGCGCCCGCGCGGCCGCAGAACAGGATTTCCGTGTCGCCGCGCCGCTCCACCGTGTGCGTGGCGCGGGCGTAGTCGAAGCGCGGGTCGCAGCGCATGCCGAAGCGCACCTCGCCACGGACCGTCTTCGCGCGACGCACCAGGTTGTGGGCGACGCCGGCATCCTCCACCGGCATGAAGTCGGACACTTCGGCCACGCCGCTGTCGGACAGGAACCGCGTGAGCAGCACGTTCGTGTCCGGCAGGTAAAGCTGCCTGTGCACCGCGTCGTCGAGTTGCGGCGCGATCTGGAAACGCCCGCCGCGCTGGGCGTCGAGGAGAGCGGCGAACACCGAGGGAGAGTCGAAGGACGGGAGGCACAGGAAGTCGATCGACCCGTCCTTGCCCACCAGCGCGACCGTGTGGAGGTCGCCGATGACGCCGTAGTCCTCGATGGGCGCGTAACGGTTTGCCATGAGACCCAAGGCCGCGGGCACTGAAGCCATCCCTGTTAGATCACATCTCCGCTTTTTTGCCAAGGTGAGGCGGCACTTGGGGCAGCCGGAGTGAGGCCATATCTAGCCATGACAGCGACCAATGCAAGGTTGTCCGGAGGGCTAGTGGCATTTACCACTGAAGCAATTTCCCGGAAGTACTGTTCCCCTATGTCTGGTGATTGCACGATGAGTGCGCGTGCCACCGAGGTGAAGGGGTTCGAGAAGGCATGTACCGTACCCTTGGGTGTGTGCATGCATTCGCCCGGTCCGAGATCTCGCGAAGTCGAACCAACCGTGTAGCGAAGCCTGCCGTCAAGAACGTAGACGCACTCTTCATTCCGCCTATGACCAATGCGCACCTCGGATGTACTCATTTCACGTTGTTCAAGCATATTCAGCCCACTGCGCGGCGTAGTGCCGCCCGAGCTAATGAGCGCGTCGAGTCGATGGTCGGCAACGGGGAATTCTCATTGTTCATGATCAGTGGGATCTCGGTGCACCCGAGCACGACTGCATCGCAGCCACGCTCTTTCATGCCCCCGATAACCCTCTGGAAATACTTCACTGCCTCGGGCTTGAATACACCACAAACCAGCTCCTCGAAGATGATGCGGTTGATTTCCGCGCGCTCCTCAGCATCCGGAAGCATGTATTCCAACCCCCGTTCCTCGAGCTTCTCCGGATAAACCTCGCTCTCGACCAAATAACGTGTTCCGGTGAGGCCGATTCGACGGAATCCGTGCTCGACGGCCTGCGCGGCGCCGACCGCGGCTATGTGCAGCCAGGGTAGTGGCGAACGCGACTCTATGTAGGGCAGAGCCTGATGGATAGTGTTGTCGGGGCAAATCAGGAAATCGGCTCCGATGCGCACAAGTTTGTTCGCGGAGGACAGCATCAGCTCGCCTACACCCTGCCAGTCCGCGCGGTAAACGCATTTCATGTACTCGGCGAGTGAGTGCGTATGCATCGACACTTCCGGGTGATCGTGCTCACCCATGAGCTCGGCGCCCTCTAAACAGATGGTGCGATAACACAGTGCCGCGCCTTCGGCGGAAGCCGCTACGATGCCGATGTGTTGCGTCATGAAGTGCCTCTGCTAAATCGGAGTCGAGCCGTGAACGATCTCGGTGAGTGTTGCCATGGCGGCTTGGTGCGCAGGGCTCGGCGCGTTTTGAATTGTTGCCGGACACATAGCCACGCTCCATATTTCGGTTGGTTGCCACAAGTGCGCGCGGCTACCAGTATAGGAAGCGTAATGAGCCAGCGGTACAAATGGATCAGGTCAGATCGCCCGCCAGCACCTGCGGGTGCTGGGTCCAGCTCGACCTAGGGCGGCTGATTGCCGAAGGTCGCGGCTTACTCAAACGGCGTGCAGCTTCCGACCGGTTCCCGCCTCAACCAAGGATCCATCGCCGATGTGGTTAACGTACTGACCGTGGGCCAGCTTGTAAGCCTTGCCAATGTCCCTGCGCTGAATATGTCCATCCAGATATGTTGATTCTTCGGACAAGGTGTAGACGTAGACCAGATCCTCGCGGCCGGCTTCATCGGCCACCTTGAACGAGTACGTCTGAGTCCAGGAGCTGTTCATTTCTTTGCTCTCTGCTTGAGGATCTGAGTGCCGGCGCTATTCCGGACCGTCTGCACACCCGGGGTTGGTTACGGACTTGTCGCGCCCCGCTTCGTGAAGATCCGTCTTCGCGGACTCAAAAAAATGGCGTGGAGCGATTAGATGCTCAGGTCGCATGTTCCGCAACCACATTCGCGTTCAGTACGGTTCGAGCGCGTAGTCAGGCGTCGCTTTCCCGCCGCTCGACACTTGGTCGACCCCTCTCAAACTTGGGTATCGCAGGATCGAGGCAATCCCACGGTTGAGCGCTTGCCACCCAGAAATTTGCCTCCGGCCTGAACCAACTGGGATCGTCCAGACTCGAAGCTCTCACGGCAAGGTACTCGACCGCAGCCGAAGTCGACGCAAACAACGGCGTGCCGCAACCGGAACAGAACTCCCGTTTCGCAATATTGCCGCTGTCAGCAACCTTCTCAAAATGCGCGGGTTGGCCCTTCGTCAACTTCACGACACCGCGTGCCATGATCAGGGTAGGCGAGAAGCCACTTCCGCCGGCGAGCTGGCAGTCGCGGCAATGGCAATTGAGCATTCGAAGTGGCAACGCGAGGCATTCATAGCGGATAGCGCCACACGCGCAGCCGCCGGTGAATGGAGTTGTGGTGCGCGTCAAGGCGATGCCTGCGCTCAGTTCGCCGGCGACACGACGTTCAAGGTACGAGGAGCTTCACGCCGACCGGCACCGTGCACGATTCTTGAATTCCAAGAACTCCCCCTTCGCTCTTGTTTAGTGCCCGCCGAAGGCGAGCGTGCCTGAGTCTAGTCCTGACATGACGTGGAGTGTGGGACTTGCCTTTCGGTAAGTCCTGGGCTACCGTAAGTGATGACTTACGCATCGGCACTCGCCGCACTCGCTGACCCGACCCGCCGCCAGGTCTTCGAGCGGCTGCAAGCCGGCCCCTCGGCGGTCGGCGAGCTCGCAAGCGCGCTGCCGGTGAGCCGCCCCGCGGTCTCGCAACATTTAAAGGTGTTGAAGGAGGCGGGCCTTGTGGCCGACCGAGCCGAGGGCACCCGCCGCGTCTACTACATCGATCCTCACGGCCTGGGCGCACTTCGCAAGTGGCTGGACCAATCGTGGACCCAGGCGCTCGCCGCATTCGAAGCCGAGCTCGGCGCCGCGGAAACACTTACGAATACGCGCACAAAGGAACCCGTGAATGAACCGCACGATCACGGTCGCGCCCGTACGCAAAACCGTCCGCGTCAACGCCGCACCCGCACACGCCTTTGAGGCGTTCGCCTTGCGGCTGGGCCGCTGGTGGCCGGCATCGCATTCGATCGGCCGCGCGCCGCTGAAGGACGTGGTGATCGAGCCGCGCGCCGGCGGCCGCTGGTACGAGCTCGGACAGGACGGCTCCGAGTGCGACTGGGGCGTGGTGCTTGCCTGGGAGCCGCCCGAACGTCTGCTTCTGGGCTGGCATCTCGACGCCGAGTTCCGCCATGACCCCGCCGCCGCCACCGAAGTCGAGCTACGCTTCATCGCGGAATCGCCCGCCGTCACCCGCGTCGAGCTCGAGCATCGCGGGCTCGAGCGGCTCGGCGACCAGGCCGATTTGCTCCGCGGCAAGATCGATTCGCCGGGCGGCTGGACCGGCCTCCTCGAGCGCTACCGCGAAGCCGCCGGCCCCTGAAATCGTCATCTGCGGGAACAAGAATGTCCTGATTCAACCGATCAGAAGGAGAAGGGTAATGATCAAGCTACACGTGTTTCCCCTGTCGCCGCGCGCCTTCAAGGTGCTCTCCGTCGCCGAGCACCTCGGGCTCGATTACGAAAGCGTGTTCGTCGACCTCGGCAAGGGCGCGCATCGCACGCCCGAGTTCGCGGCGCTCAACCCGAACATGCGCATGCCCGTGATGGAGGACGGCGACTTCGTGCTGTGGGAGTCGGGCGCGATCATGCAGTACCTGGCGCTCAAGAACCCGGAGGCGGGGCTGCTGCCGACCGAGCCGCGCCGGCTCGCCGACGTCACGCGCTGGCAGTGCTGGGACCTTGCGCACTGGGAAGCGGCTTGCGCGACGCTCATCTTCGAGCACGCCGTGAAGGCGCTCTTCAAGATGGGCGATCCGGATCCGGCCGAGATCGCCAAGGGTGAGGAACGGTTTCACCGCGCGGCCGAGGTGCTGAACGGGCACCTCAAAGGCCGCCGTCACGTCGCCGACGGTCACCTCACGATCGCGGATTTCGCGCTGGGCGCCTCGCTCAACATGACCGGCCCGGCGAAGCTCCCGGTGGGTGGTTACCCCGAGATCAATCGCTGGTATGCGGACCTGAGCGCGCTGCCGGCCTGGCGCACGTCACTCGCCGTACCGCAGGCCGCCTGATCCCATGCAGGGCGCCGGCCGCCGATCGCATTAAGCGGTCGGTCCGGCGTCCTGCGCGCGCTGCGCAACCCGGCCGCGTCTCGCCAGTGGCTAGAATGCGCGGATGAAACTGCATCAACTCCGCTATCTCGCAGCCATCGCCCAGACCGGTCTCAACATCACCGCCGCGGCGGAGAAGCTCCACACCTCGCAACCGGGCGTCAGCAAGCAGATCAAGCTGCTCGAGGACGAGCTCGGGTTCCAGATCTTCGTGCGCGACGGGCGCAATCTCGCACGGGTCACGCCGGCCGGGCAGCAGGTGATCGACCGCGCGACCCGCATCCTGCGCGAGGTCCGCAACATCAAGCACCTGTCCGAGGAGCTCAAGGACGAATCGCGCGGCACGCTCTCGATCGCTACCACCCACACGCAGGCCCGTTACGTGCTGCCCGAGGTGATCAAGCAGTTCCGAGACAAGTACCCCGATGTCGGCCTGCACCTGCACCAGGGGACCTCGGAACAGATCGGCGAGATGGCCGCGCTCGATCGGATCGACTTCGCGATCGCCACCGGCTCACAGAGCCTGTTCGAGGGCTACTCGCTTCTCCCCTGCTATCGCTGGCACCGGCACGTGGTCGTACCCAAGGGCCATCCCTTCGCCAAGTTCAAGAAGCTCACGCTCAAGCAGCTCGCCGGTCAGCCGATCGTGACCTACGTGTTCGGCTTCACGGGGCCGTCGTCGCTGCAGCAGATCTTCGCCGACCAGGGGCTGGTGCCGAACGTCGTGCTGACCGCGCGCGATGCGGACGTGATCAAGACCTACGTGCGGCTCGGGCTCGGCGTCGGCATCGTCGCCAGCATGGCGATCGATGACAGCGACACGGACCTCGTCGAGATCGACACCTCCGACCTCTTCCCCGCGCACGTCACGTGGATCGGCTTCCGGCGCGGCGGGCTGCTGCGTAAGTATCAGCTCGACTTCATGCAGCTGTTCGCTCCGCATCTGACCCGCCGCGTTATCGAGCGCGCGGCTAGCGCGCCCACGCAGGCCGAAGTC
>Ga0209971_1000334_pt1 | contig 13012 bp, 10 predicted proteins | sample InoplaM3SAM_FD_187588 | JGI IMG/M metagenome (GOLD analysis project Ga0209971, IMG submission 187588) | Arabidopsis thaliana rhizosphere microbial communities from the Joint Genome Institute, USA, that affect carbon cycling - Inoculated... | ecosystem: Host-associated > Plants > Roots >... | reverse complement strand
TCGCGAGCGACATAGCCCGTACTACCCAACCCATCGATCAGCCCAAGTTCAAGTGCCTGTTCGCCCGACCAAATCAGACCTGAAAACAGCTCGGGGTGCCCGGCGACCTGCAACCTATCACCGCGCCCCTTTTTGACGCTTTCGATGAACTGTCGGTGGGTCGTGGAAAGCACGCCTTGCCAGAATTCGGTTTCCTCTGGCTTCTGCGGCTGAAACGGATCCAGAAATGCCTTGTGCTCGCCCGACGTATAGACCCTGCGTTCGACGCCCAGCTTGTCCATCGTCTCGACGAACCCGAAGGTAGCGGCTGTCACCCCAATGGAACCGACCAGGCTTGCCTTGTCGGCATAGATCTCATCGGCAGCGCTGGCAATATAGTAGGCACCCGAGGCACCAAGGTCCGCTATCACGGCATAGACTTTCACCGCAGGATGCTCGCCGCGCAGTCGCCGGATTTCGTCGTAGATATAGCCCGACTGCACCGGGCTGCCACCCGGACTGTTGATCCGCAGCACAACGCCCTTAGTGTTGGGATCATCGAACGCCTCACGAAGCGCACCCACGATATTGTCGGCGCTCGCCGACTCCTCATCGGCAATCATTCCACGAACCTCAATCACTGCCGTATGACTTCCACCGGTGGCCTTCTCATCACCAAGGTGCAGCAGGGGCGAGAACATCAGCAGCGCACCGAACAAATAAATGAATGTAAGCAGCTTGAAAAAGATGCCCCAGCGCCGCGCCCTGCGCTGCTCCTGGACGCTCGCAAGCAAAGTCTTCTCAAGCAACCTCCAGCTGTTGCGCTCTTCTTTGTCCCCGTCCGTGGATTCACTCCATTGATCAGACATACGCAGACACCTTTGTTGATTCAGCGGAGCACAGCCAGTCACTCAGCTCCGAAAAACGATTGATTGCCAGGCTGGGCGAGCACGCCCGCAGCGCTTCGATCGGCTGCGCACCATAGGCGACCGCAACGCTATCGACGCCGGCGCGTCGCGCCATTTCCAGATCGAACACAGAATCACCGATCATCAGCGCTCGCTGGGGCTCGACTCGGCAGTGACTCAGTATTTCCTCGATCATCAACGGGTCGGGTTTGCTTGCCGTCTCATCAGCACAACGCGTCACGTCAAAGAGCTCGTGCCAACCCTGCTCTGCAATCACCCTGTCCAGACCGCGCCGCCCCTTGCCGGTCGCAACCGCGAGCAGGTAACCCTGATCGCGAAACCGCTGCAGCGCCGACGCGACGCCGGGGTAAGGCACAGAGGGTTCAGACTCAAGCATGAGGTAATGGTCGGCGTAGGCGCGGCGGAAAGCCTCGGCGGTGCGAGCATCCTTGACGTGCGGATACAGCATAGCAATCGCTTCGGGCAGGCCGAGGCCAATGATTGCTCTGATCGCGTTTTCATCAAGGGAGGGCAGATCGCAACGCGCCGCCGCCACTGATATCGATTCGACTATTCGCCCGATGGAGTCCACCAGGGTTCCGTCCCAGTCGAATATCAGCAGTTCATATTTATTCACCCAGCCTCTCCAGCGTTTGCGCCCAGACATCATCGACCGCCGCATCGAGGTTCAATTCGCCACCATCAGGCAACGGCACCTTGAGCGCATAAGCATGGAGAAACAGCCGCTTGCCGCCCAGTTCACGAACGACAGAAGAGAAATCCTCATCGCCATACTTATTGTCGCCGGCAATGCTGTGTCCGGCATGTCGTGCATGGACTCGAATCTGGTGAGTTCGTCCCGTAACCGGCTTGGCCTCCACCAGGGTTGCGAAGTCACCAAAGCGGCGCAGGACTTTGAACAGTGTCAGCGCCTCCTTGCCATCATCAGCAACCTCGACCATCCGCTCGCCCGAGCGCAGCGTGTTTTTCAGTAGCGGCGCGTTGACTTGCTTTTTGCTCGTATCCCAGCGCCCACGGACGAGCGCCATGTAGCGCTTGTCGACCCCGTCGCCACGCAACGCGTCATGCAGGTGACGCAGCATGCTGCGCTTCTTGGCGATCATCAGCAGGCCGGATGTATCCCGGTCCAGACGATGGACCAACTCCAGCTCTTTCGCATCCGGACGCAACTGACGCAACGCTTCGATAACACCGAAACTCAACCCGCTGCCGCCATGCACCGCAATGCCGGCGGGCTTGTTCAGCACGATCAGCGCTTTGTCTTCGTAAACGATCGCCGCCTCCAGCCGATCAAGCAGGCCTTGCGCCAACGGAACCGGTTCGTCTCGTTCGGCGAGCCGCAACGGCGGGACACGCACCACGTCTCCAGCCTGAAGTTTGTATTCAGGCTTGATCCGACCTTTATTAACCCTCACCTCGCCCTTTCGCAGGATGCGGTAGATCAGCGTCTTCGGGACGCCCTTTAGCTGGGTACGGAGGAAGTTGTCGATGCGTTGGCCGGCAAGCTCCGGCGAGACCTCGAGCATTTGCACGCCGGAAGTCTGAGAGGGGGTATTAGTCATCGGCGGATGATATCAATTTTCCTTTATTTGAAGCACTTAAACATTACTGTTATAGTCCAGACGCCGCCAAAAGCGGTCAGGTCGAGGAAATCCAGCAGAGCTGCCTTCCCGACTCAGCAAATGTTCGAGGACGTGAGGCCGTCCGACGGGGCTTCTCTGAAGCAGCAGAAGTACCGAAACAAGCCTTGAAGACATGATGCGTGCCCCCGATGGGGAATCGCGATAATCGATAACCCGCTCCGGATTCTGCGAGCGGCACCCGATTTTCAAAGTATGAGTGTTGGGTGGAGATGTACCGCCTTCGGATTGCGTAGCAAAGGCTTTCATAGACGCTTCATTCCGTCCGCTACCGATTGCTGATTCCTCCTCCCGAACCATTGCTTGTGTTTCGACAGCAAGCAGGAGACGTCGTCGCGACGCCGGCCCAACTGGCCTCACATCGCTGGACACTGGAGTGCTTTACAACCATTCCTGACTCACCTGACACCGACCGCGAGAGTCGTGTGTGCCGAACGCCGTTTCCGCTGCCCTGGAAACCGACGGTACAACATGAAAAGAATGCTAATCAACGCAACTCAGCCCGAAGAGTTGCGTGTCGCACTGGTCGATGGCCAGCGCCTGTTCGATCTCGATATCGAGTCCGGCGCCCGCGAACAGAAGAAGGCGAACATCTACAAGGGCAAGATCACGCGCGTCGAACCCAGCCTCGAAGCTGCCTTCGTCGATTTTGGCGCTGACCGCCACGGGTTTCTCCCGCTCAAGGAAATCTCCCGCGAATACTTCAAGAAGGCCCCGGAAGGCCGCGTCAATATCAAGGAAGTATTGAGCGAAGGCCAAGAGGTCATCGTCCAGGTCGAGAAAGAAGAGCGCGGCAACAAAGGCGCCGCGCTGACCACCTTTATCAGCCTGGCCGGACGCTATCTCGTCCTTATGCCGAACAACCCGCGCGCCGGCGGCATTTCCCGCCGTATCGAGGGCGAAGAGCGCAACGAGCTGCGCGAAGCACTTAACGGCCTCAATGTGCCCGCCGATATGGGCCTGATCGTTCGCACCGCCGGCCTTGGCCGCTCCAGCGAAGAAATGCAGTCGGATCTGGATTACCTGCTGCAGCTATGGAATGCCGTCAAAGAGGCCTCCCAGGGTCGCGCCGCCCCGTTCCTGATCTATCAGGAATCGAATGTAATCATCCGCGCCATCCGCGATTACCTGCGCCAGGACATCGGCGAAGTGTTGATCGATAGCGTCGAGGCACAGGACGAGGCGCTCTCCTTCATCCAGCAGGTCATGCCGCAGTACGCCAGCAAGATCAAGCTGTACGAAGACAGCGTTCCCCTGTTCAACCGCTTCCAGATCGAAAGCCAGATCGAAACCGCTTTTCAGCGTGAAGTGAAGTTGCCCTCCGGCGGCTCCATCGTGATCGACCCAACCGAAGCGCTGGTATCCATCGACATCAACTCGGCACGCGCCACCAAGGGTGGCGATATCGAGGAAACTGCGCTTCAGACCAACCTGGAAGCGGCCGAAGAGATCGCTCGCCAGCTGCGCCTGCGCGATATCGGCGGCCTGATCGTCATTGATTTCATCGACATGACGCCGGCGAAGAACCAGCGCGCAGTGGAAGAAAAGGTGCGCGAGGCGCTCGAAGCCGACCGCGCACGCATTCAGGTCGGGCGCATTTCGCGCTTCGGCCTGCTGGAAATGTCCCGCCAGCGCCTACGTCCATCGCTCGGCGAAACGAGCGGTATCGTCTGCCCCCGCTGCAACGGTCAGGGCATCATTCGCGATGTCGAGTCGCTGTCGCTGGCGATTCTGCGCTTGATCGAAGAGGAAGCCTTGAAAGACCGCACGGCCGAAGTCCGCGCCCGCGTTCCCTTCCAGGTCGCCGCTTTCCTGCTCAACGAGAAGCGCAACGCCATCACTAAAATCGAGCTGCGCACCCGCGCCCGCATCTTCATCCTGCCGGACGATCACCTCGAAACACCACACTTCGAGGTCCAGCGCCTACGTGACGACAGCCCGGAGATTCTGGCCGGCCACGCCAGTTACGAGATGAACCCAACCGAAGCTGAAGAAGTTCAGCCGGTCAGCTCGACCCGCACGCTGGTGCGCCAGGAAGCTGCAGTAAAAACTGCACCGCAGCGCACCGCGCCCGCGCCAGCTCCGACACCCGTTCCCGTCACTGCTGCAGCGCCAGCCAGCCAGGAGCCCAGCCTGTTCAAAGGTCTCGTGAAATCGCTGGTTGGCCTTTTCGCCAGCAAGCCTGAGGCACCAGCGCCAGAGGCGGAGAAAAAGCCTGCCGCCAGCAGCCGTCCACAACGCAATGACGAGCGCCGCAGCGGTCGTCAGCAGAACCGCCGTCGCGACTCGCGTAACGGCCGCGACGAAGAGCGTAAACCGCGTGAAGAACGCGCTCCACGCGACGAGCGTCCGGCCCGTGAAGAGCGCCAGCCGCGTCCGCCACGTGAAGAGCGCAAGCCACGCGAAGCGCGCGAGCCACGTGAGCCGCGTGAAATTGCGGAAACCCCCGACACTGCCGCCGCACCACAGGCGCGCCGCGAGCGCCCGCCACGCGAAGAGCGCCAGCCGCGTGAAGAGCGCAAACGTGAACTGCGTGCTCCACTTGACGAACCTGCACAGAACGCACCTGCTGCTGTGGCCGAAGAGCCGGTCGCCGAGCGCAAACCGCGCACGTCTCGCGAGGAGCGCATGCCTCGCGTCGAGCAGAATGTTGAAGCCGACGAGCTGCAGCAGAACGACGCCGCGGAAAACGCCCTGGACGAACAGGAACCGACCGAAGGCAGCGATCGCCCGCGCCGCCGTTCCCGTGGCCAGCGCCGTCGCAGCAACCGCCGTGATCGTCAGCGTGACGCCAATGGCAACGAGATCGAAGGCGAAGCCGAGACTGGCACTTCTGACGTTGGCGAAAGCACGGCGCCGGTGAAATCCGAGCAGGTCGCCATTGCCGCGACGGCTGCCGCGATTGCGGCAAACACGGCAGATACCGATACCGCGCGTGACATCCAGCCCGAATTCGAGGCTGCGCAAGACGCGCCGAAGGCGACCGAAGCCGCCGAGCAGAACGCAGGCGACAAGCCCGACGAAACCGTCGCGGTAGCCGCCGAGCAAGCAGCGCCTTCGGCCGTCGAACGGTCAGAATCTATTTCCGCTTCGCAGGCCAGCCAACCTGAAATAGTTCAGACGGAGCCCTCCACTACCGTGACAGCGACAACCGATATCTCGGTTTCGGAGGCACCGGTTAACCAGTCACATGCAGAGGTACTTGAGGCAGAACAAAGCGCTGTGGCTCCTGCTACTGAGCAGCCTGTTGCGGTTTCGACTGAGTCTGCACCGGCAGTCTCGGCCAATGGCCGCGCGCCAAACGACCCGCGTGAAGTGCGCCGCCGCCGCCTCGAGCAGGAGCGCCTTGCCAAGGAAGCAGCCGAAATAAAGCGCGACGCCGAATCGGCTGCTGAAACCGATGCGCCCATTGAGCTGACCAGCCCCGAAATCGTAGTTAGCGAACCGAAGGACAGCGCACCGACCGGGCAGCAGATGACCGAGACGCCAAGCAGCGAACTGGCGCAGTTCGTCGTCGAGGCCGATCAGGAGCCTGACGCGAAAACGATAGAGCCTGCGCATCTGCAGCCTGCGGAAACTAGCGCTCAACCCGAAGCGTTGCTCGTCGGCTCTTCTGATGAATCCAAGAGCGAAGCTGCTGACGACGCCAATGAACAGAGCGACGCTGAGAAGCGTCCCAACTAAACAAAGGCGCGAAAAAAAGGGGATGCTTCGGCATCCCCTTTTTCGTTTCCGCTGTCCCGCCCTGAATAAGGTTTACACCTCTTCCCCGAGCAGGAGAGCTCGATGGAGCAAGGTGCTAAGCGAACGCAGCTTGATTACGCTGACTTTTAAGTAGCAATGCATGGACATCGTTACGGGTCGTGCCAGGACAGTGGTTTGCTGCTGGAGATCGGTCGGCTGTATCAGCGCCTACGCAAGCAATCCATGCAACGCCGCACACACCCGGCCCGCCTATCCAACGACAGACTTGCTGTCAGCGCAACGAGCGGCTCGGCCGACAAACAGATTGCGTTTTCCACGAAGAGCCACCGCACGGACTCAGCAAAGGGATATTGCAGGGCGGCTGGACACTCGTAGAGCGCTGCTCCCAGGCGACTCGCGACCACGTCGGCTCAGGCAATCATGCCCGCTAGATGACGTTTGGCTCGATCTCGAGAGATATGCCAAACCGCTCATGAACGTCGGTCTGAATTCTCTGCGCAAGGCTGACTATCTCGCTGCCAGTCGCGTTGCCGTAATTCACCAGCACGAGCGCCTGTAAACGGTGCACTCCTGCATCGCCTTCTCTATAGCCTTTCCAGCCAGCGCGCTCGATCAGCCAGCCGGCGGCAAGCTTTGTATCGCCGTTCGTTTGCGCAAATGAGATGAGACCCGGGAATCTACCTCGCAAATCATCGGCAACGTCTCCGGTGACAACCGGATTCTTGAAGAAACTGCCGGCATTGCCGAGCACGGCCGGATCGGGCAGCTTTTCACGACGAATCGAGCAGATTGCGCGGCTTACATCCGATGCAGTGGGTGCCTGCACCTCGTGCTGTTGAAGCCACTGCCTTACCGGGCCGTAATCCAGATTGAGTTCAGCGTTGCGCTGCAACCGGAAACGGACCCGAAGAATGATGTAGCGTCCGGACCGGCGTTTAAACAGGCTGTCCCGGTAGCCGAACTCGCAGCCTTGAAGATCGAACTCGACCAGCTCGTCGGTCTCTCGATCAAACGCCGTCAGACCAATGAACACGTCTTTTATCTCGACGCCGTATGCGCCAACGTTCTGGATCGGCGCCGCACCGACAGTGCCGGGGATCAGACTGAGGTTCTCCAGCCCCGACAACCCGAGTTCCAGGGTGCGCAAAACGAATGGGTGCCAAGGCTCCCCGGCGGCGGCTTCGATCACGACGTGCTCGCCATCGTCCTCGATAATCTGCACGCCTCGGCTAGCCATGCGTAGCACAAGCGCATCCACGTCTCTGGTGAGCACGAGGTTGCTGCCGCCGCCGAGAACCCATAGCGGAACATCCAGGCGTCGCGCTGCGGCTACGGCTTCGCACACATCCTGATCCGTATGCGCCTCGGCGAAGTATCTGGCGCACGCCTCGACACCAAGGGTGTTCAGCGACCTGAGCGACCGGTCTTGATCAAGGGTGAGGCTCACAGACGACCCCTGACTTCGTCCACCAACGCATCCGCTGCCTGCTCCGCCAGATCGAGCACCCGTTCGAAACCTTCGTTGGCCCCGTAATAGGGATCCGGAACTTCGTCTACCTCAAGACCGTAGCGGCGAAGAAACAGATCAAGTTCAGCCTTGCTACCCTCGGGGCGCATTGCTTGCAACCGCGACAGGTTTTGACGGTCCATGGCCAGGATCAGATCGAAACGCTGGAAGTCGCTTTCGACGACCTGTCGCGCCCTCAACGAATCGAGCCGATACCCGCGCCTGGCGGCCGCCTGACGAGCACGGCTATCCGGAGGTTTGCCAACATGCCAGTCGTCTGTCCCGGCCGAATCGATGCTGAGCCGATCACCGAGTTGCGCCTCTTCGACACGCCTGCGAAACACAGCTTCGGCCGTAGGCGACCGACAGATATTGCCCATACAGACAAACAGAACCTTCACGTTCAAGCTCCGAGCAGCTTTCTGACACGGTCCAGGTCTTCGGGAGTGTCTACGCCTGCCGGCGGAGCCTCGAGGGCATCGGCGACATGGATACGCTTGCCATGCCAAAGGGCCCGCAACTGTTCCAGGCACTCGGTTTCCTCGAGCCAGCACGGGCCCCAAGTAACGAAGTCGTCGAGAAATCCGGCGCGGTAGGCGTAGATACCAATGTGGCGGCGATACGGGATTGCGGGCGGCAGCGAACTGCGATCCTTGGCGAACTCGTCCCGTGCCCAGGGCAAAGGTGCCCGACTGAAGGTCAGAGCCAGGCCATTGATGTCGCTCAGCACCTTCACCACGTTTGGATTGAATAAAGCCTCGACGTCAGAGATCGGCTCGGCCAGCGTGGCGATCGATGCCTCTGGGTGGTCGGCGAGGTTCAGTGCGACCTGATCGATCACCGCCGGCGGAATCAGTGGCTCGTCCCCCTGCACGTTGACGACGATGTCAGCCGCCGCGAGCCCCAGCTTCTGTGCCACTTCGGCCAGCCGATCGGTGCCGGAATTATGCTCGACCCGTGTCAGCACCACTTCGGCGCCGAAGGACTGGCAGGCTTCCAGAATGCGCCTGTCGTCTGTAGCGACCACAACCCGTTGCGCATCGCTCTTGCAGGATTGCTCCCAGACGCGCTGGATCATCGGCTTGCCGGCGATGTCCTGCAAAGGTTTGCCCGGCAGCCGGCTTGATGCATATCGCGCCGGGATCACTACGGTATAGGCGCTGCTCATTTGTCCAGACGCTCATCCACATCGAGGGTGCGCGCTTCGCTCTCCAGCATCACCGGAATCCCGTCGCGCACCGGAAAGGCCAAGGCGTCAGCCTTGCAAATCAATTCGGACTTGTCGTCGGTCAGCTTCAGCGGGCCCTTGCAGAGCGGGCAGGCAAGAATATCGAGCAGTTTTGTGTCCATGCGCAGTCCTTGATCGCAGCCGACTGCAGCGCAGCGAGCCGCTATGAGTGGTTGGAGAGCAACCGATCCAGCTGGACATCGAACCAGGCGACGAAAGCTGCGGAAGGCCTGGCCTGTACCTGCAGATAGCACCAGCCGGAGGGCGCGAATGCCCGGCATTTAACCGCATCCTTTTCGGTCATCACCAGCGGTAGCGAAGGGCTGAAGGTCAGCTGTTCGAGGCTATAGCGCGCATGGTCGGCGAACGGGTGCGGGATCGGCCGCCAGTGTAGCGCCTCAAGCGTAGTGAAGAAACGCTCTGGATTGCCGATTCCGGCGACCGCATGCATCGTCTGCCCGGCTGGAAAGTGATCCAGCGGCCAATCCTTCGATGTTGCCAGTTCGATCAGTTTTGATGGCTGCAAGGCGAACGCATAGCCCTGCTCAGTGTCCGTCGTCGCGCCATTGAGCAAGACGGCATCCACCGCCTGCAAGCGCTCGACAGGTTCGCGCAATGGGCCGGCCGGAAGACAGCGCCGATTGCCAAGACCGCGAGCTCCGTCGATCAACACAAGCTCAAGATCACGCGCCAAGGCGTAATGCTGAAGCCCGTCATCTGACAGGATGAGGTCGAGTTGCTCGCTCCCGAGCAGATGGCGGGCAGCCCGCGCACGATCCGGATCTATCACCAAGCTGACGCCGGTGCGCTGGACGATCAGCAGAGGTTCGTCACCCGCCTGTTCCGCCGTCTGCTCCGGCTGAACCCGCCAGGGAAATGAAGGCGGCTTCGCGCCGTAGCCGCGGCTGATAACACCTACATTCAGTCCGCGACTCCGGCAATGCTCGATCAGCCAGAGGATCAAGGGTGTCTTGCCCGTTCCGCCGACGGTAATGTTGCCGACGACGATGACTGGCACCGGCGCTCTGTAGCTTGGCGCAGTGCCATCGAGAAAACGCTTGCGCCGGATAGTGACCACGCGACGGTAGATCGCTTCGATTGGCGAAAGCAGCCGAAGAACAGGATGACCGTGATACCAGGCCCGCTGCAGGCGTTCAGCGAATGACATCAGGACTCCGGCTGAGCCTCGACGGTCGTCATACGCAGATGGGCGAAACCGAGCTTGCCGGCCGCATCCATCGCGGTGATCACGGCCTGGTGAGGTGTCTTGCCATCGGCGCTGATGATCAGCGGCAAGCTGGTGTCGCCCGCCGATTCCTTCGCCAGCGCCGCCATCAGCGTGTCCAGGTCGTTCTTGATGAGCGCTTTTTCATTGAGCAAGTAGTTGCCTTCGGCATCGATCACCACTTCGAGACGTTTCTTTTCAGCTTCTTGAGGGGGCGTACCGCTGACCGCCTCGGGTAAGTCCACCTTCAGTTGCGTCTCACGGGTAAAGGTAGTCGTGACGACAAAAAACAGCAGCAGGATAAACACCACGTCGATGAGGGGCGCGAGGCCAATATCGATGTTCTCGCGGGCCTTGCGTCGAAATTTCACGCCTTGCCCTCACCCAGATCGACGTCGCGGTCACCCTGCACCACTTCCACCAATTTGATCGCCTCCTGTTCCATGCCCACCACCAGTTCATCGACACGGCGAAGCAGGAACCGATGAAAGAACAGTGCGGGAATGCCAACCATCAGTCCCGCCGCCGTGGTGATCAGCGCCTTGGAGATACCCGAGGCCAGCAAGGGCGCGTTCGCCATGCCCGAGCCCATGAACGCGCCGAAAATCTCGATCATCCCCAGTACGGTGCCGAGCAAACCAAGCAATGGTGCGATACCGGCGATAGTGCCCAAGGCGTTGAGATAGCGATCAAGATCATGAACGACGCGCGCCGCGGCCTCCTCGATGCACTCTTTCATGATGTCCCGACCATGCTTGGAATTGGCCAGGCCCGCCGCAAGAATCTCGCCAAGCGGCGAGTCGGCGCGCAGCTCCTTGAGTTTCTGGTTGCTGAGCTTCTTGTCCTTGATCCACTTCCACACCTGACCGAGCAGGTGTGGCGGGGTTACACGACTCGGCCTCAGCGTCCACAGCCGTTCTGCGATGATGCCTGCAGCCGCCACGGAACACAGAATGATCGGCAGCATGATCCAGCCGCCCGCTTTAACCAGCTCCCACACGAGACGATCCCCCTCGAAAAAGTGGCGCCACTCTAGCATAGGGCCGCCGGGCCGCCGACGGCCCCGGTTCTCATTTTTCCCGCCAGAAACGCCGTTCGGCGCGCGCCTCTCGAGCGGGTCCGAACTGGCCGAGCGAGACCCGCAAAGCGCCGCTCCGGGCGGTATCGAAGATACGCGCACCAGCATTGTTCAGGCGGTACACCACGTCCGGGTGCGGATGACCGAAGGCATTGTGCAAGCTGCGGGAAACAAGCGCGCCATACGGGCTGGTCGCTTCGATGAACCCGCTTGACGACGAACTGGCGCTGCCATGATGAGGCACCAACAACCAGCGTACATCGAGCGGCATGCCGCCCTGGATAAGCGCTTGCTCGGCTGCTATGTCGATGTCGCCGGTGAGTAGCAGGCGCTCCCCGTTAGCCTCCACAAGCAGCACGCAGGACGCCTGGTTTCCATCCTGCGCTTGTGACCAGCGCCATAGCTCGAAACGCACGCCGTCCCACTCCCAGCGCGTTGCGGTGCGGCACGGCTCGGCATCCAGCGTCACCGGTAGTGCTTGCGGCTCGCCGCTGATGACCTGATCGACCGGCATGCGCCGCTGAATCGCCACTGCGCCGCCCGCGTGGTCACTGTCGGCGTGACTGAGGACCATCAGATCGAGCCGGCCGAGCCCCAACCCTCGCAGCGATGGATACACGACTCGTTCGCCAACGTCGAAATCACCCAGACGCGGCCCTGCGTCATATAAAAGCGTATGGCTGGACGTGCGCACCAACACCGAAAGGCCCTGCCCGACATCGAAAACCCATACGTCGGCCTGGCCCGACTCGACACGATCCACTGGCGGATACAGAAGCGGAATAAACAGCACTACGCCAAGCAACCTGATTGGCACGCCGGCAGGCAGCAGGAGCAACACCGCTCCAACGCAGACCAGCAACCAGCTCCAAGGATGCAAAGCGGGCGGCAACCAAGCGGGCTGCCAGCCAGCGATCCAGTGCAGACCGTCGAACAGAACAGCCAGCAACCAACCGGCGAGCCACAGAATCGGCTCGCCGACAGCCGGCAGCCACAGCAGCGCGGTTCCCAACAAGGACAAAGGAACGATCAAGGCACTGACCAACGGAACTGCAACGAGGTTGGCGAGAGGGCCGCTGAGACTCAATGGCAAGCCCAGCGCGAGTAGCGCTGGAAGCAGCCCCACCGTCATGCTCCATTGCGCGCGACCTAGAACGCGCCACCCGCTCCAACCACCGAGGCGGCCTTGGAACGCCATGATCAGCACGGCAACCGCCAGAAACGACAACCAGAATCCTGGCTGCAGCGACACCAGCGGATCGACCAGCAAGACAGCGTCGAACGCGACCAGTAACGGCAGCCAGACGCCCAGATGGCGGAACCGCACGCGCCACAGCAGCACGAGCGCGACCATGATCAGGGCGCGCTGGACCGGCACGGCGAATCCCGCCAGCCAGCCGTAGCCGAGCGCACCGACCAGAGCAAGACCACAGGCGCACGGCAACCACGGCAGCCATCTCGGCCAGACTCCCCAGCGCGCCAATAAAGCAACCAAGGCATAGAGCAGTCCAGCCAGCATCCCGACGTGCTGGCCTGAAATGACCATCAGATGCACGGTGCCGGTGTCCTGCAGGATGCGCCAGTCGAGCACCGACAGACCGCTATCATCACCCAGCACGAGTGCCGCGATGGCACCGGAGCGGCCGTGCGCATCGACATCCAGCAGCCGTCTCCGCAGTTCGTCGCGCCACATATGGGCGCCTGCGGTCGACTGTATCGAC
>Ga0209971_1000333_pt1 | contig 13030 bp, 14 predicted proteins | sample InoplaM3SAM_FD_187588 | JGI IMG/M metagenome (GOLD analysis project Ga0209971, IMG submission 187588) | Arabidopsis thaliana rhizosphere microbial communities from the Joint Genome Institute, USA, that affect carbon cycling - Inoculated... | ecosystem: Host-associated > Plants > Roots >... | reverse complement strand
TCGGTCCGGTGCGCGGGCCCAGCGGCTTCCAGCTGCTGCAACTGGTCGGTACCCGCGACGCCAGCGCCGCCGATGCACGCACCGTGACCCAGTTGCAGGCGCGCCACATCCTGGTACGCGCCGATGAGGGCAACGACGCGGCCGCCCAGGCCAAGCTGGAAACCCTGCGCGCACGCATCGCCGGCGGCGCCGATTTCGCCACCCTCGCCAGGGAGAATTCGGCCGACACCGCGACCGCCGACAAGGGCGGCGAGCTCGGCTGGTTCTCGCAGGACGCCTACGGCGCCGAATTCGGCGCCCAGGTCGCCGCGCTGCAGGACGGGCAGGTGTCGGCGCCGTTCAAGACGCAGGCCGGCTGGCACATCGTGCAACGCGAGGGTTCGCGCCAGGTGGCCGCGGCCGACGACAACCGCCGCCAGCAGGTGCGCGAGAGCATCGGCCAGCGCAAGCTCGATGAAGAGTGGGACCGCTACCTGCGCGAGTTGCGCGGCGAGGCCTACGTCGAAATCCGGCTCGGCGGCGAGACCGCCCCCCCGGCGACGGATACCGCAGCCCCCGCGACTGCGCCGGCACCCGCCAACGGCGGCTGAGATGACCCGCCCGCGGCTGGCGCTGGTCCCGGGCGAGCCGGCCGGCGTCGGCCCCGAGTTGTGCGTGCGCGCCGCGCAGCGCACCTGGGAGTGCGGCCTGCTCGCCTATGGCGACCGCGACAGCCTGCAACGTGCGGCAGCCGCACTCGACCTGCCCCTGGCCCTTGCCGCGAGCGATGCGCCGTCGGCACCGGGTGTCTTGCCGCTGGTCGAGATACCCCATCCCGTCCCCGCCAGTTTCGGCATGCCCGAGCCGGGCAATGCCGCCAGCGTGGTTGCCGCGCTCGAAGAAGCCGCCGCCGCCTGCCTGCATGGCGCATGCGCTGGCCTGGTCACCGGCCCGGTCCACAAGGCCACGATCAACGCCGGCGGCATCGCCTACACCGGCACCACCGGACTGCTGGCGGCCCAGGCCGGTCGCGAAGTGGTGATGATGCTGGCCAACGACATCGTCCGCGTCGCGCTGGCGACCACCCACCTGCCGCTGCGCGCCGTCGCCGACGCCATCACCGTCGCTGGCCTGCAACGCACGCTGCGAATCCTGCATGCGGCGCTGCGCGACGACTTCGGGATCGATTCGCCGCGGATCGCCGTGCTCGGGCTCAACCCGCATGCCGGCGAAGACGGCCACCTCGGGCGCGAGGAGCTCGACGTGATCGCGCCGGCAATGGCCGCATTGCGCGCGGAAGGCAAGCACCTGCTCGGCCCGTTGCCCGCCGACACCGCCTTCCTGCCGCGGAAGCTGCGCGAGTTCGACGCGGTGCTGGCGATGTACCACGACCAGGGCCTGCCGGTGCTCAAGTACAGCGACTTCGAGCACGCGGTGAACCTGACCCTGGGCCTGCCATACCCGCGGGTCGCGGTCGACCACGGCACTGCGCTCGACCTCGCCGGCAGCGGTCGCGCCGACCCGACCAGCCTGTTCGCCGCGATCGACGCCTGCACGCGCCTGGCGCGCAACCGGCGCCGGGCATGAACCAGCGTCGTCCCACTTCCAGGCGCGATGCCCCGGCGCGCGGGGCGGACGGCTTTCGCCGCGACGCCAAGAAACACCTCGGGCAGAACTTCCTGCACGAACGCGGGGTGATCGAGAAGATCGTGCTGGCGATCGACCCCCAGCCGGGCGATCGCCTGGTCGAGATCGGCCCCGGCCAGGGCGCGCTGACCCTGCCGCTGCTCGACCGCCATGGCGCCCTGACCGCGATCGAGTTCGACCGCGACCTGCTCGCCCCGCTCGCCGCCGCGGCGCAGGGGCACGGCGCGCTGACCCTGCTCAACGCCGACGTGCTCGACGTCGATTTCAGCGCGCTCGCCGATGGCGCGCGGATCCGGCTGGTCGGCAACCTGCCCTACAACCTGTCCTCGCCGATCCTGTTCCACGCGCTGGACCATGCACCCGCGATCCGCGACATGCATTTCATGCTGCAGAAGGAAGTCGTCGAGCGCATGGCCGCCGCGCCCGGCAGCAAGGTCTATGGGCGACTGAGCGTGATGTTGCAGGCTTACTGCGCGGTGACGCCGCTGTTCAAGGTGCCGCCGGGCGCGTTCCGGCCCGCGCCCAAGGTCGATTCGGCGGTGGTGCGGCTGGTGCCGCGGGCGCCGTCGGAGATCGGCATCGACGATCCGGCAGGCTTCGCTCAGGTGGTGCGCGCAGCCTTCGGCCAGCGCCGCAAGACCCTGCGCAACGCCCTGTCCGGGGTCGTCGACGGCGCCATGATCGAAGCCGCCGGGCTGCGCCCGGACGCGCGCGCCGAACAGTTGTCGGTCGCCGACTTCATCCGCCTGGCCAAGCTGCGCGCCGCGATCTAGCCCGCGCGTTCACGCATCGCGCTTACACTGTGGCCATGAACGACCGCACCCACGACAACGGCGGCGACTATGCCTTCGACATCGATGTCGCCGCGCGCTACCTCGACGAGCAGTCCGAGCCGGAACAGGACCGCTACGTCTTCGCCTACACCATCCACATCCGCAACAACGGCAAGGTGCCCGCGCGCCTGCTTGCGCGCCACTGGGTGATCACCGACGCCAACGGCAAGGTCGAGGAAGTCACCGGCGACGGCGTTGTCGGCGAGCAGCCCTGGCTGCGCCCCGGCGACGACTTCACCTACACCTCCGGCGCGGTGCTGGAAACCGCCCTCGGCACCATGCAGGGCAGCTACGCGATGCTGGCCGACGACGGCACCCGCTTCGACGCGCAGATCCCGGCCTTCACCCTCGCCGTGCCGCGCACGCTGCATTGACCAGCGCCAGGCACGAGCACGAGGACATGGGCATCCGGGCATGAGTACCTGGGCAATAGGCGACCTGCAGGGCTGCTACGCCCCGACCCAGCGCCTGCTCGAGCGTATCCGCTTCGACCCGGCCGTCGACCGGCTGTGGTTCTGCGGCGACCTGGTCAACCGCGGCGGCGAGTCGCTGGAAACCCTGCGCCTGGTGCATTCCCTGCGCGCCCAATGCGTGACCGTGCTCGGCAACCACGACCTGTCGCTGCTGGCGATCGGCGAACGCCGCCCCGACGAGCAGCGCAGGGTCAACCCGGACCTGCAGCGCGTGCTGTTCGCGCCCGACGCGCACGAATTGCTGGCGTGGCTGCGCAAGCAGCCCCTGCTGCATGCCGACCGCGCGCTGGGCTGGATGATGGTGCACGCCGGCCTCGCGCCGAAATGGACCACGTCGCTGGCCGAGAAGCATGCGCGCGAAGTCGAGCGGACGCTGTGCGGCGACGGTTACCGGAAGCTGCTGAAGAACATGTACGGCGACCGCCCGGCGTGGTCGCCGCAACTGGCGGGCATCGACCGCGATCGCGCGATCATCAACGTGTTCACGCGCCTGCGCTACTGCACGCCGCGCGGGCGCATCGCCTTCGACGAGAAAGGCCCCCCGGGAACGCAGCAGCCCGGCCTGTATCCCTGGTACGCGGTGCCCGGCCGCGCCGAGCGCGACCTCAGGATCGTGTGCGGGCACTGGTCCACGCTGGGCCTGTTCATCGGCCACGGCGTGCACGCCATCGACACCGGCGCGGTCTGGGGCGGCAAGCTCACCGCGCTGCAGCTGGACAGCGAGGAATTGCGGGTCGTGCAGGTGCCGGGCCGCGACGTGCCGGCAGCGCCGCCGCGGTCACGCCCTGCCGTCACCGACCCTCGCTGAAAAAAGCCGCCCCCCAGCCAGCCAGCGGTTGCGACGGGAAAGGAAGCGACGGGCGCCGGCTTTGCCGGAAACAGGCGGTGGCATTGCCCGGCAGCCAAGCGCGTGGCGGCCCGGGGAACACCGCTTGCAGGCTCCCTGCCCGCGACCCGGCGAAGATCCGGCGGCCGCGCCGACGGGCCCGACCGGCGTGACGGCAATGCCGTCCCCGGCCCCCATGCCATCATTCGTGCGGTTGCGGCAAGGCGCCGGCCCGCAAACGAGCGTAATCCACGAACTCGAAGGCGAAGTCGTGCTTCGCATCGGCGGGATGCGGTTCGCGCGAAACGATCCGCCAGTCCGAAGGATCGAAGCGCGGGAAGAAGGCATCGGCGCCGGCGACGACCGTGTCGACCCAGGTCAGGTGCATGCGCGTTGCCAGCGGCAACGCCAGCGCGAACACTTCGCCGCCGCCGATCACGCACAGTTCTCCGGCGCCGTCGCCATGAGCGGCCGCCAGTGCCTCTTCCAGCGTGGCGACCGCTTCCATCCCCGGGTACGGCATCGTGCCGCGTCGCGTCAGCACCAGGTTGCGCCGTCCCGGCAGCGCGCGCCCCAGCGATTCGGCGGTGCGCCGCCCCATCAGCAACGGCTTGCCCAGGGTCAGCGCCTTGAAGCGCCTGAGGTCGTCGGGCAAATGCCATGGCAGCGCGTTGCCCTTGCCGATGGCGTGGTCGCGGTCCAGCGCCGCGATCAGGCTGAGTGCGGTCACACCGCCACCGGCGCCTTGATCGCGGGCAGCGGGTCGTAGCCTTCGATCGCGATGTCGTCGTAGCCGAAACCGAAGATGTCGTGCACCTCGGGATTCAGCACCAGCCGCGGCAACGCGCGCGGCTGCCGCGCCAGCTGCTCGCGCGCCTGCTCGAAGTGGTTGGAATACAGGTGCGCGTCGCCCAGGGTATGCACGAAATCGCCCACGCCCAGGCCGCACGCCTGCGCCACCATGTGCGTGAGCAGCGCGTAGCTGGCGATGTTGAACGGCACGCCGAGGAAGATGTCGCCGCTGCGCTGGTACAGCTGGCAGCTGAGCCTGCCGTCGGCGACGTAGAACTGGAACAGCGTGTGGCAGGGCATCAACGCCATCTTCGGCAGGTCGGCGACGTTCCAGGCGCTGACGATCAGCCGGCGCGAATCCGGGTTGCGCCGGATCTCGTCGACGACCCACTTGACCTGGTCGATCTCGCTGCCGTCGCTGCCCGTCCAGCGCCGCCACTGCTTGCCGTACACCGGCCCGAGCTCGCCGTCCGCGTCTGCCCACTCGTCCCAGATCGAGACCTTGTTGTCCTTGAGGTAGGCGATGTTGGTCTCGCCCTTCAGGAACCACAGCAGCTCGTGCACGATCGAGCGCAGGTGCAGCTTCTTGGTGGTGAGCAGCGGGAAACCTTCGCGCAGGTCGAAGCGCAGCTGCCAGCCGAACACCGAGCGCGTTCCGGTACCGGTGCGATCGGCCTTGTCGGTGCCGTGCTCCAGCACGTGGCGCAGCAGGTCGAGGTATTGCCTCATGGCAGCGCGAGCATCGCGTCAGCCCTTCGCCGGGGCGGCCGGTTGCGGCTGCAGCGTCGGCGAGCGCCGCGAGAGCCCCAGCCAGAACAGGCCGACCGCGACCAGCGGCAGGCTCAGCAGCTGGCCCATGGTCAGCCAGCCGAAGGCCAGGTAACCCAGCTGCGCGTCGGGCACGCGCACGAACTCGACCGCGAAACGGAATACCCCGTACAGCACGGCGAAGACCCCGGCCACCGCATAGCGCGGCCGCGGCTTGCGCGAGAACCACCACAGCACCGCGAACATCGCCAGGCCCTCGAGCAGGGCCTGGTACAGCGGCGAGGGATGGCGCGCGTAGCGATCGAGCGCGCCGCTGGCGAGTTGCGCCTGCAGTTGCGCCGGCGAGAGCCCGGCGAGCGCTGCTTCGGCATGCGGGAAAACCACGCCCCAGCCGCCTTCCGTGTACTTGCCCCACAACTCGCCATTGATGAAGTTGCCCAGGCGGCCGAATCCCAACCCCGGCGGCACCAGCGGCGCCACGAAATCGGCCACGTCGAAGAAATGCAGCCTGCGCCGCCGCGCCCACAGCCAGACCGCGACGCAGACACCGAGCAGGCCGCCGTGGAAGCTCATCCCGCCTTCCCAGATCTTGAACACCTGCAACGGCTGCGCGATGTAGGCCGGCAGGTCGTAGAACAGGATGTAGCCCAGGCGCCCGCCTAGGATCACGCCGAGCATGCCGTAGAACATCAGGTCGCCGAACCCGGTCTCGTCCACGCCTGGCAGGCGGCCGGCGCGGATGCGGCGGCGACCCAGCCACCAGGCGATGCCGAAGCCGAGCAGGTACATGACCCCGTACCAGTGCACGGCCGGGTGCAGGCTCATGCCGAACAACGAGAATTCCGGCAACTGGAGGGCGATCGGGTCGATCTGGTGCAGGTAGGGCGCCACCGGCGGCTCCGGGATGGGAAGTGCCTATTGTGCCGCGCAAGACGGAAACCCGCTCGTCCGCCCCCACAACGCGCCGCCGCACGCCGCATCACCCACTCGCGGGCCTTTTAGAGGTTCTCTCCGAGAAGCGGGAACACCGGTATGGAAGCCGATGGCCCGGTCTTCGCGGGACACGCCGTGAATCCATCCATGGAGGCTCGGCGGCGGCATCCATGCCGCCGACGGTCCCACGAAGACCGGACCACCGGCTTTTGCAAGGTTCACCCGCGCCCGTAAAAAAGCGACCGGAAAAAACGAACCTCCAAGCTCGCGCAGTCGCCGCCCGGCGGGCTGGGGGTGCGGAGAGCAGGCCAGGGATGGCCTGCGACCCGACCTGGAGACAGGATGTCGCCAGGAGGACGCAGCACCCCCAGCCCGCTGGGCGGTGACTCCTTCCGAAGCCCGCTTCGCACCCCCGGGGTTGAAGAGAATGATGAAGAACCTGGCCCGCTCTGGCCCAGGCTTTCCGGTTCAGAACACGCGCGGCAAGTCCGGCAACTCGTTCTCGTCCGCCGCCCCCGGCGCGCGCGGAAAATGTTCGGCCAGCAAGTCCGAGACCGCAGCCACGCCCTCCAGCACCGCCGCTTCGGCCTCGCCCGCGCGCAGCCGTTCTTCCATCAGCTGGCAGACGCCGCGCCATTGCTCGGCGCTGACCAGCGCATCGAGGCCGCGGTCGGCGACGATTTCGATGCGGTGGTCGGCCAGCAGCAGGTAGAGCAGCACGCCGTTGTTGGCGACCGTGTCCCAGACCCGTAATTGCGCGAAGGCTTCGCGTGCGCGATCGCGGGCCGCATGCCCGGCCAGCACCGCGCGCGCCGGCAGCGCGGCCTCGACCGCGAAGCAGATCTCGCCGCGATGCCGCGCCTCGCCGGCGGCAACCGCCGCGGCGATGCGTTGCAGCACGTCGGCCGGGAACAGGCGCGCGGCCGACGGCGCGAACAGATGCTTGAGTACCCGCGCAACCATCACCGGCCCCCTACCAGCTGCCGGAGGCGCCACCGCCTCCGCTCATGCCGCCACCGCCCGACCAGCCGCCACCACCGCCGCCGAAGCCGCCGCCACCGAAGCCACCACCGCCCCAGCCGCTGCCACCGAACCCGCCCCAACCGCCATGCCGCGCATAGCGGCCCGGCTGCGCCTTGGCCAGGCCGAGCAGCAGGCCGATCACCGCACCGATCCCGCCAACCAGCAGGGCCTGCGCGATCAGCCAGGCCACCCCGCCGGCCGCACCGGCACCGAGCAGGCCGCGCAACGGCGACGGCGCGCGGCCGAAGATGCCGCGCGCGACCTGCGCGACCACGAAGGCCGCGAACAGCGCGAACAGCCAGTCGCCACCGCCATTGCCGCCCCGCGACCGGTTGTCCGCCATCGGCGCGGGCAGCGGTTCGCCGTCGACCAGCTTGGCCAGCGCCGCGGTGGCGTCGGTGATGCCGCCGGCGAAATCGCCGGCACGGAATTTCGGCACGAGGTATTCCTGGATCACCCGTTCGGCGGTCGCGTCCGGGATCGCACCCTCGAGGCCATAGCCGGGCTGGATGCGCACGCGCCGGTCGTCCCTGGCGACCACCAGCAGCACGCCGTCGTCCACGCCCTTGCGGCCCAGCTTCCACTGGTCGTAGACGCGCTGGGTGTAGGCCGCGATGTCCTCGGGCTGCGTGCTCGGCACCATCAGCACCTGCAGCTGGCTGCCCTTGCGCTGCTGCAGCGCCAGCGCCTGTGCTTCCAGCGCCTGCCTGGTCGCGGCATCGAGCGTGCCGGTGGTATCGACCACCGGCGTATCCAGCGCGGGAATCGGCGCCAGTTGCTGCGCCTGCGCGAGGGCGCAGGCACACAGCAACGCCAGCGTCGCGAACAGGCGCCGCGGCATCCGTGCGGTCATCGGCGCGGATCGATCAATGCGGCTTCAACGTGCCGGCGCATGCGCTGGCGCGATCAGCCACCGGCCGGCGCGGGTTGTGGCTGCGTCGGCGCCGGCTGCGGTTGCGCCGCGGGCGCGCCGAAGTCGACCGTCGGCGGCTGCTGGATCCGCTGCTCGTCCTCGACCGAGAAATTCGGCTTGGGCTTGTAGCCGAACAGCTTGGCGGTGAGGTTGGTCGGGAACTGGCGGATGTAGGTGTTGTAGTCCTGCACCGCCTGGATGTAGCGCTGGCGCTCGACCGTGATCCGGTTCTCGGTGCCTTCCAGCTGCGCCTGCAGCTGCAGGAAATTCTGGTCGGCCTTGAGCTGCGGGTAGTTCTCGCTGACCACCAGCAGGCGCCCGATCGCGCTCTGCAGTTCGCCCTGCGCCTGCTGGAACTGCGCCAGCGAAGCCGGATCGTCGGCATTGACGTTGATGCTGCCGACCTTCGAGCGTGCTTCGGTGACTTCGGTGAAGACCCGTTCCTCGTGGCTGGCGTAGCCCTTCACCGTCGCCACCAGGTTGGGCACCAGGTCGGCGCGGCGCTTGTAGACGTTCAGCACCTGCGACCAGGCGGCGTTGACCGCTTCGTCCTTCTGCTGGATCTGGTTGTAGCCGCAGCCGCTGAGCATCGCGGCGATCAGGATCAGCAAGGCAATGCGCATGGGCCGGCTCCGGTAGGGGACGCCGGCATTGCAGCACCGCGCGCGTGAAGGCGCAACAACGAGGATCAATCCTCCTCGAGCCGTATCCGCGCGCGCCGCTTGGCCCACAGGTTCAAGCCCTCGACCATGGCCGAGAAGCCCATCGAACCGTAGATGTAGGCCTTGGGCACGTGGATCTCCAGGCCCTCGATCACCAGGTAGGCGCCGATCAGCACGATGAAGGCCAGCGCCAGCATCTTGATGGTGGGGTTGTTGTCGATGAAGCGCCCCAGCGGCGCCGCGGCGAGCAGCATCACCGCCACCGCAAGCAGGATCGCTGCGACCATCACCGGCACGTACTGGTCGGCCATGCCGACCGCGGCGATCACCGAGTCCAGCGAGAACACGATGTCGATCACCGCGATCTGCGCGATCACCGCCGCGAAGGAGTTCGCGGGCTTGGTGTGGATGTCCTCGGATTCGGGTTCGCCGACGACCTGGTCGCGGATCTCCATCACCCCCTTGAACACCAGGAAGATGCCGCCCAGCAGCAGCACCAGGTCGCGCACCGAGAACCCGTGCCCGAGCACGGTGAACAGGTCTTCCTTCATGTGCGCCAGGTAGGCCAGCGTCAGCAACAGGGCGACGCGGGTGATGCAGGCCGCGGCGATGCCGAACTTGCGCGCGCGCTCGCGGGTGGCCGGCGGCAGCCTGCTGACCGCGATCGAGATGAAGACGAGGTTGTCGATGCCGAGGACGATCTCGATCGAACTGAGCGTGACCAGCAGGATCCAGGTCTGCGGGTCGGCAAGCATGGCAAGACTCATCGAGCGATCATTCCAGGCAAGACGGGGGGTTCAGAGCAGGCGGGGGCCGAGGATCAGCCCCCAGGTCAGCAGCACGTTCAACATCAGCACGAACACCGCGGCCGAGCCCATGTCCTTGGCGCGGCCCGCGAGTTCGTGGTGCTCGGCGCCGTAGCGCTCGATCACCGCCTCGATCGCCGAGTTCAGCAACTCGATGCTCAGCACCAGCATGCAGCTGCCGAGCAGCAGCGCGCGCTCGATCGCGGATGCGCCGAGCCACAGGCCCAGCGGCGCGAGCACGACGAACAGGTAGACCTCGAGCCGGAACGAGGATTCATTCAACCAGGCTGCACGCAGGCCCTGCAGCGACCACTTGGTCGCGAGCAGGATGCGGCCGGGACGCCGCGGCAGGTGGCCGAATTCGTCGGCCACCTCAGCACGCCAGCCCCGGCGCGGCGCCGGCTTGCCGATGCGCGACGGATCCGCGACACGGCGCTGGAACGCAGTGCGCGGCGGAGCGGGCAGCGGTGGAACGCTCGGGGGTCGGCATGGGTGGATGGCGTCCGGTGGTGCCAGGCGGCGGGCCGCGGCAGATGCGGTGATTTTGCCACAAGCCCCGCCACGGCGATGGCCGCCGCCCGCCCCGGCGTGACTTCCGGCAGGGGGTCTGGCGCCATGCGCATGCTATCGGTGGCGGTCGCCGCCCGCCGGGCACCCGCGGAACCTGCATGAACGCCAGCGTCCAGCGCGCCAGCCAGGCCCGCTCCTTCAGCACCGTGTTCCTGATCGAACTGTGGGAGCGCTTCGGCTACTACGGCATGGCGGCGCTGCTGGTGCTGTTCATGGTGCAGAAGCTCGGCTTCGACGACCAGAAGGCCAACCTGACCTGGGGCGCGTTCGCGGCGCTGGTGTATGCGGCGCCGGCGATCGGTGGCTGGATCGGCGACAAGGTGCTCGGTGCGCGGCGCACGCTGGTGATCGGCGCGGTGGTGATGGCACTGGGCTACGGCTTGATGGCGGTGCCCTCGGACAACCTGCGGCTGCTGTATTGCGCGCTCGGCGTGGTGGTGGTCGGCAACGGCCTGTTCAAGGCCAATTCCGCCAACCTGGTGCGGCGCATCTACGAAGGCGACGACGCGCGCATCGATGCCGCGTTCACCTGGTACTACATGGCGGTCAACGTCGGCTCGACCCTGTCGCAGCTGCTGACGCCCTGGATCGCGGCGCATTACGGCTGGCACGCGGCCTTCGCCGTCTGCAGCGCGGGACTGGTGCTAGGCCTGCTGAATTACCTGCTGCTGCGCGACACCCTGGCGCATGTCGGGTCGCTGCCCGACGAACTGCCGGTGCAGTGGGGCAGGCTGCTGGCGGTACTCGCGGCCGGCGCCGCATCGGTGCTGGTGGTGGCCTTCGTCCTGCAGCATCGCGAGATCGCGGTGCTGCTGGTCTACCTGGCGGGCCTGGTGGTGCTCGGCATCTTCGGCTGGCTGATCGCCAGGGGCGGCAAGGGCGAGCGCGCCGGGCTGGTCGCGGCGCTGGTCCTCACCATGCAGGTGATCCTGTATTTCATCTTCTACCAGCAGATGACGACCTCGCTGACCCTGTTCGCGCTGCGCAACGTCGACTGGAACCAGACCCTGTTCGGCAGCCACCTGTTCACCTGGATCCCGGCGCAGTACCAGGTCCTCAACCCGCTCTGGATCTTCCTGCTGAGCCCGGCATTGGCCTGGCTCTACACGCGCATGGGCCGGCGCGGCAACGACCTGCCGATCGCGGCGAAGTTCGCATTCGGCTTCGTCATGGTCGCCGCGGGCTTCTTCGTCTTCGGGCTCGGCGGCGCGACCGCGGTGGGCGGCAAGGTGTCGTCCTGGTACATGGTCCTGGGTTACGGTTTCTGCTCGCTGGGCGAATTGCTGGTCAGCGGACTGGGGCTGGCGATGATGGCGCGCTACGTGCCGGCGCGAATGGGCGGTTTCATGATGGGTGCGTACTACGTGGCGGTCGGCATTTCGCAATACCTGGGCAGCGTGGTCGCCAACTACGCCAGCGTGCCCGAAGGCGTCACCGACCCGCTGCAGACCCTGCCGATCTACACCGGGCTGTTCAACCGGCTCGGGGTGGTGGCCTGCGGCGGCGTGCTGCTGGCGGTCGCATTGCTGCCGCTGATGAGGAAACTCTCGGCCACGCACCGCGAACACGCCGCCCCCGCCGAAGCGTTCGACGCGGCAGCCGCCGGGCGCTGAGCGCGTCGTTCAGTCGCGGAAGATCGCCACGCCGCGGCTGCCATCGGGACGGATCCAGCCGCGGTACATGCCCGATGTGTTGAACGGCATCGCGATGTTGCCGTCGGCGTCCAGTGCGATCGCACCGCCGTCGCCGCCGGCGGCGGGCACGATCCGGTTCACCACTTCCTCCGCGGCGTCGGCCAGGCTGTCGCCGCGGTAGGCCACGCGCGCGCAGATGTCGTGCGCGACCGCGTTGCGGATGTAGAACTCGCCCCAGCCGGTGCCGGACACCCCGCAGCGCGCGTCGGCCCAGGTGCCGGCGCCGATGACCGGCGAGTCGCCGATCCGGCCCCAGCGCTTGTTGGTCATGCCGCCGGTCGAGGTGGCGGCGGCGATGTGGCCGTGGGCGTCGAGCGCGACCGCGCCGACGGTGCCGAAGTAGCCGCCCGGCATCGCCGGGATGGCGGCGGAGGCTTGCGCCTTCTCTGCCGCCTGCGCCTTTTCCAGTTGCAGGCGGCGCACGTCGGTGTCGAACCAGTCGTTGGCGACCCGTTCGATTTCCGGGCGCGTGTCGGCGAAGGCCTCGGCGCCGGCGCCGGCGAGCATCACGTGCGGCGAATGTTCCATCACCGCGCGGGCCAGCCGGATCGGATGGCGAACGGTGGCCACGCCGGCGACCGCGCCGGCGCGGCGGGTGTGGCCTTCCATGATCGACGCGTCGAGTTCGTGGCCACCGACCGCGTTGAACACCGCGCCCTTGCCAGCGTTGAAGCGCGGCGAGTCCTCCAGCACCTCGATCACTGCCTGCACCGCGTCCACTGCGGCGCCGCCGCTGGACAGCACGGCGTCGCCCGCATCCAGCGCGCGTTCGAGGTCGGCGCGGATCGCCTGCTCGTCCTGCGCACTCATCGCGCTGCGCTCGATGGTGCCGGCGCCGCCATGGATCACCAGGGCGGTGCGAGGCTTGTCGGCGGCCTGGGCGTTCACCGCCGACATGGCGAGCAGCAAGGGCAACAGGCAACGAAACATGGCGATCCTCCCCGGGTCATGGCCACAGGATAGCGCCGGGCCGGGCCTATTGCTGCCGCAGCGCCTCGATCGGATCCAGCAGCGAGGCCTTGCGCGCCGGGTAGTAGCCGAAGAACAGGCCGGTGCCGATCGAGAACGCGGCGGCCAGCCCCACCACCTGCCCGTTCAACGCCACCGGCAG
>Ga0209971_1000332_pt1 | contig 13066 bp, 13 predicted proteins | sample InoplaM3SAM_FD_187588 | JGI IMG/M metagenome (GOLD analysis project Ga0209971, IMG submission 187588) | Arabidopsis thaliana rhizosphere microbial communities from the Joint Genome Institute, USA, that affect carbon cycling - Inoculated... | ecosystem: Host-associated > Plants > Roots >... | reverse complement strand
ACCGAGACGACATACGAGGCCACCAGCGCCGGAATCATCACCTTGGCGATCACGCGTCTCGCCGGACCCTTGCCGAGCAGGCGGACGGTCAGGTCGGTGGCCAGAAAGATGAACGGAAAGCTGAACGCTCCCCAGGTGGTGTGCCAGCCGAACAGGGTAATCGGCAGCTGCACCAGGTAGTTGCTGGCGATGATGACGAGGATGTGAAACGCGATCAGGCCGGCCAGCGTGACCCGGCGGACCGATGAAGGGATCTGCAACATGGCATGTCCTTTTTAGGGTGATGGGGTGAGGGAACCCATTCGCCGGAACCGACATGGTTCGGGCGGCGCGCATTCTAGTGGCATTCGTCACGCAGGGCCAGCGGCACCGGTCGGAGCGCGGCGTAGCCGGAGGCCTCGCTCAGCGGGGGCGGATTCGGCACCAGGGCACTCGCAAAGAGAGCGGTTCGAGAACCGCAGTCAGGCGCTTCCCGACGCGATGGGCAAGCTAGCTAGCAGCGGTCGAACCAGGCGAGGCCGTCGAGAAACGGTATCCGATGCCGTATCGGAATACGCATGGTTACCCAGCAGCCTGCTAGGCTTCGTGACAGCGCCGGTCACCGCTCGTGACCGCATCAGATGCCGTCCAAAGGGGAAGAGAATGCTCCAGTCACTGCAAAAGATGCTGGCCCAGGGCATGGACAATCCGATGCTGCGCTTTGGTCTGGGCAAAGGCTACCTGGACGCCGGCGATCCGGCCCAGGCGGCGCTGCATCTGCAGCGCTGCGTCGAGCAGGACCCAAGATATTCGGCCGCCTGGAAACTGCTGGGCAAAGCGCTGCAGGCCAGCAACGATCACGACGGGGCCCGACGCGCCTGGGAGCAGGGCCTGATTGCCGCCCGGGGGCATGGCGACAAGCAGGCCGAAAAGGAGATGACGGTGTTTCTTCGCAAACTGGACAAACACGCCATCCCCTAGCGGCGCGCGCCGTTATAGATCCGACACGAAACGCAAGCCGACCCCTTCGGCGTCGACTCGCATGACTTCCATCTGCAGCACCGGCGCCGGTATCGGCAGGTCTTGCACCTGGCCGCTGACCAGCATTCCCGGCTCAAGCGCCGTCAACTGCGGATGCCTGACATAGACACCACCGTCAGAGAGGTCGCGGGTATGGGCAAAAATCTCGCCAAAGGATTCGTGGCTGATGCGTATCCGGCACTTCATCGGCGCACGTGGATGCTGTCGCTGATTCGGGGTTCCCATGACTGTCCTTGCTGCTCTAGTTGTCGTCAGTACCAGCGCTTTTCGCCGGCGGGGCGCTTCTTGAAACGTTTCATGGTCCACATGTACTGGCTGGGCCAGCGCCGAACATAGCGCTCGACGACGCCGCTCATCGCTGCGACAGCGACCCCGATGTCTTCGTCATACATCGCAGGCGGCGCCGCTTCGAGGATCACCTTGTAGCCCGAACCGTCGTCCAGGCGCAACGCATGGAGAAACACGCCGACTGCCTTGCCGCCCGTCAACATACCGGGTACGAACTTGCTGGTCAGCGCCTGAGTGCCGAGAAAGGGCACGAAAACGCCGGCGCCTTCGCTGGGTTCGGGATCGGCCGGAATGCCCACCGCGCCGCCGCGCCGCACTTCCTTGATGACGCTAATAATTCCTTCGCGGGTCGATGGCGCCACCTTGTTGCCCAACTGCACGCGCTGGCGCTGAAGCAGATCATCCACCGCCTTGAGCTTCGGCGGCCGGTAGAAAATGATCGGTTTGCATTGCGCGCAATAGAAGTGGTTGAGCACTTCCCAATTGCCCAAGTGACTGGTGATGCCGACCACGCCTTTGCCGGAGGCGAGCGCCGCTTCGAGCACGTCCAGGCCTTCGACCTCGCGCACCAGACGCAGCGTCTTTTCGGCCGGCCAGATCCAGGCACAGGCGCTTTCGGTGAAGGTTTTGCCGGTCTGCTTCAGCGTATCGCCGAGAAGTCGCTCTAGAGCGGCTTTCTCCAGCTCCGGAAAGCACTTGCCGAGATTGATTCTGGCGACCTCGCGAGAACGGTTGGGCAGCTTCCACATCAACCAGCCAATCAGCCCGCCGAGCGCCTGCACCGCACGCCAGGGCAGCAGTGCGAACAGGCGCAGAAACCCGACCACCAGCGCACCTTTGAATCTGTCCAAGGACCTCTCCTGCAACAACCCAAAGACGCAAGTGTACCCGCTTGCCCACTCGGCCAGGCCACAGGCGCTAGCCGCGCTAGGCGTCGGCGCTCGCCAGCGAGGCGTAACGGTCACAGCCGGTGACGTGATCCATGACCATGCCGCAGGCCTGCATGAAGGCGTAGCAAATGGTCGGCCCGACAAAGCCGAAACCTGCCTTTTTCAGCGCCCGGCTCATGGCCTCGGCTTCAGGTGTGACCGCCGGCACCTGCGCCATCGACTCGAAATGGTTGATTTTTGGCGCACCGCCGACAAAGGACCACAGCCACTCTGCCGGATCGTTTAGTTCGAGCCAGAGCGCGGCATTGCGCCGGGTTGCCTCAAGCTTGCGGCGATTGCGAATGATGCCAGGATCGAGCATCAGCGCATCGACGTCGGCGTCGGTCATCCGCGCCAGGCGCCGGGGGTCGAAACCATGCAGCACTCGCCGATAGTGCTCGCGCTTGCGCAGCACCGTAATCCATGACAGCCCGGCCTGCGCGCCTTCAAGAATCAGAAACTCGAACAGCACCTGCGGGTCGCGCGTGGGCACGCCCCATTCATGATCGTGGTAGTCGATGTACAGCGGATCGTCGCTGCACCAGGCACAACGCGGCATCACTGAATTCCTTCGCAGCGCAGCGTTCGCGATTCCGCTGAAAGCCCGCTCACCTATAGGCTGTGAGCGGGTTTCAAACCGTAATCGGGTATACTCCGGGGCTTTCTGTCGAAGCCAGCACAGGTGAAATTTTGACTCAGCCTACGCCTGCCGTGCGCACCTTCCAAGACCTGATCCTCGCCCTGCAAAGCTACTGGGCGGAGCAGGGTTGCGTGGTTCTGCAACCCTACGACATGGAGATGGGCGCCGGTACGTTCCACACCGCCACCTTCCTGCGTGCCATTGGTCCCGAGACCTGGAACGCCGCCTATGTGCAACCTTCGCGACGTCCGGCTGACGGTCGTTATGGCGAGAACCCCAACCGCCTGCAGCACTATTACCAGTTCCAGGTCGTACTCAAGCCGAACCCGGACAACATCCAGGATCTGTACCTGGAGTCGCTGCGTCGCATCGGTGTCGATACCTCGGTCCACGACGTTCGCTTCGTCGAGGACAACTGGGAATCACCGACCCTTGGTGCCTGGGGCCTGGGCTGGGAAGTCTGGCTCAACGGCATGGAAGTCACCCAGTTCACCTATTTCCAGCAGGTCGGTGGAATCGAGTGCTATCCCGTCACGGGTGAAATCACCTACGGCCTCGAGCGTCTGGCGATGTATCTGCAAGGCGTGGACTCGGTCTATGACCTGATCTGGACCGACGGCCCGTTCGGCACCGTGACCTATGGCGACGTGTTCCACCAGAACGAGGTGGAACAGTCGACCTACAACTTCGAACACGCGAACGTCGAAAAACTGTTCGAGCTGTTCGATTTCTATGAGGCCGAAGCCAACCGCCTGATCGAGCTGGAACTGCCGTTGCCGACCTACGAAATGGTGGTCAAGGCGTCGCACACCTTCAACCTACTGGACGCGCGCCGCGCCATTTCTGTAACCGCCCGCCAACAATACATCCTGCGGGTGCGCGCCCTGGCTCGCGCGGTCGCCCAGAGCTACCTGCAGGCACGCGCCAAGCTGGGCTTCCCCATGGCTACTCCCGATTTGCGTGACGAAGTACTGGCCAAGCTGGAGGCAGCAGAATGAGCGCACTGGATTTTCTCGTCGAACTGGGCACCGAAGAGTTGCCGCCCAAAGCGCTGGGCAAGCTGTCCGATGCGTTTCGCAGCGGCATCGAAAAGGGGCTTAAGGACGCCGGCTTGCTACACGCGCGGGTGCAGGCCTTTGCCGCACCTCGGCGTCTTGCGGTTCTGGTCGAGCGACTGGAAACCGAGCAACCGGACCGTAGCGTCAATCTGGACGGCCCGCCCGTTCAGGCCGCCTTCGATGCCGACGGCGAGCCAACCCAAGCGGCGCTCGGATTCGCCCGCAAGTGTGGCGTCGAGCTGGCAGAGATCGATTGCAGCGGGCCGAAGCTGAAGTACAGCCGAACCATTCCTGGCGAGCGGACCGCCAATCTGTTGCCGGCGATCGTCGAGAACGCGTTGAATGCCTTGCCGATTCCAAAGCGCATGCGCTGGGCCGCTCGCAAGGACGAGTTCGTACGTCCGACCCAGTGGCTTGTCATGCTGTTCGGCGATCAGGTGATCGACTGCAGCATTCTGGCCCAGCGCGCCGGGCGCGAATCGCGCGGGCATCGTTTTCACAGCCCTGGCCGTGTCTATATATCCAGGCCGTCGAGCTACCTTGAAGACCTGCGTAGCGCCCATGTGATTGCCGATTTCGCCGAGCGCCGCGCGCTGATTGCCAAGCGGGTCGACGAACTGGCCGCCGAGCAGAACGGCAAGGCCATCGTTCCGCCGGCGCTGCTCGACGAAGTCACCGCCCTGGTCGAGTGGCCGGTTCCGCTGGTCTGCTCGTTCGAGGAGCGTTTTCTCGAGGTTCCGCAGGAAGCCCTGATCACGACCATGCAGGACAACCAGAAGTATTTCTGCCTGTTGAACGCCGAAGGCAAGCTGCTGCCGCGCTTCATCACCGTTGCCAACATTGCCAGCCTCGACCCGGCGCAAATCGTCGCCGGCAACGAAAAGGTCGTGCGCCCACGCCTCACGGATGCCGAATTCTTCTTCAAACAGGACAAGAAGCAGAAGCTCGAAACCTTCAATGAGCGGCTGAAGAACGTGGTGTTCCAGGCACAGCTCGGCAGTGTCTACGACAAGGCCGTGCGAGTCTCGAAACTGGCCGGCTTCATCGCCGAGAACACAGAAGGGAACGTGGCATGGGCGGCCCGTGCCGGCCTGCTCAGCAAGTGCGATCTGGCCACCGAGATGGTCGGCGAGTTTCCTGAGATGCAGGGCATCGCCGGCTACTACTACGCGCTGAACGATGGCGAGCCGCGTGACGTGGCGCTGGCGCTGGATGAGCAGTACATGCCTCGTGGTGCCGGCGCCGATCTGCCTAGCAGCGGCACCGGCGCCGTGCTGGCAGTCGCCGACAAGCTCGATACGCTGGTCGGCATCTTTGGTATAGGCATGCCGCCGACCGGCAGTAAGGATCCGTACGCGCTGCGTCGTGCGGCGCTGGGCGTTTTGCGCATACTGATCGAAAAGCAGCTCGACCTCGATCTGGTCGCGGCCGTGCGCTTCTCGGTCGGCTTGTTTGGCAGCCAGGTGAAGGCGGCCGGGCTTGCAGAACAGGTTCTGGAATTCATCTTCGATCGCCTTCGGGCCCGTTACGAAGACGAAGGCGTCGAAACCGCTGCGTATCTCTCGGTACGCGCGGTCCAACCAGCCTCGGCGCTGGACTTCGATCAGCGCGTCCAGGCGGTCCAGGCATTCCGCAGTCTGCCGGAAGCGGAAGCGTTGGCCGCAGCGAACAAGCGCGTGTCCAACCTGCTGAGCAAGTTCGAGGCGAAGCTGCCGGAAACCGTCGAGCCGCGCTACTTCGACAACGCTACGGAGTTTTCCCTGTACTCGGCGCTGCAGCAGGCCGAACACGCCGTGCAGCCGCTTGCTGCGCAGCGCCGTTACCGCGAAGCGCTCGAGCGACTCGCACATCTGCGCGGTCCGGTTGATGCTTTCTTCGAGGCGGTTCTGGTCAATGCCGAAGATGCTTCGGTACGAGCCAACCGCTATGCCTTGCTTGCCCGGTTGAGAGGACTGTTCCTTGGCGTCGCCGATATTTCCGCACTTGGCTAAACCGGTGAAACTGATCGTGCTCGATCGCGACGGCGTGATCAATCAGGACTCTGATGCCTATGTGAAGAGCCTCGATGAATGGATCCCCATTCCGGGTTCCATCGAGGCTATTGCGCGGCTGAGCAGGAAGGGCTGGACGGTGGCGGTCGCGACCAACCAGTCCGGGCTCGCCCGTGGCCTGTTCGATGCGAGAACGCTGGACGATATGCACTTCAAGCTGCAACGTCTGGTGATGGAGCAGGGCGGGCAGGTCGATCTGATCGTGCACTGCCCGCATGGGCCGGATGGCGGCTGCGATTGCCGCAAGCCTTTGCCCGGCCTTTTCCAGCGCATCGCCGAGCATTTCCATCTGCAGAACCTGAACGGCGTGCCGGTTGTTGGTGACAGCCGCCGGGATCTGGATGCGGGTATGCGTCTCGGCGGCGTGCCGTATCTGGTCCGTACCGGCAAGGGCCTGAAGACGCTGGAGGGGTCATTGCCAACCGGTACGCAGGTATTCGACGATCTGGCCGCGGTGGCGAACGACCTCTTGAGAGCCGAACGATGAGCGTCTTGTTGCCCGTGCGTATCGTGCTGTTCTACACGCTGCTGGGCTTGACGGCATTCGTCTGGTGCCTGATTAGCCTGGTCGTGGCGCCGTTCATGTCGTTTCGAATGCGCTACCGGTTCATCAATCAGGCCTGGTGCCGCTGCGCCATCTGGTTGGCAGAACGATTGTCGGACTCGATTATCAGATTAGCGGTGCGGAAAATGTACCAGCCAGGCCCTGCGTGATCCTGGCCAAACATCAGAGCACCTGGGAAACGTTCTTCCTTTCAGCGTATTTCGAGCCTTTGAGCCAGGTGCTCAAACGCGAATTGCTGCGGGTGCCGTTCTTCGGCTGGGCATTCATGCTGCTCAAACCGATTGCCATCGATCGTGATAACCCCAAGGCAGCCTTGCGGCAGGTAGCAAAGCAGGGTCAGGAACGATTGGATCAGGGCGCCTGGGTGCTGATCTTTCCGGAAGGGACACGCATGCCGGTTGGCCAGGCGGGCAAGTTTTCTCGCAGTGGCGCGGCGCTGGCGGTCAATGCGGGTTTGCCGATATTGCCCATCGCGCACAACGCGGGCATGTATTGGCCCAAGACTGGTTGGGGCAAGCGGCCTGGCACCATCAAGGTCGTCATCGGTGCGCCCATGCATGCCGAAGGCGAGGGACCCCGTGCGATCGCCGACCTGAATCAGCGCGCTGAAGATTGGGTCAATGCCCAGGTCAAAAACCTCGAAGAAAATCCCTGAGGCGCTTGGTTGAGAAGGGCGGGCTGATACAAAAAAGGGGAGCAGACCGGATCTGCTCCCCCTTTTTCGTTACTGCATCGGTCAGTTGTCGACGGAGCTACGGATCAGGTAGTCGAACGCGCTCAGCGAGGCCTTGGCGCCCTCACCGACGGCGATGACGATCTGCTTGTACGGCACGGTGGTCACGTCGCCCGCTGCGAAGATGCCGGGCAGCGAGGTCTCGCCCCGCGCATCGACGATGATCTCGCCGCGTGAGGTCAGTTCGACGGTGCCCTTGAGCCAGTCGGAGTTGGGCAGCAGGCCGATCTGCACGAAGATGCCTTCGAGCTCCAGATCGTGGAACTCGCTGGAGTTGCGATCCTTGTAGGTCAGGCCGGTGACCTTCTGGCCATCGCCCTGGACTTCGCTCGTCAGCGCGCTGGTGATCACGGTGACGTTGGGCAGGCTGTAGAGCTTCTTCTGCAACACCGCATCGGCGCGCAGCTGGCTGTCGAACTCCAGCAGCGTCACCTGGGCGACGATACCGGCCAGGTCGATAGCCGCCTCGACGCCGGAGTTGCCGCCGCCGATTACCGCCACGCGCTTGCCCTTGAACAGCGGGCCGTCGCAATGCGGGCAGTAGGCGACGCCACGGCCGCGGTATTCCTGCTCGCCGGGCACGTTCATTTCCCGCCAGCGTGCACCGGTAGCGAGGATCAGCGTCTTGGCCTTGAGCGAGCCGCCGTTCTCCAGCCTGATCTCGTGCAGACCACCTTCGCTGGACGCCGGGATCAGTTGCGCCGCGCGCTGCAGGTTCATGATGTCGACCTCGTATTCGCGCACGTGGTTTTCCAGCGCGCGGGCCAGTTTCGGGCCTTCGGTCTCGTTGACCGAGATGAAGTTCTCGATCGCCATGGTGTCCAGCACCTGACCGCCGAAGCGCTCAGCCGCGACGCCGGTACGGATGCCCTTGCGCGCGGCGTAGATGGCCGCCGCAGCACCAGCCGGCCCGCCGCCGACCACCAGCACGTCGAATGCATCCTTGGCGCTGAGCTTCTCGGCATCGCGCGCCGAGGCGCCGGTGTCGAGCTTGGCGAGAATCTCTTCTTCACCCATGCGGCCCTGGCCGAACAGCTCGCCGTTGAGGTAGATGCTCGGCACGGACATGATCTGGCGCACGGTGACCTCTTCCTGGAACAAGGCACCGTCGATGGCGACGTGGTGAATGTTCGGGTTGAGCACGGCCATGAGATTCAGCGCCTGGACCACGTCCGGGCAGTTCTGGCAGGACAGCGAGAAATAGGTTTCGAAACGGTATTCGCCGTCCAGATTCTTGATCTGCTCGATGACATCCGGCGCGGTCTTGGATGGATGTCCACCGACCTGCAACAGGGCCAGCACCAGCGAGGTGAACTCGTGACCCATCGGGATGCCGGCAAAGCGCAGGCTGATGTCGCCGCCGATACGGTTGAGCGAGAACGAGGGCTTGCGCAGGTCATTGCCGTCGGTACGCAGGGTGATCTTGTCGCTCAGGCCGGCAATGTCTTCCAGCAGGGCGAGCATTTCCTGGGATTTTTCGCCGTCACCGAGGGACGCGACGATCTCGAACGGCTGGGTGACCTTTTCCAGGTAGGTTTTCAGTTGCGCTTTGAGATTGGAGTCCAACATGAGCAGCGATCCCCTTTTTGCAGAATTCGGTTAATAAAACGCCCGGACGGTTCGCGCCCAGGCGTTTGGGCATCAAGCGCCAACTGCTGGCGTCCTGACGCGGAAAAACGGATCGGAAAGCGTCGCAAGCAACGGCGAAGCAAGACGAAATCAGGCTTGGGCGAGGTGTCTACGAGCTGTAAATGACGAGCCCGAGCCTGATCTCAACGCAGCTTCGGCAAGCGCAATGGCTTCCCGACCGTTTTAGATCTTCCCGACCAGATCCAGCGATGGAGCCAGGGTCTTCTCGCCTTCTTTCCACTTGGCCGGGCAAACTTCACCCGGATGAGCAGCGGTGTACTGGGCCGCTTTCAGCTTGCGCAGGGTTTCGCTGACGTCACGAGCGATTTCGTTCGAATGGATTTCGACGGTCTTGATCACGCCTTCCGGGTTGATCAGGAAGGTGCCGCGCAGGGCCAGACCTTCTTCGTCGATATGCACACCGAACGCGCGGGTCAGCTGGTGAGTCGGGTCGCCGATCAGCGGGAACTGAGCCTTGCCCACAGCCGGGGAAGTCTCGTGCCAGACCTTGTGCGAGAAATGGGTATCGGTGGTGACGATGTACACCTCGGTACCGGCCTTCTGGAACTCGGCGTAGCTGTTGGCTGCGTCTTCGATCTCGGTCGGGCAGTTGAAGGTGAAAGCTGCCGGCATAAAGATCATGACGGACCACTTACCCTTGAGGGACTGCTCGGTAACTTCGATGAACTTGCCATTGTGGAAAGCGTTGACTTTGAACGGCTGGACTTGGGTGTTGATCAGAGACATCGACTAGCTCCTTTGGGATTGGGAATTCAACGGACGCCTACGATAACGCACGCAGCTGCATTTAGTAATTGATTGACGGCATAGGAGTAATAGCGGTTGCCTATTCGTCGCTGCCCGGTTTTCCGAGCCCTCGTGTGACACCTGCGTGCGAGCGCAAATTCATCCGATCACGTTGATACAGCAGAATTCAGAACGCGGTCGGCCAGAGCGCTCGGATTGCGGCGATTCCCTGCGCCCCTGCACGAGACGCTTGGGCGCAATGTTCGGGCCCCAGCCCGCCCAGCAAATAGGCAGGCTGTACCAAACCTGACAGCAACTTCGCAGCCCGTTGCCAGCCAAGCGGTTGCGCGTCGGGATGAGTGGCCGTTGCGAGGACCGGCGAGAGCACCACGAAATCGGTTCCCAACTTCGTTGCAAGGTCCGTTTCAGTCGCATCGTGACACGACGCCGCGAGCCAGCGGGCCGGAGCCAGCGGCCGGTCGCATCCGGCCAGTCGTCGAAGTTGCGCGGCGGTAAGATGCCAACCCGCATCGGGGAAGTCGTCCGCCCATTCCAGCGGCCCTTTGAGCAGGACTTGCGCCTGTCCGGCGCAGAGTTTCAGGACGTCGGTCGCCAACGCTCGATATTCGTGAGCCGCCAGCGAAGGCGCCCGCAGCTGGACCAGCCGGATGCCACCGGCCAGCGCCGCGGGTAACCCGCTAAGCAGCTCGCCGGCGCGAATATCTGGCGTTACCAGATAGCGATCCGGCAGGCGCGCGGCGGTAACTATCGGGCTGTTGGCGGCAGGAAAGCTATAACGCGACAGATCCGATGGGCTCACCCAGGCCAGCGGCTGGCCTTCGGCGCCGTGCGGCTCACCGGTAAAAGAAAAAACCTCCCAGACATCCAGCAAGACCTGCTTGTCCGCGTAATCATGGCTGACCTGGATCAGCGGCCGGGACGCGGTCACCACGATCCCCAGCTCCTCGGCCAGCTCCCGCGCCAGCGCGACCTCGGCAGTCTCGCCTGCTTCTACCTTTCCGCCGGGAAATTCCCACAAGCCGCCCTGATGCTTGTCCAGAGGCCGCCTGGCGATCAGCACCCTGCCGTCGGCGCCGCGGATCACTCCCGCAGCGACATGGAGCCGGGTCATGTTCTAGCCACAATCCACAAACGACAAACCACGAGCTGAAGCCGACGCGCGAATGACGCTCTGGCTTGCAGCTTGGCGCTTGCGGTTGGTAGCCGCGCCTCAGGTGCGATATTCAGCATTGATCCGGACGTATTCGTGAGAGAGATCGGTCGTCCAGATCGTCTCGCTGCAAGCGCCGCGGCCCAGCTCGATGCGGATCTGGATCTCTTCTTGCGCCATGACAGCCGCACCCTGCTCTTCCGTGTAGCTCGGCGACCGACCGCCTTGGGCGGCGATGCAGACGTCACCGAGAAAGACGTCAATCTTGCTGACATCCAGCTCCGGCACGCCGGCACGCCCAACCGCGGCGAGGATACGGCCCCAGTTGGGGTCTGACGCAAACAAAGCGGTTTTGATCAGTGGCGAATGGGCAATCGCATAGCCAACGTCGAGGCATTCCTGATGGTTCTTGCCGCCATTGACAATCACGGTGACGAACTTGGTTGCGCCTTCTCCGTCACGAACGATGGACTGCGCCACCTCCATGCTGACCTCGAACACGGCTTGCTTCAGTTTTTCGAATAGTTCGCCCTGCGCCACAGCGATCTCCGGCACCGCAGCTTTGCCGGTGGCGATCAACATGCAGCAATCGTTGGTCGAGGTGTCGCCGTCGATGGTGATGCGGTTGAACGATTTGTTCGCCGCGTCGCGCACCAGATCCTGCAGTACGGGCTGTGCAACCTTGGCGTCGGTGGCGATATAGCCAAGCATCGTCGCCATGTTGGGGCGGATCATGCCGGCACCCTTGGAAATACCGGTGACAGTCAAGGTGACCCCGTCATGCTCGAACTGACGGCTCGCACCCTTGGGTAGCGTATCGGTGGTCATGATGCCCATGGCGGCCTCGGCCCAATGGCTTTCGGCCAGATCGGCCAGTGCCGCTGGAAGTGCCGCTTCGATTTTCTCGACCGGTAGCAGCTCGCCTATGACGCCGGTGGAAAACGGCAGCACGGCGTCAGCTTCGACACCGGCCAGCTTGGCCAGGCTCGCACAGCTATGGATCGCCGCCTGCATACCCGGCTCGCCGGTGCCGGCGTTGGCGTTTCCGGTATTGGTCAGCAGATAACGGACGGATCCCTGGGCGCGCTGTTTGGCGAGAATCACAGGCGCCGCGCAGAATGCATTGAGGGTGAACACCCCGGCGACCGTCGAGCCTTCTGCGCAACGCATGACCACGACATCCTTGCGGCCGGGCCGCTTGATACCGGCCGAGGCGATCCCGAGTTCGAAACCGGGAACCGGATGCAATGTAGGTAGGGGACCAAGACCGACAGCCATTGATGCGCTCCTTCAGCGAGAGGTGGCCTTCAGCCACCGGAAAACAGGGAGAAAAACGCCGCGAGCGGCTGAGCCGGTCGCGGCGTGGGTATTACAAACAGATCCGGTTATTGAACCTGCCCATGGCAATGCTTGTACTTCTTTCCAGACCCGCAGGGACAGGGTTCGTTTCGACCGATTTTCTGTTCCGTGCGCACAGGCGCAGCGGCGGCAGCCACGTCGCCTTCGGCCTGAGGATCCGCTTCGTCCTCGGCCAGCGCCGACACTTCGTCGTGCTGGAACTGCATGCGCCGCGCCAGCTCTTCGGCCTCGCGGCGAAGGCGCTGTTCCTCCTCGGCTGGATCTTCGCGACGAACCTGCACATGGGACAGCACGCGAATGCTGTCGCGCTTGATGGATTCGAGCAATTCCTGGAACAGGGCGAACGACTCGCGCTTGTACTCCTGTTTCGGGTTCTTCTGCGCGTAACCGCGCAGGTGAATGCCGTGGCGCAGGTGGTCCATCGTCGACAGATGATCTTTCCACAGGTCGTCGAGCACACGCAGCACGATCTGCTTCTCGAAGGTGCGCAGCGCCTCGGCGCCGGCCATGTCTTCCTTCTCGTTGTAGGCCGCCACCAGCACTTCGAGGATGCGCTCGCGCAGGGTTTCCTCGTACAGTTTCTCGTCTTCGTCGAGCCACTGCTGGACCGGCAGACGCGTGCCGAAGTCGCTGTAGAGCGTCGCTTCCAGCCCGGCAATGTCCCATTGCTCGGGCAGTGACTGCGGCGGAATGTGCTGACTGATCGCCTGATCCAGCGCTTCGCGGCGGAATTCGCTGATGGTCTCGCCGATTTCTTCAGCAGCCAGGAGGCTGTTGCGCATGTGGTAGATCACCTTGCGCTGCTCGTTGGCTACGTCGTCGTATTCGAGCAATTGCTTGCGCATGTCGAAGTTGCGACCTTCGACCTTGCGCTGG
>Ga0209971_1000330_pt1 | contig 13087 bp, 11 predicted proteins | sample InoplaM3SAM_FD_187588 | JGI IMG/M metagenome (GOLD analysis project Ga0209971, IMG submission 187588) | Arabidopsis thaliana rhizosphere microbial communities from the Joint Genome Institute, USA, that affect carbon cycling - Inoculated... | ecosystem: Host-associated > Plants > Roots >... | reverse complement strand
TCCTCGCTGCGAGCGCGCTCGTCCTGCTCGTCTCGGGCGCGATCCGGTTCGGCGAGAGCCTCCTGGCCGGTCAGTTCGCCGCGCGGTCGATCGACCTCCTCGATCGGCTGCTTCTCATCCTGATGATCGTCGAGCTCCTCTACACCGTGCAGGTTTCGTTCCGGGAGCACACCCTCGTGCCCGAGCCCTTTCTGATCGTCGGATTGATCGCGGCCACCCGCCGGATACTCGTCCTGACGGCGGAGTTCGCGACCCTGCTCGAGAAGGGGGAGGCCGTGTTCCGGAACGCGATGATAGAGCTCGGGCTCCTGACGCTCCTGATCGTCGCCATGGTGGTGTCGCTCGTGCTCTTGAAGCGTCGCCGCGTCGACGCCGTCGCCGATCGCGCGTAGAGAGAGAAAAAACGGGGCCCGAAGGCCCCGTTGCTGCAACCCGGTGGATTCGGGCTCTTACCAGGCCACGCGCAGGCCGAGCTGCACCTGCCGCGGATCGCCGTTGCCGCTGCGGATCGTGCCGTCGAAATTGAAAATCAGGCCTGTCACTTCCGGCGTCAGGAAGTTGTCGCTGTTGAAGAGATTGAAGGCCTCGACGATCGGCTCGATCGTCAGGCCACCGATCAGGAATTCCTTCGAGATCCGCATGTCGAGCGATGAGTACTTGTTGTCCTTGCGCCCGTTGTTCCGGGTCACGATGGTCCCATCCGGCCGGATGCGGTCCGAAGGCCCGGCCACCATCCACGGGTTGGAAGAGGGGGTTCCGTCCGGCTTCAGTGACTGAGGCTGCGCGGAGCGGAAGGAGTACCGCGCGTTGACGTTGATGTCCCACGGGGCCTGCCACAGGAACCAGGTGTTGAAGCGGTGCCGCTGGTCGCGATCCGAGAAGCCGTACTCGGCATCCAGATCCGTGATGCGCGCATAGCGCAGCGTGAAGGGGTCCCGCTCGTTGTCGTCGTCGGAGCGGTCCTTGGAATACGTGTAGTACGCCTGGAACGCGTAGCGGTTTGCCAGGTTCTTGTTCAGACCGACGGTCCAGCCCCAGTACCGGCTCCGGGCGTTGGACGTAACGGTCCAGAGCGTGCCGATCCCGTTCGTACCGTCCGCGCCCAAGCCGGTAGACCAGGCGCCCACGCTCGGGTTGTTGCCTAGGAGCGGATCGTTCTGGTTCAGAAAGCGGGTGACGTTCTCGCCCTTGGCGTAGTTGTATTTCAGGACGCCGGCGAGCCCCGGGATGATCTCCCGATCGAAGCCGATACTCCACGCCGTCGTCTTGGGACTCCGGAAGTCCTTGTCGAACACGTACACGTCGGGGTGATCCGGATTTCCGATCTCCGACGGGGGGATCAGGTTCGGGTACGCGGGAGGCGGCGGGCCGCCGAAGTTCCGGAAAAACGACGCTCGGAAGATCGTCTGGCCGACCGAGCCGTTCGTCGAGCGTGAGGAGGCGAGGTTCAGCGCCGGCACGCGCCCGTAGAAGATCCCCCACGTCGCCCGGGCGACGGTCTTGCCGTCGGCCCACGGGTCCCAGGAGATCCCGAGCCGGGGCTGCCACATCTTGGTGTCGTCGGGGATCGTTCCGTCGGAGGGGAACTCCTGGCCGTCGCGGGTCGTTCCGATGAAAGGAGCAAAGAAGACCTCGTCGGGCGGCGTGCGGGGGTCGGGCTGGTAGATCCCTTCCCATCGCAGTCCGACGTTGATGGTCAGGTTACGCATCGGCTGCCAGCTGTCCTGGACGAAGGCGGCGAGTTCCTCCTGCGCGATCGACTGCGTGCCCGCGTCCTCGACCGTGCGGCCTCCGACGCCCGCCTGCTGCAGGTAGAGTAGAACCGGGCCGGTCACCGTCTGGCCTGCCGGACAGGTTCCGGTCTGCGATGTCGCGCCTCCCGAGCACTCGACGTAGTTGGGGTTTGCGGCATAGTTCAGGAATCCATCCGTCGAGCTGAAGATGAAGCGACCGTTTGCGAACCCGATGAAGGTCTGCTTCGAGACGACGCGGCTCCACTCGGCGCCGATCTTGACTGAGTGGTTCCCCGTCACGATCGAGAAGTTGTCGAGCAGCTGTGTCCGCGTGTCGTAGTACTCGACCGGGATGAAGAACGGCATCCCGAACCGGTAATTGCGCCCGAAGTCGAACGCGGTGTCGGGCAGCGGGCGACCCGTCGAAGTCACGGTCGGTCCGGGGTACGGGCGCGGGCGGTCCTCCCGGGAGTATTGACCGCGCAGCTCGTTCAAGAGATCGCTCGTCAAGGTCGAGATGAGGGAACCTCCGATCGAGTAGGACCAATCCTTCTCGGTCGCGTTCGCGCTCACGCCCCACGAGTCGACGTCGAAGGTGCCGTTCTGCTGCTCGGAATAGGAATAGGCGTAGCGCAGCGTCCCGAGGTGCTGGTCCGTGGCACGCCAGTCGAGCTTGACCAGGCCGACGAACGCGTCGTCGGTCCGGACGATCGGACCGTTTTCGTCGGGAACCCCGATCGAGTTGAAGTAGTCCACGACCCTCTGCTCGATCCGGGCGGGGTCGTCCTGCTTGGTCGAGTCCCCCTGCTGCGCGTCGGCGCCGAGGAAGTAGAAGAGCCGGTCGGGGATGATCCGGCCGCCGAGTGTGAAGCCTTCCTGCCACTGCGTGAGATCGAACTTATCCGCGGTTCCGCCGCCCGAGGACCGGGGCCTGGCCGCCTTTGCCGACATGCTGTCGTCTTTGTAGTAGACGTGCGCCGAGCCGTGGAGCTCGTTGGTCCCGGACTTGGTGATGACGTTGACGAACCCTCCGGAGGACCGCCCGAACTCCGCGGGCGCGCCGTCGGCCACCACGACGACCTCCTGGACCGCGTCGATGTTGAACGTGAACGGGGGGCGCTGGCCGCCCCGCTGCTCGCCGAAGAAGGGGTTGTTGAAGTCCTGGCCGTCGACCGAAACGTTGTTGTGGATGCCCTTCTGGCCGTTGATCGAGAGCTCGTCGCCGTCGGGGCCTTGAACGATCGTGACTCCCGGGGTCAACTTCGTGAAGTCGAGGAAATTGTGGGTCTCGTTCGGCAGGTTCTGGACGGCGTCCTGGGCGATCATCGTCGCGCCCGCGGTGCGCGCGGTTTCGACGACCGGGGCCTCACCGGTGACCCGGACCTCCTGCTGGACGCCGGAAACCTGCAGGGGAAGTCGCAGGTTGACTTCCTGGCCGACCGAAAGGGTGATGCCTTCGCGGACGAGGGTCGAGAACCCGGGGAGGCTGACGGTGATCCGATACGGACCGAGGGGCAGAAGGATTGCCCGGAATCGCCCTCCGGTGTCGGTCGTCTCCGTCTTCTCGAAATTCGTCGCGGTGTTCCGGATCGCCACCGAGGCGCCGGGGAGCGCCGCGTCTGTCTCGTCGACGACCGTGCCCGATATGACGCCCGTCGTGGCCTGGGACTGCGGGAATCCGGAGGCCGGCAGGAACGCCAGGAGTGCGAGCGCGACCAACGTCGCACGCCACCAGGTCTTCGCCATTGGAATCCTCCTTGCTGCAGAAACCGGCGGTGATCGTTGTCGGTGAATTGTTGGCCGAATCTAATCGCCGCGGGAGCGCCAAGTCAACGTCGAAGGGAAGCGAAAGGTCGAGTTACGATATTGTCCGCCGCTCCTGAGAGCTGATTTTTCCTTGACGACCAACACAATCGTCTTTCTGGTCCTGCTCGTCGCGGGCTGCGCGGGGATCGCCATATCCTTCGCGCGCGCCCGCTCGCGCGCCGTCTTCGTGGAGGACGGCTTCCACGAGCCGGGTCGCCGCACGCTGGCGGTCGCGCTCCTGACGGCCGTCCTCCTCCTGACCGTCGCGATTCCCTTCGCCGGCGGCTTCGCCGGCGCCGCCCCGGAGACCGAGAACCTGACGGTGCTCTCCCTGTTCGCGGTCCACGCGATCCTGCTCTTCTTCCTCGCCTGCTACTACGCGCTGTCCGGCCGCCATTCCCTCGTCGACTTCCTGAAAATCCGCAGCGCGAAGCCGCTCGCGGACCTGTCGTCGGGGATCATGATCGGCGCGGCCGGCTGGCTCCTGACGATCCTCGCGGCGATCGGAGCCGTCGGCATCTGGTGGCTGCTCCGGCGATCGACGCCGGGCTCCGAGGAGGGCGCCGGGGTGTCCCCCACGATCCTCTGGATCGTGTCGCAGCCCGTCTGGGTCAAGGTCTCGATCGTCGTCTCCGCGATGGTGGTCGAGGAGCTCTTTTTCCGCTCTTTTCTGCAGACGCGGGTCGGTCCCCTCGCCGCGACGCTCATGTTCACGGCGGCGCACGGCGCCTACGGCCAGCCGCTCGTCCTCATCGGAATCCTCGTGATTTCGGCGGTGCTCTCGCTGACGTTCGCGATCTACGGAAACGTCCTCCCGTGCATCGTGGCGCACGGCGTTTTCGACTCGATCCAGATGTTCGTGCTGATCCCGCTCGTCACGAAGGCTGCGGCCGGCTGAGCCGACCGGGCCCGGCTCCGGACTTCGGAGCGGGGACCTCTTTCGCGAGCCCCGGGAGATTGGGAAGCTCGGCAAACCCCAGCGAAACGACCACGTCGCTGCCCGCCCGCCGGATTTGCGGCGCACCCGCGCGGCCACGCCGCGCCCTGTCGAGAGCCGCGGCGAAAACCTCCGCGGTCGCGGGGGAGTCGAATCGGATCCGCCACAGGTACGAGTAGTCCTCCCGGCCGGAGAGGTAGAAGGCAAGACGGTCTCCCCGCCAGCCCGATGCGGCAGCCGACGCCTCCTCCTCCGGGATGGAGCGCTTCAAGAGGAACCGGATCGCCCACTCCCCGACCGTGTCCGAGTAGAGGAAGCGCGCCCGCGGCGGAGCGAGCGTCGCCGGGTCCGGGGGGAGCAGATCGCCGGCCGGCACGATCCTCCGCTCGGGGTGGAGAATTTCCGAAGTCGAGAGCGGAGGGTCGGTCCAGAGCCGGTCGACTTCCTTCCAGCCTCCACGGATGACGGCCCGGCGCACGTACGCCGTCCCCTCGACGTACGGAAAGAACAGCTGCTCGACGAAGAACGGGGGGAGATTCTTGGGGGCGTTGGCCTGCTCCAGCGCGCCGGCGGACAGGAGCGGAGCGAGCGCCTCTTCGGCCGCAGTCTCCGCCCCCGGCAGGTCCTTCAGGGCGACGCGCACCATCACGAGGGTGGCCTCTCCCTCCAGGAGACACTGCAGCGCGAGAGCCCGGTCGCCGTCGTCCTTGAGCGACTTGAAGCGTCGGTCGAGCCGCAGCGACTGGTCCTGGAGGGCGTGGGTCAGCTCGTGGGAGAAGAGGAGGCGCTCGGAGAGATCTCCTCCCTGGAGGCCTTCGAGCGCCTCCTTCGTTCCTCCCCGGACGACGAAGAAACGGCGCGGCTCCGGGTCGTAGAAGGCGATCACCTGCGACGCGTAGAAGTCGAGGAGCCGATCGACGAGATCCGGGGTCTTCTCGATCAGCCCGAGGACCGACAGGGAGCGGAGGGTCTCTTCGGGAGAGGCCGGAAAGGACTCGGCGAGCTTGACCTGGAGGAACTTGCGCAGCGCCACGCCGTCGATCTCGGAGGCCGGAACGGGTCCTTCGAACCGGCGGCCCCGCACGTCCTCGACGAGCCGAGAAACCTCCCGGATCCTCGCGGGCAGAAGCGTCGAGGCCCCGCAGAGGAGGACGGCCGCGAGGCCGAGGAGGACGGCGGCGGCCCGGCTTCGCTTCACGCGGGCAGGGTAGCATGCGGCCGTCGGGGTCCTCGTTCCCGTTCCCGTCCCGTCTCCGGCCACCCGGGCATATGGATTAAGATGCGCCGATTTTGCCGCGACAGCGTGAATGACGACGACACCATCGTCCAACGACGCCGGTCCCATCCGGATGTCGCTTTCCAGCCGATTCGAGAACATCGAGTTGGCGCAGCACCTTTGTGGCAAACTGCTGGAGGGGAGGGAAGTTACCGAGGAGACGAAGCACTGGCTGCTGATGGCGCTGCGCGAGGCTCTCGCGAACGCGATCAAGCACGGGAATCGTCAGGACCTCTCCAAGCGCATTCATCTGGAAATGGACGTGGTAGGGCCGAATTTGCAGATCTCGATCCGCGACGAAGGGGAGGGTTTCGATCCGGCGGCGGTGGACGATCCGCTCGCCCCGGAGAACCGCCTGAAGACGTCGGGGCGCGGGATCTTCTATATGAAGACGTTCATGGACGACGTCCGCTTCCGTAAGCTCGAGGGGGGCGGGATGGAGATCGTCCTGACGAAGAATCTGAGCTCGGGTAAGGAGAAGGAGGGAAACCGGACATGAAGGCGAACGTGCGCGAGGTCCAGGGAGTTTCGATCGTCGACCTGAAGGGAAAGATCACGATCGGCTCCGGGGACGTCCAGTTGCGCGAGATCATCAACGGTCTCGTGGACAAGGGCAAGAAGAACATCCTGATCAACATGCAGGAAGTGACGACCATCGATTCGTCCGGGATCGGCGAGCTCGTCGGCTGCTACACCTCGGTGACGAACAAGGGGGGGAAGCTGAAGCTCCTCCATCTTCCGCCGAAGATCAACGACGTGCTCACGGTCACGCAGCTCATCACGGTGTTCGACGTCTACGAGTCGGAGCCGGAGGCTCTGGCGACGTACGCGGCCTAGGCCCTCACCCGGGCCGGCGCTCGGTGCGCGGCTCGAGAGCTGAGAGCCGAGCACCCGCTTCCCCGGTGGCTGGAAGTCGCGGCGCGGCGGCGCCTCACGAGGGCGCGTTCGAGCGGTACGCGGTCACCGCCCGCCCCGGGCTCGAGGCGGCGCTCGCGCACAACCTTCCCGCGGCCGCGCGCGGGACCGGTTCCCTCGCGGAGGCGCTCGAGTACGCCGTTCTTTCCCCCGGGAAGCGGATCCGTCCCCTCGTGGCGATGGCGGCCGGCGATCTTTTCCGCGCGCGACCCGCCGGCCCGCTCGCCGTCGCCGTCGCGGTCGAGTACGTCCATGCGGCATCCCTCGTACTGGACGACCTGCCGTCGATGGACGACGCGGAGCGCCGCCGCGGCCGCGCGGCGCTTCACCGGGTTTACGGAGTCGCGACGGCCGAGCTCGCCTCGGTGACTCTGCTCGCGCGCGCCTTCGAAACGGTCGCGCGCGAGAGCGCGATCCCGCCGGCCGCCCGGACGCGGATCCTGGGAGAGCTCGCGGGTGCGGTCGGCGCCGCGGGATGCTGCGGCGGGCAGGCCGCGGACCTCTCGGCCGACCCGGGGGCGGTTACTCTCGAAGACCTCGAGGCAATCCACGCGCGGAAGACCGGCGCGCTCTTCGTCGCCGCCGTGCGCGGGGGAGCGCTGGCCGCCGGGGCGGGCGAGGGGCCGCTCGAGGCGCTGACAGTCTACTCCCGCAATCTCGGGCTCGCCTTTCAGATCACGGACGACCTTCTCGACGTGGAAGGCGATCCCGGCGCGCTCGGGAAGGACACGCACCGCGACGCTCACCGCGCCAACTTCGCGACGGCCCTCGGCGCGGAGACCTGCCGGGCGCTGGTCGCCGAGCTCCTCGAAACGGCGGTCGCCGCGCTCTCGTCCTTTCGCGGCCGGGCGGCCGTCCTGGTCGACGTCGCGCGGTTCGTCCGCGAGCGCCGTTCATGAGCGGGGAATCTCCGCGCCCGACCCTCGAGGAGGCGCGGGATCGGCTACGCCGTCTGGGCTACCTGCAGGGAGGCGTCGCGCGCTTCGTGTTCGGTCGCGCGATGGCGGACGCGTCCGGGCTCGTGCTCGCGATCCTCTTCGCGGGGGCGATCGCGCTCGCGCTCGCGGAGACGGCCGCCGTGGCTTCGACGCAGTTTCGCTACGAGGAGTCTCCCCGGGCCGTCGTATTTCTCTTCCTGGAGCTCACGGTCGTCGCTCTCCTTCCGGCCGGGCTGTTCGCGGCCGGCGTGGCGGTGGCCGCGGCGCGCTCCCGGCGCCCCGGACGCGACGGCACGGCGCTCGCGCTGCTGGCGGCGGGCGGGGTCCTCGCCGTGTGGCTCGTCGGGACCTGGCGCCTGGTCGGGGGGTCAGCTCTTCGACCTGACCCCTCTTCGTTCCTCTGGGGAATTCCGGTGACCGCCGCCGCTCTCCTGGCGGGCGTCACGACCCGCACGGCGTTTCTCGCGCGCGCGTTCGCGCGGTCCGGCCTTCTGCCGGATCGCCCGCGCCGCGCGATCCTCCTCGTCGCGGCGGCCGTGGCACTCTCGATCGCCGCGATCGTGCTCGCGACCCGGCGGGAGCCGGTTCGCACCGCGACGCCGCTGCCCTCGCCGCGCAAAATTCCCGTCGTGGTGGTGGGGATCGACGGCCTCGCGCTCGACACCCTCCACGAGGCGGGTGAGAACGCCATCTCGGGGCTGCTTTCGCGGGGGACCATCGGCTGGTGGCCGGCGCGACTGGCATCGCCCGCGGAAATCTGGACCGACCTCGCGACCGGAGTGCCCGCGGCACGCCACGGGGTGCGCGCGCTCGAGTGGGTCCGGCCCTGGGGGCTGCCGGCGCTGCGGCCGCCGTTCGGCACCGCTTGGTACTTCCGTGGCGTCGGCCTCGCGGCCGGAAGCGTGAGCCGGGCTCCCGTATCGGCGTGGGAGAGGAAGACCCCCGCGTTCTGGGAGGTCGCGGCGTCGGCGGGCATCCCCTCCCTCGCGGTCGGCTGGTGGGCTTCGGGACCCTGGCCCGGCGCCGACGTCGTCGAGAATCGCGAGGTGCTCGCGCGGGCGGCGAGCGGCCTCGACGTGGACGCCGTCGCCATCGCGGAGTTCGAAAAGCGGTTCCGCGGCCGGTCGGTGGCGGCCGTCTATCTGCCGGGCGCCGACATCCTCCGCGAGGACCCGGCGCGGCGCCGCGCGGCGCTCGCCCGTCTCTGGCTGGTCCTCGACCGGCTCATCGTCCGCGCGCGCAACGGAGAGTTCGTCCTCGCGGTGATCGCGGCCGACAGCCATCCTTCGCGCGTTTCGCGGGGACGGCTTTTCGTGTTCGACGGCCGGTCCCCGGGACGCTCCACGCGGATCGAGCCGTTCGACGTGGCGCCGTCGGTCCTGGCGCGGGCCGGGATCCCGGCCGCGCGTGACCTCGCCGGACGTCCCGCGGGGTCGCTCTTCGCGAGCGGGAGCCTCGAGACGACGACGGTCGCAAGCTACGGCGACCGCGTTGCGCCCCCCCTCCCCGCGCGCCGCGACACCGATCGGGAATACCTCGAGAAGCTGAAGTCGCTCGGCTACCTCAATTGACGTAAGTTTCGCGACATGAAGGCCGTCTTCTTCCGCCGCCACGGGGGCAACGAGGTCCTCGAGTACGGCGACCGTCCGGAACCGTCGCCGGGGCGGGGCGAGGTCGTGGTCGGCGTCCGGGCCGCGGCGATGAACCACCTGGACATCTTCGTGCGCGACGGCATCCCCGGGGTGCCGCTGCCGCAGGTTCCGGGCGCGGACGGCGCGGGCGTCGTCGAGGCGATCGGGGAGGGGGTCTCGGGTCTCACCCCGGGAGACCGCGTCCTCGTCCAGCCCGGCCTCTACTGCAACGTCTGCGAGTTCTGCCGCTCGGGCGAGCAGAGCCTCTGCGTCATGTACGGAATCGTGGGGGAGCACGCGCCCGGCACGTTCGCCGAGAAAGCGCTCCTGCCGGCGCGGAACCTCTTCCCGATCCCCGGATCGCTCTCGTTCGAGCAGGCGGCGGCGTTCCCGCTGTCGTACCAGACCGCCTGGCGGATGATCGTCACGCGCGGCGGCGTACGGCCGGGCGACTCCGTGCTCATCCACGGGATCGGCGGCGGGGTCGCGTGGGCGGCTCTCGAGATCGCGCTCCTCTGCGGCGGTCGGGTGATCGCCACGACCTCGGGCGAAGAGAAGGCCGCCGCGGCGCGCGCGGCGGGCGCCGAGCTCGCCGTGGACTACACGAAAGAGGACGTCGGAGAGGCGGTGCGCCGACACACTGGTAAGCGCGGTGTGGACGTCGTCGTCGACTCGGTCGGAGAACAGACCTGGATGGCCTCGTTGAAGGCCGTGCGCCGCGGAGGGCGCCTCGTCACCTGCGGCGCCACGACGGGCCCCAACCCGCCCGAGGAGATCCGGTTGATCTACTGGAAGCACATCTCGATCCTGGGATCGACGATGGCGAATGACCGGGAGTTCCGGTCGCTCCTGGCCGCCGTCGCGTCGGGTCGTCTCCTCCCGCGGATCGACCGGGTGCTGCCGCTGTCGCGGGCGCCGGAGGCGTATCGGCTCCTCGAAGAGGGGAGGCAGTTCGGGAAGATCGTACTGGTGCCGGACGCCGCGAAGAGGGAGTGGCCGGACGGCGACTAGTTTGACGGAGTCGCCCCTTTCGATCCTGCAGGTCCTCGAGAAGGGGAGCTTCACGACCGGCAGCGTCGTCCAGATGTTCGAGCTCGCGCGCGGACTCACCCGCCGCGGGCACGCCGTCGGGGTGGTGTCGCGGCCCGGCGGCGACGTCGGCCGTCGGAGCGCCCAGGAGGGGATCCCGTTCTTCCCGCTCTCCCTCGAGAACGAGTTCGACCTGGCGAGCGCGCGCCGCCTCGCGCGGATCTACGACGAGCGCGCGGTGGACGTCGTCCACGTCCACAAGGGGATCGCGCACTCCGCGGCTCTCTTCGCGACGCTCTTCGCGCGCCGCCGGCCGGTGCTCGTGGTCAACCGGGGCGTGTCGTTCCCGCTCGACCCGTTCGCGGCCCTGAAGTATCGGATCCGGCTCGACGCCGTCGTCACCGTCTGCGAGGACATCAAGCGGATCGTCGTGACGTCGGCCGGGGTCCCGGCGGCGAAGGTGCACGTCGTCTACGCGGGCGTCGATCTCTCCCGCTTCGACCCGGCGCGGGCGGACGGCGGGAGAGTCCGCCGGGAATGGGGGATCGGATCCGACGAGAAGCTCGTCGTCCAGGTGGGAGCGCGCGACTGGAAGGGGTGGCGGGACGTTCTGTCGGCGGCGGCGATCGCGGCGGCGAAGCGTCCGGAGCTTCGAACGGCGATCGTCGCGTGCAAAGACGAGGCGGAGAAGGCTCGCGTGCTCGCCGTCGCGCGCGAGAAGGGGATCGAGGCGCGGGTTCTCGCCGTCGGCTTCCGGACGGACATGCCCGACGTGCTGGCGGCGGCCGACGTCGTCCTCGACCTCTCCTACGAGGGGCTGGGCATCACCGGAACCGTGCGGGAGGCGATGGCCCTCGGAAAGCCGGTCGTCGCGAGCGCGGCCGGCGGAAACCCGGAGCTCGTCGAACACGGCGTCTCGGGGCTCCTCGTTCCGCCCCGCGATCCCGTCGCGACCGCCGCGGCGATCGAGACGTTCCTCGCCGACCCCGGCCTCTCCGCCCGCCTGGGTTCCGCGGCTCGCGACCGGGTGGTCAAGGGGTTCTCGACGGAGGTCCGGCTCGACCGGATCGAGGCGCTGTACCGGCGCCTGGTCGCTACTTCCGGAAGATCGAGAAAAGAAACGAGAGGACCAGCGACAACACTAAACAGGTGACGATCGGGAAGACGAACGTGAAGCCGGGGCGGCGGACGACGATGTCCCCGGGAAGCCGGCCGAAGTACTTCGAAACCACGGGCCAGAGGACCGCCGCCAGGACCAGGACGAGTCCCGTGACGAGGAGCAGAGTCCGGACGGGCGACCCCACGCGCCGATTATGACCAACCCGGGGACCTCGCACGGGAGCTTCCGCATCCGCGACCTGCCGCTCGAGGAGCGGCCCCGGGAACGCCTGGCCCGCGCGGGTCGCGCGGCGCTGTCGGGCGAGGAGCTCGTCGCCCTGCTGCTCGGCTCGGGCGCCCGCGGCGAGAGCGCGCTCGACTGCGCCCGCCGCCTCCTGTCGAAGAACGGCGGCCTGACGGGGCTCGCGGGCATGACCGGGGGCGAGCTCGCCCGGGAGAAGGGGGTCGGCCGGGCGCGCGCCTCCGCCATCGAGGCGGCGATCGAAATCGGGCGGCGACTCGCCTTCGAGACGCTCCCGGCGCGCGACCTCTTCAACGAGCCGGCTCTCGTGAAGGACTACCTGCGCCGGACGCACGGCGACGGAACCCAGGAACGAACGGGCGCGCTCTACCTGAACGCGCGGAACCGGCTGCTGCGCGACGACGCCGAGATCTACCGGGGGACGCTCGACCGCGCGGTCGTCGAGCCTCGCGAGCTCCTGAAGCGCGCGCTGCTCGTGAACGCGGCGGCGCTCATCGTGTACCACAACCACCCTTCGGGCGACCCGTCGCCGTCGCGGGAGGATCGCGAGTTCACGCGGCGCCTCGCCTCCGCCGCGGATCTCGTGGGACTGCGCCTCCTCGACCACGTCGTGGTGGGCCGGGAAGGATGCGTCTCTTTCCGGGAGGCGGGCCTCCTGTAGCCCGGGGTCAGGTCTCCACTTGCCACCTTGCTGCGCTAGGATGGCAAGGCCACCGAGGCGGTCGATCGCCTTGCGGATCAGTGAAGACCTGACCCCTTCCTGTTATCTTTCCCGACTCCCGTGAAGACTTTCTACGCGACGACGCCGATCTACTACGTCAACGATCTGCCCCACATCGGGCACATCTACACGACGGTCGTGGGCGACGTCCTGACCCGCTACCATCGCCTGGTCGGCGACAAGACGCGATACCTGACGGGGACCGACGAGCACGGCCAGAACATCGAGCGCGCCGCGGCCTCCCAGGGCGTCACGCCGATCGGGCTGGCCGACCGGGTGGTGGCTCGCTACCACGAGCTCTGGCGTCTCTTCGAGATCGCGAACGACGACTTCATCCGGACGACCGAGGCCCGGCACCGGCGCGGGGTCGAGGAGATCGTGCGCCGCATCGAGGCCGCCGGCGACCTCTACCTCGACCGGCACGAGGGGTGGTACTGCGCGAGCTGCGAGGCGTTCTACACCGAGAAGGAGCTCGTCGACGGGAAGTGCCCGGTCCACGACCGGCCCGCCGCCTGGCAGTCGGAGGAGAACGTTTTCTTCCGGCTGTCGAAGTACGCGCAACGGCTGCTCGATTGGTACGCACAGACACCCTCGCCGGTGCAGCCCGAATCGCGCCGCAACGAGGTGCGCGCGTTCCTCTCCTCCAGCGCGCGCTTCTGGCTCGACAAGTACCACGCCGACGGCCTGCGGGTCGACGCGGTGGCGTCGATGCTCTACCTCGACTACGGCCGCAAGCAGGGC
>Ga0209971_1000329_pt1 | contig 13093 bp, 10 predicted proteins | sample InoplaM3SAM_FD_187588 | JGI IMG/M metagenome (GOLD analysis project Ga0209971, IMG submission 187588) | Arabidopsis thaliana rhizosphere microbial communities from the Joint Genome Institute, USA, that affect carbon cycling - Inoculated... | ecosystem: Host-associated > Plants > Roots >... | reverse complement strand
CCGGACTGGTAGTAGGCGCCCGACACCAGCCGCGCCACCACCTCGTCCAGCGGGCGGCCGGGATCGGCGTCGACGATGCAGGCGGCATTGCCGCCGAGCTCCAGCACCACCTTCTTGCGTCCGGCGCGGGCCTTGAGCTCCCAGCCCACCAGTCCGCCGGTGAAGCTCAGCAGCGCGATGCGCTCGTCCTCGACCAGCAGGCCGGCGTCGTCGTTGGAGCAGGGCAGGATCGAGAACGCGCCTTTCGGCAGTTCGGTCTCCGCCAGCACCTCGCCGATGATCAGCGCGCCGACCGGGGTCTTGGCCGCCGGCTTGAGCACGAACGGGCAACCGGCCGCGATCGCCGGCGCGACCTTGTGCGCGACCAGGTTGAGCGGGAAGTTGAACGGGGTGATGAAGCCGCACGCGCCCACGGGCACGCGCTTGACCATGCCGCGATAACCGCGGGTGCGCTCGGAGACCTGCAGCTCGATCACCTCGCCGTCGATGCGGGTGGCTTCGCCCGCGGCGATGCGGAAGGTGTCGACCAGGCGGGTGACCTCGCCGCGCGCGTCGGCGATCGGCTTGCCGGCCTCGATGCACAGCGCCAGCGCGAGCTCTTCCCGGCGCTCGTCGAAGCGGCGCGCGCAATGCTCCAGCACGTCGCGGCGCGCATCCGGCGGGAACGCCGCCATCGCCGTCCTGGCCTTGTGCGCCGCCACCACCGCCTTGCGCATGGTCGCGGCATCGGCGAATGCGACGCGGGTGGCGCGCTTGCCGGAATACTTGTCCAGTACCTCCAGGTCGGTGTTGGCGGCGACCGGCCGGTTGGCGAGGTAGTAGGGATACGACTTCTTCAGCATCGCGGATCTCCTTTCGTCACACCCTCGCGCATCCGTGGTCAACGCCCGGTCGACGGGAACATCTTCGCCTGCAGGAGCGGCCTTGGCCGCGACCTGCACTCCGGATCGCCGAGGCCAACCCATGAAGTCGCGGCTGAAACCACTCCTGCAGGAGCAGGTCAATTGCCGGACGCTTCGACCCGAACACGCAATTGTCCGTCCGACACCCGTGCCTCCAGCGTGTCGCCCACGGTTGCATCGGCGACGCTGCGCACGATGCGACCGTCCGGGTGCTGCAGGATGGCGTAGCCGCGGGCAACCGTCGCCAGCGGGCTGATCGCCGCCAGCGACCGCGCCAGCCCACGCAACCGCAACGCGTCGTTGGCGAGCTTGCGCGCGAGCGCGGCGCGCGGTCGCGGCGCGAGCGCGTCCAGCCGCTCGTGCAGGCGCGCCAGCCGGCGCCGCGGATGCACCGCGCGCAGCACCGCGTCGGCGTGGCGCAGGCGCGCGGCATCGCGCTCGGCGCGACGCTGCCAGGCTGCCCGCAGGCGGCGCAGGGCCTCGGCCTGGCGCCGGCACAGGAGCTGCAGCCGTGCCTGCGGGCGCAGGGCGTGCAGCCGCAACGCGGCGCGGTCGGCGCGTTGCATCGCCTGGCGCAGGCGCTGCCGCTGCAGGCCGTGCAGGCGGGCGTCGGAGGCGCGCAGGCGGCGCAGCAGGTCCTCGGCGTGCGGCACCAGCAGTTCGGCCGCGGCCGACGGCGTCGGCGCGCGCAGGTCGGCGGCGAAGTCGGCGAGGCTGAAGTCGGTCTCGTGGCCGACCGCGGATACGACCGGCACGGCGCAGGCGGCGATCGCGCGCGCCAGCTGCTCGTCGTTGAACGCCCACAGGTCCTCGAGCGAGCCGCCGCCGCGCGCCAGCAGCAGCGCGTCGTAGCGACCGCTGGCCGCGGCCCTGCGCAGCATCGTGGTGATCTGCGCCGCCGCGGCCGCGCCCTGCACCGGTACCGGCAGGATCTCCACCGCCAGCAGCGGGAAACGCCGCGCCAGCACGCTGAGCACGTCGCGCACCGCGGCGCCGGAGGGCGAGGTGATGACGCCGAGACGGCGCACGTAGGCGGGCAGCGGGCGCTTGCGTCCGGCGTCGAACAGGCCCTCGGCGGCGAGCCGGGCCTTGAGTTCCTCGAACGCGCGCCGCAACGCGCCTTCGCCGGCCTCCTCCATGTGGTCGAGCACCAGCTGGTAGTCGCCGCGCGCTTCGTACAGCGTCAGCCGGCCCCGCGCCAGCACCCGCAGGCCCTCGCGCGGGGCGAACTTCAGCCACGTGCTCTTGGGCTTGAACATCGCGCAGCGCACCTGCGCGCGCGCGTCCTTGAGGGTGAAGTACAGGTGCCCGGACGACGGCCGCGACAGGTTGCCGAGCTCGCCCTCGACCCAGACCAGCGGGAAGGCGCCCTCCAGCAGGTCGCGCGCGAGGGTGTTGAGCTGGCTGGGGGTGAGGATTTCCCCGGTCGGGGCCGCGTTCATCGATGCAGGATAGCGTAGGGTCGTGATCGGATCTGCGTGCGTTGCCCGCGGAAGGGACATCGCGGATCGCCAGGGCAGGCGCTGACGCTTGCGGTCCGGCGCCACGGGTTGGCGCACGGGGATTGCCCGCATCCATGTCCCGGCGGGCGTCGGGACTGGCCCGCATGCATGTCCGGACGCGTCGCCCCTACAATATCGGCATGAGCATCGCGGCATCCAAGCAGCACGATCCGGGCATCGCCGGCAGCCTCGCCGAATGGTCGTTCGGCCCGTCGCCGCGGCGCGCCACGCGCCAGGTGCGGATCGGCCGCGTGCTGGTCGGCGGCGGCGCGCCGGTGGCGGTGCAGTCGATGACCAACACCGACACCGCCGATGTCGTCGCCACCGTGAAGCAGGTCGGCGAACTGTGGCGCGCCGGCTCGGAGCTGGTGCGGGTGACGGTCAACACACCGGAAGCCGCGGCCGCGGTGCCCAGGATCGTCGACCGCCTGCTGATGATGGGCGTGGACGTGCCCGTGGTCGGCGACTTCCACTACAACGGCCACCAGCTGCTGGCGACGGAACCGGCCTGCGCCGAAGCGCTGGCGAAGTACCGGATCAACCCGGGCAACGTCGGTTTCGGCAGGAAGCGCGACACGCAGTTCGCGCAGATGATCGAGTTCGCGATCCGCTACGGCAAGCCGGTGCGGATCGGCGTGAACTGGGGTTCGCTCGACCAGGCGCTGGCCACCCGGCTGATGGACGAGAACGCGCTGCGCAGCGACCCCTGGGACGCCAGCCGCGTGTTGCGCGAGGCGCTGATCCGTTCGGCGCTGGATTCGGCGCAGCGTGCGGTCGAGCTCGGGCTGGCGGCGGAGCGCATCGTGCTGTCGTGCAAGGTCAGCGGCGTGCAGGAACTGATCGCGGTCTATCGCGATCTCGCGCGACGTTCCGACTTCGCATTGCACCTGGGCCTGACCGAGGCCGGCATCGGCAGCAAGGGCATCGTCGCCTCCAGCGCGGCGCTTGCGGTGCTGCTGCAGGAAGGCATCGGCGACACCATCCGCATCTCGCTGACGCCCGAGCCCGGCGCGCCGCGCACCCAGGAAGTGGTGGTCGCGCAGGAACTGCTGCAGACCATGGGCCTGCGTGCGTTCACGCCGATGGTCACGGCGTGCCCGGGATGCGGGCGCACGACGTCGGAATTCTTCCAGGAGCTCGCCCAGCGCGTGCAGGAACACGTGCGCGCGAAGATGCCGGAATGGAAGATCAGCCACCCCGGCGCGGAAAACCTGACCCTGGCGGTGATGGGCTGCGTGGTCAATGGCCCCGGCGAGTCGCGCCACGCCAACATCGGCATCTCGCTGCCCGGCACCGGCGAGGCGCCGGCGGCGCCGGTGTTCGTCGACGGTGAAAAGACCGTCACCCTGCGTGGCGATAGCATCGCCGCCGATTTCGTCGCGATCATCGATGACTATGTCGAACGCAGGTACGGACAGGCCGGCCCCGCCGCGCACGCCGGCTGAGGCCGCGCAGACCGTCCGCGAGGAGGCGCGCTATGGCGCGGCCTTCCTGCGCGTGCATGGCTGGCGGCTGCTGCTGGTCTTCGTCGGCCTGGCGCTGCCGTTGTGGGCGTTCGGCGCGCTGGTCGAGGAGCTGCACGAAGGCGAGGTGTTCTTCTTCGACGCACCGATCCTGCACTTCGCCCATGGCCTGGCCAGCGCGGGTTTCGATCGCGTGTTCGTGGCGATGTCGGCATTGGGCTACGCCTGGGGCGTGGTCCCGGCGGACGCACTGCTGGTGCTCGTGCTGGGCTGGCGACGGCGTTTCCGCGAGGGCCTGTTCGCGGGCGTCGCGATCGTCGGCTCGCTGCTGCTGAACGTCGCAGCCAAGCATGCCTTCGCCCGCGCACGGCCCGAGCTGTGGCCATCGATCGCGCCGGAAACCACCTACAGCTTCCCCAGCGGCCACGCCATGGGCTCGATGACGCTGGCGCTGGTGGTGGTGCTGCTGTGCTGGCATGCGCATTCGCCCTGGAGTTGGCGCCTGCGCTGGCCGGTGGCGATCGGCGGCGCGCTGTTTGCGTTGCTGGTCGGGTTGTCGCGCATCTACCTGGGCGTGCATTACCCGTCCGACATCCTCGCCGGCTGGGCCGCGGCCTCGGTGTGGACGGTGGGCGTGTACGGGCTGGTGTTCTACGGCACGTTGCGGCCGTGGCAGCCGAGGCCGCCGGCGCGTTAGCTATTCGCCGGGCTTGGCCGCTTCCACCGGCGCCGTGGTTTCCGCGCGCCGAGACAGTTGCGCCTCGCGATGCGCGATGTAGAGGTTGGCGCCGAAGATGATCGCCGCGCCGGCGACGGTCCAGCGGCTGATGGTTTCGTCGAACAGCAACCAGGCCAGCACGGTCACCAGCGGCAGTTGCATGAAGCTGATCGGGGTCAGGGCCGAGACCTCGCCGAGCTTCAGCGCCCGCGTCCAGAACAACTGGCCGCCGGTGCCGAAAACGCCGATCGCCACCAGCCACAGCCAGTCCAGTCCCTGCGGCCAGGTCCACGCGAACAGCGCCGGCAGCAGCGACAACGGCACCCAGAACACGTAGGTATAGAACACGATCGTGTCCGATGGGTCCACCCGCGACAGCTGCTTGATCTGGATCGCGACGATGCTGCTCAGCACCGCCGCCGCGATCGCCACCAGCGAGCCGGTGCTGAAGCCCTCGGTACCCGGGCGCACGATCACCAGCACGCCGATGAAGCCCAGGATCACCGCGGTCCAGCGGCGGCGGCGCACGACTTCGCCGAGCCAGAAGACGGCGGCGATGGTCACGAACAGCGGGGTCGAGTACGACAGCGAGATCGCCTGCGCCATGGGCAGGTGGCCGATGGCCCAGAAGCCGCACAGCATCGAGCCGATGCCGATCGCGCTGCGGATGAAGTAGCGCGGCAGCTGGCGGGTGCGGAACACCCCGGCGCCGCTTCGATGCAGGAACGGCAGCAACGCGGCCAGCCCGAACAGGTTGCGGAAGAACGCGATCTCGAAGGTCGACAGGGTCGCCGAAGCCAGCCGGATGGTGACCGCCATCAGGCCGAAGAACATCGTGCTGGCCAGCATCAGCGTGGCGGCGCGCAGGAACGGCGCGGGTTGCGCAGGCGCCGGCACCGGGGCGCTCACCACTGCGCGCCGACGATCCGCGGCTCGGGTTCCAGCGCCACGCCGAAACGTTCGCGCACCGAGGCCGCGATCCGCCGCGCCAGGTCCAGCAGCTGCGCGCCGCTGGCCTGGCCATGGTTGACCAGCACCAGCGCGTGCGTCGCGGCGACGCCGGCATCGCCGTCGCGGTGGCCCTTCCAGCCGCAGGCATCGATCAGCCATGCGGCCGAGAGCTTGCGCGAGGTTTCGTCGCCGCCGCGGAACACCGGCAGCGCGGAGTGCGCGGCCTTGAGCGCCTCGGCCTGCGCGGCCGCCACGATCGGGTTCTTGAAGAAACTGCCGGCATTGCCGAGCACGGCCGGATCGGGCAGCTTGCGGCGGCGGATGCGGCACACGGCCTCGGCCACCTGCGAGGGGCGCACGGCGTCGGCTGCCGCCGGATCGACGCCGATCGCGGCCAGTTCGTCGCCCAGTCCGGCGTAATCCAGCCGCAGCGCAGGCGTGCGCGACAGTGCGAATTCGACCGCGGTCACCACGAAACGCTCCGGTTCGCGCTTGAACAGGCTGTCGCGGTACGCGAACGCGCACTCGTCCGCGGACAGCCTGCGCAGCACGCCGCTGCCGCGCTCGAAGGCCTCCACCGCATGCACGTGCTCGCGCACCTCCACGCCGTAGGCGCCGATGTTCTGGATCGGCGCCGCGCCGACGGTGCCGGGGATCAGCGCCAGGTTCTCCAGTCCGGCCAGGCCATGGCCCAGGGTCCACAGCACCAACGCATGCCATTCGACGCCCGCATCGGCGCGGACGATCGCCGTCCCGTCGTGTTCCTCGAGGATCTCGATTTTCTGCGCGCCCAGCGCCAGCACCGCGCCGGGCGGATCGCCGGCGAACAACAGGTTGCTGCCGCCGCCGAGCACCAGCACCGGCCCATCGCGCAACATCGCGTAACCGAACAGTTCCGGCAGCGCGGCGGCATCGGCCAGCTCCACCAGCAGCGGCGCGCGCGCCTGCACCCCGAAGGTGTTGCGCGCGTCCAGGCGCGCGTTCTCGATCAACCGGAAGTGCGCCATGGAAGCTGGTTCAGCCATCTGGCGGCAGGTTGCCGCGGCTGGGGGCTTCCTTGCGCCGGCGCATCGCCTCGACGCATTCGCCGATCAGCACCGGGCCGCGATAGACCAGCCCGGTGTAGAGCTGCACCAGCGACGCGCCGGCGGCCATCTTCTTGGCCGCGTCGGCGCCGGTCATGATGCCGCCGACGCCGACCAGCGGGATCGACTCGGGCAGCCGCGTGCGCAGCATGCGCAGCACCGCGGTCGACTTGTCCATCAGCGGCGCGCCGGACAGGCCGCCGGCGGCGCGCGCCAGCGGATGCTCCTGCACCGCGATCCGCGACACCGTGGTGTTGGTGGCGATGACTCCATCGACCTGCAGGTCGCCGAGCACGCGGCCGGCGGCGTCGATGTCGTCGTCGGACAGGTCGGGGGCGACCTTGACCAGCATCGGCACGCGCTTGCCGTGCTGCGCGCCCAGTCGCTCCTGCGCCTCGCGCAGGATGGACACCAGCCGCCGCAGCGCCTGTTCCTCCTGCAGTTCGCGCAGGCCGGCGGTGTTGGGCGAGGAGATGTTGACGGTGATGTAGTCGGCCAGCGGATACACGCGCTCCAGGCAGAACAGGTAGTCGGACTCGGCCGACTCGTTCGGCGTGTCCTTGTTCCTGCCGATGTTGATGCCGAGCAGGCCGCCCTTGCGTTGCGCGCGTTCGACGTTGCGCACCAGCGCATCGACGCCGTCGTTGTTGAAGCCCAGGCGGTTGATGATGGCGCGGTGCTGCGGCAGCCGGAACATGCGCGGCTTCGGGTTGCCGGGCTGCGGCCGCGGCGTCACCGTGCCGACTTCGACGAAGCCGAAGCCCAGCGACAGCAGCGCATCGACATGGGCGCCGTTCTTGTCGAGCCCGGCCGCCAGGCCGACCGGGTTCGGGAACACCAGCCCCAGTACCTTGGTCGGCAGCGGGTTCGGCCGCGCCGCGAGCAGCGGGTTGAGCCCGCAGCGGTACGCGCCCTCCAGTGCCGACAGCCCGAGCGCGTGCGCGCGCTCGGGGTCCATGCCGAACAGGAACGGGCGGGCGAGGCCGTACATCAGCCGTCGCCACCGATCGGCCGGTACCGTGGAAACCGCACCTTCGAAACCCGAATCTCCATTTCCGGATCCGGCCTTCAGAGGTCGAACTTGATGCCCTGCGCCAGCGGCAGCGAATCGGAATAGTTGATGGTGTTGGTCTGCCGGCGCATGTAGGCGCGCCACGCATCGGAGCCCGACTCGCGGCCGCCGCCGGTCTCCTTTTCGCCGCCGAACGCGCCGCCGATCTCGGCGCCCGAGGTGCCGATGTTGACGTTGGCGATGCCGCAGTCCGAGCCCGCCGCGGACAGGAACTTCTCCGCCGCCTTCAGGTTGTTGGTGAAGATCGACGACGACAGCCCCTGCGGCACGTCGTTCTGCATGTGGATCGCGTCGTCGAGGTCGCGGTACTTCATCACGTACAGGATCGGCGCGAAGGTCTCGGTCTGCACCACCTCGGCGTCGTTGGCAAGGCCGGTGACGATCGCCGGGAGCACGAAGTTGCCCTTGCGCTCGATCGCGGCGCCGCCGGTCTCGACCTTGCCGCCGGCCGCCTTCGCCCTGGCGATCGCGTCGAGGTAGGCCTGCACCGCGTCCTGGCTGTTGAGCGGCCCCATCAGGTTCCTGGGGTCGGTGGGGTCGCCGATCTTGCCTTCGACCTGCTTGTACGCCGCGACCAGCTTGCCGAGCACGTCGGAATGGATCGATTCGTGCACGAACAGGCGGCGGGTGGTGGTGCAGCGCTGGCCGGCGGTGCCGACCGCGCCGAACACGATGCCCGGGATCGCCAGCTTCAGGTCCGCGGTCTCGTCGAGGATGATCGCGTTGTTGCCGCCGAGCTCCAGCAGCGAGCGGCCCATGCGCCGCGCGACGCGCTCGCCGACCATCCGGCCGACCTTGGTCGAGCCGGTGAACGAGACCAGCGCGATCCGCCTGTCGTCGACGAAGCTCGAGGCCAACTCGGTGCCGGCGTCGTTGAACAGGAAGAACAGGTCGGGGAAGCCGCCCTTCTTCAGCGCCTCGTTGCAGATGCGCAGCGACGCGATCGCCGACAGCGGCACCTTGGGCGAGGGCTTCCAGATCGAGATGTCGCCGCACACCGCCGCGACGAAGCTGTTCCAGGCCCAGACCGCGACCGGGAAGTTGAATGCCGAGATGATCCCGACCAGGCCCAGCGGGTGCCACTGTTCGTACATGCGGTGGCCGGGGCGCTCGGAATGCATGGTCAGGCCGTACAGCTGGCGCGAGAGGCCGACGGCGAAGTCGCCGATGTCGATCATCTCCTGCACCTCGCCGTCGCCCTCGGGCTTGGACTTGCCCATCTCCAGCGCCACCAGCGAGCCCAGCGCGTCCTTGTGCGCGCGCAGCGCGTCGGCGCACAGGCGGATCGCCTCGCCGCGGCGCGGCGCCGGGGTCGTGCGCCAGACCTTGAACGCGGCCTGGGCGCGCTCGACGATGGTGTCGTAGTCGTCCTGGGAGGACGCCTGCACCCGCGCCAGCACCGTGCCGTCGGTCGGGTTCACCGGCTCCAGCACGCCGGCATCGGAGGTCCGGGACCATTCGCCGTTGCCGAGGAAGGTGCCGGATTCGTTGTCGCCGAGGCCGAGCGCGGTAAGGACGGGGTGGGTCATGTCGAAACTCCGGGGGATGTGGCTTGTGCGGTTCGCGCGGGGCACGAATGCTTCGGGGGTAGGGTGGGTCTGGCGGCCCCGGCGCGATTCGAACGCACGACCTGTCCCTTAGGAGGGGACCGCTCTATCCAGCTGAGCTACGGGGCCAGAACCCGGCGATTTTCGCACGAGCGTCCGTGCCGGGACAGCATCGCGGCTTGCGGCGTGCGCGGCATGCTCCATTTCAGGGGTTTTCCATGGTCGCGCCGGCGACCTGCGTCGCCAGGCCGCCGGAAGGCCCCGGCATGGCTGGCCTCTCAGGGCTGCGCCGCGTCATTGCGCGACTGCCGCACCACCACGCTGGTGGCGGTCAGGTCCGCGCTGACGTTGCCGACGGTGGCGAACACGTCCGGGATGGTGTCCACGGCCAGCAGCAACCCGAGCGGCCCCGGCGGCAGGCCCATCGCGGTGGTCACCGGCAGGTTGGTGGCCATGAAGCTCACCTGGCCGGGCAGGCCCACCGAACCCATGCTGATCAGCACCGACAGCACCGCACCGGTGGCCAGCTGGGTCGCGGTGAGGTCGACCCCGAACGCCCAGGCGATGAAGCAGGCGGTGGCCATGTACTGGATCGGGCTGGTGATGCGGAACAGCGACACCGCCATCGGCAGCACCAGCGAAGCGACCTGCCGCGGATAACCGAGCTGGCGGTCGGCGCTCTGCAGCATCGCCGGCAGCGAGGCCAGCGAGGACTGGGTGCTGGCCGCGACCACCTGCGCCGGCACCAGCCCGGCGATGAAGCGGCGCAGGCGCTCGCCGCCCCACAGCACCGCCAGCGGCAGCATCATCACCGTGGCCGCGAGGTAGAGCAGGCATTCGAGCAGGATGTAGACGCCCAGCGCGCTGATCATGCCCAGCCCGGCCCGCGCGCATACCGCCAGGATCAGCGCGAACACGCCGGCCGGCGCCGCCCACAGCACCCAGCGCACGACCACGATCATGGCGTCGGCGATCGCCTGGAAGAAGTCGACCATCTTCGCGCGGTGGTCGGCGCCGATCCTGGTCAGCGCGAAGCCGAAGAACAGCGCGAACACCACCAGCGGCAGCATCGCGCTCTGCGCGGCGGCGGCGATCGCATTGCTGGGGATCATCGCGGTCAGCGAATCGGCCCAGTTGGCCGGCGCCGTGACCGTCGCGGCGGTGCCGGACGCGCCATGCAGGGCCGCGGCCAGGCCCGGGTCCGGGGCCAGCAGCGACAGCGCCAGGGGCGCCACCAGCGCGGTGAATGCCGCAGCGCCCGACAGGATCAGCAGGAAGACGACGATCGCGCGCCGCGCGGTGCGGCCGGAACTGGCGGCGTCGCTGGCGGTGTTGACGCCGACGATCACCAGCGCCAGCACCAGCGGCACCACCGTCATCTGCAGCGCGTTGAGCCAGAGCTTGCCGAACGGCTGCACGATGTCGGCCACCTGGACGCCCAGCGCGGGATCCAGCCACGCCAGCAGCAGGCCGATCAATGCGCCTGAGGCCAGGCCGGTGAGGATGCGGGCGGTCGCGCTCATTCTTGCGGCTCCAGTGCCGGCAGTTGCCATGCGTGTTGCAGGCGTCGGTATTCGGCCTGCGGCAGCAGCACGAACACCGGCTGCCGCTTCGGCTCCAGCCACGCCAGCAGCGCCTGCATCGTCCCGGCCTGCATCGCGGTGCAGCCGGCGGTGGCGGTGTCCGGCGATTTCCACAGGTGCGCGAAGATGCAACTGCCTGCCATCGGCAGCGCCTTGGGGTTGTGTTCGATCACGAAGCCGAGGCGATAGCGCTGGTCGCCGCCGGCATGCAGGTCGCGACGCATCGGTTCGGTGGACCCCCGGACCGCATCGGCGCCGACGTCAGCGGCGTCGACGATGCGGTTGTACAGCGGCGAACCGCTCACGTCGATGCAGTAATCCGATGCGCCCATCGCCGCATAGGGCAGGGCGGTGGTGGCGGTCGCGGCATAACCGAAGGCTTCGCCGATCGCGAACACGCCCGCCGGGCTGCGGCCGTCGCCTTCGCGCTTCAGCGGGCCGGCGTCGCCGGCGGGGATGTCGTGCAGGCCGATGCCCCAGGCCGCGCCGGTGCGGCCGATCACCACCGGGCGCGCGCCGCCGGCTTCGCGCCATGCCTCGTCGTCGCCGCGCTCGAACGTGCGCAGCTGGCCATGGACGTCGTCCCAGCCGCCGGTGGTGACCACGACCATCTGCCGCGCGTGCTGCCAGCGCGTCGCGTTGCCGGCGTCGGGGGGCGCGTGCACACAGGAGGCGAGGGCGAGCACGGCGGCGGCAAGCAGGAGTCGAGGCATCGGCAATCCCGGGTGGCGCCGGGCAATGCCCGGCTTGGCGTCAGGGTTCGAGCAGCGGCTGGATCCGCTCGAGGTTGGCCAGCAGGCTGGCATGGCGCTCGCCGTCGGCTTCGCACAGGGTCACGAACAGGCCGTCGAGCAGGTGCTGCAGCGCCGAATGGTAGAGCAGCGGCTCGATGTGCGCGCGCTCGTCGTGCGCCGATACCAATAGCGCGATGTCGGCATTCGCGCGCAGCGCATTGGAGGTATGGCGGGTGACGGTGATGACGCGACCGCGCTGCTCGCGGAAGTAGCGGCAGATCTGGCACAGCGCCGGCTGCTTGCCGTGCTCGGAGAACACCAGCAGCACGTCGCCGGGGCCGGCCGCCGACATGCTCGCGGTCATGTGCGCGGTGTCGAAGTTGTGCACGCTCAGGATCCCGAGCAGCGACAGCTTCAGCGAGAACGCGCGGGCGTGGATGTCGTCCTCGCCCAGGCCGATGATGAACACCTTGCCGGCGGCGGCGATCGCCATGGCCGCGGCCTCGATCGCCTCGGGCGGGTTGATCAGGCGGGTGGCTTCCTCGGCCTCGGACTTGCGCCGCCACAGGCTGGAGGCCAGGGTCGACTTGCGGTCGTGCGGGGCAGCCTCGGCCGTGATCGCGCCGTGGCCGTTGTCGGCGCGCACCAGCGCCTCGCTGATCGAGAACTTCAGGTCGGGGTAGCCCTTGAAGCCGAGCTTCTGGCAGAACTTGACCACGCTCGACTGGCTGATGCCCACGGCGTTGGCCAGCTGCTGCGAGGAGTAGTCGCGCAGCAGTTGCGCGTTCTCGAGCACGAAATCGGCGATCCGGCGCTCGATCGCCGACATCCGGTCGCGCTCGGAGCGGATCTTGACCAGCGCCGACATCGGCAGGGCCCTCAGGCGGCCTGGTCGTCGGCGATCGGGACCAGGCCGCGGATTTCGCGGATCCCCAGTCCCGGCGCATCGGTGACGGTGATCTCCGACTCGTTGAAGATCACCCCGCCCGTGACCGGGTCGTACTGGCACAGCGACGGCCCGTCGAGGTCGACCTTGGTGATCACGTCGGACTTGGCCACCGCCAGGTGCACCGCCGCGGCCACCCCGATGCTGCCTTCCAGCATGCAGCCGATCATGCATTCGACCCCGTGCATGCCGCAGATGTCGGCGATCCGCACCGCGTTGGAGATGCCGCCGGTCTTCATCAGCTTGATGTTGACGATGTCGGCCGCGCGCATCCGGATCAGCTCGATCACTTCCATCGGGCCGAACACGCTCTCGTCGGCCATCACCGGGGTGTGCACCCGCTCGGTGACGTAGCGCAGGCCCTCCAGGTCGTAGGCCTTGACCGGCTGTTCGACCAACTCGAGCTTGACGCCGGCATCCTCGAGCGTCTGCAGCGCGTACACCGCCTGCTTGGCGCTCCAGCCCTGGTTGGCGTCCAGCCGCAGCAGGGCGCGGCCCTCGACCGCGGCGTGGATCGCCTTGGTGCGTTCGATGTCGACCCCGATGTCCTTGCCGACCTTGATCTTGAGCGACTCGAAGCCGCGTTCCAC
>Ga0209971_1000324_pt1 | contig 13183 bp, 10 predicted proteins | sample InoplaM3SAM_FD_187588 | JGI IMG/M metagenome (GOLD analysis project Ga0209971, IMG submission 187588) | Arabidopsis thaliana rhizosphere microbial communities from the Joint Genome Institute, USA, that affect carbon cycling - Inoculated... | ecosystem: Host-associated > Plants > Roots >... | reverse complement strand
GACCGCGGACCTCGTGACCGGCGTGGTGCGGCTCTACGCCTACGCCCCGCAGCTCGCCGCGATGCTGCCGATGACCATCGCCCGGGCCGCGGCCGGTGATGCCGAGCTCCTCATGGCACAGGCGCGCATGATCGACGACCTGGTGGGCGAGCAGATCTCCATGGGGCTGCAGCTCTCGGTGACATGCGCCGAGGACGCGCCCTTGCTCGATGAGAACCCCGGCGATGCCGATACGCTGCTCGGTAGCGGGTTCGTGGCCACGATCAGGGCCGCATGCGAGGTCTGGCCGCGCGGACGGATGCCCGCAGATTTTCATGCGCCGATCGCGAGCGATCGACCGGCTCTTCTGCTCTCGGGGGAGCTCGACCCGGTGACCCCGCCGCGCTACGGCGAGCAGGTCCTGCGCGGCCTTCCGAACGGTCGGCACCTGGTCGCGCGCGGCCAGGCACACAACGTGATGATGGCGGGTTGCATGCCGCGGCTGATCGCGGAGTTCATGGACTCTGCGGATGCGCGCACGCTCGATGCGAGCTGTCTCGAGCGCCTGATCGAGACGCCGCCGTTCTCGGGTGCTTACGGCTGGGAGCCATGATGCGTCGAAGCCTGCGGCGAGACCGCCGATGATTGAGGTGCAGGACCTGCACAAGTCCTTCACGATCCGCGGCGTGCCGCTGCATGCGGTGAACGGGGTGAGCTTCGCCGCGGCAGACGGCGAGATCACCGGGCTCCTGGGTCCGAACGGCGCGGGCAAGACCACGACGCTCAGGATGCTCTACACGCTGATGCAGCCGGACCGGGGGCGGGTGATCGTCGACGGGCTCGATGCTGCGTCGGACCCGACAGGCGTACGCGCGCGGCTTGGCGTGCTGCCGGATGCGCGCGGCCTGTACAAGCGCCTGAGCGCCCGGGAGAACATCGAGTACTTCGCGCGGCTTTACTCGATTCCTGAAGCGGTGATCGCTGCGCGCATCGACAAGCTCTCCCGCGCGCTCGACCTCGGCGACTTCCTCGAGCGGCGCACCGAGGGGTTCTCGGGCGGTCAGCGCACGCGCACCGCAATCGCGCGCGCATTGATCCACGATCCCCGGAACGTGCTGCTGGACGAGCCCACGAACGGTCTTGACGTCATGACGACGCGAGCGCTCCGCGTCTTCCTCCGCGGTCTGCGCGCCGAGGGTCGCTGCGTGCTGCTGTCGAGCCACGTGATGCAGGAGGTCGCGGCGCTCTGCGACCGTATCGTCGTGATCGCGAGCGGTCATGTCGTTGCGCAAGGCACGCCCGAGGAGCTGCGCGAACGGACAGGCGCGGCGAACCTCGAGGACGCGTTTGTCCGCGCGATCGGCAGCGACGAAGGGCTGCTCGCATGAGAGAGATCTGGATCGTCATGCGCAAGGAGCTGGTCGATGCGTTCCGCGACCGCCGCATGGTGCTGATGGCATTCCTTGTGATGCCGCTCGCGGTGCCGAGCCTGCTCGCCGGGATGAGCGCGGTCGGCATACGCAAGCAACTGCAGAAGCTCGAGGCGACGCTCGAGCTGCCGGTGATCGGTGCGGAGCGCGCACCCAACCTCATGGCCTGGCTCGGCAGCCACAACATCCGGATCGTCGCGGCGCCGGAGGATCCGGACGGCGTGGTGCAGCGGCAGGAACGCGAGGCGATTCTCCGCATCTCGCCGGACTACGGTGCGCGCTGGCGCGCCGGTGAGCCGGCGCGCGTCGACCTGATCTATGACAGCTCGCGACCCGTGCAGACGGGAACCTCGGTGGCGCGGGTGCGCAGCCTGCTCGAGGCCTACTCGGGCCAGATGGGAACGCTGCGGCTCATCGCACGCGGCGTGCATCCATCCGCGGCTGAGCCGGTGCAGCTCGCTCTTCATGACGTCGCGACGCCGGAGTCCCGCTTCGACCTGACGCAGCAGCTGCTGCCTTACCTGCTGCTGCTGCTCGCCTTCATAGGCGGGATGCAGCTAGCCATCGACGCGACGGCGGGGGAGCGCGAGCGGCAGTCGCTCGAGCCGCTGCTCGCGACACCCGCGTCGCGCGGCGCGCTGATCAGCGGCAAGATTCTCGCGACCGCGGTATTTACCCTGGCGTCGCTCCTGGTCACGCTGCTCGCCTATCGCGTCGCATTCGCGGTGATACCCGTGGAAAGCCTCGACATGACGCTCGAGGTGTCGGCGCGCTCGCTCGTCATGCTGCTCGTCGTGATCCTGCCGATCATCCTGCTGGGTGCGAGTGTGCTGACTGCGCTCGCGGCCTTCGCCCGCAGTCATCGCGAGGCACAGGGCTACCTGCCGGTGCTGATCTTCCTGCCTATGGTGCCGACGCTGTTCCTGATGGTCGCGCCTGTGCGGACGCAGCTCTGGATGCTGGCCGTGCCGTTCCTGGGGCAGAACCAGCTCATCCTGCGGGTGCTGCGCGGCGAGACGATCCATTGGTGGGAATGGACCGTAAGTCTCGGGGTTGGTTTCGCGCTCGTTGCGCTCGTCTGGTTCGTTGCGGCGCGCCTGTATCATCGCGAGCAGCTGGCGACTTCCGCCTGACGCACACAGCTTCGGACACGCGATGCGGATCGGGATCATCGGCGCGGGCTTGAGCGGGCTCGCCACCGCGTTTTATCTGTCGCGGCTCCTGACAGGTTCCCGGAACGTGGTGTTCGAGGCCGAACCGCAGGTGGGCGGGACCCTGCGGACTGTCGAGATCGACGGCTTTCGCTTCGAAACCGGCGCCAATGGATTTCTCACCAACAAGCCGGACTGCATGCAGCTCGTCCGCGACGCCGGGCTCGCGGATCGCCTGGTGCGCAGCGCGCCGGCCGCGCGCCGGCGGTTCATCTACACGAATCGGCTGCATCCGCTGCCCGAATCGCCGCCGCTCCTGTTAAAGAGCGCGCTGCTGACCTGGCCGGAGAAACTGCGCGTAGCCGGGGAGCTGTTCGTTCGCCCGCGACGCGAGGCTGGCGAGGAGAGCCTGCGCCAGTTCGGCGACCGGCGCCTTGGGCCGGCGTTTACCCGGGTGTTTCTCGATGCGATGGCGGCTGGAATCCACGGCTCGACGCCCGATCGCCTTTCGGTGCAGGCGGCCTTCCCGATGATCGCGCAGCTCGAGCGCGAGCATGGCGGACTGCTACGGGGGATGATCGCGCGGCGCGGCGGTTCCGGTCCGGGCGGCGGACTCGCGAGCTTGTCGGGCGGGATCGGCGGGCTGGCGCGCCGGCTTGTCGAGCTGACGCCCGCCGACTGGCGACTTGGCGAGGCAGTGCGGTCCGTCGAGCGACAAGGCGCCGGGTTTCACATCGTCGGCTCTCGCTCGACGGCTGAAGTCGACCAGGCCGTGGTCTGCGCGCCGGCGTTTGCGGCAGCGGAGATTCTCGGAGGGCTCGACGCAGAACTCGCAGCACAGCTCGCGCGCGTCGAATACACGCCGATCGCGGTAGTGGGCCTCGGCTACCGCTCCTGTCCGGTGCCTCTGGACGGATTCGGGCTGCTCACGACCAGCGCGGCACAGGTGCCCATCCTGGGCGTCACCTGGGACAGCAGCATCTTCCCGGACCGCGCGCCGCCGGGCGGGTGCGCGCTGCGTGTGATGATCGGCGGCCAGCGTGCACCGGAGCTCGTCGCGCTTGGCGAACGCGAGCTGATCGAGACCGCCCGTGCGGGTCTCCGGGCAACCATGCAGCTCGATCGGGAGCCCGACGTGACCTTCGTCCGGCGCTGGCCGCGTGGCATTCCCGCCTACTCGCCGGGGCACCTGGCGGTGGTGGATGGCATCTTCGCGCGCGTCGCGCGGATTCCCGGTCTGCATCTCAACGGCAATGCCTACCGGGGCGTCGCGATGAACGATTGCGCCCGCGAGAGCCGCGAGCTCGCGCTCAGGATCGCCACCCGTCAATAATTGACCCGTAGCCATTTTCTCGAGCCCCATGCTGACCGTTGACGACCTGCACAAGGCAACGCGCACGCTGGCGAGGCGCGATCCGGACCTGGCGCGCGTCGTGCGCGCTCACGGGCCGCCGCCGCTCTGGCAGCGTCGGCCGGGTTTTGCGACGCTGGTGCACATCATCCTCGAGCAGCAGGTTTCGCTCGCTTCGGCGCGTGCCGCGTTCGATCGCGCTCGGTTGCTCGCGCGGCCCTTCACACCGGCGAACTTCCTCGTGCTCGATGACCGGGACCTCCGCGTCGCGGGCTTCAGCCGTCAAAAAACAGAATATTGCCGCAACCTGGCGCGCGCGATCCTCGACAAGGACCTTCAGCTCGGAAGGCTGCCCAGTCTCGAAGACGATGAAGTCCGCCGGCAGCTCACCGCGGTCAAGGGCATCGGTGCCTGGACCGCAGACATCTATCTCATCATGGTGCTCGGGCGTCCAGATGTCTGGCCGCTCGGCGACATCGCGCTTGCGCAGGCCGCCCGCGAGCTGAAGCGGCTCTCAGCGCGGCCTTCGAGCCTTGAAATGACCGCCATCGGAGAGAGCTGGCGGCCCTGGCGCGCCGTCGCCGCGCGCGTGCTGTGGCATCACTACCTGAGCACGCCGCGCCGTGTGAAGCAGCTCTGACGCTCGCGCGATCGGTCATCACCAGGCGATGCCGTAATCCTCGCCGTGATTGCTCGAGCCGCCCCACATCGTGCCGTGGGCGTAGTCGAGCATGATCGCGTTGATGGGCCCGGAGCTGCGGGCCTCGAACTCGAGAGCATAACCCTTGAGCCGCAGCTCGCGACGCACCCACTCCGGAACCGATGCGTTGAGCATCAGGCGGCCGGGTTCCGACTTGTGGTCGTCGAAGGACGATTTCATCTGGTAGCTGTTGAAGTTCGACGCCTCCACGGCCTCCTGCGGCGTCATGCCGAACTCGTGGACGTTGAGGAAGAACTGCAGCAGGTTCTGATCCTGCGAATCGCCGCCCTGCACCGCGAACGCGAGCCAGGGCTTCCCGTCCTTGAGCGCGATGCTCGGCGTCAGCGTGACGCGCGGCCGCTTGCCGGGCTCGATCACGTTGAACGGATTGTCCTTCGGGTCGACGACGAACTGCTGTGCGCGCTGGCTCACGCCGATGCCGGTGCGCCCGGCGATCACCGCCGGGATCCAGCCGCCGCTCGGCGTCACGGCGACCAGCCAGCCGTCCGCGTCCGCCGCGACGACACTCGTCGTACCGCGCGTGAAGCCCTCCTTGAACCTCTCGTGCGCGTCGCCGGCGGCTGCGGCGGTCAGGGTCGCTACCGCGCCCGCGGCTGGAAGGGCCGCCGCACGCTCGCGGAGGAGATCCGCGTACGGGTTGGTGCCGTCCTGGAACGGATACGGGTCACCCGGCCCTGAGGACGCGTCGTTGCGCTCGGGACGAATCATTGCCGCCCGCTCCTTGGCGTAAGCCTTCGACAGCAGACCGCGCCGCGGCTCCTCGGGCGGAAAGCGCGGGTCGCCGTAATAGAAGTCGCGATCGGCGTAGGCGAGATTCATCGCCTGGTAGACGGTGTGGATGTAGTTCGCGCTGTTGTAGCCCATCGCGCGCAGGTCGAAGTTCTCGAGGATGTTGAGCGTCTGCAGCAGCACGGGCCCCTGCGTCCAGGTGTCGAGCTTGTAGACGTCGATGCCGCGGTAGCTGGTGGAGAGCGGCTCCTCGACCCAGGGCTTCCACTTCGCGAGGTCCTCGGCCGTGATGAGGCCGCCCTGCTCGCGGAAGCCGCGCACGAACTCGGCCGCGATGTCGCCGCGGTAGAAGCGCTCATGCGCTGCCGCGATCGCCTCCTTGCGAGATTTGCCCGCGGCGAGGGCCTCTCGCTCGGCCTCGACCAGCTTGCGCAGCGTCGCCGCGAGGTCCGCCTGGCGGAAAATCTCTCCCGCCTGCGGCGCCTCGCGCGCTTCGCCCGCGTGCGGCAGCATGACGGTCTTCGAGTACGGCCACTCGCGCAGCGTCTTCTTCCAGCGCTCGATATTGTTCGCCGTCTCGGCGTCTATCGGATAGCCATCGGCGAGCTCGATCGAGGGCGCGAGCACCTCGCCAAGCGAGAGCTTCCCGTACTCGGCGAGCATCAGCATGATCCCGCCGGGCGTGCCGGGCGTGATCGCCGACAGCGGTCCGTGCTCGGGCGGATACTCGAGTCCCCTTTCACGGTAGTACTCGGCGGTGGCCCCGGAGGGCGCCACGCCGAGCCCGCTGATTGCGATCACCTTGCGGCTGCGCGGATCGTAGATCAGCGCCTGTGTTTCGCCGCCCCAGCTCAGCACGTCCCACATCGTCGAGGTGGCGGCGATCATCGCGCATGCGGCATCCACCGCGTTGCCGCCGCGCTCGAACATCATTGCGCCGGCGGTCGCCGCGAGCGGCTTGCCCGTGATCGCCATCCATTTGCGCCCGTGCAGAGGCGGTTTCTGCGTCTTGGCCATCGAGCGGGCGATGGCCGGGTCGACGGCCTGCGCCGCGGGGTCGCTCGATACGCTCATAGCCGACAGACCGGTCAGAACGCAGAGGCAGGCGGAAGGCGCGCGGTGCGCGACACGCCGCGGAGTCGGCAGCTTGGGCATCGTCGTTCCCGTCCAGGCATGAGTGACCGGCAGTATATCGGCTATGCTCGGCCGCTCGCCGCCACCGGACGCGTCGCCCATGCATCGAACAGCTGCCACCTGCCTGCTGACCGCGCTCACGATTTCTGCGCACGCCGCGAAGGCGGCGCCGCAGCTCGAAGCCGCCATCGAGAGCATGCGGCCGCAGGTCGTCGAATGGCGCCGCGACATCCACCGCAACCCCGAGCTGAGCAACCGCGAGGTGCGCACGGCGGGCCTGGTGGCCACGCACCTGCAGTTGCTCGGTCTCGAAGTGAGAACCGGGATCGCGCACACCGGCGTCGTCGGAATCCTTCGCGGCGGCCGGCCAGGGCCGGTTATCGCGCTCCGCGCGGACATGGACGCGCTGCCGCTAACCGAGGAGACGGACCTGCCATTCAGGTCCGTCGCGACATCCGAGTTTCGCGGCGAGACGGTCGGCGTCATGCACGCCTGCGGTCACGACGGTCACACGGCGATCCTGATGGGTGCGGCCTCGGTGCTCGCCGCGATGCGCGAGGAGCTGCCGGGCACGGTGATGTTCGTGTTCCAGCCGGCGGAGGAAGGCGCGCCGGACGGCGAGCGCGGCGGCGCGGCACTGATGCTCGAGGAAGGCCTCTTCTCGGAGCTGAAACCCGAAGCGATGTTCGGGCTGCACCTGAGGGCGGAGCTCAACGTTGGTCAGGTGGGTTATCGCAGCGGTCCGATGATGGCGGGCTCCGACCGCTTCCGCATCGTGGTGACCGGGCGGTCGACGCATGGCGGGCGTCCCTGGCAGGGCGTCGACCCGATCGTCACCGCTTCGCAGATCGTGCTTGGCCTGCAGACGATCGTCGCGCGGCAGACGGACATCACGCGCGCGCCCGTGGTGGTATCGGTCGGCTCGATCAAGGGCGGCGTGCGCTTCAACATCATTCCCGACACCGTCGAGCTGGTCGGCACGGTGCGGACCTTCGATCCGGAGATGCGCCGCGAGACGCTGGAGCGGATCGAGCGCACCGCGACACAGATCGCTGCGGCGGCGGGTGCGACCGCGACGGTGGAGCCCGACGACGAACCGAACAAGCCGGTGGTAAACGACCCGGCGCTGACCGCGCGGATGCTCCCGACGCTGATACGCACCGCGCCCCCCGACGGGCTGGTCGTGCCGCCGTTCTCGACGGTCGCGGAGGACTTTTCGTTCTACTCCGACGAGGTCCCGACGCTGTACGTTTTCGTGGGCAGCACCGCCGACGACCGCGACGCAGCCACGGCACCCAGCAACCACTCATCCATGTTCCAGATCGACGAGAAATCGCTGGATATCGGACTCAGGACCATGCTCGGGTTGGCCCTGGATTACCTGCAGGGCGGCGGCGGTTGATGCCCGTCGCCCCCGGGTCAAACCTTTGCGGTCACCGGTGCATCTGAAACGTCAAGGCGCGGCGCATCGAGCCAGGCAGCCCCCCGGAGACGGGTAGGATTGCGCGCCGGCCCAGGGGGCCGGGTTTCCGAGGTGTGGTCTTGGCCGAGGCTTCCGCCGCAATCGATTTCGACCGCGCGCGTCGCGATTTCGACGAGCGCGCGCTGGTGGCGGAGGCCAAGGCGGGTTCCGAGGTGGCGTTCGAAAAGCTGTACCGCATGCACGTCGGCCGGGTCCACGGGCTGTGCCTGCGCATGACCGCGAACCGAGAGCGGGCCGAGGACTGCACCCAGGAGGCGTTCATGCAGGCCTGGCGGGCGCTGCCGCGGTTTGAGGGACGCAGCGGGTTCGGCACCTGGCTGCACCGGATTGCCGTCAACGCCGTGCTCGCGCAGGGACGTCGCCGTCGCGAGGAAACAGGCGTCGACGCGCCCGTTGATGACATGCTCGAGTTCGTCGCGGATCCCGCCACCGGCGAAGCCGGCGGCGACCTGGACATCGAAGCGGCGATCGCCGCACTGCCGCCCGGGGCGCGTCGCGTGCTCGTGCTCGCCGGGCTGTATGGCTATTCGCACGAGGAAGCAGCGGCGATGCTCGGTATCGCGGTCGGGACGTGCAAGGCGCAGCTGCATCGCGCGCGACAGCTGCTCGGCGCACGGCTTGCACCCGCGGAGCAGCCCTCATGAGCCGTGAAAGCGAATCCCGCGACCTGCGGCTCGACCGGGCACTCGCCGGGTTGCCGCGCGAGCTGCCGCCGGAGAACGATCTCTGGCCCGGTATCGCCGCGCAGCTCGAGCCGCGGCGTGCACCGCGCCGTGGGCTGCCCCTGGCGGCGGCTGCTGTGCTGCTCGTCGTGTCGTCGTCGCTGATCACCGCGCGCGTCGTGCGGTGGAGCGCCGCGCCGGCGGCGCCGATCGCGACGGTTGCGCCACCCGCAACGCCCGACGCCGGCGTTGTGCGTCCGGCGTCCTTCGGTCCGGGCCACGCGCTCGACCCGGAATACGCGGCGGCACGTCAGCAGCTCGCGGCGATGCTCGCCCAGCGCATGGACCGTCTGCCCAGCTCGGCGCGACAGAAGGTTGAGGACAATCTCGCCCAACTGCATCGCGCAACGGACGAGATCAACGCGGCGCTTGCGCTCCAGCCGGGCGACGCGCTGCTCGAGGAGCTGCTGCTCAACACGTACCAGGACGAGCTCGCGGTGCTCGCGAGCGTCAACCAGTTGGCAAATCTGAACGGGACCGTGGTTCCGGAGGACGAGGGGATAAAGCTATGAGGATCGAGTTCCGCGATATCGCCAGTGCACGGTGGCTTCCGACCGCCGCATTGGTCGCAGGCCTGGCGCTCGCGGCGTCGAGTGCATCGGCGGACGATGAGACGTCGATCAACAAGCGCGTGCCGGCCGATCCTGCGGGGCAGGTCGAGGTGTCGAACACGTCCGGCTCCGTGGTCGTGACCGGATGGGACAGCAACGAGGTCGAGGTCACCGGCGAGCTCGGCGAGGGCTCCGAGCGACTGGAATTCGAGACCTCCGGCAAACGCACGCGAATCAAGGTCGTGCTGCCTAAGAGAGGGAGCAGCGACGACTCGGATCTCAGCATCAGGGTACCCGCCGGCAGCAGCCTGTTCGTGAACACCGTGAGCGCCGACATCGTCGTGCAGGGCGTCCGTGGCGCGCAGCGGCTGCAGGCCGTGAGCGCCGACATCAGGACCGAGGCGGCGGCCGAGGACGTCGAGTGCAAGAGCGTGAGCGGGGACGTCACCGTCACCGGGCACGGTAAGCCGGGGATGATCACGATCACGACGGTGAGTGGCGACGCGCGGCTGCAGAACGTCGCGGGCGAGGTGAACGGCAATACCGTGAGCGGCAACTTCGACTTCGATCTCGGCGCAACCACCCGGTCGCGGTTGCGCAGCACCAGCGGCGACCTCGGCGTGAGGGCAAAGGCGACGCCGGACGCACGACTCGATTTCGAGAGCATCAGCGGCGACGTGCGCCTCAACCTTGTCGGCAAGCCCCAAGCGGAATTTGACATCTCGAGCTTCAACGGCGAGATCCGCAATTGTTTCGGGCCGAAGCCCGAGCGGACCGATGAGTACGCTCCGGGCCGCGATCTGCAGTTCCGCGAGGGCGCGGGCAGTGCGCGGGTCCGCATCAAGACGCTGAACGGTGACATCAGCTTGTGCAGCAAGTGAGGGTGGAGCTGGGCCGCCATGGGGCTCCCGCGGATCGCTGATTCGTGGACAATAGGCGGCGCCGGGAACACCGGCTCCCCCGGGGCTGTCTCAGCAGGCGGAGCGACCGGGCAGCGGGACGGACCTCCCCCGGAAGGCGACAGCAGCAGATCCATGGCCTTTTTTTCCGAACTCAAGCGCCGCCGCGTCGGCAAGGTAGCCATTGGCTACGGTGCCGTTGCCTGGATGGTCACCGAGGCGTCCTCGGTGGTGATGCCGGCGCTGCGCCTGCCGGAATGGACCGTCACGTTCGTGGTCGTCTTCCTGATGGTGGGCTTCCCGGTCGCGATGATCATGGCGTGGGTGTTCGATGTCGGTCCGCAGGGCATCAAGCGCACGGCGCCGCTCCGCGACGAGACCGCGTCGATGCAGGTGCGGCTTCGTGTCGCGTATGCCGCGGTCGTCCTGTTGCTGATGGCCGGGCTGGGTTATCTGCTGTACGAGCGCGGGCTCGGGCGTGCCATGGCGGGCGAGCGGCATGGCTCGATTGCGGTGCTGCCCTTTACCAACCTGAGCGGCGACGCCAGCAAGGACTACTTCAGCGATGGTATGTCGGAGGAACTCCTCAACCTCCTCGCGCGGGTCCCGGGGCTGCAGGTCGCCTCGCGCACCTCGGCCTTCGCATACAAGGGTCGTAATGTCGATATCCGCCAGGTCGGAAAGGATCTCGGGGTCGAAACGGTCCTCGAAGGCAGCGTGCGCCAGGCTGGCGACCAGGTGCGGATCACGGCGCAGCTCATCGACACCGAGACCGGATTTCATCTCTGGTCGGATACCTACGACCGCCAGCTCGCGGATATCTTCCAGGTGCAGGACGAGATCGCCGGTGCGATCGTCGACAGGCTGCGCATCCAGCTTGCGCCGGAGGACCAGCAGCTCGCGCAGCGCACGCGTGCGCCCACTCAGAACGTTGAAGCCTACGAGCTGTACCTGCAGGGTCGCGCGGTCTGGAAGAAGCGCGGTGAGGAAAACCTGAAGCGTGCGATCGAGCTCTACCAGTCGGCCCTCGCGCGCGACCCGGCGTTCGCCCGTGCGCACGCCGCGCTCGCGTCGGCCTACGTGGTCATGGCCGGCTACACCAAGGAGCAGGGAGACGAGAAGAAGTTCAACCCCATGGCCGAGACGTCTGCGCGCCAGGCGCTCGTGCTCGAGCCCAACATCGGCGAAGCGCACGCGGTGCTGGCGCAGATCAACGCCGATCGCGGTGACTTTCTGGACGCCGAATCCGGTTTCTTCTTCGCGATCTCGCTCGAGCCCAACGAACCGACGCCGCACCATTGGTATTCGATACTGTTGTCCCGGGTGGGGCGGCTGCAGGCGGGGCTGACCCAGGCACGGCGCGCCTACGAGCTCGATCCGTCGTCGCCGATCCTGGCGGCGAACCTGGGCAACATGCTGCTGCAGCTCGGCCAGGACGACGAAGCGCTGCGTTTCGTGAGCCTCGCATCGGAACTCGGGCTCTCCAAGAAGGAGTACGGCGTCGAGGCGACCGTTGCGATTCGCCGTGGCGATTGGGTGGATGCGCGGCGCCTGATGGGCGAGATCGACAACATCCCCGACGAGATAAAACCGGAGGCACAACGCTTCGTCGACGCGCTGGCCGATCCGAAGCTGCGGCCCGAGGTCGTCGCGGGCATGCGCGCCATCGATCCAAAAATCGCACCTCAGGCGTTCTTTATCGGCCCTTACCTCCAGCTGGGCGAGGTCGATCTTGTCTTTCGCATCCTCGACGAGGAATTGCGCAACGACGCCAATTCCTGGGTCAACAACTGGGATCTCGGTCATGTCTGGACCCCGGAGGGTCGCCGTTTCCGCACCGACAAGCGCTTCGGACCGTTGGCCGAGCGTATCGGCATGGTCGACTACTGGAAACAGTACGGATACCCCGACGGCTGCCGCGCCGGCACCGACGCCGTCCTGGTTTGCAGCTGATCACATACGCGACCGTCCGCACGACGGGTCAGTTGATACCATGCAGACTGGTCCTGAATCCAGGAGTCTGCCGGCGTGCCGTCACGGGCGATCAGATGGACGTTGATTGCGCTCGGCGCGCTCCTCGCGCTGCTCGTCGTCTGTGGCGTGCTGTTGCGGCTCCTGTTCGATCCCAACGACTACCGCACTCAGATCGAGCTTGCCTTCAACGAGCGCACTGGCAGGGTACTCGACCTCGAAGGGGATCTCGGCCTGCGTCTGCTGCCGCGACTTGCCGTCAGCACCGGACCGTTCTCGATCAGCGACCGCACCGATGGCGACGGAGATTTCGTGACCGCGCGGGACGCGCGGCTGGGGCTCGCATTGCTGCCGCTGCTGCAGCGGCGCCTCGAGCTCGGCCGGCTCGTCCTGGTCGAGCCGGCGGTCGCGCTGCGCATCGACAAGGACGGTCGCGACAACTGGTCCGATCTTTTCGATCGCCCCGAGCCGCCTGAATCGCTCGACGGCTCCGAGCGCGACCGCGAAGCACCAGCGACGGATCGGCCTGACTTCAGCATTGCGGAGCTTTCGATCGAGGACGGACGGTTGAGCTTCCACGACGCGCGACGGCCGCGGAATCTCCAGTTCGTCGATCTCGATCTCGAGACAGGGCCGCTGACGCAGGATTCACCCACGGCCATCCGCGCCGGTTTCGCGCTCCAGCAAGGGGACACTGCGAGTCTGCGATCGCTGGTGAGCGCGAGCGTCGGGCGCGTGCGGCCACGCGTCTGGGCGGCGGAGGACATGGTCGTCGAGATCGAGCGCCCCGCACCGCCCGGTTCCGAACGCGAGCCGCTGAAGGGGCGGATAGAGGCTGCGCGTCTGACGGCTGATCTCGATGCGCGGCATTATTCCGCGCCCCAGCTGAGGTACCGGCTCGGCGACGCAAAGGGCGAAGCCAGCCTCGAGGCACGGCACGGAACCGCAGGACTGGTGGTAGAGGGGCCGGTCAACATCGCGCGCACGGATCTGCGTGCGCTGCTGGCGAACCTTGGTGTCTCGCTCCCGCAGTTCAGGGATCCCAAGGCGCCGGGCGACATC
>Ga0209971_1000322_pt1 | contig 13262 bp, 7 predicted proteins | sample InoplaM3SAM_FD_187588 | JGI IMG/M metagenome (GOLD analysis project Ga0209971, IMG submission 187588) | Arabidopsis thaliana rhizosphere microbial communities from the Joint Genome Institute, USA, that affect carbon cycling - Inoculated... | ecosystem: Host-associated > Plants > Roots >... | reverse complement strand
CCCGAGCCGAGGAAATCGAGCCAGCGTGCGGCGAGCCGGGCGCGCGGCTCCTCGCGGGCGAGCGCGTTGCGGCGCTTCATGGCGGCGACGCTGCCGAAGTCGGGCTCGCGGTAGTAAACGTTGTCGCCCGTCCACAGCATCACGTTCGGCCTCCTCTGCGCGATCGTGCGAAAGATCTTCGGGTCGGAGCCGTAAGGCTTGCCGGGACGGTCCATCTTCGGCTCGTTGGCGTAATAACAGGAGCCGAACGCGACCGTGAAGTCGGGTGGGTTCGCCCGGTACTGCCAGAAGGTCTGCGTGTCGAAGGTCCCCGACGCGCCCCCGGCCGGAAAAGCCGCGGGCCGGCCGCCGATCAAGATCTCGTATCCGTAGCGCGTGCCGGGGTCGAGGCCCGGGACCACGAAGAGCGCGATGCGATCGTTCTTCTCTCCGGCGGGGAGAGGCGCCGTGGTCCGGCTTTCCCCCCTCCGGCCTTCGGGCCAGTAACGGAGCCGCACCTCGGCGTCGGCCGTCGTCTGGACCCACACCGACGCTTCGGTCAGGTCCGAGTAACCGAGCATGGGTCCCGACCGGATCGCGGGTCGGGATCCGGATGGGGAGGGCTGCGGAGAGACCGCCATGCCGGAAACCGTGCCGAGAAGCAACGCGACGACGAAAAGCTTGCGCATGGCGACAATCCTAATCAGCTTGTCTCCTTGGGGCGAGTGGACCTACTCTCAAGGCCTGGAGTTTCTCTTTTTTACCGCGACGGAAGGGCGGGGGCCCTCTCCATCGCGGAGGAGGGGATGATGAGGGTCCGCCCGGCCGTACTTGCTCTCGTGTTCTCGCTCTGCGCGGTATCGCTCTTTGCTCAGGCCACCGGCACGACGACTGGCGACATCCGTGGGCGCGTCACCGACGAGTCGGGGGGATCGCTGCCCGGCGTCACCGTGACGGCGACCGGACAGGAGACCGGCCTCGCCCGCTCCGCCATGTCTGCCGGGGATGGCTTCTTCGTGATTCGGCTGCTCCCGCCCGGCATCTACCGCGTCACCGCAGTCATGTCCGGTTTCCGTCCGGGAGAACTTTCCGACGTCCGCGTCACGATCGGTTCTTCGGCGAACGTCGACTTCGCGTTGAGGGTGGCCGGCGTCGCCGAGGCGGTGACGGTCCGCGGCCAGGCGGGACTCATCGATCCGGCGTCGACCGAGGTCGCCAAGACGATCGGCGAAACGAAGATCCGCAACCTCCCGATCAACCAGCGAAACTTCCTCGATTTCGCGTTGACGACCCCGGGCGTCACGGCGGAGCGCGGTCCGCAGTCCGGCGCCGCCTCGACCTCCGGCCTTTCCATCAACGGCCAGAGCCCCCGCTACAACAACGTGGTCGTGGATGGGATGGATAACAACGACGAGGCGGTGGGCTCGGTCCGCTCGACCTTCTCCCAGGAGGCCGTCCAGGAGTACCAGGTCGTCCAGAGCCCGTTCGCGTCGGAATATGGCCGGATGACCGGAGGAATCGTCAACATCGTCACCCGCTCGGGGACGAACGAGTTCCACGGTTCCGGCTTCTACTTCTTCCGCGACGACAGCCTGTCGGACGACAACTTCCTGACCGGGACGAAGACCACCTTCGAGCAGCACCAGTACGGGGCGAGCCTCGGGGGGCCGCTGCTGCGCGACCGGCTCTTCTTCTTCGGAGCGGCGGAGCGGCTGGACGTTTCCGACGCGAACGTCGTGACGATCTCGGATGCGGCGGTTGCGCTCATCAATGCGAACGGCTTCGATGTCGAGAACGGCGAAGTGCCCTTCGATCGCGACCGCGACACGTTCCTCCTGAAGCTGGACCTGCTCGCCGGGCCGAACCACGCCTTCGCGCTCCGCGGGAGCTATTCGGACGAGACCGACGAGAACCAGCAGGTGTGGGGTGGGCTCGTCGCGCGCAGCGGCGGCGGTGTCCGCGACCTGGAAGACACGGCCGTCGCGCTCACGGGGACGTCCATCTTCTCCCCGAGGATCTCCAACGAGCTGCGGCTCCTGTACGCCGACCGCATGCATCGACTCGAGCCGCTGGACGAGGCCGGAGGCGTCGCCGTCACCATCCTCGGGGTGGCGACTTTCGGGACGCAGCGCTTCCTGCCCCAGCCGCGCGACACGCAGGTGTACCAGGTGTTCGACGCGGTGTCTCTGTTCCACGGGCGGAGCACGTTCAAGCTCGGAGTGGACTACACGCACACCGACTTCGAAGGAAGCCTCCCGCTCAACTTCGCCGGGCTGTATCGGTTCGGTGCGTTGCCGGGGGGCCTTCCCGGGCTCCCTCCGGCGGGACTCACGGCCCTGCAGGCTTTCGGGGCCGGCGTGCCGCAGGTGTTCGCTCAGGGCTTCGGGGACCCGGACGGCAGCGGGAAGACGAACCACCTCGGCGCATTCGGGCAGTGGGAGTGGAACGCCAGCGATCGCTTCCTGCTCCGGCTCGGACTGCGCTACGACTACGACGATCCGATCGACCCCTTCCCCGAAGACTCCGACAACTGGGCCCCGCGCCTGTCGTTCTCCTGGCAGGGCGGCGACAACTGGCGCCTGCGCGGCGGTGCGGGTCGCTTCTACGGAGTCGCGGCGCTCGGGCCCATGTTCGCCGTCGCGATCCAGGACGGCGTGAACGTCCGCACGATCGTTCGGACCATCCAGGGCGGCCCGTCGCCGCTCGTGCCCTGGCGGCTGCCCGATCGTCGTTTCGGCAGCGCGGAGCAAGCCGGCACGTCGGTCGTTCCGCTGACTGTCCTGCGGCCGGCCGGGTGCGAGGGCGCGATGCCGCCGAACCTCGACATCGAGGGCTGCGCCGAGTTCGACAGCGCCTACACCGATCAGGCCAACCTGGGGTTCGAGATCGCGCTCTTGGACCAGCTCCTCTTAAACGTGGACTACCTGTACGCGCGCGGGAAGGACATTTTCGTGACGCGCAACGTCAACCCCATTACGGCGCCTCCCACGGGCCGGCCGAACCCCGCGTTCTCGGACATCTTCCGTTACGGGCCGGACGGGAACTCCTGGTACAACGGCGTGACGTTGGGTCTTCAGACCCGCATCGGCGGCCCCTTCGAGGCGTCGTTCTTCTACACGTACGCGGATGCCGAGGACGACTACGTCGACTGGCTGACGGAATTCCAGCTCCAGGACCCGCTCCACCCCGAGGACGAGCGCGGGCCTTCCGTTCACGTACCGAAGCACAAGGCGACGCTCTCGGCCATCGCGACCACGGTGGGAAGGTCGCTCGACTGGTGGGCGCGTGACTGGACGCTGGCCCTGATCGCGGACTACGCCGACGGCCGACCATTCAACGTGCTCGCCGGCTTCGATCGCAACACCAATGGCGATCCGCTCTCGGATCGGCCCGCCGGCGTCAGCCGAAACAGCGGAGAGCTGCCGGATTACTTCAGCGTGGACCTGCGCGTGGCGCGCCGCATCCCGGTCGGGCCTGTCGGCTTCGAGGCGATCTTCGAAGTGTTCAATCTCTTCAACCGCGACAACGTGCTCGAGGTGAACAACGTCGCCTTCGCCAACGCGCAGCTCGCGCCGAACCCCGCGTTCGAGGATCCGACGCGGGTGGCGGATCCGAGGAGGATTCAGCTCGGAGCGAGACTGAGCTTCTAGCCTTTCCCGCACGGCGCCTCCGCTCCCGGGCGGAGGCGCCGTTTGATCTAATGGTGCAACCTTGGCGACCAGCCGCCGTTCGTTTCTGCAACTCGCCGCCGGTTCTGCCGTGGCGCTCTCGTGCAGGAGCGCGGTCGCGACCCCTCGCGCCCGCCGCGCGGAAGCGGGGAATCCTCTCCCGACTCGGATCAAGCCGCGGATCCTCCATCCCGGGGACACGGTCGGACTGATCGCGCCCGCGTCCTACACGTTCGACCTCTGGAAGCTGGACGACGCCGCAACGCGCGTCCGGGCCCTCGGGCTCGAGCCGAAGTTCGGCCGGCACGTGCGCGGGCGGCGGGGATTCCTCTCGGGAACGGACGACGAGCGCCTGGAGGATCTGCACGCGATGTTCCGCGATCCCGGCGTCGCGGCGGTGTTCGCCCTGCAGGGAGGATATGGAACGCCGCGGCTCCTCGACCGCATCGACTATGAGCTCGTTCGAAAGAACCCGAAAATCCTGCTCGGCTACTCGGACATCACGGGGCTCCACCTGGCGATCGGCCGTCGGGCCGGCCTCGTCACGTTCCACGGGCCGAACATGATCGGGTCGTTGCCCCCCCGGACGCTGGAGCTCCTGAAGAAGGCCCTCTTCGTCTCCGAGCCTCTCGGCGACGTGACGAACCCTGAGGAGGCGGACCCGCTCAATGTGGAGTTTCCGCTTCACACAGTTTCGCCGGGGGTCGCGCGCGGTCGAATGGTCGGAGGAAACCTGACGCTCGTCTCCGCGACGATGGGGACTCCGTTCGAAATCGAGACGAAGGACCGCATCCTGCTCCTCGAGGACACCGGCGAGGCGCCGTATCGGATCGACCGCATGCTCGTGCAGCTGAAGCTCGCCGGAAAGCTCCAGCAGGCCGCGGGAATCGTGTTCGGCACCTGCACGGACTGCGGGCCGTCGCGATCGAGCTTCGAGCTGTCGCTGTCGCTCTCCGAGGTCCTGGACGAGATGCTCGGCTCGCTCGGAAAGCCCGTCCTCGCCGGGATCCTCTTCGGCCACACAAAGGAGAAGGCGATCATTCCGCTCGGCGTCGAAGCCGAGCTCGACGCCGGCGCGAAGCGGCTTACGATCGTGGAGGCGGCGACGGTTCCGGCCTAGACCAAAAAGAAAGGGCGGGGTGTTGCCCCGCCCTGGAATCTCAATAAGGAGGCGGGTGCAGGCCCGTAGGGCCTGTCCCCGCGACGATTAGAAGTCGTACCTCGCCGCGAGCTGGAACGTGCGCGGGGTTCCGACGCCCGTCAGCGCGAAGAAGCCCGCCGCCGGCGGCCATGAAGTTCCGGACCGGTTGTTGCCCCACGTGTTGCTCGGGTAGAACCGGTTCGCGCTGTTCGAGCAGTTGAAGCACTCGATCAGGCCGGTCAGGTCTCCCGGACCGAGGTGGACCGCCTTGGAGAGGCGCAGGTTCAGGGAGCGGAAGTTCGGCTGCCGGTAGCTGTTGCGGTCGAAGTGGTTTCCGGTCACGAGGTTCGTCGGCCGGTCGGTTCCGGAGACCCCGTCCTGGTTCAAGTCGGAGTTGACGACGGGGTTGCGCGTCGAGCCCGTGTTGTAGACGTAGGAACCGGAGAGTCCGAGCCCCCAGAACGGCGTGTCCCACACTGCGCTCACGCTGGCCTTCCACGTCTGGTCGCGGGCCGAGTACCCCCAGTTCAGATCGAGGTCGTTGTAGTCCTCGGCCTGGATGCCCGCGAAGTTGCGCTCGTTGGAGTCGTTGTCCCGGTCCTTCGACCAGGTCAGGCCGCCCTGCATGCTCAGCCGGTCGGTGAAGTGCCGCTGGAAGTGCATCGTCGCGGCGTAATAGATGGACCGCGCGTCGGACTTGCTCGTGATGATCGTGCCGTAATACGGATGCGGCTGGGTCGCGGCCACGTTGTTGTAGCGCGGCAAACCGTTGACGGCGGTCGCTCCGTCGTAACGTCGGTTGATGTCGGTCAGGCGCTGCAGGTTACGGCCCCTCGCGTACACGAGCTCGAGGCCGCCGGAGGTTTTCGCGAACAGTTCCCGCTCGAAGCCCAGGCTGACGCGATCCGTGTACGGGTTGCGGAAGTTCGGATCGACCCAGAAGACCCCGGGTCGTGTCGGGTTCGGCACGGCCTGGAAGTTGATCCGCTCGATACCGACGGGATTCCACGCGTCGCCCCAGTCGGGCGACAGGGGGTCGGTGGGCGGTCCGGTGACCACGCCGCCGCTCTGCGTCGCGTTGATCGTGTACTGGGTCGCCTGGATCCCGTTCGAGGTGAAAGGCTGAACCCACAGGAGGAGAGGAGTCCGGCTCCAGAAGCGCCCGGCCGAGAGCCGGAAGACACTCTTGTTGTCGGGCGACCAGGAGATGCCCAGGCGCGGCGACCACGCCTTGTCCTCGTCGGGGATCTCGCCCGTCTGCCGGAACGAGCCGTTGGCGTTCTGGTCGAAGGGATTCAGGATCGGGTCATCCGGGTTGTCGAGCTTCTCCCACCGGACGCCGAGGGTGACGGTCAGCTTCGGGGTCACGAACCACTGGTCCTGAATGAAGAAGGCGAGCTCCTTCTGCTCGAGCGACGCCGCTCCGCCCTCGTCGGACGTGCGGCCGCCGAGGCCGCCGAACTGGCGATACTGGCTCCACCGGCCGGCGAGAAGGTCCGCCTTGGTGTTGAAGATGAACACGCCGCGCCAGTTCCCCTTGAAGACCTGGGAAAGGTCGTTGAAGTTGTACTCGCCGCCGATCTTCGCGACGTGGTCCTTGACGAGGTACGTGATCGTGTCGGCGACGGCTTTCTTATGCGTCGTGGTGACGATCGGCAGGAAGCTCACCTCGCCGTAGCGGCTCGACCCGAGCTGGATCTCGGGGAGGTTCAGCCCCTTGTCCTGGCGGGGCGTGTCTTCCTTGACGTAGTTGCCGTTCAGGTCGTTCAACAGGCTCGCGCCGAACTGCGCCGAGTAGTTGCCAACGTACGCGTACGTGCGCATCCCCTCGACGCCGTTGTAGCTCTCGGTCCGCGTCTGCGCGTCCGAAGTGCCGTTCAACCCCTCGTAGTCGACGACGTTCCCGCGCACCATGAAGCGGTGCGCGGAGCCCATCTGGAGGTCGAGGCGGCCGAAGGCCACCCAGCCGTCCTGCGTCTGAGAGTAGGTGTCGGGGGAGGCGAGCACCGGGTATCGCGCGAAGATGTCGGCATCCAGCACCGACGCGTTGATCGGGACCGTGATGCTCTTGTCCTGATTGTCGAAGGATCCGAAGAAGAAGAGCCGGTCCTTCAGGATCGGCCCGCCGAGCGAGGCGCCGTACTGCGACTTCTCCTGGTCGGCGGGCTCGCGGCCGTCGGCGAAGTCGGCGATGAGACTCTGCGGCTGGTTGTAATAGAAGACCGACCCGTGAAGGCTGTTCGTGCCGCTCTTCGTGATCACGTTGACGAAGCCGCCGCCGGAGCGGCCGAACTCCGCGGACGCCCCGTTCGTGATGACAGTGAACTCCTTGATCGACTCCTGCGAAATGGAAAGCGGGGCGCGCCCCTCGGCCCCGCCGACCTGGCCGCCGAACATCGCGTTGTTGTAATCGACCCCGTCGACCATGATGCTGGTATTGATGCCGCGTTCCCCGGAGAGGGAAATGGTTCCGCGCTCCGACTCGATACGGGATTGCGGCGTCAGCAGGACGAGCTGCTTGAAGTCGCGCCCGCTGATCGGCAGTTTGTCGATCTCTTCGGTCTGAATCGTCGTCGAGGCCGACGTGTTGGTGATCTCGACCTCCGGAACCGTGCCCCGGACCATGACCGTCTCCGCCACCGACGCGGACTGCAGGTTGAAATTGACGGTTCTCGGGACCCCGAGCAGCAGCCGCACGTTTTCGGTCGACGCCGGGTGGAACCCGTCGAGCGTCGCGGTGATCGTGTAGCTGCCGGTTGGGAGGTTCAGGGCGCGGTAGAAGCCGTCGGCGTCGGTCACCGCCACGATCACGAGGCCGGTTTCCTCGTTCTTGGTCTCGACGGTGACTCCGGGCAGAGGGCTTCCGTCCGCGGCTGCCGTGACCGTTCCCGTGATTCGGGTGGTGGTGACGTCGGTCTGCGCGAAGACCGTCCCGGCCACGGCCAACGCGAATACCGCGACGAGAACCGAAAGCGCTCGGGCAGTCCGCCGGAGCAGAGGTCGCCGCATGGATTCCTCCTTGTTCACAGTTTCGAACTGTAAAAGTGTCTGCACAGCAGGGGTGTCGGGCGGAATTTATCTGAAGTTCATCAGCAGTTACTAGTCTCTGCACAAAAGCCTGTGCAGCATTTCGCTTCGGCCGCGCTCCGTACACTTTTTTGAACCGAAAAACATTTCTCCGTTCGTCACGCGACCGAGAACGCTTCCGGCTTGACACGCGACTCCAGTCGTACCAGAATACCAATGTACTAGATAACTATGACAAAGATCTTCCGCCTCGACGCGTCCTCCGGCGTTCCGTTCTATCGGCAGATCATCGAGCAGGTGCTGCTCGCCGTCGGGGACGGCCGCCTGAAGCCGGGCGCGCAGCTGCCGACGGTGCGCCAGCTCGCGGTCGATCTCTCGGTCAACCTGAACACGGTGGCGAAGGCATACCGCGAGATGGAAATCCGGGGGATTGTCGAGACGCAGCAGGGCACGGGCACATTCGTGGCGACGCGAAGGTCGGACCGGCGCCCCGCCGAGAGGCGCCGGGCGCTGGAGGGCCTGGTGGACCGATTCGTCGCGCTCGCCGCGTCGGGGGGCTTCTCGCTCGAGGAGCTCGCGGAAGCGCTCGTGGAACGGGCCGAGAAGGCGGAACGCGCCCGCTGATCGCGGGCGACAGGAGGTCAGACAGATGGTCCCCATCGTGATTCCCCAGAAGAAGCGCGAGAAACCGGGCGCCGAGCGGGAGTCGGACATGCCGCAGCATCGCCGCGAGAGGGGCCGCGAGGCCGACGCGCAGCTGCGCCGTCACGCGAACGGCGTCAGCCTGGCGGCCATGATTCTCGCGACGCTCCTCGGCGTCGCCCTGGCCGTGGCGCTGCGATCCCGGCCGGCGGCGGCCGTCGCGGCGGCGTTTGGGGGCAGCCTTCTGGGGCTCTACCTCCTCTTCGCGATCAAGATCGCTCGGCAGTGGGAGCGCGCCATCGTCCTGCGATTCGGGAAGTTCGTGGGCCTCCGGGGGCCCGGTCTCTTCGCGATCGTCCCGGTCGTCGACACCGTGTCCCACCTGATCGACCAGCGGGTGCGGGTCACGGATGTCACCGCGGAGTCGGCCCTGACGCGGGACACGGTTCCCGTCAACGTGGACGCAATCGTGTTCTGGACGGTGTGGGACGCGGAGAAATCCGTCCTGGAGGTCGCCGACTACTTCGACGCCGTGAGCCTGTCGGCCCAGACGGCGCTGCGGGAGGCGATCGGTCGCCACCAGCTCGCGGAGATGATCACCGAACGCGAGAAGCTCGGTCATGAGCTCCAGGCCATCCTGGACGAGAAGACGAATCCGTGGGGCATCACGGTGCACTCCGTGGAGATCCGCGACGTGAAGATCCCGCCGGAGCTCGAGGACGCGATGAGCCGCCAGGCACAGGCGGAACGGGAGCGTCAGGCGCGCATCATCCTGGGCACCGCCGAGACCGAGATCGCGGCGCGCTTCGTGACGGCGGGCGAGGAGTACCGCGACCGGCCGGTCGCCCTCCACCTCCGCGCGATGAACATGCTCTACGAGGCGATCAAGGAGAAGGGCTCGATGGTGATCGTGCCTTCGAGCGCCGTCGAGACGATGGGGCTGGGAGGGTTGTCGGGTCTGACGGCGCTCGGCAAATCGGACGGCGGAGCGGAAGGCGGAGGCTCGCCCGCGCAGAGCTAGACTCCTCTCCGCGTGCGGCCGCTCGACCTCGCCATCGTCTTCGGCTATCTCGCGGGGGTCGTGGCCGCCGGCGTCTTCTTCGCGCGCCGGCAGAAGACGACCGCGCAGTACTTTCTGGGCGGTCGTCACGTTCCGTGGTGGGCGATCTCCGCGTCGATCGTCGCGACGGAGACCTCGACGATCACGTTCATTTCCGTCCCCGGCCTGATCTACCGGCCGGGCGGGGACTTCGGTTTCCTGCAGCTCGTCATCGGCTACCTGCTCGGGCGGGTCGTGATCTCGGCTCTCTTCATCCCCTCGTATTTCCGCCGGGAGCTGCTGACCGTGTACCAGCTCCTCCAGACCCGCTTCGGCGGCGCGGTGAAGGCGCTCGCCGCCGCGCTCTTCGTGACGATGCGGACGATCGCCGACGGAGTGCGCCTTCTCCTGACGGCGTTCGTGCTCGCCGCGGTTTACGCGGCCCTGGCGGGGGGGGCCGGAGCCGACACGGCCGTCGTCGCGTCGATCGTGATCATCGGGCTCGTGATGATCGCCTTCACCTTTTTCGGCGGGATGGAGGCGGTCATCTGGATCGAGGTGGTCCAGCTCGGCATCTACGTCGCGGGCGCGGTCGCGGCCGCGCTCGTTCTCCTCTCGAAGATCCCGGGGGGATGGGACACGGCGCGCGCCCTCGCGGAGGAGTACGGGAAGTTCCGGCTCTTTCACTTCGAGTGGGACCTGACGCAGCCCTTCACGTTCTGGGCGGGGCTTCTCGGCGGCTGCTTCCTCACGATGAGCACGCACGGCACCGACCAGTACCTCGTCCAGCGCTATCTCTGCACCGACCGGCCGGGAAAGGCCCGGGCGGCTCTTCTGACGTCGGGAGGCGTGGTTCTCCTCCAGTTCACGGGCTTCCTCTTCATCGGGCTCCTCCTCTTCGCCTTCTACCGGCCGTTCGAGAACGGCTGGGCGCTCGCGGGAGACCGGGTATTTCCGGACTTCATCACGCGGCACCTCCCCTCCGGGCTCTCCGGCCTCGTCGTCGCCGCGATCTTCGCGGCCGCGATGTCGTCGTCTCTGAACTCGATCGCGGCGACCGCGGTCTCCGACCTCTACCGGCCGCTCGCTCCGGATCGGAGCGACCGCCACTACCTCCTGGTCTCGCGATGGTTGACGCTCGGTGCGGGGATCGCCCAGATCGCCGTCGCGATCGGAATCCGTCACATGACGCGATCGGCGCTCGATGCGGCTCTCGCCGTCGCGTCGATACTGAACGGACCGGTGCTCGGCGTCTTTCTCCTGGGGACGTTCTCCCGGCGGGCCGGCTCCACCGCGGCGTTCGCGGGAATGGCGGCGGGGCTCGCCGCCGTGATCGGCGTCTGGAGGCTGACGTCCGTGGCGTGGCCGTGGTACACGCTCGTGGGAAGCATGACGACGCTCGTCGTCGGATCGCTCATCGGGCGCGCCGGACCCCGTCGCGAGGCCGCGGCGTGAGGACGGCTTCCTCCCTCTCCCTTTGGGAGAGGGTCGGTGTGAGGGGGCCGCTCATCGCCGCAGTGCTCGGGCTCGCTCTCGGCTGCGCCACAGGCGCCGTTCGCGGTCCCGCCGCGATGTCCCTCGACGAGAAGATCGGACAGCTCTTCGTCTACCCGGCGACGGGGCGCTTCATGAACGAGGCCTCGCCCGAGTATCAGGCCCTCGTTCACCAGGTCCGCGACAACCACGTCGGCGGAATTCTCTGGTTCCTCCTCTCCGACGTCTCCGAGACGGCGCGGCTGAACCGCCGCCTGCAGTCGCTCGCGAAGACCCCGCTCGTGATTGCCGCAGACCTGGAGGCCGGCGTGGGAATGCGGTTCCTGGACACGACGAACTGGCCCTGGCCGATGGCCGTCGGCGCGACGGACGACCCTTCGCTCGCCGAGCGGCAGGGGAACATCGTGGCGGCGGAGGCGCGCGCGATCGGCGTCACGCAGGTGTACGCGCCGGTCGCCGACGTGAACGTGGAGCCGGGGAACCCGGTCATCAACGTGCGCAGCTACGGCGAGGATCCCGGGACCGTGGGCCGCTTCGTGGCCGCATTCGTCCGGGGCGTCCAGGCCGGCGGAGTGCTCGCGACCGCCAAGCACTTCCCGGGACACGGCGACACGAAGATCGACTCTCATCGCGCCCTACCCGTCTTCGACGCGGACCGCGCCCGGCTCGAACGCGTGGAGCTCGTTCCCTTTCGATCCGCGATCTCGGCGGGAGTCGGCGCGGTGATGACGGCGCACCTGTCGCTCCCGGCAATGGACGCCACGCCCGCACCGCAACGGCCGTTCGTCGCGGGGGAGAATCCCTACACGAAGGACGACACCGAGGTGACCCGAAACGCGACCGTCTCGGCGTCGATGTCGCCGGCCGTCGTCGAGGGCCTCCTCCGAAACGAGCTCGGATTCCGCGGCGTCGTCGTGACCGACGCGCTCGACATGGGAGGGATCGTGGACCACTACGATCCGGGGGAAGCCGCCGTGCGCGCGATCCTGGCGGGAGCGGACCAGGTCATCAAGTCGGCCGACACCGACGCGGCGATCGCCGGAGTTCGGCGCGCCGTCGCCGAGGGGAGGATTTCCGCCAACCGGCTCGACCGCTCCGTCGCGAGGATCCTGGAGGCGAAGCGGCGCTTCCCGGCCGCGACCGCGGATCCGGAGGCGGCGTTCCGCGTCGTGGACAGCCCGGGCCACCGCGCTGCGGCCGAGGAGATCGCGCGCCGCGCCGTCACGCTCGTCCGCGAGAGCCCCGGGGCGCTGCCGCTCCGCCGGGAGACGCGCGTCGTCCACGTCGTGGTGAACGACGTGGCCGGCCTGAACCCGCCGGTCGCCGAGCTCACCCGCGGCCTCGCGGCGCGACTCGCCGCGCCGGCCGAGACGTTCGTCCTCGATCCACGGTCGCGTCTCGACGAGATCGGTCCGATCACCGCCGCGGCGGCGCGGGCGGATGTCGTCCTCGTCTCGCTCTTTGTCCGGGTCCGGACGGGCAGCGGGAAGCTCGTGCTCCCCGACGCGGGGCGCGCCGCGATCGAGGCTCTCGCGGCGGCCGGCGCTCGCGTGATCGGCGTTTCGTTCGGGAATCCCTACCTGGCGGCCGATCTGCCGGGGCTCGCCACGTACCTCGCCGCTTACGGCGAGCAGCCCGTCATGCAGGCGGCGGTCGCCCGGGCTCTCTTCGGAGAGACGGAGATCACGGGGCGGCTGCCGGTCACGATCCCCGGCGTCGCGGAGCGGGGAAGCGGGATCCGGAAGGCGGCGGTGCGGTGAGCCTCGGCGCCGGCGACTTCGTCGTCCTCGGTCTCTACTTCGCGATGACGCTCGCCGTCGGCCTGTACTTCGCCCGCCGGGCGCGCCGGTCGATGCTCGACTACTTCCTCTCGGCGCGCTCGATGCCCTGGTGGATCGCCGGCACGGCGATGGTGGCGACGACTTTTTCCGCCGACACTCCGCTCGCGGTCACCGAGATGGTCGCCAAGAACGGAGTCGCCGGCAACTGGCTGTGGTGGTCGATGCTCGCGTCCGGGATGCTCACAGTTTTCTTCTTCGCGAAGCTCTGGCGGCGGGCGGAGGTCGTGACGGACGTCGAGGTCGCGGAGCTGCGCTACTCCGGCCGCCCCGCCGCGTTCCTCCGCGGGTTCCGCGCGGCGTACCTCGGCCTGCTCGTCAACGTGCTGATCATGGGGTGGGTGAACCTCGGCATGGCGAAGGTCCTCGGGGGGATGCTCGGCGTGTCGAAGTGGTCGGCGCTCGTCATCTGCCTTCTGCTGACGGCGCTCTAC
>Ga0209971_1000319_pt1 | contig 13348 bp, 21 predicted proteins | sample InoplaM3SAM_FD_187588 | JGI IMG/M metagenome (GOLD analysis project Ga0209971, IMG submission 187588) | Arabidopsis thaliana rhizosphere microbial communities from the Joint Genome Institute, USA, that affect carbon cycling - Inoculated... | ecosystem: Host-associated > Plants > Roots >... | reverse complement strand
CGTTGGGCGGACAGCACCTCACGTTCCGGGGTCTGACCGGCGTGATGAGACGCAGCGTAGAATCCAGGCATGACCGAGCCCGAGGTTTTGTTCGAGGTGCACACGCCGTTGGGGTTCCGCGTCTCCCGGGCTCGGTGGGAGCTGATCACCACCGTCAAGCATCCCGTGATGGCTGGTCGAGAGTCCAGCGTCAAGACGACGCTCGAGAACCCGGACGAAGTCCGGCAGAGCCGGATTGATTCCGAGGTGCTTCTCTTCTACAAGGCCGAAGCAGCGAGACGCTGGGTCTGCGCCGTCACGAAGCACGCCGCCGTTGACGCCTTCTTGGTGACAGCTTACCCAACCGACGCGATCAAAGAGGGAGTGCGGATATGGCCGAAGTAAACGTGCTCTACGATCGGGAGGGGCGGACGCTCACCGTCTGGTTCAGCGATCGACGACAAGAACACGTCTGCGAGGAGACGGGCGACGAAGTGATCCTCATGAAGGACTCCGCCGGACGCGTGATCGGCTTCGAGAAGCTCAACTTCTCGATCCCGGAAACCGACCGGCTTCGGATTGCCCTTGAAACGACGCCCTCGTGATCGGCCGCCCAACAACACGCTTCAGCAGCCGGCGCTACGCGCCGCTGCTGAGCGTGAACGTTGGACGGAGAGGAACTACTTGAGGGGTTTGAGGTGCTGACGGAGCCAGTCGGCGAGTTGCCCTCGGTCGACGCGGCCAGCCGCCAGATCGAGCATGACGCGTTCCTGCTCATCAAGGCAGGCGTCAATCTCAGCGCCGTTCAGCACGACGAACGTCTCCATCGCGGCATGGCCGACGCGCTTGTTGCCGTCCACGAAGGGGTGGTTTCCTACGAGCGAGAAGCAGAGGGCAGCCGCCTTCTCTGCCAGCGTGGGATAGACATCGCGCCCGGCCAGCGTCATCCTGGACTGAGCGAGGGCAGATTCCAGCGCGCCCAGATCGCGGATACCCGCAGCGCCGCCGGTCGCCTCGAGAAGTCGCCGATGCAGGTCAACGACTTCCGCCAGCGCGAGGTACCGCATCAAGCGAGGCGCCGATACAGCTCCTGGTTCTTCTTGAGCACGCGATCGGCCGCCGCCTTGAAGTCCTCGCCCGTCGTCGCGAGCAGGTCGGTGATTGCTGCTCTGGCCAGGTCTTCCGGAGTCAGTCCGAGGCGTTCCGCCTCAATGCGCAGCCGGTCGGCCTGGGCCGGGGAAAGGTCGATCGACAGCTTCATGGGCACACTCTATCGCGTCCGGCTGTCTCGTCCAACAACAGGCTGGAGCAGGCCGGCTGCGCCGGCTGCTCAGCCTGAGCGTTAGCTGGGCAGGAACCGCACGTCAGCGTCACAGCAAGATGGTAGACTGGGCGCGGGGTAAAGGTCATGGGCAAGGTCGAGAAGATTGAGCACGAGGTCCGCGCGCTCTCTCCGGAGGAGCTGGCGCAGTTTCGCGCGTGGTTCCTCGAATTCGACTGGGCGGCTTGGGATCGTCAGCTCGAGGCCGATGTTCAGGCCGGCAGGCTCGACGCTCTAGCCGAGAAGGCCCTCCGTGACCACGCAGCTGGCAAGACCACGCCTCTCTGAACCACCACGCCTCTCCCGCGTTCTGGGCGGCTTACCACTCTCTGCCACCGGAGGTGCGGGCGCTCGCGGATCAAGCCTATGCGCGATTGAAGCAGGACCCTCGACACCCGTCCCTCCATTTCAAGAAGGTCGGGCGCTTCTGGTCCGTGCGAGTGGGCGGGCACCATCGTGCCTTGGGCGTCGAAGCCAGCGATGGGCTCCTGTGGTTTTGGATCGGCAGTCATGCCGACTACGATCGCCTGCTTGGCTAACAGACGCATGCAGCCGGCGGCGCGTAGGACGCGCCGCGGCTGATGCGTATCGTTAGACGCACCTGCGGCAGAGATTTCCGCCTGGAACCGGATAGCGGCAGAACTGGAGGCGAGCGCTGGGATGCGTTGGGTCGCCATCTTCGACGACAATGCAGGCCTCGATTCGATCCGGAAGGAACACTCGGCCGCGCACTTTGACTACTTAGCTGCGAACCGCGACAAGATCGTTATCGCGGGAGGCTTACGGCAGGCTCCCGGCGATTGGTACTGCGGAGGGCTTTGGATCTTGGAGGTGGATTCGAGGGACGAAGCGGTGAGGTTGATCGAGCAAGATCCTTATTTTCGGCTCGGGCTCCGCAAGGGTTATCGCTTGCTCGTTTGGGGCAAGGCTCCTTGCTACAGCACGGTGAGTTTGTAAGGAGGTAACCGATTCCTGGCCTTCACTCCCACGAGGCGTCTAACTTCGGCATGCACCCGACGACCTTCGGCCGCGGCTGATACCGCGCGTTAGACGTCGGAGGTTTGCATGCCGAGTCATCCGAAAGAGGCCGCGATTAAGGCCCACTTGACGGCCCAAGGAGAGAACAGTCCACCATTCGTATCTATCGAACGGTTCTTCGACGGGAATCAGGACGAGGGGTCCATCGGCTGCAACCTACTCCCGCATCCCGGTCTCAGTGCGTTTCGTGAAGTTCTCGTCGGCCTGACACGCCGCAGCGATGTCGAGGCCGTCTACGCGCAGGTCGCGGAGATTGATCCAGGGGTTGGACTCTGGCCGTTCGCCGATACCGTATTCGTTGTCGGAGCGATCACCGTTAGTGAACTCGCGCGACTGCTTGAGCCCCTCCACCCTGACGAGGTCGCATCCTCTGAAGACGTAAGGACACCTCCGCGGATGCGTGAGGGGCACGGTGGTCGGGTGTTATGCGCCTGGTGGGACTAGCTCGTGAGCGGTCCGGCATGATTGACTGGCGACGAGCCGAGCGCGCCTGCGCCGGCAGCTCAGCACCGAGCCGTTTGGCGGACTTCTGACGGCATGAGGAGGCGGCGGGTGTGAGGCGGTTACTCTGGCGCCAGGTCGTACCTACCGAAGTGCTCCTGCAAGCAGCGATTCGAAAGTATCAAGACGACCAGCCTTTATCGGACATTTTCGTGGCTGGCAATGGCGCCGTGTGCTGCGCCCGCCGTGTGCCCGACTCCGCCGAGGTGCTCGTCTGGCCTGAGGGGCTGATCGGGTCGCCAGTGTCGTGGACTGGGCGACCGCGCCTGCCCATCTTGCGCATCTTCGCGTTCGATGGCTCGGTCACGTACGCCTTTACGAAGGACCAGCTTCTGCGGGTCCGGCCGGGGGAGGTGGACATACTCCACACGGCTTCCAAACCGATCCGAGATGCTCACCTAAGCCCAGATGGCCAGCATATCGTCTGGCTCGAGAAAGCAGATATGTCAACGCCGGCGTACTCTTGACCCACCTTCGCCGGTTTGGAATTGACCCGCCTCCGGCGGGTTGTCGTTGGCGGCGTCGTCTCGGGGTCCCGTGAGGGCGGCCGTGCCGACGCCGATGAGCCCGGCCTGCTTCTTCTCCCGCAGGCGGTAGCTCTCGCCGCGGATGTTGAGGACGTGGCTGTGATGGAGCAGGCGGTCGAGGATCGCCGTGGCGATCACGGCGTCGCCGAGGACCTCGCCCCACTCCCCGAAGCCCTTGTTCGACGTCAGGATGATGCTGCCGCGCTCGTAGCGCGCCGAGACCAGGGTGAAAAAGGCGGTGGCCGCCATCCGGTCGTAGGGCCAGACGCCGAACTCATCGATGATGAGCAGCTTGGGCGCCAGATAGATCCGCAGCCGGCGTTCCAGACGGTGCTCGGCCTGGGCGCGCCGGAGATCCTCGAGCAGCTCGTGCGCCCGCACGAAGTAGACGCCGGAGCCCTGCTCGATCGCGCGCAGCCCGAGGGCGATGGCCAGATGCGTCTTGCCGACGCCCGGCGGACCGAGGAAGAGGATATTCGCCGCCTCGCTGATGAAGGTCAGCGTGGCCAGGTCGCGCACCTGGCGTTTGTCGATCGACGGCTGGAAGCGGAAATCAAACTGGTCGAGCGTGCGCTGAAACGGCAGATGCGCCAGCCGGGTACGCGTGCGCAGGTAGCGCTCGCGCCGGGCGGCCGTTTCGGTGCTGAGCAGGTCGGCCAGGAAGTCGGCATACGGGAGCTGCTTCTGGGCCGCCGCTTCGAGCCGGCCGTCCAGCACCGCGGCGGCCTCGGCGAGCCCGAGGTGCTCCAGCGACTGGCGGGCCTGGGCTGCGGCGATCATCGGCCAGCTCCGACGAGCTCGTCATAGACGGCCAGCGAGCGCGTCTCGACGTCAAGCGCGGCGCGCTGCCGGCCGAGCGGCTCCGCGGCGCGTCGGGCGTCGGTGCGGGGCAGGCCGGCCCACTGCCCGGGCAGCACCAGACGCTGCCCGGGGCGCGTCGCGCGCGGGTGCACGGCCAGCCGGGCCCCGCCGGCCCAGATTTCGACCGTGCTCTCGGTGACGGCGACGTGCACCCGCTGCCCCGCCCAGGTCCACGGCACGCCGTACCAGCCGCGCTCCCAGGCCACGAAGCCGTCGCGCCCGACCCGACGCTCCTCGCGCAGAAACGGCTCGACGCGCTCGGCGCGGGGCAGCGGGAGCAGCTGGGGCGCCTCGCGGGCGAAGCGGTCGACCGGCCGCTCGTCGGTAGTGCCGTGCACGCGCACATTGGCCACGCGCTCCATCCACGCGTGCGCCTGGCGGTTGAGGTCGACGCCGTCGCGAAACTCGACCGCTGGCCAGAAATTGTGCTTCACGTACTTGATGCCGCTCTCGACACGTCCCTTGGTTTGGGCCCGATACGGGCGACACAGCCGCGCTTCGAAGCCGACCCGGAGCGCGAAGTCCAGAAACGTGGCGTTCCAGTGCGGCACGCCGGCGGCGTCCCGCCCCAGGACCACGACCTTCGTATTGTCGTAGAGGCACGTCCGCGGAAGGCCGCCGAAGTGCTCGAAGGCATTCAGGTGGCAGCGGATGAAGCTCGCGACATCGGCGCGGCGGATGAACTCGACATAGAGCAGCCGCGACCAGGCCAGGACCATCGCGAAGCCCCAGTACCAGTGCCGCTGGCCGTCCGGGGTCAGGAATGGGAAGTGCCCAAAGTCGACCTGCGCCTGCTCCCCCGGCTTGGTCTCGAAGCGCATCGTCGCCTTCACCGCGCGGCCCAGCCGGAGTGGCCGCACGTGGTCCTTCAGAATGGAGTAGCTCCCGGCGTAGCCTTGCGCGCGGAGTTCACGCAGCAAGACCACGCAGTTTTCCACACCGGCCGCCAGGCGCCGGCGGATGGGATCACGGAACGGATCCAGCTTGGACGGCCGCCGCGACCGCGGCTTCGCCACCGGCAGCCCGGGGGCCCGCAGGTACTTCCGGACCGTGTTCCTCGAAATGTCCAACCTCCTGGCGATCGCCCGAATCGACAGGTGCTGCCCCGACAGCTCCACGAGCTGCTTCACGGTCGACCCTCCGAGCACTCGGCGGCACCTCCCAGGGTGAGATACCCCAGAAGAGCCGGTGGGCCGGGGGGTGGGTCAAATCTAAATCGGCGTTAGTGGGTCAATTTACAGCCGGCGATGACAGATATCGCGCGCGGCTACGTGGCACCTGTCGAACTGAAGCTGCGGCCGCGAACCTTCGGGCGGCAATTCGGCATCGCCGCGCTTTCCATCGGTGCGCTTGTGAGCGCCTGAGCCGCAGAACAAGGCTGAGCACCGTCATGACACCTCGCGAACTCGTCCAACTCTGGGTGAAGACGTTCAACAGCGGCGGCGCCGAAGGGCTGGCTACCTTCCCGAGCGTTGAGACGTTCCAGCACGCGCATGGAGTCTCTGCTCATTTGGTTTCGTGACAACGACACAGCACACAATGACCTACACGTGTGGATAGAGGGTTATTCGCGCGTGAACAGAGTGTCACGGTGTCTGAAAGCTCCAGTCCGCGCGAATTGGGAGATGGGGTCATCGTGGTGTTTGAGAAATACCGCTAGTGCCAGAGTCGCCTAACAAGCAGTTGCAGCGGACGCCGACACGGTGTCGCGGGCGCGTCGCAAGCGCGTCATGTCATTGTGCGCTCTTCGGGGCGCTTCATACGGCAGCGAGCTGTTGCTGAACTGCGTCGTTGGCGAGAGGCGCGTGCCGGCCGGGAGGGACGACGATGTCGCTCACGATGACGAAGGAAGAACGGGAGGCATTCCTGGCCGACGTTCATGTGGCCGTCATCAGCGTTGCAGAACATGGTCGTGGGCCGCTCGTGGTTCCGATGTGGTACTCCTACGAGCCGGGAGGCCAGGTGCGAATCATAACTGGACGGACGTCGCGAAAGGGGAAGCTGCTGGAGCGCGCGGGCCGATTCAGTCTGTGCGTGCAAACGGAAACGCCGCCGTATAAGTACGTCAGCGTGGAGGGGCCGATCATCGCGGTCGAAGCAGCGGATCTTGAGCGTGATCGGCGCCCCCTCGCCCGCCGCTATCTCGGCACCGAAGTGGGCGACTCGTACATCGAAAGTACGAGAAACGCGGTCGGGAATGTGCTTGTTCGTATGCGGCCAGAACGATGGCTCACCGTCGATTACGCAAAGCAATACGAGTCACGGTGAATGGCGAGCCGGCTGACCACGCATTGCACCCGCACCCGACGCCCGGGCTCGCGAGCGCGGCTCGGCCGCAGGTATGCGAGCGTTAGGCGGCACTGTCGAGGCAGGCATCAACGAGCATGGCACAGGTTCTCGGTCTGGTGACACTCGTCGTTCGTGACTACGATGAAGCTCTCGCGTTCTACGTCGGGACGCTTGGCTTCCATCTGGTAGAGGACTCCGAAGTACCCGGGCAAACCAAGCGCTGGGTCGTCGTTCGTCCACCGGGTGCGGGGCACGCCGCTATCCTGCTGGCGCGGGCGTCTACGCCGGAGCAGATCGGGCACGTGGGGAACCAGACAGCAGGCCGAGTCTTCCTGTTCTTGTACACAGACGACTTCGAACGCGACTACGCGGGGTACCAGCTCAAAGGCGTCGAGTTCGTGCGTCCGCCGCAAGACATGCCGTACGGGCGCGTGGCCGTGTTCAGGGATTTGTACGGGAACCTATGGGACTTGCTACAACCGCGCGAAGGGCTGGCGTGAGGGGCTCGTGCGCCTGCATCGGGCTGCTCACGCCTCACAACGACATCGTCTCCGAGAATGAATCTGCCACGATGGCACCGGTCAAGTAGCGGGAGGTAGGTAGATGGCACTTCGGCGGATGGACAACGTTCTCATCGTGGTCGAGGACCTCGAGGCTGCGAAGGCGTTTTTTGTCGAGCTCGGTATGGAGCTGGAAGGCGAGATGCCCGTCGAGGGGCGTTGGGTGGACCGTATCGTCGGGCTCGAGAACGTCCGATGCGAGATCGCGATGTTGCGGACCCCGGACGGCCATGGTCGGCTCGAGCTGGACAAGTTTCACACACCCGCGGCGGTCGGTGCTGAACAGAAGAATGCACCAGTGAACACGCTGGGCATACGGCGCATCATGTTCGCCGTCGACGACATCGACGATGTGCTCGGGCGCTTGCGCGCCCATGGCGCGGAGCTCATCGGCGAAGTCGTTCAGTACGAGGACAAGTACCGGCTCTGTTACATCCGCGGCCCCGAGGGCATCATCGTCGCGCTTGCCCAGCAGCTCAGTTAAGAGGCCGTCTCAGGAGCACACGATGCGACCTCTTCGGTATTCCATCAACGTCACATTGGACGGGTGCTGCGATCACCGTGCAATCGTCGCGGACGAGGACGTGCACCGTCATGCGACCGAGAACCTCGATCGGGCCGATGCCCTCCTCTTTGGCCGAGTGACTTACGAAATGATGGAGGCCGCATGGCGGCCGCCCACGCGGCCGGGAGCGAGGCCTGATTGGATGGAGCCCTTCGCCCGGACGATCGACGCGAAAAGGAAGTACGTCGTGTCGAGCACTGTGGACCGTGTCGATTGGAACGCGGAGCTCGTGCGCGGGGATCTGGGGAAGGCCGTTCAGCAGCTCAAGCGGGAGTCGGGTAGGGGGCTGTTCACGGGTGGCGTGAAGCTCCCGATGGCATTGGCGGAGCTGGGGTTGATCGATGAGTATGAGTTCGTCGTGCATCCAAGGCTGGCGGGCCACGGGCCGACATTGTTCGCGGGGCTATCGAAGCACATCGACTTGAGGCTCGTGAGTCGGCGGGAGCTCGGCTCGGGGGCAGTGGCGATGCAGTATGAGCCGAGAAGGTAGCCGTGGTGCTGCTCGAAGCTGACAGCGGACGGCAGGCCTGGAAGCCGAGAGGAGGCGGAGATGAGTAACGAAGGGGCGGCACCGGTGACGAAGGGTGTGACGGTGCAGTTGCTGGCAACGGTCGACCTGGGCCCTGAGATCGAGGGCATGGCCGGGCGCCAGCTTCGAATGCGTATGGTGACCATCGAGCCTGGCGGCGTCTTTGGCCCGATTCACGACCACAGAGGCCGGCCAGGCACCGTCTACATACTGCAAGGAACGATCACCGACCATCGAAATGGGACGGCTAGGGAATATGGGCCGGGGGTGGGCTGGCCGGAGGACCGGAACACCACCCATTGGCTCGAGAACAGAGGAACGATTCCGGCGGTGGAGATCTCGGTCGATGTAGTCAGGCAAGAGTGAACGCTAACGTCCGCGCGCGGCAGAACGAGCCGGGGACGAGAGGATCGACGGCGCTCTTCCTCGCCAGCGACGACTCCTCGTATATCACCGGGACGGCGTCGACGGAGACTGGGTGTCCGCCGCTCCGTATCTCGGCAACGAGCGCGCAAACCACATGCTCGTGAAGTGCAAGGGATGGCGGGCCTTCTCGGTGGATGCCCCCGTCCGGCCGCAGGGGATCTTGCCAAGGGAACGGTCCGTGGCTACCGTGTAGTCACATTGACGCCCAAGACTGCATCCGATCCGGCTTCGTTGGGCGAACCGCGACGCGCCGCCGCGCTTCGTCCTCACCGTCGTCCTGACCGGGCAGGAGGGCGGCACCGCGATCCGCTGGGTCCAGGAGTTCGAGGACGCCGCGGTGGCGGCCCGCATGCGGCACCTCGTCGAACCCGCGAACGAGCAGAACCTCGACCGCCTGCAGTCCGTTTTGTCCTATGATGCTGAGCCCATCGAATGATTAGCCGGCGAGCCTTCCTGATCGGCGCCACCGTCCTCGCTACCCCGCTCGCCGCGGTGGCGCAGCAACGGAGTGTGGTGCCACGCCTGGGCGTGCTCGCCCAGGACGTGCAACCCGGCCTGCTGGAGACGCTTCGCGATGAGCTCGAGCATCTGGGCTATGTCGAGGGCAAGGGCATCGTCACCGAGGTCCGGAATGCCGACGGCAGGAGTGACCGCCTCCCGGCGCTGGTCGGCGACCTGCTGCGCCTCCGAGTCGACGTCATCGTGGCCGTGAACACCCCCGCCGCCAAGGCAGCCCAGAACGCCACCAAGGCCGTCCCCATCGTCATCATGCGGGTGGCCGATCCCGTGAAGGCGGGGCTCGTCCGCAGCCTCGCCCATCCCGGCGCGAACGTCACCGGAGTGAGCTTCTTGCCGGATGTCCTCGGAGCCAAATCGATCGAGGCGCTGTCTCAGGTCGTCCCGAACCTCGCTCGCGTCGCGGCATTCTACAAGGGCGACAATCCCGGCGCGCTGCTCGTGGTGACGGAGACGGAACGTCGCAGCGCGGAGCTGGGCGTCCGGTTCGAGCGGTTTCCCGTCCGAGATCCGGGTGATTTCCCGGACGCGTTCACCGCGGCGGCTCGCGCCGGCGCGCAGGCGGTGTTCGTGATGGACGACGGGGCCATGACGAAGATGCGCGGGCCATTCCTGAAGCTCTCGTCACAGCGCTCGCTGCCGGTCGCTTCGATCTACAAGGATTTCGCGGAGGCGGGTGGCCTCTTCGCGTACGGGCCCGATCTCGATCACGTGTACCGACGCGCGGCCCACTACGTGGCGCGCGTGCTCAAGGGCACGAAGCCGAGTGAATTGCCGGTGGAGGAGGCGGACCGCTTGCACTTCGTGGTCAACCTGAAGAGCGCCAAGGCCCTCGGGCTCACCATTCCGCCGGCGCTTCTCCTGCGGGCGAACCAGGTGATCGAATGAGCGCGGTGAGGCACCGGGAGCCACCGGTGTGACCGTCGACGAAGCGGTCCGGGGGCACGTGCCGCCCGCCTGGTTCTGGGCGCTTGCCCGGAATCGAGCGCATTCGGGCGTTCGATCTGTCGCAGCTGCCGGCGCCCCCCATCGCTCGGCTGCTCGGCATACGCGCCGGCCACGTGGGGCCCGGGTCGGGCACCTGGATCATGCCGGCCACCGGGTGGTCGCTGATCGAGTCCGGTGAGCTGGAGGTCTCGAAGGGCGCACGGTGGCCGGGATGGCCGTGCACGTTGCCGCGCGCATCCAGGCGCTGGCCGGCGCGGGTGACATCCTGGTGTCGAGCACGGTGAAGGACATCGTGGTGGGATCGGACACGCGCTTCGAGGTTCGCGGGCCGCACTCCCTGAAGGGCACGCCGGGGGAGTGGCGCCTCTTCTCGCTGGCCGACTAGCATGTGGCCTCCGACCAAGCCACCCGCGTTGTGCTGAGGAAAACCTGCGTATGAGCCCTACCGCGCTGGCCATGGCCGCGATCCTGTGCTTCGCCACATCTGCGATCGCTCAAGGGGAGCGCAAGGTCGAGTACCTCAAGGAGGAGCCGCCGACCGGCTCGGTGCCGTACCGCAAGATCGTCTATGTGGACGACGGGACCTGTCCGCAGGGCGAGGTCAAGGAGATTACCGGCGGCAGTCAGGCCAAATCGGTTCCGCGCAAGGTTCGCTGCGTCAAGCGGCCCGACTCGTCGAAATGACCGCGCAGACTCGGACCGGAACGGCACGTGTCCTCGTGGCGTGTGTGCTCGTAACCGTGGCCGCTCGGGCGCAGACCGAACGATTCCTGAAGGTGAGCCGGTGAGTCGGACGGCGGGTGACCGGAAGTCTCCGTCTCGACTGATCGACGCGCGAATCAGGGAGCTGGGCGACTGGAGAGGCCAGATGCTCGCCCGGCTCCGCGCCCTGATCAAGGCGGCGGACCCCGACGTGGTCGAGGAGTGGAAGTGGAGAGGGACCCCGGTCTGGTCGCACCACGGCCTGCTCTGCACCGGCGAGACGTACAAGAACGTCGTGAAGATGACCTTCGTCAAGGGCGCTTCGCTGAAGGACCCTTCCGGCCTCTTCAATGCCAGCCTCGAAGGCAACACCAGGCGTGCCATCGATTTCCGAGCAGGCGACAAGGTGGACGCGAAGGCTCTGAAGGCGCTCATTCGAGCCGCGGTGGCGCGGAACAAGTCCGCGATCCGATCTTCGTCTTTGCGAGCGAGAACGAAGGCGAAGGAATAGCCGGCTCGCCGGCGGATCGTGACGAGGGTCGCGCGAGAGCTTCGGACGGAACGGCGCCGGCTACGGCGATGGTCGCCGGGAGAGGTACCGCAGCTGGCCGGCTGGGTGAGAGTGCAGAAATGGCTGGCGTGCTGATCGTGCTGCTCATCGCCGTGTGCTGGGCCAGGGGCGAGCCGCCTCGCTGGCGCCGGGGCAAGAAGTGAGGTATGCCAGAGCCGCATGAGCGCAAAGCAGATCGTCGTGCTGGGCGGGGGCTTCGCCGGGCTCTGGAGCGCGCTCGGCGCCGCCCGCAAGCTGGATGAGCTCGGCCATACGCCGGACGCCGCGGAAGTCACGCTCGTCAATCGCGACGGCTACCACGGCATCCGGGTTCGCAACTACGAAGCGGATCTGAGCGGGGTCCGCGTTCCCCTCGATGAGGTGCTCGGCCCGGTCGGCGTCCGGCGTGTGGAAGGGACGGTCACCGGCATCGATCTCGTCGGGCAAGCCGTCATCGTGGCGACCGCCGACGGGCAGAAGACGTGTCGCTACGATCGGCTGATTCTTGCGACGGGCAGCCAGGTCGTCCGCCCCGACGTTCCCGGCTTGGCCGAGCATGGCTTCGACGTCGACACCTACGACAGCGCGGCCCGCCTCGACCGTCACTTGCAGGCGCTGGTCGGCCGGCCCGCATTCGCCGGACAGTGGACCGTCGTCGTCGTGGGCGCCGGCCTGACCGGCGTCGAAGCGGCGACCGAGATGGCCGGTAAGCTGCGGGCGCTGTCGGCTCCCGTCGACACGACGCGGCCGTTCCGGGTGATCCTGGCCGACCATGCCCCGCGGGTCGGCTCGGACATGGGCGATTCGGCCCGGCCGGTCATCGAGGAAGCCCTCGCGGCACTCGGCGTCGAGACGCGGCTGGGCGCTCGCATCGTCGCGATCGGGCCCTCGAGCGTGAGACTCGAATCGGGAGAAGAGATTCCCGCGGCCACCGTGGTCTGGTGCGCCGGCATGCTCGCGAATCCGCTGACCCGGCTGTTCCCGGTCGAGCACGACCGATCCGGGCGGATGCCGGTGGATGCGTTCATGCGGGTCGCCGGCGTGCCCAACGTGTTCGCGGCCGGCGACGTCGCCCGCGCCATGGTGGACGATCACCACGCGTCGGTGATGTCCTGTCAGCACGGACGGCCGATGGGACGGTTCGCCGGGCACAATGCGGTCTGTGACCTCTTCGGGTTGCCGATGCTGCCGCTGCGCATCGACTGGTACGTGACCGTGCTGGATCTGGGCGCGTGGGGCGCCGTCTACACCGAGGGCTGGGATCGCCACGTCGTCACCAAGGGCGAGGCGGCGAAGAAGACCAAGCAGATCATCAACTGCCAGCGCATCTATCCGCCGTTGACCGGCAACCGGCAGGAGATCCTCGCGGCCGCGGCCCCGGTGGTGCAGCCGCCTCCCGCGACCTATCGCTAGCCGGTGACGCCCCTGATCGCGGCCTTCGTCGGCCTCATCGTCGCGGGCTTGGCCGCGCTCGTCTCCCTTCGCGCGGGCACCGCCGCTGGCGTCGTGGCGCAGGTGCAGGTCGTCGGGGTTGCCCACCTCATCGCGGGCGCGATTGCCTGGCGCCGTCGCCCCGACAACGTGACCGGCCCGCTGCTCGTCACGATCGGGTACAGCTGGTACATCCCGGAGTTCCAGGCCGCCCACATCGGGGCCGTCGCCGGGCTGGCATTCGCCACCCGTCGACTGGTCAACTTGTTGTCCGCGTACCTGCTGCTCGCGTACCCGTCCGGTCGGTTGGGCAACCGCCCCCAGCGCCTCGCCATGGGCCTCGTGATCGCCATCGCGGCCGTCCAGACACCGGCGCGGTTGCTCCTGGTGGATCGAATCCCCGCGGTCCTCGACCACACCGATCGCGTGACCATGGTCGGCTGCGGCTGCGCCAATCCCTTCGGGGTGATGCCAGCCCCTCGCCTGTTCGCGACCATCGAGCTGTGGACCGGAATGCTCTCGGTGGCGTCGGCGCTGCTGATCATGGCGCTGGTGATCCTCCGTCTGGCTCGCGCGACGCCCCCGATGCGTCGCACTCTCTGGCC
>Ga0209971_1000316_pt1 | contig 13459 bp, 11 predicted proteins | sample InoplaM3SAM_FD_187588 | JGI IMG/M metagenome (GOLD analysis project Ga0209971, IMG submission 187588) | Arabidopsis thaliana rhizosphere microbial communities from the Joint Genome Institute, USA, that affect carbon cycling - Inoculated... | ecosystem: Host-associated > Plants > Roots >... | reverse complement strand
TTGCGGTGACGCCTGGCGAGACAGCCGGCAGGGGTGAGCGCAGGATGTCCGCATCGCTTGCGATGCCGGGCAATTCGTTGATCGGCAGTTCGCCCTGGCAGGTCCAGCGCACCGGTCGATCGGGCAATTGTTCGACGATGCGCCGGCGTTGCGCCTCGCTCAGGCCTTCGCTTTTATTCAAGAGCAGCAGCCCGCTGTGCGGCAACGCCTCCAGCTGGCTTGGCGGCAGCGGTTCGCCACGCGCGAGCGCCGCCGCGTCGAGCACGCTGACGCCGGGCTGCAGGCTCAGCACGCCGAGCCAAGGCGGCGCGGCGAGTTGCGCCAGTAGCTCGGCCGGATGTCCAAGCCCCGAGGGCTCGATCAACAAACGATCGGGTTTGGCCTTGCGTAGCAATCGGCTGAGGCCAACCTGGAAGGGCACGCCATTGACGCAGCACAGGCAGCCGCCAGCGACCTCCGCCATGCTTACGCCCGTCTGGTCGCTGGTGAGTAGCGCAGCGTCGAGGCCTATCTGGCCAAATTCATTGATCAGAACGGCCCAGCGCTCGTTGGCAGGCTTCTGCGCCAGCAGCGAGCGGATCAGGCTGGTTTTGCCGGCGCCGAGCGGGCCGGCAATCAGGTGGGTCGGTATCTGTCTGAGCATGTGGTCATGGTGCGCATCCGGGGCCGCCGATGAAAGCAGTATCGGAGACCGCATGCTAGAGTCCGCGGCGAACTGAAAGAGGTGCTTCCATGCGTTCGGGTTGGATTTTGCTAGCGGCGTTTGCGGCGACCGGCCAGGCCTGGGCCGAAGGCTGCGTGATTCACAGCCGCGGCCAGGGCGTCGAGATCGAGCTTTGCCAAGAGAACCGCACGATCCCCACCGAGCTGTTTCGCACGGGCTTCTGCAAGCCGGAACTCAAGGATCAGGAAGTCGAGGTCGAGTTCGTAGAAAGCTGCCCTGCCGGTGCGTTCGGCATTTGCCGTAACGCGCAGGTGTCGAACATGCCCTATCGCCAGGATATCCATTACTACGGCGTCGCCAGCGACGCGCGCTTTCTTCAGCCGGCCTGTGAGCAGACCAGCGGCGGTGAATGGAGCAAGTGAAGGCGCCGCTGCGTTCCACGTGAAACCGCGCCGGCGCGTTGGCCTCAATTCTGGAAGCAAGACAAAGGTGCGCCCGTAGCTTTCCGTTGATGAGAAGCGTTAGCATTAACGAATCGTCAGCAAAAGGCAGCATTCATGGCCACCGATGGTTTGGTCCGGCAGCGACAGCTGGTGCATCGACTCTACGTTGACCATCAAGGCTGGCTGAACGGCTGGTTGCGACGCCAGCTCGGCTGCAGCCAGAAAGCGGCCGATCTGGCGCAAGACACCTTTGTCCGATTGCTCGCCCGGGATCACGGGCTGGACAGCGTCCGCGAGCCTCGCGCCTATCTGCACACGATTGCCAGAGGATTGCTGATCAACCACTGGCGACGCCGGCAGATCGAGCAGGCCTATCTGGACGCTGTTGCGCTGCAACCTGAAGCGGTCGCGCCATCGCCGGAGTCGCAAGCGCTGGTCATCGAAACCCTGTTGCAGGTCGATGCAATGCTGGCTCGATTGCCCGGCAAAGTGCGACAGGCGTTCCTGCTGTCGCAGCTGCACGGCCTGACCTACGCCGCGATAGCAGACGAGCTTGGCGTGTCCGAGCGAATGATCAAGAAATACATGGCGCAGGCCATGCTGCATTGCCTGACGCTGATCGAGGACGACGCGTGAGCCTGGATTATCGCGTGCTGCAGTGCGCCGCAGAGTGGTTCGCTGTGCTGCAGTCGGACAACGTCAGCGACAGTGACCGGCAGGCCTGGCGGCGCTGGCTCAGCGACCCCGAGCACGCGCGGGCCTGGCAGGGCGTCGAGCAGATCAGCGGCCGGTTCGAGCCGCTCGCCCGCGATCCGTTTGGAGCCAAGGCGAGCAGCCTGATGCAGCGGCGACAGCCAAGCCGCAGGCAGGCGCTGAAGGCGCTGTCCGTCGTTTTTGGCGGCGGCGTTCTGGCCCTGGCGAGCGGTGCGATGCCCTGGCGCAGCTGGACGGCCGATCAACGCACCGCAGTGGGCGAAGTGCGCGATTGGCAACTGCCCGAGGGTTCGCATCTGTGGCTCAACACCGACAGCGCAGTAGACGTCGCTTTCGATGATCAGCGCCGTCGGCTGTCGCTCTACCGTGGCGAGCTGTTGCTGCAGGCCAGCGATGAGCGACGACCGTTGTCGCTGCGTACCGCCGCGGGCCGCGTGATGACCAAGGGCGCCGCACGTTTCTCGGTACTGCAGCGCGACGGTCTCACGCAGCTCAGCGTGTTCGGCGGCTCGGTCGAGGCACGACCGGCCAATGGCCACGCGCGCATGGCACTGCAGGGCCAGCAGCTCAGCTTCGACGACCGGCGATTCGAGGAAGAGCGGCCGGCGCAGATGGGCCGCCAGGCCTGGGTTCGCGGCGTCTTGCTCGCCGACAACATGCGGCTGGATGACTTCATCACCGAACTGAACCGTTACCGTCAGGGCTATCTGGGCTGCGATCCCCGCATCGCCGGCCTGCGCGTGGTTGGCGCTTATCCGCTGGCCGATACCGAACGTGTTCTGGACGTACTGGCCAGCACGCTGTCCTTGCGCGTCAATCGGCGCCTGGCCTGGTGGGTCACGCTCGAGCCCGCGCAAGCCGAAGCCTGACCGCGTTCAAGCGAAATAAATTCCCATCGGCAGTTCCCCTTTTCGCCGAGCCGCTGGGCATAACCGCAACGATCACGATTTTGCCCATGCGAGAAGGATGAATCATGCGCTCCAGTGCTTTGCCGTTACGCCGTTCCAGCACGCTGCCCCAGGCCATTCGCGCCGCCATGCTCTGCCTGCCGTTGACCACCGTTGCCATCGCGCCGGTAGTGCTGGCGCAAACGGTGGAACAGCAGGCTGCACGCAGCTATGACATTCCGGCCGGATCGCTTTCCACCGCCCTGAGCCGCTTCGCCGGTGAGGCTGGGGTAATGCTGTCGGTGGACGGCCGCCTGGTCGACAACCGCCAGACGGAGGGGCTGCGTGGTCAGTACGGCGTTGAAGACGGCTTCGACACCCTGCTGCGCGGCAGCGGCCTGCAGGTCGTGCGCGACGATCGAGGCGCCTATTCGCTGGCGCCAGCGCCGTCTGCCGAACAGGCAGAAGCGGTCGAACTGAAGCCGATGGTCGTCGAAGGCTTCGCTCTCGGTAACGCGCTGGGGGAAATGGACGGCTACAACGCCACTCACAGCAGCGTGGCGACCAAAACCAGCATGCCGCTGGTCGAGACCTCCCAGACCGTTTCGGTGGTGACCCGTCAGCAGATCGAAGATCAGGGTTCGCGCTCGGTCGCGCAGGCCGTGCGCTATACGCCTGGCCTGATGAGCACGCCCTATGGCGCCACGACCCGCTACGACTATGTGGCCATGCGCGGCATCACCGACGGATCGGTGGACAACCTCTACCTCGATGGCCAGAAGCTGCTTGGCGATAGCGGAACCTATAGCAGCCTGCAGGTCGATCCTTATTTCATCGAGCGCATCGACATTCTCAAGGGGCCGTCCTCGGTGCTTTACGGCCGCAGTTTGCCGGGCGGGCTGGTGGCGATGACCACCAAGAAGCCGCAGCACGAGGCGAGCCGGCAGATCCAGCTGTCCTATGGCAGCGACGACTACAAGCAGATCGGGTTCGACCTGACCGGCCCGCTGGACGATGAGCGCATCGCTTACCGTCTGGTCGGTGTGGCCAAGGACGCCGATAACCAGGTCGATGGCATCGAGGAAAAGCGCTACGCGCTGATGCCATCGCTGAGCATCGACTTCAGCCAGGACACCCGCCTGACCCTGCAGGCCATGCTCCAGCACGATCCGGAGAGTGGCTATCACGGCGGCTTGCCGGCCGATGGCACCGTCACGTCCCACAACGGCCAGCGCATCTCGCGCAGCTTCTTCGAGGGCGACGAGAGCTACGAGAAATTCGAGCGCGACCAGCAGATGGTCGGCTACCAGCTGGAGCATCGCTTCAACGACGTGGTGTCCGCCCGGCAGAACTTTCAGTACCTGGATTCCACCGTCGAATCCGGACAGGTCTACCAGTACGGCTACGCCACTGGCGACGAGCTGGTTCGCTACTACACCGGCGCCGATGAGGTCCTGCACGCGTGGACGCTGGACAACCAACTGCAGTTTCTCTTCGACACCGGTGCGCTGAGCCATACGCTGGTCACCGGCCTGGACTATCAGCGGCGCAAGGCGAAGGTCGATTACAGCGCGGCAACCGGAGTCGGCAGCATCAATCCGTACACCGGCGTGGCCAATCCGGGCAGCCTGGCCTTCTATCACCAGTACGACGAGGCGCGCGAACTGGAGCAGACGGGCCTCTATGTGCAGGACCTGGTCAGCCTGGGCAACTGGCGCCTTTCCCTCGGCGCGCGGCAGGATTGGGTGGATGTCGCCTTTGACCAGACCGAGTCGATGTACGGCGATCAGTCGGATCAGTCCAAACTCGAACAATTCACCGGGCGTGTCGGCGTGCTTTACGCGTTCGAAAACGGCCTGTCGCCTTATCTCAGCTATTCGGAATCCTTCAACCCCAACGCAACGGGCGCCTACAACTATGACGCGGGTACTGGCGCGTACGACATCACCTTGCTCGACCCGACCGAGGGCGAGCAGGTTGAGGTCGGCCTGAAATACCAGCCGCTGGGCACGGACGACCTTTACACGATTTCGCTGTTCGATCTAAAGCAGTCCAACCTGTCGAGCAAGGATTCCAACGAGAATTTCTTCCGCTCAGTCGGCGAGATCACCTCACGCGGCGTCGAGCTCGAAGCCCGGTTCGCCCCAATGGACAACCTCAACGTGCTGGCCAGCTATACCTACATGGACGTCGAGTACAGCAAGGACTTCATCGGCGCCGCGGGCGTCAACAACCGTGGCAACACGCCCAACGCCGTGGCGCGCAACATGGCCTCGCTGTGGTCCGACTACACCCTAGCAACCGGACCCCTGTCGGGTCTGCGAATCGGCGGCGGCGCACGCTACTTCGGCGAGAGCTGGGCCGATGCGGAAAACACCCTGCGCATCCCGTCCTACACCCTGTATGACGCCATGCTCGGCTACGACCTGGCGCGCGTTGGCATGGACGGGCTCGGCGTGCAGCTGAACCTGAACAACCTGACCGACGAGAAATACGTGGCCGCCTGCAACAGCCTCAACCAGTGCTACTACGGCGCAGGGCGCAACCTGATGGCGACACTGACGTACGACTTCTAAGCACAGGTCGCGAGCCGCCGGTCATCGGGCCGGCGGCTTCGTGCTTTCAGCGAAACGGAAAAACCTCCATGCGCCACATCCTTGTCTTGCTGCACCGTTACATCGGCCTGGCCACGGCGTTGTTCCTGTTTCTGGCGGGAATCACCGGTAGCGTTCTGGCCTTTCATCACGAGCTGGATGAGTGGCTCAACCCCGAGTTCTATCACACCGCCAGCCAAGGTGAGGTGCTGCCGCCCGGCACGTTGGTCGACCTGATCGAGCAGGCCAACCCGCGCATGCAGGTCTGGTACATGGAGTTTCCGGACGAGCCGGGGCATGCGGCCTTGATGGCCCTCGTGCCGCGCAACGATCCGGCGACCGGCAAGCCCTACGCGCTGGAACCCGCGGTGCATTACCTCGATGCGGTTACCGGCGATCTGGTCGGCACGCGCCACTGGGGCGAATGCTGCTTTTCACGCAAGAACCTGGTGCCTTTTCTGCTGGAGTTCCATTACAACCTGACGCTTCCCGGCAGATGGGGCATCTGGCTGATGGGCATCGTCGCGATCTTCTGGACGCTGGACTGCTTCGTCTCGCTACTGCTGACCTTTCCTCGCGGTCGGCCGTTGTTCGGCAAATGGGGGACGGCCTGGAAGATCAAGCGCCAGCGCCTCAACCACGACGTTCATCGCGCGGGCGGGCTGTGGCTGTGGTTGTTGCTGACGCCGGTGGCGGTCAGCAGCATCGCCATGAACCTGCCCGAGGAAGTCTTCAAGCCGGTGGTGTCGTTGGTGTCAGAGGTCGAACCGAGCGTCTATGAAGCGCGTGGCAGCCTGCCAAAGGCGGAACTGGGCACGACCGGGTACGACTTCCATCGTGCCTACGACTACGCCATGCAGCACGCGGCCGACCTGGGTTTGAACGAGCCCATCGGCGAGCTTTATTACAGCTTCGAATACAACTTCTACGGTGCCGGCTTCGGCGATCACGACAGCGACGACGGCAACGCCTGGGTGTTCTTCCATGGCACTGACGGGACGCAATTGCTGGGGCAGGAAATCCCGGGGCAGGGCACGCTGGGTGAGCAGTTCCACATGCTGCAGCCGGCGATCCATGGCGGGCGGATTCTCGGCATGCCGGGGCGGATCCTGATCGCGGTGTTGGGCGTGGCGATTGCCGTGCTGTCAGTGACCGGCGTGGTGATCTGGTGGCGCAAGCTGCGCGCGAGGCAGAGCGCGGCAGTCAGGCGAGAAGTGGTGTCGCAGGCGGGTTGATCATAAGCGCGGGAGAAACGGTGAAACGGCCGGAAGACCGGCCGTTGGTTCAGCGCGAGCTGGGCGCCTGCACGTCGCAGCTCCAGAGTTCCAGCGCGGTCCGGTCCGCTTTTGGCGGACCGAGCCATTCGCTCATCGCGTGGCAACGCTGGTCAAAACACAGTTGGTAATCCCCTGCCTCGGGGGTTCGCCCCACAAGCAGCGGTTGCAACGGCGGAACCTGGCGCTGGTAGTGCCAGGTGCCGTCACGCAGTTCGGCGTCATCCGGAATTTCCATCCCGGCGCCCGAGCCCTTGACCCGCGCTTCGCCGAGTACCAGCCCCTGCGGCGTCACGCGGTAATCCTCTTCCCAGCGGATCTTCTCGATCGTGTGGTTCCACGCCAGGGTGAACTCCGGTGTGGGCACTTGCGCCCACACCACCCCGGCCAAACCCAGGCAGAGCCCGATCATGCGGTCGCGACTGCTGCAGCGCGGCGGGCGCGCCAGAAGTGCTGGACGAAGAACAGCGCGGCCAGGGCGAAGCCGATTTCATCGCTCATCGGCGAAGCCAGGATCAGACTCACGCCTGCGGCGAAGCCGAGTATCCGCTCCCACCAGCTGAGCTTGCTCTGCAGGAAGCCGGTGAATACCGCACCCCAGAGACCAATCGCCAGCGCCGCCTTGATCAGCATGTAGATCGTTGCCACCCAGCTGTCGCCCTGCATCATCAGCGCCGGGTCATAGACAGACATGAAGGGGACGACGAAACCGGCGACCGCGATGCGCACCGCCCACAGACTGATCTTAAGACCCGTCTCCCTGGCGATGGGCGCCGCGGCGAAGCAGGCCAGCGCGACCGGCGGCGTAAGGTCCGCCATGATGCCGAAGTAGAAGACGAACATGTGCGAGACGATCAGCGGCACGCCCAGGTCCAGCAGCGCGGGCGCAGCGATCGAGCTGGTGATGATGTAGTTCGGGATCGTCGGAATCCCCATACCCAGCACCAGACAGGTCAGCATCGTCAGCACCAGCGACAGGAACAGGTTGTTTTCGCCGATACTCAGGATGTAGCCGGCAAAGGTCGAAGCCACGCCCGTCAGCGACACCACGCCGATGATCACGCCAACCAGCGCGCAGGCGATACCCACCGGCACGGCATGACGAGCGCCCTCGACCAGGGCATGCAGGCAGATGGTTAGCGTGTCGCGGCCGCCTTTGATGAACCAGCACACGGCAACCAGCGCGGCAATCACCCCGAAGATCACCCCTATTCCAAGCTGGAAGAAGCCTGCGCAGAGCAGACCCAGCGCGATCCAGAAAGCGATTCGCAACCCGAACGACGACGCCCTTGCGATGATCGCCGAGCCAAGAATGACGATGGCGGTCAGCGCCAGGCCAATGGTGCCGGCGAACATCGGCGTGCGGCCGGAGAACAGCAGCCAGACCAGAACCAGAAGCGGAATCAGCAGGAACCAGCTTTCCTTCACGGCAGCCCAGGCGCTCGGGCACTGATCCTTCGGCAGGCCTTTGAGGCCGGCGCGCTTGGCTTCCAGGTGGACCATCCAGAACGTCGAGCCGAAATAGAGCAGCGCCGGGATCAACGCGGCCTTGGCAATTTCCACGAACGGCACGTTGATGGTCTCGGCCATGATGAAGGCCACGGCGCCCATCACCGGCGGCATGATCTGGCTACCCATGCTCGAGGTCGCTTCGACGCCACCGGCGAACGCCGCCTTGTAGCCAAAGCGCTTCATCAGCGGAATGGTGAACTGGCCGGTCGTCACCACGTTGGCCACGCCGGAACCGGTAATCGTGCCCATCAGGGCCGACGAGACCACCGACACCTTGGCCGGGCCGCCCAGCTTGTGACCGAACAGGCCCATGGCGAAGTCGGTGAACAGCTTGATCATGCCGGCCTGCTCGAGAAACGCGCCGAACAGAATGAACAGGAAGATATAGGTCGCCGACACGTAGGTCGGTGTTCCGTATAGCCCCTCGGTGCCGAACGCCAACTGGTTGACCAGCTGATCCACGCCGTAGCCGCGGTGTGCGAGATCGCCCGGCAGGTACTGGCCCAGCAGGCCATAGGCCAGAAACATCGCGCAGATGATCGGAAGCGCAATGCCCATCACACGCCGGGCAGCCTCGAATATCAGGACGATGAGCGTCACCCCGACGATGAAGTCGAGCGTGGTCAGATCGCCGGAGCGCTGAATCAGATCGGCCTCGAAATACCACTGGTAGAACGCGGTCCCCATGCCAGCCAGGGCCAATACCCACGCCAGAGGCTGCCACGGCTTGCCTTTGCCGTTAGCCGGAAAGCTCAGGAACACGAGCATCAGCAGGAAGCCGACGTGCCCCGCTCGCAGCACCTGGCTCGACACTGGGTGGAACGCGGCCATGATGATCTGATAAACGGAAAACAGCAGCGCGACGTAAAACAGCGTCTTTGGCCAGTCAGCCGGGCTGCCAGCCAGGCCCTGTTCTTCTTGTAATTCGCTCATGGTTGCCTCGAGCTCTAAAAAGCGTGGTCGCGTTGAGCCGCTAACAAAACCTGCCGTGAATACACGCTGGCTTTACTAGCATCTCAGCAGGTTGGACTGATGACCCGGTCTGGCGTGCAGGACGCGCGCCAGCGCCGGTGAGCGGAGCGGCGATCGCCGCTCCGCGACGCACTCAGAGTGCGCCGACTTCCTTGTAGTAACGCTCGGCACCCGGGTGCAGCGGGATCGGCAGCGACTTGGTCGCGTTCTCCAGCTTGATATCCTTCGCCGCAGCATGGGAACTGGCGAGTTCGCCGAGGTTCTCGAACAGCAGCTTGGTCATCTGGTAGGCGACATCGTCGGACACGCCTTCGCGCGTCACCAGTACGTTGGTGATCGCTACGGTCGGCACGTCCGCTTCCTGGCCGTCGTAAGTGCCTGCCGGGATCGTCGCCGCCTGGTACGCGGCGTTGTTGATCTTGGTCACCACATCCGCCGGGATCGAGACGTAGTTCAGCGGCATCGTCGCCGCCAGGTCGCGGATCGCCGCCATGCCCAGACCGGCCGATTGCAAGGTGGCGTCGAGCTGACGGTTCTTGATCAGTTCGACCGACTCGGCGAAGGCCAGGTATTCGACCTTGCCCATGTCCTCGTAGCTCAGGCCGGCGGCCTTGAGAATCGCGCGGGCGTTGAGTTCCGTGCCGGATTTCGGCGCGCCCACGGAGATCGACTTGCCCTTGAGGTCGGCCAGGGTCTTGATGCCCGATTCCTTGCTGGCAACGATCTGGATGTAGTTGGGGTAGGCGCCGCCGATGGCGCGCAGCTTTTTCAGCGGTGCCTTGAAGCCTGCGTCTTCCACGCCGTTCCAGGCGTCAGCCACCGAGTCGCCGAGTGCGAAGCCCAGCTCGCCGCGGCCGGCTTGAAGCAGGTTGAGGTTTTCCACCGAAGCCTTGGTGGCCTGCACGGACGTCTTTGAGCCCTCGATGCCCTTGCTGTAGATCTGCGAGAGTGCCACGCCGACCGGGTAGTAAACCCCGCTCGTACCGCCCGTGAGGATGTTGATGAAGGTAGGCGCGGCAACCGCCGCGGTGCTGGCTGTGAAGGCTGCTGCGGCAGCGAGCAGACCGAGTTGCTTGGTGAATTTCATGTGCATCTCCATTTCGTTGTTATTGGTTTTGCAGGGCAGACGATAGCCGATCAGCTACAGCGTTTGTGCTGCAACCAGCAAGAAATGGCAGAACACGCGAAGGGCCTTTGCAACGAAAGGCGGTGCGCTGTGCGGCTTTTCTTGTGGTTGATCGCATCGGGCAATTTCAGGTAGCAGGAGGCGTGCCAGCTATGCCGGACGCTCTGGAACGGCACTTGCGGCAAGGCGCAACGGTGGCGTGCGCGAAAAGCCGCCCATTCCGTTAGGCCGATAGGCGGATTTTTGCCGACAACGTCTGCTCCGATTCTGAACCCTGCGGCTTGGCGCGGCATCGCAACTACAACGGCGATAGCGGAACGAGGTGGAACATGGCGAGCGAAACCAGCGCGCAAGCGCTGGGCATCGATATCGAAGGCGGCGAGGGCGAAGTCTTCAAATGGTTCGTCGCCAGCTTTTTGTTCGGCAAGCGCATCCAGCGGGAAATTGCCGCCGAGGCCTACCGGGTCATCGTCGACCGGCACCGGCGCGACACGCCGCGCAAGCTGGGCAATTGCAGCCGCGCAGAGTTGGTCAGAATGCTCGGCCAGGCCCGCTACGTGCGCTACGACGAATCGACGGCCGAGCGCTTGCTCAAACTGTGCGACAAGCTGAACGGCGAGTATGGCGGCAGGCTCGGCGCTATCCGTGAGCAAAGCGAAAGCCGCAAGGAGCTGGAAAAGCGCCTGACCGAATTCGAGGGTGTCGGGCCGAAGACCGTGGAAATCTTCATGCGCGAGGCGGCGAAGGTCTGGTATTGAGCGAAAGGCTGGTCGCGAGCAGACGGCGCCAGCACGGCTCCGCGCCGATGGGAGAATTTCCGCCCGGCTCGCTTGGCTTTTCGTAGGAGCCGGTTTGCTGGCGCAGCGATATGTCCGTCGCGCTCGTAACGTGCGGCAGCCCTTCGCGAGCTAGCTGGGTTCTTCAATACCGGCAGGGCTTCGCGCGCCGATGAGAGGTTTTCCGCCCGGCTCGCTTGGCCTTTCGTAGGAGCCAGTTTGCAGGGGAAGCTTTGCGCGTCGAGCCGATCCGACTAGAGTGGCGCCAGCTCACTGTCGAAGCCCGATCCATGCGTGCCGTCATCCTAGCGTTTAGTCTATGTCTGCCCTTGCTGGCCGCCGCCGGGCCTGCGCCTTATTACCAGTGGCAAAGCAAAGCCGATGGTACGGTGATCTGCCGGCAAACCTCGCCCGGCCACGGCTGGGAGCGGTTGAACGACCAGCCGTTTCGCGATCTCAACTGCACACAGCCTGCCGGTCGAGTCGAGCGCCCCTCGGCGGTGCCCGGCTTCCGCCCGCAACCTGGTCGCTGATTACTGGCCGGCCGTGCCCTGACGCCCGGTCCGAGAATTCATGTTTGAGTTTTCCTCTTATCTCGGCCTGTTCAGCGCCGCCTTTGCCGCCGCCACGCTGATCCCGGCGCAATCTGAAGCCGTGCTGGTCGGCCTGTTGCTGCATGGCAAGCAGTCTGTGACCGGGCTGCTGCTGGTTGCCACGCTCGGCAACGTGTCGGGCTCGCTGGTCAACTGGCTGCTGGGTCGCTCGATCGAGCGGTTGCGCCACAGGCGCTGGTTTCCGGTAAGCGACGCGCAGCTCGAACGCGCGCAGCAGCGGTATCGTCGCTACGGCCGGCTGTCGCTTCTGCTGAGCTGGGTGCCGATCATCGGCGACCCGCTGACGGTAGTCGCCGGAACGCTGCGCGAACCGCTGTGGAGTTTTCTTCTGTTGGTGACCCTGGCCAAAGGCGGCCGATACCTGCTCTTGGCCGCAATCACGTTGGGCTGGTTTTAGTGCCGTTAGAACGCATTGTTAACCTTGGCGTAACGAAACGGATTCGAGCTTGATTGATGACCCGTCGGTCATCTCCCTACTGTGCGCTCCACAAAGCGGAAAACCTGTGGAGTCAGCATGACAACAACAATCTCCCCACCGCCGCAGTGGTCGCGTCGTCGCGCTGAAAAAGCCCGGCGGATCGATCAGGTGCAGCGCCTCGCCGACGGCGTGGTGCTGCCCGGCGAGCGGATCGTCGAGGCCCTGGAACTCTTGATCGCCCCCGGTGATCGGGTGGTGCTCGAGGGCAACAACCAGAAGCAGGCGGACTTCCTCTCCCGCTCCCTGGCCAAGGCCGACCCCGGCAAGCTGCACGACCTGCACATGATCATGCCGAGCGTCAGCCGCGCCGAGCATCTGGATCTGTTCGAGCGGCAGATCGCGCGCAAGCTCGACTTCTCCTTCGCCGGCCCGCAGAGCCTGCGCATCAGCCAGTTGCTGGAAGACGGCCTGCTGGAAGTCGGCGCCATCCACACCTACATCGAACTCTATTCGCGCCTCTTGGTGGACCTGATCCCCAACGTCGCGCTGGTGGCCGGCTTCCAGGCCGATCGCCACGGAAACATCTACACCGGCCCCAGCACCGAAGACACCCCGGCGCTGGTCGAGCCGACCGCCTTCAGCGACGGCATAGTCATCGTCCAGGTCAACGAGATCGTCGACGAGCTGCCGCGCGTGGACATTCCGGCGAGCTGGGTCGATTTCGTCGTGGTGGCGGACAAGCCCTTCTACATCGAGCCGCTGTTCACCCGCGACCCGCGCCACATCAAGCCCGTGCACGTGCTGATGGCGATGATGGCGATCCGCGGCATCTACGAAAAACACAACGTGCAGTCGCTCAACCACGGCATCGGTTTCAACACCGCCGCCATCGAGCTGATCCTGCCGACCTACGGCGAATCCCTCGGCCTGAAAGGCAAGATCTGCCGCAACTGGACGCTCAACCCGCACCCGACGCTGATCCCGGCGATCGAGACTGGCTGGGTCGAGAGCGTGCATTGCTTCGGCACCGAGCTGGGCATGGAGCACTACATCGCCCAGCGCCCGGACGTGTTCTTCACCGGGCGCGACGGCTCGATGCGCTCGAACCGCATGATGTGCCAGCTGGCCGGGCAGTACGCCGTGGACCTGTTCATCGGCGCCACCCTGCAGGTCGATGGCGACGTCGTAGGTGTTGCGGCGCAGGTCGCGGACCACGAGCAGCGTCGCGGCGACGGCGGTCACGACCGCCGCGACGACCAGGAGGTGGTCCACGGCCGCAGGCTATGCCGCTGAACCCCTCGGCGGCCCGGGCCGTACGTCCTGGTGTGCCTGCGCCGTCGCTGACCGGGGAGCGCGGTGTGCGTGCGCTGGTCGACGAGCACGGCGGCGCGCTGTTCGCGTACGTCCTGCGGCGCACCGGTGACCGCGGGCGCGCCGAGGACCTCGTGCAGGAGGTCTTCCTGCG
>Ga0209971_1000315_pt1 | contig 13459 bp, 9 predicted proteins | sample InoplaM3SAM_FD_187588 | JGI IMG/M metagenome (GOLD analysis project Ga0209971, IMG submission 187588) | Arabidopsis thaliana rhizosphere microbial communities from the Joint Genome Institute, USA, that affect carbon cycling - Inoculated... | ecosystem: Host-associated > Plants > Roots >... | reverse complement strand
CCCGGGGATGGACTTTCGAGAGCGGTGTCGTCGGGCGCGCCGCCGTCGCCCCGAGGCGCTCGGAGTTCTCGGTCCGGTGCATGACCCGACCTAAAACCGCAGGAAAAGCTGGAGGGTGGTGACCAGGGCCGGCGAGACGTTGCCCGACGCGAAGAGAGCGATCACCGCCGCGAGCTCGCCGGCCAGAGCTGCCCAGAGCAGCCGCGGCGACACACCCCGCGGCCGGGCGACGGCCCCGACATCCCAACGTTCGCGAGCGAGAGCGACTGTGTTCTTCACGGCGATACCCGTCTCCAAGGGCAAGGCCGCTGCCACCCCCCACGACAGAGGGAGAGGTGGCGCAATCCTCTGAACCAGCGATGGTTACCGGCGAAACGCCGCTTCTCCGCACCGGCAGGCCAGTGTGACTCTTCGTCACCGTTTGTTGCCACTCCGGGACAGCATACTCCTCCAAGGCACTTATCGCGAGTAGTTTAGACAGAAAATGTGACTCTCTGTCCCGATGACAGAAGGTCACATCAACGGGGAAGAGGCGGTCAGCGAGCCAGGTATTTCTTGCGGTAGAGCGTGCGCCGGCTGATTCCCAGCAGGCGCGCTGCCCGGCTCTTGTTGCCCCCCGCGAGCTTCAGGACACGCTGGACGTGGCGCTCTTCGAGGTCCCGGAGGTTCGCCGGGGCGGTCTCTCCCGTTTCGACCCTCTCCGCCTGCTCGGCCCCGAGCGAGGGAAGCCACTGGAGGTCCTCCCGGTGAATGACACCGCCCTGGGAGAGCGCGGCCGCCCCCTCCAGCACGTTCTCGAGCTCCCGGATGTTGCCGGGGTAGTCATGGGCGAGGAGCGAGGCGAAGGCCTCGCGCTCGACGTGGGGGACTTCCCGCCCGTCGCGCGCCGCGAACCGCTCCAGGAAGTGGCGAACGAGCTTGGGAATGTCCTCCCGCCGCTCCCGGAGCGGCGGCAGCGGGATCTCGACGACGCGAAGCCGGTAGTACAGGTCCTCGCGGAACTCTCCCCGCGCGATCCGCTCGGGCAGGCGCGCGTGGGTGGCCGCGAGCACCCGGACGTCGATCGGGATCCGACGGCGGCCGCCCACCCGCTCGATCTCCCGTTCCTGCAGGACCCGAAGGAGCTTCGCCTGCAGAGGAAGCGGCATGTCCCCGATCTCGTCCAGGAAGAGCGTGCCGCCGTTGGCGACCTCGAACCTGCCGAGCCTCGGCTCGACGCCGGTGGCGACTCCGCGCTCGATTCCGAAGAGCTCGGATTCGAGCAGCGGCTCGGGCAGCGCGGCGCAGTTGATGGGCACGAACCCCTTGTCCGCGCGGTCGCTGCGGGCATGGATCATCCGCGCGACGAGCTCCTTGCCCGTGCCGCTCTCCCCCGTCAGCAGGACCGAGATCTTCGAGCTCGCAACGCGCCCCACGAGGTCGAGAACGCGCCGCGCCGCGGGAGAGTCGCCGATGAAGAGGCGTCCGGCCGCGGAACGCCCCGTCTCATCCAGGAGGCGGCGGTTCTCTTCCTCGAGCCGTTCCCGCTCTCGCGTCAACCGCTCCAGGTGCCTCCGGTTTTCGATCGCCATGCCGGAAAGGCCGGCGAGCGACGTGAGGAATCTCGCGTCGTCGTCGTCGAAAGGCGTGCGCCCCCCGCGTCGCTGCTCCTTGTCGGCGAGCACCAGCGCCCCGACGGGCCGTCCGCCGGCGCGGATCGGAACCCCGATCGCCGCGATCACGGGGGTCCGGAGGAACCGGAACCGCTCCCGGATGAGGGCGCTCGGCGACTTCAGGACGTCCCGGAGGAACTCGTCTTCCGCGACGACCGATTCCGGCTGCCGACGCGGAAATCCGACTCTCGCTTCCGCGCGTCGCGCGCCGCCGTCGCCGAACGTCGCGAGGTAGCCGCGGGACGCGTCGAGGACCCCGACCGCGCGGCCGAGCACGTCCTCGACCAGGGCGTCTTCGCTCGGCAGCGAGCCGAGCGAGAGCCCGGCGTCGTAGAGGGTTTCGAGGAGGAGGAGCTTGTGCTGGGTCTCGAACGGCGAGGGGACCCGGTCCATTACTTCGCGGATGCGAGCACCTGGGCGCGTCGAAGCTGTCCGACCATCGTCTCCGCCGGCCGTGAGGGTGCCCAGGTCGGATTCCATCGCTTGTTCTCCTCCAGGAGTTTTTCCGCGCGGTCGAGCTCGCCGCGCCGGGCGAGGAGCGCCGCGAGCTCGGCGCGACCCTCGTAGACCATCAGCCGCCCCTCGAAGCGCTCCCATCCGTTGGGCGGGTTCGCCATCTCCTGGTAGAGCGCGATCGCTTCGCCATCCTTCTTGAGCGCGACCTTGACCCGGGCCATGAGCCAGTTCCACTGTGCCCAGTAGGGTTTGTACCCGTCGCGTTTGGAGTTCTTCTTCAGGTACTCGTCCGCGCGGGGCTTCAGCTCGGCCAGCCGCCGTTCCGCGTCCGCGGGCCTCCCCTCGACGAAGTCGTAGCACGCGTCGATGAAGGAGACCCAGAATTCGCGGTCCTCGCTCCGGGGGACCTTTTCGAACATCGGGCGCAGCCGCGCGGCCCTCTCCGCGTCACCCATCACGAGCGCGACTTTCAACGCCCGGACGAGATAGCCGCCTTTTTCGGATTCGACGGGGATCGTCTCGGCCGCGCGGACGTAGCTGTCGTACGCCTTCGCGAACTCGCCCTTGCCCTCGTATGCCACGCCGAGGTGGTCGTAAGCAGCGAAGAAATCCGGCTTGATCGACAGCGCGCGGTTCAGGTTCTGGATCGCCTCGTCGTAGTGCCCCGAATACGCCTGGATCTCTCCGAGGCTGTCGTGCGGGTTCGCCTGGTCCGGCGCCATGAACTGGTACTTCTTGAGGTTCTCGATCGCCTTCTCGTAGTCGCCGCGATACCCGTAGTAGTAGCCGATCATGTTGTAGGCGTCGGCGCTGTTGGGGTCGGCCTCGAGAAGCCGGGTGAAGACGCGGACCGCCTCCTCCATCCTCCCCTTCTGGACCTCGTCCATGGCGACGACGGTCGTCGCGCGGAAATCGTCGGGGTAACGGCGCAGGATCTCGCGGGCGATCGCGAGCCGTTCGGCGGGCGTCTTCTCGAGGGCCGCCACCGCGAGGTCGACGTGGAGCCGCTCTCGGTCGGTGAGGCGGCTCTTCAACTTCTCGGCGCGGTGAACGAGAGAGAGGGCCTGCTCCTTCTCGGATTGCCGGGCGAGGCCGAGCATGGCGGCCACGAAATCGGGGTCGAGCTCGAGCGCCTTCGCAAAGCCCGCCCGGGCCTCCTTGAAATAGAAGCGCCGCTCGTTCTCGATCGCTTCCCGCCACAGGCGATGGGCCTCGTCGGAAGTCGTCGTCACGTCCCGGCGGTTGGTCAGCAGGAGGGCCGCGGCCACCCCGACCGCAGCCAGCAGCAGGAGTCCGAACAGAGGAATGGCGCGGCGCTTCTTCATGGCCCAACGATGATACGGCCGGGAGCGGCCGAGGTTTCGCCCGCGGGCTTCCGGGTCCGGCCGCCAGGTGTCAGAAAGAAAAGGACTTGACGGCTTTCCCGGCGAGTCATCCCGTTTCGGGCCCCCGTCCCGGAAACCGGACACCTGATACCCGACACCCGTGTCATTCCACCCTCATCAGAAGAAACGTCATGTCGTCGTACTGTTCGGCTCCTCCCACGTGAATCCGGATGTCCGCCAGGATGCCCCGGGCGATCTCTTCCAGGGGCGCCCGGCGCACGTCGGAGAACGACTTCATGAGCCGCTCCTCCCCGTAGGGGTTCATCTCCCCGTCCATCGCCTCGGTGAACCCGTCCGTGTAGAAGAAGATGAGATCGCCGCGCTTCAGGAACATCTCGACGGTGTCGTAGGGCACCTCCTTCAGCGCGCCGAGCGGCAGCCTGTGATCGGGGGGCTCGAGCAGCTTCGGGCCGCCGTCTCCCGAGCGGATGATCATCGGCAGCGGCTGTCCGCCGATCGAGTACCGCAGGCTCATCGCATCGGGATCCAGGACGAAGTAACCGAGGGAGACGAACATGCGGCGCTTGATCGCATAGATTCGCCGGTTGGACTCCTGGAAGAGCTTGCCCGGATCGCGCGTCGTCAGCGCCCGCGAGTAGACGATCTCCTTCGAGGCGACCATCAGGAGCGACGCCGGAACCGACTTCCCGGAGACGTCGCCGATGACCACGCCGAGGCTCCGGTCGTCGAACGAGATGAAGTCGTAGAAGTCGCCGCCGACGACCTTGGCCGGCAGGCTGCCTCCGAGGAACGAGAAGCCGGGGACGATCGGCAGCGTGCGCGGGAGGAGGCTCGTCTGGATGTCGCGCGCGATCTCCAGATCCCGCCGCAGCTCCGCCTGACGCGTCATCTCGTCATGGAGGGTCGCCGTCTCGATCGCCAACGCGGCCTGGTTCGCGAGCGTGGAGAGGAGTGTCTGGTCGTCGCGGTCGAAGCGCTCGCCAGACAGCTTCTCCTTCAACGCGAGGACGCCCATCAGGCGCTCGCGATAGGCGAGCGGGACGAGCAGGTGAAACCCCTCGGCCGTCACCCGGTCGCAGAAGCGCCGGCTCTCGTCGTCGGCGACCCGCTCACAGACGTCGTCGGGCGCCACCGGCTTCCCCTCCTCTCGAAGAACCCGTCGGATCTCGGCGCCCGGAGAGATCCGGTCGTCCCGCCGCCCGCGCCGCTCGAGCCATCCCTCGTCGTTCCGGAGCCACACCGACGCCTTGTCGAGCCGCATGGTCGCGGCCACCCGGCCCGTCAGGAAGTCGGCGATGCGGCCGAGGTCGAGCTCCCCCGTGACTGCTTCGCTCATCTCGAGCAGCGCCCTCTGGTAGTCGAATTTCTCCCGGAAGAAGAGCTTGTCGAGCGGCGTCTGGAGCTTCCGGCGGAGGACCTCGAACAGCGAGATGCCGACGAGGAAGAAGCCGAAGTTGAAGAGTGGTGAGGATGAGAGCCGGGATTCGGCGAAGATGGCATTTGCCATCGCGACCGCGACGGCGTAGACGCCGAGGAGAATGGCGGTCGTCGCAGCGTACAGGAACGTGCGGCGCACGATGACCCGCACGTTCAGCATCTGGAAGCGCACGATCGCGTACGCGAACGTGAGGGGAATGAAGATCATCGGCACGATGCCGTAGAAGACGTAGTCCTCGATGTTGAACGCCGAGGGCAGCACGATCCCGAAGAGGACGAACGGCGCGATACCGACGATCGTCCCGATGAAGACGTGGAACGCCTGCCGGCGTTCGCGCGCGTCCGGCAGCGTGAACGCCGAGTGCGCGAGGGCGAGCAGGCCCAGGACGAGATAGTCCCCGAGCAGCACCCAGGACGAGAGCGGGGCTCCGGAGAGGATGGCGACTCGGTCCCCGCGCAGCTGTCGCATGACGTCGTACAGAAAGACGATCGGCGGGATGGAATAGAGAAGGTAGAAGAGCGTCGGGCTCGCCGACAGGAAGTCCTGCAGCTTCTCCTTCCACCGGGGGGGTGGCTCTCCCGTCCATTCGTCCGGGCGCGCGAACGTCAGCTCCTTCGGGCGGGGGAAGATCAGGAAGAAGTGCAGGAAGACGGCGGGGAGAAGGAAGAGGCTCACGGTCCCCGTGTTCTGGACGAAGAGGTCGATCCACCAGTACGAAGCGGGCCGCAGGCGGCACACGAAGAAGAGCAGGAACAGAACGCAGAGGAGGAAGAAGATCCGCGCGGCGCGATCCTCCGGCCGACGGTAGAAGACGAAGAACCCGATGAAGAAGAAGAGGAACCCGAGCGCGGCCGAGTAGAGATACGTCGTCCCGCCCAGCCGCTCGGAGGAGAGTCGAACCGGCACAGTGTGCAGATCGCCCCGTGTGTCGGAGCCGCACGGGCTCCGGTGGAACAGGTACGACACGGTCTGTCCGATCTCGTGCTTGCGCAGCTCGGCCGACGCGTCGGACGTCGAGTTGACGAGCCGCTTGCCGATCCCGACGACACAGTCGCCCGCCCGGATCCCGGCGACCTGGGATGGTCCGCCGGGGAACACGGCGCGGACCTCGACCCCCCGCCGGCTGTAGGGCACGGGCACGATGCCGTCGTACGGGCGGGGCGCGAACATGTCGGCGATCGACGCGATGGCGAGGGCCAGTCCCGCGAACCCGATCGCGAGGTACAGGCCGCGCGAGCGCGCCGAATCCACCATGGAGAACCGATAACTTCTCAAGCGGGCAATGTTAGCCGAGCGACCCGGAGACGCCGCCCGCGGGAGGGATGCCGGAGCTGATAGCTTCTCCGCGATGCCTTTCATCACGTTCGAGGGGGTCGAGGGCTCGGGGAAATCCACCCAGCTCGCGATGGCCGCCGCGCGCCTCCGGAAGAGGGGCCAGCCCGTCCTCGCGACCCGCGAGCCCGGAGGCACGCGCATCGGACGGCTCATTCGCGAAGCCGTTCTGGACAAGAAGCACCGGGAGCTCGATCCCGTCGCGGAGTGGCTCCTCTTCGAAGCCGACCGGCGCCAGCACGTCCGCCAGGTTCTGCGTCCCGCCCTCGCCCGCGGGTGTTTCGTCCTCTGTGACCGGTTCTCCGACGCCACCGAGGCGTACCAGCAGGTCGGGCGCCGTCTCGACCCCCGCCTCGTTCGACGGGTCGACGAGCTCGCGCGCGACGGTCTCGTGCCCGATCTGACGCTTCTCTACGACCTCGATCCGCGCGAGGGACTGGATCGGGCGAACCGCCGCGGGGGTCGGAGCGTCGGGAGGTTCGAGGAGACCGAGCTCGACTTCCACGAGCGTGTCCGGCAGGCGTATCTGGACATCGCCCGACGCGAGCGCCGGCGCGTCCGGGTGCTCGACGCGCGGCGCCCGGTCGCTCGCCTGTTTCGCGAAACCTGGAAGGCGCTCGACGAGCGGTTCGACCTGTGAGCGTCTCGCTTCTCGACCGCCTCACGTCGCGCCCCGATCAGTTTCCGGGCGTCCTTCTTCTCCACGGGGCGTCGGAGAAGTCCCTGGAGGAGAAGTCCCTCGCGCTCGCGGCGGACCTCCTCTGCGCGGGGGACGATCCCGAGCGCCGATGCGAATCGTGCCGCCGCGTTCTTCACGGATTCCACCCCGACCTTCTCTCCGTCGATCCGGAGGGCGTCCAGATCCGCGTCGATCGCGTTCGCGAGGCGATCGCGTTCGGAGCCGGGCGACCCTACGAGAGCGCGCGGCGCGTCGTCCGCCTCTCGCGGGCCGAGCTCCTCGGCGTCGAGGCCGCGAATGCGCTCTTGAAGACGCTCGAGGAGCCGGGCTCGCGGCTGCACTGGATCCTCACCACGCGACGCCCGGAGTCACTCCTTCCGACGGTCCGATCACGCTGTCTCGCCGTGCGTGTCGCGTCGGAGTCGCTCGCGGATCGGATCCGGTCCTGGCGGGAGTCCGGTCTCTCCGAGACCGACGCGGCCGATCTCGCCGTGTTCGATCCGGACGCGGAGACGGGTGACGTCGAACGCCTGGAAGGCGCCCGCCGCTTTCGCTCGGACGCCGTCGAGGCCTTGCGAGCCGGGGTCGTCGACGGCAAGATCGCCGCGCTCGTGCTCCTCGCGGAAACGCTGGGGCGAGGGGCCGAGGCGGGCGAGATCCGGGTCTTCTGCGAGCTCCTCGGCGACGCCGCGCTTCTCGCCGCGGGCGTCTCGACGGACCTCGTTCGTCACCAGGCGGTCACCGGGCCCTTGTCGGAGATCGGCCGCGCGGCGGGCGCGCGCGCCCTGGCCCGGGCCGCGACGCTGGCGGCCGACTCTCCCTCCGATTCCCGGCGAGGGAACCGGAGACTCCACTTCGAGAAGGTCCTCCTCGACATCAAATTCGCGCGCTGACTCCGCCGCTCGGCGGAAGGAAGAGGGAAGGTCTCGAAGGAACTAAAGGGGAGGCCCTCCGATCCGGCGGGATCGGAAGGATTTCGGGAAGAGTGCGGACCTGGGAGCTACCGAATATGGCAGAAGGTGGGGTCAACCACCGTGACTGACGCCGCCGGATCCTTGCGCCTCCCCCTAATTCCTTCGAGGCGTCGAGTATAGACCCAAAACCCTCCGGTCGGAAATGATCCAGAAGTCGAGGGCGACGAAAGTCTAGGAAGACGCGGATTCGCGGCGGGAAATACGCGCCGCGAGAACTTCACCGCTCCAGCGTGACCTCGACGTTCTCCGTCTCGCCCCGCGACACGTCGATCTGGATCCGACGTTCGCGGTACCCCGGACGGGAGACGACGATCGTGTGCCGACCCGGCGCGATCGCGATCCCGCCGTCCGAGTCGAGCTCCGAAGCGCGTCCAATGACGCGATCGTCGATCGAGATCGACGCATCGTCCGGCCGCACCTCGAACAGGATCCGCGAGTCTCTCTGCTCGTCGGGCTCGCGGCGCCATTCGTCACGCGGGAGATCCTCCCGCTCGATCCGGTCGCCATCTCGGTCGCGGTCCCGGTCCCAGTCCCGATCGCGATCCCGATCATCCGCGTAATCTTCGTCCGCGTCGCGACGCTCGCGGTAGTACCGGCGATCGTCGCCGTAGATCTCGTCCTCGTCGGTGACTTCGACCGACGCGTTGCTGCGTTTGGCCCAGAACCTCCGCACTCCTCCGCGCGGCTCGGGCGTGTCGTATTCGCCGTAGCGGGGCGCGCCCGCAATGCGGGGCAGCTTGTCGCCGACGTCGATCTTCACGCCGGGACGGGCGTCGACCTCGATCGTGCGCGGCTGGAATCCCTCGAGGCGGAACTCGAGCCGGTAACTCCCCCGCCGCAGGTACAGGTAGTCCGGATAACCATCGAAGTCGTCGGCGGTGCCGATGTACTTCCCGTCGAGATACACGCGGGCGCCCTCGGGCGACACGTCGGTGTCGACCACGGCCCAGTTGCCGGATGGGCGGTATCCGTAGCCGTAGCGGCCGCCGTAGCCCCGGTAGTAGGGACCATAGCCATAGCCGTAGAAGTACGGGTCGTACCAGTAAGGACCGAATCCCCAGCCCCAGCTGGGTCGGACGACGATGACGCGCCGGCTTCCTCCGCGGTGATGTCCGCGGGGCGCGGCGGTGAGCGGCGCGGCGAGCGCCGCGAGGACGGCGAACGAAAGCGCCAGCACGAGAGTGAGCCTCTTCATGGACATGTGCCTCCGGAGAAAACAAAAGCAAACGGGGGGCCACCGCGAGACTTCGCGCCCCCGGCCGCAAACCCCGCATTTGGAGAGGGATGCCCGCGCCGCCCCGTGCCCCCCGCGCCGGGCGCTGACCTCCGAAAGGGGCACTCCGTCATCGCGGCCAGACGCCCGTCGTCCTCGGAGTCTCCGGGTTCGGAGAGCTCGCCTGCGGACGTTCGGTCCGAGTCCAGCCACGGGCCGCGAGGCTGCGGGCGAGACCCCGCAGGTAGTCGTCTCGGAGCACCCGGTCGATGGCCGGAAGGACGCCGGGAAGACGGACGCGCTCGCCCAGCGAAGCCCACCAGACGCGGAACCTTTCGCGCGCCCCCGATCCGTTGGAGAAGGTGAGCGCCTGGGGGACGCCCAGGAAGTCGCCGAGCTCCGGATGCTTCTCGAAAAAGATCGCCGCCGCCTCTCCCGACTTCTCCTGGCGACGCCGGAACGTCGCGAGCGTGATGTCGTGGAAGTGGCGCGCCACCGCCTCCGGCCGATAGAGGATCTTCATCCCCTGCTGCGTGAGCCGGTAGGCCACCTCGATGTCTTCCCACGCCGCGTGGGGAAACGTCGTGTCGAAGAGGCCCGCCTCGAGGAGCAGCCCGCGCGGCAGCGAGACGTTCGACGTGTAGAAGAAGTTGAACGGGACGGACTCGGGGTCCCGGATCAGCCCGTAGCCGAACTGCAATCCGAGCTCGTTGATGTGATGGAGAAACGGAGACACCCGGCGCCCGGCGGGCCAGGTCGTGTAACCGAGCACGGCCACCGCGGCGCCCGGACGTTCGGCGTGCGCGCGGGCGTGCACGGACAGCAGCTGCGGTTCGGGAACCGTGTCGTCCCCGAGGAAGAGGACGATCGAGCCGCGCGCCTCCTCCACGCCGCGGTTCCTCGCGCGCGCGGGCCCCGCGTTCGCCTGGTCGAACGCCCGGAGCGGATACGGGGCGCGGTAGGCGCGCAGGCGGGACCACGTCTCGTCGCCGGAGCCGTCGTTCACGACGACCGCCTCGAAGTCCGGCGGCGACGTCTGCTCGCCGAGCGCGTCGAGGACCCGGAAGAGCGTGTGGGGCCGGCGGAACGTCGGGATGACGACGGAGAACGACGTCACGCCGTCGCCCCCACGAAGATCTCGTCCAACGTGGTGCGCACGAGCTCCGGCGCGCGCGCGAGAAACTCGCGGAAGAAGTCGGAGTCGAAGCGCTCGTCTCCCGGATAGGTCGGCACGAGGCGCAGTGGAAAGCGCGCGAAAATCTCGGCGTCCGCGCGGCGGCGGCGCGACTGAACCGCCTTTCTCTTCGCGGCGAGAGACTCCTGGCTGCGCCGGATCCAGAGGAGAGCCTTCAGGTGCGCGATCGTCAGCGGATCGTCCACGCGGACGATGGGCTCCTGCGGGGCCGCGATCCCGAAGACCCGCCGGAGGAACGTCGGGGAAGGGCGCGGCTCGGCGTACGGATCGCGGGAAAGCTCCGCGGCGCCGGGGTTGCGCGCCGCGAGCATCTCGGAGATGCGGACGAGGAAGGCGGCCAGGACCGACGGCATGAGCGCCGCGAAGTGATCGCGGTCGAAGTTCTTGTACGCCGTGGCGAACGCGTTCTTCTCGAAAAGGTAGCCGCGCGGAAAGATCCCGAGGGCCTCGCCCGTCGCGCCGCCGCGGTGACGCGCGACCGCGCGGGGCTCGGCGACGATCCGGCGGCCGAAGATCCACTGGCGCCAGCCGAAGTCCACGTCCTCGAGGTACGCAAAGTAGTCGTCGTCGAACCCGCCGGAGGCCAGGAAGTCGCCGCGACGCACCGCCATCAGTCCCCCGCACGCGAAGAGCCGGTCCTCCCCCGGAACGGCCTCCGGGAGCGCGCCGACCGGCCTTCCCACGTCTTTCTGAAACGCGTGGCCGTCGAACGTCAGGAAGCCGTCGAAGAAATCGTTGCGCTCGCCGGTCGAATCGGTGAGCCGCCCGGCGACGGCCACGACGTCCGGGTCGGAGCGATCGAGCGCGCCGACGAGGAGCTGAAGCGATTCGGGATCGGCGACCGCGTCGTCGTTGACGAAGACGAGCGATCTTCCCCGCGCGGACTCCGCGCCGAGCCGGCAGCCGGCCGCGAAGCCCACGTTGCCGGGAGCCGTGATCCGCCGGATGGTGGGGAATCGGCGCAGGAGCTCGGCGACCGGCATTCCGGAGGCGTTGTCCACGACGACGACCTCGGAGGAAAGGCGGTCGCGGCTCGCCGCCTCGATCGCGGCGAGAGCCTCGAACAGCCGCTCGTGGCCGCGGTGATGGACGACGACGACGGAGGCGTCCGGAATCTTCATGGGAGCCGGGCGGATTGAATCACGGCGCTCCTAGGGGAGTACGCGGCGGGTCAGCCGCTGCCAGAGACGCGGCTCGGGCGGCGTCGGAAACGGAAGCCGGTTCTCGTCGACGCGGGCGCCGGCGCACCAGGCAAGGAGAGGCGCGGTCACGGTCTCCCAGGACCGCTCCGCCGCGTACTCCCGCGCGGCCCGGGACGCTTGCGCCCGCCGTTCCGGTTCGAGGGCCGCGATGACGGCGCAAGCCAGGGCCTCGGACGAACGGCCGACTCGCCACCCGGCGCCGGCGTCGGCCAGCTCCCGCGCGAGCGCGCCGCCGGCGACCGACACCGACGGAACGCCGGCCCAGGCGGCGTCGAGGAGCCTCGTGCGGTATGCGAGGTCGGTCTCGAGGCCGTCCGACGAGATGGAGACGATCACGTCCGACGCGGCGTAGAGATTTTCGCGCTCGGAGTACGGGACCCAGCGCGAGAACAGGATCGAGGCGCCGCCGGGGTCGAGGGAGCGCGCCCTCGCGCGCGTCCGGGCGTGCACCTGCTGGGGCGTCGTGTCGGGGTTGGGGCTGTCGAGGAAGACGAGCCGCGCCTCGGGTTGCTCGCGCCGGACGAGCGGCCAGGCGTCGAGGAGGAGCTCCGGATCGTTCCAGTCGTAGATTCCCCCGAAGAGAACGAGCGGTCCGTCGGGGGATGCGCCCACGGCCTTCCGGCCGGCGAGGCGGTCGCCCTCCGCGGCGCGCCCGGGCACCCCGAACGGAACGATCGCGATCAGCTCGGAGAGGCCGGGATCCCGCGGGAAGTTCGCGGGTCCAATCCGGCCCGCGGCGAAGAGCGCGCCCGCGTAGAAGAGGCGCTGCTCGGCGGACGCGCAGAGAAGGAAATCCGCGCGCGCGAGCGAGAGGCGAAGCGTCGCGAGGTCGTGCCGGGCGGGGCCGTCCCCGAGCGTGGCGGCGTAGTGGAGGTTCTCCACGGGAAACGGGTCGTAGAGGTCGGCGGCGACCGGAACGGCGGGCGCCTGGTGAAACCAGAAATTCGCGGCGTGTCCCGACACGACCGCGGCGCTCGCTCCGGACGCGGCAACCGCGAGATCTCCGTCCGGACGCACGCCGACGACGGGAATCGAGCCCGCGACCTCGGCCGCCTCGGCCGGATCGTTGGGCACGAGGAGCCGCACGTCGAATCGAGTCCCGACGGCTCGCGCGAGCTCGAGGGAGCGGATCCCCATTCCGGCCATACGTGGACGGATGGGCTCGGGGGCGAGAACCGCGACGAGCGGTCGCGTCGGCGCCACTCCTCGTTCCCTACCGGCCCCGAAGGCGGTCGAGCAGAAGGTGGAGCTTCCAGGTCCGGGAGCCGTAGATCTCGCCCAGGATCGAGTTCAACCGGTCGATCTCGGCATAGGTGCCCATGAGCTGGAGGTCGAACTCCTCGTTCTTCGCGAACAGCTCGCCGAGACGGGCGTGGACGAGCTCGTTCTCGGCCTGGAGGCGCGCCCTCTCCGTCTGGAGTTTCACGGCGCGAAGCTCGCTCTCCGCGAGGCGTAATTCCGCGGTCGCGAGCTGACTCTCCGCGGCGGCGGCGCGATCCGAAAGACGCCGGTGCGTGTCGCGCTGGTAGCGGAGCTCCCCCTGGGAGACCGTGTCGCGCTCGTACCAGAACGCGATCTGCTTCCGCATCCGGTCGAACGCGCGGGCGAGCCCCTCCTCGGTCCGCTTGCCGGCGTACCGCCGGTAGATCTCGGCGCGGGCCGACTGGAACGAGCTCGACCCGGCCGAGGCATGGGCGGAGTCCGCGTCGCTCCGCTCGAAGACCCGGTATTCGCAGGTGACCGCCCGCACGTGGCGAAAGGAGGTCTCGAAGGAGGCGCGGATCAGGAAGTCCCAGTCCTCCGAGTAGTCCATTCCGGCGTCGAACCCGCCGAGCTTTCGATAGAGAGCGCGCGGAAGCAGCAGGGTGTGGAGTGGAATGTAATTGGCGAGCAGCAGGTAGTCGCGGTCGAAATCGAGAGAGTACTGGAGCGTCCGGGAAGCCGGCTTCCACTCTTCCCCTTCGCGCCCGTA
>Ga0209971_1000313_pt1 | contig 13501 bp, 13 predicted proteins | sample InoplaM3SAM_FD_187588 | JGI IMG/M metagenome (GOLD analysis project Ga0209971, IMG submission 187588) | Arabidopsis thaliana rhizosphere microbial communities from the Joint Genome Institute, USA, that affect carbon cycling - Inoculated... | ecosystem: Host-associated > Plants > Roots >... | reverse complement strand
TCCGTATCGCTGCGACCATGTCCGCATCCGCGGCCGCGCGATGATGACCAACACGCCGCCGAACGGGGCGTTCCGCGGTTTCGGCGCGCCGCAGACCCAGTTCGCGGCGGAAGTTCACATGGAGCGGATTGCCGAGGCTCTCGGAATGGATCCGGTCCGGCTGCGGGAGGCGAACGCCTTCCGGCCCGGCGACACCACGGCGACCGGTCAGAAGCTCGGGAAGGACTGCAGCGCCGTCAAGGTGCTGCGCGAGGCCGTCCGGAAGAGCGATTTTCGCGCGAAGCGGCGCGCCTGGCGGGGCACGGACCGCGGCATCGGCCTCTCGCTCTTCTTCCACGGTTCGGGCTTCACGGGAGGCGGTGAGGTCAAGCTCGCGTCGAAGGCGTCGCTCGAGCTCACGGAAACGGGCGCCCGCATCCTCGTGGCGTCCACGGAGATCGGCCAGGGGACGCGAACGATGCACGCCCAGATCGTCGCGGACGCTCTGGGGATCCCGTACGGGAACGTCGAGGTCGCGGTCGCCGACACGGCACGGGTCCCGGACAGCGGTCCGACCGTCGCGTCGCGGACGTGCATGGTCGTCGGGAAGATCCTCGAGCGGTGCGCGCAGGAGATCCGGCAGAAGCTCGGGAAGACGTCGCCGCGCGAATACCTGGCGAAGCACGGACCGCTCGTCGTCACGAAGGAGTACGCCGGGCCCGACGGGCTCTACTGGGACGACGACACGTACCGCGGCGACGCGTACGGCGCGTACGGCTGGGGCTGCGACGTGGTGGAGATCGAGAGAGACCCGGTCACCTTCGAGGTCCGCCCGACGCGCGTGACGACCGTGCAGGAGATCGGGAAGGCGATCCACCCCGTGCTGGCCGCCGGCCAGATCGAGGGCGGCACGGCGCAGGGGATCGGCTACGCGCTCCTCGAGGAGGTGGCGATGCGGGATGGCCGCATGGCCAACGCGCAGCTCACCAACTACCTCGTCCCAACGACGCTCGACACTCCCGAAATCGGTGTCACGATCCTCGAGAACCCCTACCCGCACGGACCGTTCGGGGCCAAGGGCGTTGGAGAGATGCCGATCGACGGACCGGCGCCGGCGGTGATCAACGCGATCCGGAGTCTCGGCATCGACGTGCGGGAGATCCCGGCGACACCCGAGCGGATCCTGGAGAGCCCGAGGTCCGGGGCCGCCGGCCGATGAAGTTCACCCTCAACGGAAAGACGCGGAACGTCCAGGCGCCGCCGATGAAGCGCCTCCTCGACGTGCTTCGCGAAGACTGCGGCCTCACGGGCACGAAGGAGGGGTGCGGCGAAGGGGAGTGCGGCGCGTGCACGGTCATCCTGGACGGCCTTCCGGTCAACTCGTGCCTCGTGCCGTTCGCGCAGGTGCGCGCCGCAGCGGTGACGACGATCGAGGGCCTTCGCGGCCACCCGCTGCAGGAGTCGTTCGTCCTCGAAGGCGGCGCGCAGTGCGGGATCTGCACGCCCGGCATGATCCTCGCCGCCGTCGCGCTGCCGAAGAACGCGCGCCGCGACGAGATCCGGACGGGGCTCGCCGGCAACATCTGCCGGTGCACCGGCTACACCGCCATCTACCGCGCCGTCGAGAAGGCCGCGAAGACTCGTACCCGGCGGCGCGCGGGAAACTGAATGCTCCTCCTTCGGGCCGTCTTCTTCACGCTGCTCATGCCGGGCACCGTCCTGATCCTGGTTCCATGGCTCCTGCTCCGCGGCCAGCCGTCGTCGGACGTCTGGCACCTCGACGTCCGGAGCGTCTTCGGACTCCTGACGATGGCGGCGGGCGCGGGAGTGCTCCTGTACTGCATCCGCGACTTCGCCGTCTCGGGGCGGGGCACGCTCGCGCCGGTCGATCCCCCGCGGAAGCTCGTCCGGGTCGGCCTCTACCGCCACGTCCGAAACCCCATGTACCTGGGCGTCCTCCTCGTTCTGGTCGGGGAGGCGGTTTTCTTCGAGTCGCGGGTCCTGAGCTTCTACGCCACGATCGTGGCGCTCGCGTTCCACCTGTTCGTCGTGCTCTACGAGGAGCCGAAGCTGCGCGCGCTCTTCGGCGAGAAGTACGACGCCTATCGGTCGGCGGTCCCCCGCTGGATTCCGCGACTGCGGCCCGCGCGCCGATTCGGAGGAGGCCCGTGAGGACCGCGGTCTCGAGCCTCGAGCTCCTTCAGCCGCGCAGCGTGCGGGAGGCGCTCCGCATGATGCGGGACGAGGCTCCCCTCGTTCCCCTCGCGGGCTGCACCGACGTCTACGTCAACTTGAATTTCGGGACGCTCCCGGCGACGCGATACATCGACCTCTGGCCGCTCGACGCGCTCCGCCGGATCCGCGTTGAGGGTGACCGCCTCTCCATCGGCGCCCTCGCCACGTACACGGACATCATCCGATCGGCGTCCGTGCGGCGGCGCCTCCCCATCCTCGCCGCCGCGGCCCGGGAAATCGGCGGCGTGCAGATCCAGAACCGCGGCACTCTCGGCGGCAACGTGGCCAATGGCTCGCCCGCCGGCGACACGCTGCCGGTCCTCGCCGTCGCGGAGGCGACCCTGGTCCTCGCGAGCGCTGCGGAGGAGCGCCGCGTGCCCTTCGCATCCTTCTACACGGGCTACCGGAAGAGCGTGCTCCGCCCCGACGAGCTCATCGCGGCGATCGAGATCCCGCGGGTCGAGGGGCGCCAGTGGTTCCGTAAGGTGGGAACGCGCGCCGCGCAGGCCATCTCCAAGGTCGTCATGGCGGCCGTGCGGTCCGGGCGGCCCCGCGTCGCTCTCGGCAGCGTCGCGCCCACGGTCGTGCGGCTTCCGCAGACGGAGGCGAGGCTCGCAGCCGGCGCGCCGATCCGCGAGGCGAGGCGGACTCTCGAAGGGGAGATCCATCCGATCGACGACCTGCGCTCGACGGCCGCGTATCGGCGCCGCGTCTCCGGTAACCTCCTCGAGCAGTTCTGGACCGAGACGTCGTGAAGCAGTCTCTCTCGCCCGAGGACGTCGAGCTCCTTCTCGAGGAGCTCGCCGAGGTGAACCGGGCGTTCGCGCGCCGCTACCCGGGCGACTCCCCCCGCCGGCAGCCGGTGCACACCGTCTACGGAGGTGCTCAGGTCTTCCAGTCGGACACGGCGCCGAAGCTGGGGGCGATCGCGCGGAAGGCGCTCCAGGAGTACGCGCCCTCGGCGTCGGAGCTCGGGCGCGTGCTCGGCCTGGACGGGAAGCTCGCGGAGACCATCTACGAGCGCGTCGTCGCGAAGCTCGCCCGCGAGCCGGTCGAGGATTTCCGGATCGACTTCGAGGACGGGTACGGCAACCGGCCCGACGACGAGGAGGACGGGCACGCCGCTTCGACGGCGGCCGAGGTCGCGAAGGGTCTCACGGCAGGGACGCTCCCGCCGTACCTCGGAATCCGCATCAAGCCGTTCACGGAGGACCTGAAGCGCCGGGCGATCCGCACGCTCGACGTCTTCCTCACGAGCCTCGTGCAGGAGGCGGGGCCGCGGCTGCCCGAGAACTTCGTCGTCACTCTGCCGAAAGTGACGTTGGCCGAGCAGGTCGCGACGCTCGCGGCGCTCCTCGATCAGCTCGAGCGCCACCTGGGGCTGCCCGAGCGCAGCATCCCGTTCGAGATCATGATCGAGACACCGCAGTCCGTGTTCGATCCGGGCGGCAGCACGGCGCTTCCGGGTCTGATCGGGGCCGGCCGCGGCCGGTGCATTGCCGCGCACTTCGGCACGTACGACTACACGGCCTCGTTGAACGTCACGGCGGCGTATCAGACGATGACGCACCCCGCGTGCGACTTCGCGAAGAGCGTGATGCAGGTCGCCCTCGCCGGGACGGGGGTGTGGATCTCGGACGGCTCGACGAACGTTCTTCCCGTGGCGCCCCACCGCGCCGCTCCCGGCGGCCCGCCGCTCACCGCGCAACAGGCCGCCGAGAACCGGGCCGCCGTTCACGCCGCGTGGAAGCTGCACTACGACCACGTCCGCCACTCGCTCGCGCACGGGTTCTACCAGGGGTGGGACCTCCACCCCGCGCAGCTCCCGACCCGTTACGCCGCGCTCTACGCGTTCTTCCTGGAGGGGATCGAGGAGGCGTCGGCGCGCCTCCGGAACTTCGTCGCGAAAGCCGGGCAGGCGACGCTCGTCGGCGAGGTGTTCGACGACGCCGCGACCGGGCAAGGGCTTCTGAACCACTTCCTGCGCGCGTGGGCGTCCGGCGCGATCACGGCGGAGGAGGCGGTCGAGAAGAGCGGGCTGACCCTGGAAGAGCTGCGCGGCCGCTCGTTCGTCCGGATCCTTAAGAGCCGGCGCAGCTAGGTCCGGCTCGACCCGGCACGGCCCGTTTCAGAGGGTGAGCGTCGCCGACTGCGCGGTCTTGTCCACCACGAAGAAATATGCGGTCGCCCGGGCGGACTTGACGTTGCTCCCGGACGGCGCCTGCGAGACCAGCAGGTAGTTCCCGGGCATCGGATCGATGTTCATGTTCAGCCGATGCGTCGTCGCGCCGATCGTGTTTCCGCCAGCGTCGAGCTCGACGACGTTGACGCGCTCGACGACGACCGGATCGGTGCCGTTCACGTAATTTCCGTTGACCAGAATTTCCCCCTGGGGACTCTTGGTCAGAGAGATCTTGAAGTTGACCATCGCTCGATTCCTCCTTGTCCGTTTATGAGTCGGAACGCTGCGCGTTTCGGGTCACCGTCGCCTCGATCAACCCGTACGGCTCCTCGGTCGCGACGAAGACCTCATGCTCGTTCTTCCGACCGAAGGGGGACAGGTCGACCAGCAGGTGGTGCTTGTTCGGCATCGTCAGGCGGATCTCGGAAAGCCCCGGATGCCCGTCGAGCGCTGCCTCTCCCATCGCGTAGAGGGTGTGCTGGACCGACAGGCTTTCGTGGGCGGCGAAGGCGTCGAGCAGGGTCCGGCGCACCGCGCCCCACGACCCCGCGAACGGCCCGGCCGGCGAAGCGTGCGACCACGCCGCCGTGAGCGAGGTCGCAAGGATCCGGTCCGTCGTTTCCTTCAGGGTCGTGTAGGCGTCGCGCTTGAACCCGGAGAACCCGGAGTGCGTGCTCTTCAGGATCAGGAGATCCTTCAGGCCCGACTCGACCGCCACGCCGCTTCGCGAGCGCGAGACGCGGGCGGTCCGCCGCTCGTTGCTCGACCCTTCGAAGGCGGTCCAGCCGAGGCGATTCCAGAGACTCTCCTCGATCGCGACGTCCACCCGCGAGGCGGGAGGGTTGTTGCCGAGGAAGTGGTTGGAAAGCGCGAGGGCGAACTCCTCGATCTCCTCCGCGCCGCGATCCTTCGCGAGCGCGTAGACCGTGTTCTTCATCGTGTCGGTGGGGAGGACGTCGGCGTTGTCCCCCGCCACGTGCGCGGCGGCGAAGTCCCCCTCGAATCGGACGGCGACCGTCAGGTCCTGCACGTCGTGCCGCCCTTCCCGCCGCGCGATCCGGACGAGGCGAACGCCCGATTTGCCGTAGCTGTTGGCGCCGAGAGGCATCTGGAAATCAGCTTCCCCGGTACGTCGAGTAGCCGAACGGCGAGAGGAGAAGCGGCACGTGATGGTGTTGCGCCGGTTCGCGCACGTCGAACTCGATCTGCGCGACGGGAAAGAACCCTTCGACGTCGGTCGCTTCGAAATACGCCGCCGTGTCGAAGATCAACCGGTAGCTGCCGGCTTCGATGTCGCCGCGGCAGATCTCCCTCGCGCGACCGTCGGCGTCGGTCTTTCCGCGGCCGATGGTCCTCCATTCGTCTCCGACGCGGACCTGCAGCGTGATGGGCACACCGACCGCGGGGCGCCCCCGCGCGGTATCGAGCACGTGCGTGGTGATCCGGCTCAAGCGCCCTCCGCCTCGAGCAGCTTCGCGAGCCGCAGCCGCATGATCTTGCGCTGCTCCTCGGCCGCGATCGCGCGCTCGGTTCGCGGGTCATTATGCAGCCGCGACTCGGCGAGCGCGAGCATCTCGGCGGCGCTCTTTCCGGTCGCGCACACGATGAAGATGTGGCCGAAGCGCTCTTCGTACTCCCGGTTCACGTCCGCGAGGTTCGCGAGCGTCTCAGGCGAGGCGCTCTCCGTCCCCGCCTGCTCCCGGCGCACCCAGGCGTTGGAGGACGATCGGCCGATGCGCGGATGCGCGGCGAACGCCTCCAGCCAGTCTTCGGCGGGAAGAGACCGCCAGATGCGATCCGCAGCGTCTGCCAGGTCGTCCGCGCTTGCGAACGGACGCTCCGCGGCAAGCCGGCGCGCCCACTGCCGCGACCCGCAGCACGCGAGCAGCTGCGCCTCCGCGTCCTCGCGCGGGAGCGCGTTCAGCCGGTCGAGACCCCCGATCACGAAACCGTGCCGAAGAGGCGCAGCCGCGCGACGCCGCCGTCCGGGTAGATGTTGAAGCGGGCATGGGTCGCGGGAGGTCCCGGCCGCACCTCCTTCTCGAAATGGTGTACGGCGTCGGGCCGGAGCGGCGTGCGAGGAAGAATCTCGCGCCACTCGGCCGCGCCCGAGAGCGGGTCGCCGCCTTCCAGCACCTCGAGAGAGCAGCTCCCGGGAGCGTTCCCCTTGAACCACGTCGTGTCCACCTCGATTCGCCGGATCGCGCCGGGCACGCCGAGCTGCACGATCGCCCAGTCGTTCCCGGACCCGCGCCGGCGACGCGTCTCCCAGCCGTCGTGCATCCCCCGCGGCGGCCCCGGCAGGATCAGGTTGTGCCGCGCCCCGAAGAACATGTCGCTGGCGGCGACGACGAGCGCGCCGTTCTCGAGGGCCGCGAGGTCGATCTCGCGCGCGACGGACAATCGCTCCGCGTCCGGAATTGCCCGGCCGTACACGCGCAGACGCGCGACCCCTCCGTCCGGATAGATGTGCAGCTTCACATGAGTGAAGCGGCGATCGCTCTCGATCGGGAAGAGATTCTCCCGATCGCCCCGGAGCGGCGCCCGCGGGAGGATCTCGACCCACGGTTCGCCCTCCCCCTCCGACGCTTCGAGCGAGCAGGACTCCGGGAAGTTGCCTTTGAAAAAGGACGTGTCCACGGCGACGCCGCGGATCCGCCCGGGCAGGCCGAGCCGCACGACGCACCAGTCGTGGCCGGGCTCCCGGCGCCGTCGCGTTTCCCAGCCGTCCATCCACTTCCCGCGGTCGGTGTACTCGTCTTCCAGGAAAATCGGTCTGCTTGTCTTGACGAGATTTTCCTTCGGGGCGAAGAACTCGTCGTTCGCCTCGATGGCAGCGCCGCCGAGCCGCTCCGACGCCAGGTCCACGAGATCGGTGAAGTCGCTCATTTGACGTCGCGGGGACAGGCCCTACGGGCCTGCACCCGCCTCCGAACTCAATCCCCGGAACCCGCCACAGTTCACCTGAGGATCCTTCCGCCCGGAGGTCCCAGGAACCTCCCGTTTTCGAAGATCTTCTCACCCGCGAGAAACGTGGCGTGGACTTCGCCGTGGAGCGTCCGCCCGAGGTACGGGGAGAGCGGGTGGCGGTGGTGAATCGACTCCGCACGCACCTCGAAAGCGGCCTCCGGATCCCAGACGACGAGGTCCGCGTCGGCGCCGCGCGCGATCGACCCCTTGCGGGTCGCGATTCCCGCCAGTTGCGCCGGGGCCTCGCACAGCCACGCGGCCAGGCGCTCGATCGGAAAGCCACGCCGGCGCGCCTCCGTCCACACGGCGGGCAGGCGGAGCTGGAGCGAGGAGATCCCTCCCCACGCGGCCAGGAAATCCCCCGTGCCGCGGCTCTTCAGCGCGGCGGGCGCCGGGGAATGGTCGGAGACGATCATCCCGATCGCGTCCGAGGCGAGGCCGTCCCACAGGCGGTCGCGGTTTTCCGCATCGCGGATGGGAGGCGCGCACTTGAACTCCGTCGCTCCGTCGGGGATCGTCTCGGCGGCGAAGAAGAGGTAGTGAGGGCAGGTCTCCGCGGAAATCGGCAGTCCTTCCTCGCGCGCCTGCCGGATTTCCTCCAACGCCGCGGCCGACGAGAGGTGGACGACGTGGATCCGCGCGCGCGTGTTGCGGCAGAGACGCACGAGGAGCGAAACGGCCTCGTCCTCGGCGCGAGCCGGGCGCGTCGCGAGATAGGTCGTGTACTTCCGGCGGTCGCCGGCCGGCGGTTCCATGATCCCGCCAGGGTCCTCGGCGTGAACCAGGAGCACCGCGCGGACCCGGGCGATCTCGCGGAGCGCCGACTCGAGGTCGGCCTCCGACACCTCGGGAAACTCCGGGACGCCGGAGGGGACGAGAAAGCACTTGAAGCCGGGCACGCCGGCCCTCGCCATCCCCGCGAGCTCGCCGGCATTGCCCGGCACGACGCCGCCCCAGAAACCGACGTCCACGAAACATTTCGAGGCTGCGGCCTGCGCTTTTTCGTCGAGCGCGGCGACCGAGGTCGTCGGGGGCACGCTGTTGAGCGGCATGTCGAAGAGCGTCGTGACTCCCCCGGCCGCCGCGGCGCGCGTCGCGGTCTCGAAGCCCTCCCAGTCCGTCCGACCCGGCTCGTTGACGTGAACGTGCGTGTCGACGAGGCCGGCCATGAGCACACGGTCTCCGAAATCGACGGCGTCGCGCCCGGAGCTGTCGGGAAGAACCGATTCGATGACCCCGCTGCGGACCACCACCCGCGCGGGACGGACCCCGTCGGGGGTCACGACCCGACGGCTGGAGAGGACGAGTTCGACTCCGTTCAATGATTCAATCCGGCTGTGATTCTCTCAGGCCCGGTTCCGGACCCGGGCTCCGGCGAGGACCGGTCGCTCGAGCTTTCGAGCGACACCTTCCGCGAGCTCGTCGACGCGGCGACGACGCGACTCGTCGAGTACGTCGAGTCGCTGCCCACGCAGCCGTCGGCCGATACCGAGGGGGGCGCCGCTCTCGCGCGCTCCCTCGCCGAGCCGTTGCCCGAGACGGGCCGGCCGTATCAAGAGCTGCTCGACCTGCTCTTCGAAAAAGTCGTCCGGAAGGGTTTCGGGACGGCGGGCCCCGGCTACCTCGCGTACATCCCGGGCGGCGGGATCCTGCACACCGCGGTCGCCGATTTCATCGCGGACGGTGTCAACCGCTACGTCGGCGTGTTCGCCGCCGCCCCGGGCCTGGCCGCGATCGAGGCGAACGTCGTGCGTTGGTTCTCCGACCTCGTCGGGTACCCCCCGGGCGCCCGCGGATTCCTGACGACCGGCGGGTCGCTCGCGAATTTCTCCGCGCTCGTGACCGCGCGGAGGGAACGGCTGCCCGACGACTTCCTGGCGGCAACGCTGTACGTCTCCGACCAGACGCACCACTCGGTGGCGAAGGCCGCGATGCTCGCCGGTTTTCCGGAGTCGAGCGTCCGCGCCGTGCCTTCCGACGCGGACTTCCGCGTCCGCCTCGACGCGCTGGAGGAGGCCGTTTCCCGGGACCGCGCCGCGGGACGACGGCCGTTCTTCGTCGTCGGCAACGCGGGCACGACGAACACGGGCGCCGTGGACGACCTCCACGGCCTCGCCGACTTCTGCGAGCGCGAGCGGCTCTGGCTCCACGTCGACGCCGCGTACGGAGGTTTTTTCCTCCTGACGCCGGAGGGGCGCGAGGTCCTGCGCGGCATCTCGCGTTGCGACTCGGTCGTCCTCGACCCGCACAAGGGGCTCTTCCTGCCGTACGGGACGGGGTCGCTGCTCGTGCGGGACGGCGGCGCGTTGACCCGCGCGCACGCGCTCTCGGCCGACTACATGCCCGAGATGCAGCAGGACCCGGAGCTCGTCGATTTCAACCTCGTGTCGCCCGAGCTCTCGCGCGCCTGGCGCGGCCTGCGCGTCTGGCTGCCGATCGCGATGCACGGCATCGCTCCCTTCCGGCGGAACCTCCAGGAGAAGCTCGAGCTCGCGCGGTGGGCCGCCGCGGAGCTGCGCACGATCCCGGACGTCGAGATCCTGGCGGAGCCCCAGCTCTCGATCGTGGCTTTCCGAATCCGCCGGCGAGGCCTGGACGAAGACGCGGCGAACGCGCTCAACCGGCGGTTCCTCCAGGCGATCAACGCCCGCGAGCGCGTCTACCTGACGGGAACGATGCTCGGCCCGCGCTTCGCGCTGCGGATCTGCGTCCTCTCCTTCCGGACTCACGCCGACCGGATGCGCGATGCGATGGCGGACATCCGCGAGGCCGCGGCGGAGGTCGTCGAGGACCTTTAGAGCCGCTTCAGGAAGTAGATCGCGGCCCCTGCGAGCGCGAGCGCCAGCAGTCCCATCATCGGCCCGGAAAGCGTTGGCACGACGGCGGTCGGACCCGGGCCCGTCGGCTGCGTGGGCGTCGCGGTCGCGGTTTGCGTGGCAGTCGCCGTCGGCGTGGCCGTGGGCGCCGGTCCCCCTCCCGCGACCTGGACGACGAGGTTGTCCATCGCCCACGACTCGTCGTCCAGGCTCTGGACTCCCTCTCCCTGCATCACGAAAGTGATCGTCGCCGACGAGGCAGTGTGGGGAATGTTGCTGAATCGCGGATCGACGTAGAAGTTGTACGCGCTGTCGAGGTAGACGCTGCCCGTCGTGAAGCCCAGATCGACACGGCGCGCCAGTTCGGCCCCGGCCGGCGGCACGTAACTCTGAACCTGGCTCTCGAGCGCATTGGCAAACGACTCGTTGAAGAACGACGTGCCGTCGATCGAGACGTTGAAGAAATCACCCGATGGGAAAGTTCCCGTCCCGTCCAGGGAATCGATCGCGGCGAAGAGAAACAACACGTTCATGGAGGTGTGCGCCGGCAGGCCGTTCAGCTGGAGCGTCACGACGTTGGCCGTCGCGCTGCGCAGGAAGGATCCTCCGAACTGGTTGCCCGTCGGGCCGAGTCCGGCGTAGCCCTGAACGCCGGAGAGCGTGGCCGTTCCAGGAGAGATCTCGGAGGGAATCGAGGCGCCGTCGAAGTTCGTGCTGAAAACGGTGGTCTGGGCGGCCGCCGCGCCGCAGAGGAGAACGAGCAGCAGGGCGCCCGTAGTGAGTGCCTTCATCGACCGCTCCTTTCCTGTGAATCCGGGGCTTTTCGACCGTGTGCTTGCGGCGCTTGTACACCCGGGCCGAAGAGTTCGTCAAGACGACATCGACGCGGGACGAACCGGATCGAGCTTCGGCGCGACCGCCGGCTGTCTCCTTGCCGGAAACCTTTTCTTCCTCGAGACGTACGCATAAAGTCACGTCTCCTCAGGAGGATCGATGAAAACCCCCAGCCGAAAACTCTTCCTGGCCGGCTCGATCGGGCTCCTTCTCGCGTTGGGCGACGCCTCGGCGCAGCCTCGCGCGAAATCCGCCGCTTCGGACTTCAAAGTGCCCGTCGAGTACTACAAGCTGCCGAACGGCCTGAAGGTCGTGCTCTCGCGCGACACCACGGCCCCGACGGCGGTCGTGGCCGTCTATTACAACATCGGTTTCCGCATCGAGCCCCGCGACCGCACCGGCTTCGCCCACCTCTTCGAGCACATGATGTTCCAGGGCTCCACGAACCTCGGAAAGATGGAGTTCATCAAGCTCGTCACGTCGAACGGCGGAGTTTTGAACGGCTCGACCCGGTTCGACTTCACGAACTACTTCGAGATCGTTCCCTCGAACACGCTCGAGACGGCACTCTGGGCGGAGGCCGACCGGATGCGGGGCCTCGCGATCACCCAGGAGAACCTGACGAACCAGCAGGGCGTGGTCAAGAACGAAGTGAAGGTGAACGTCCTGAACCGCCCCTACGGGGGCTTCCCCTGGCTCGACCTCCCCCAGTACGCCAACACCAACTGGTACAACGCCCACAACTTCTACGGGGACCTGAAGGACCTCGACGCGGCCACCCTCGAGGACGTGAAGAAGTTCTTCTCGACTTACTACGCGCCCAACAACGCGGCGCTCGCCGTGGTCGGAGACTTCGACGCCGGTCAGACCCGGGCGTGGATCGAGAAATACTTCGCCGGAATCCCGGCGACCCCGCGCCCTGCCGCGCTCGACATCTCCGAGCCGCGCCAGGAGAAGGAGAAGCGCGCCTCCAAGCCGGACCCGCTGGCGACGCGGCCGGCGCTGGCCGTGGGCTACCACACGCCGAAGCGCAACACGCCCGAGTACTTCGCGATGGGTCTCCTCGACCAGATCCTCCTGCAGGGCAAGGACAGCCGCCTCTACGACGCCCTCGTCCAGAAGAGCGGCCTGACCGGCGAAGTGGAGGGGGGGATCAACCTCCTCGGGAACATGCACAACATCAACGGGCCGACTCTGTGGATGGCTTCTCTCTTCCACGACTCCGACAAGACGCCCGAAGCAATTCTCAAAGTCTTCGACGCCGAGGTGGAAAAACTGCGCACGACCCCCGTCGACGCGGCGACGCTCGACCGGGCGCTCGTGAAGATGCGCTCGCAGCTGTACGACGACATCGAAGGCTTCTTCGGTTTCGGCCGCGCCGACCTGCTCGCGAGCCTCGCGCTGTTCGACGACGATCCCGGCCGCATCAACCGGCTCGAGGACGAATTTCGCAAGGTGACTCCGCAACTGCTGCTCGCAACCGCGAAGGAGTACCTGCGCCCGACCAACCGTACGATCCTGACGATCGAGCCGAAGCCCGAGGCCAAGCCTGCCGCGGCCGCTTCTCCGGAGAAGAAGTCATGAAAACCAGAGAAACCGTCGTCGCCCTGGCGCTCCTCCTTTCGGCGGGCGGAGCATTGGCTCAGAAGCAGGCGCCGCCGGCCCCCGCGGCTCCGAAGGACTTTCAGCTTCCCGCGCCCGTCGAGTTCAAGCTCGAAAACGGTCTCGAGGTTTCGCTCGTCCCGTACGGGACGGTTCCGAAAGTCCGGGTCGAGCTCGCTATCCTCGCCGGAAACGCCTACGAGGGCGTGAAGCAGACGTGGCTCGCCGACCTGACGGGTGACCTCATGAGAGAGGGGACGACGACAAAGACGGCGTCCCAGATCTCCGAGGCCGCGGCGCGGATGGGAGGCTCGCTCGACGTCAACGTCAGTGTGAACGCCGCCGAGATCTCCGGCGACGTGCTCTCGGAGTTCGGTCCCGAGATGGCGCGGCTCGTGGCCGACGTCGTCCGCAATCCGAAGTTCCCGGAGTCGGAGCTCTCGAGGTTGAAGGCGGACAGCACCCGGGAGCTTTCGATCATCAAGAGCCAGCCGCAGCAGATGGCGCTCGAGAAGTTCCGCGGGCTGCTCTACGCGGATCACCCCTACGGGCGCATCTTCCCGACGCCCGAGATGATCCAGGGCTTCACGATCGCCGACGTCCGTAACTTCTACGACGCGAACTACGGGGCGGGGCGGGCCCACCTCTACGTCGCGGGACGCTTCGATCGCACCGCCATGGAAGCCGCGATCCGGGAAGCGTTCGGCGGCTGGCAGGCCGGGAAGCCTTCGGCGCTCGTCGCGCCCAAGCCGAAGAGCGCGCGCGCCGTGCATCTCGTCGACCGGCCGGGCGCCGTCCAGTCGACGATCCTGCTGGGGATGCCGGTTCCCGATCCTTCCAATCCGGACTTCGTTCCGCTGTCGGTCGTGAACACCCTTCTCGG